>Ga0210242_100397_pt1 | contig 38386 bp, 23 predicted proteins | sample ChrtobMeP5a_16mM_FD_155445 | JGI IMG/M metagenome (GOLD analysis project Ga0210242, IMG submission 155445) | Chrysochromulina tobin associated microbial communities from unialgal haptophyte culture, Seattle, Washington, United States - P5a_16mM | ecosystem: Host-associated > Algae > Haptophytes >... | reverse complement strand
GGGCCGGCACCTCGGCGATCATCCGAGGCACATTTCTTGCGCCCGGGTGGAGCGAGAAGGAGAAGAAGCCGCCGGGCTTGGCGCCGATCGGGATGATGAGCTCGATCGAGGTGATGTCGCGGCCGTACGCGTCGACGATCGGTTCGACCTCGGCGCGGGGCGGCCCTTTCGCGGTCGGCGGCTCGGCTGACGGCTCGGGCGCCGGGTCGAGAAGGCCGGATGCGGTTGCCGAGCCGGGCACACCGTCCGTGGGGCCGCTTGCGCCCGCGCCGCTGCCACCGGGCGGCGCTGTCTCGCAATCGGCGCCCTCGGGCTGCTTGAGGCCTGGCCATCGCTCGCGGTCGGCTTGGAGCTCGTCTTGGAGCCACGCTGCTGGCGAGCGCGGCACGGCGGGCGAGGTGGCGAGGATGTGCGCAAGCTGCACGAGGAGCCACGCGTCCTCGTAGTGCACGCCCGCTTCTGCGCGGAGGTGGCGGCGCAGGCCCGCACGGACCGTGTCCGGTGTCACAGGGCCGTGCGCAGCGGAATGGGGGATGAACGCGGACAGGAAGGACGCGATCGACGCGGGGGTATTCAGCATCGTGGTGGCGGTGGTGGATGCCGAGCCGGCGTAGCACCGCCGGACCGACAAAGTGGTCGCCATCCCGCGGCCAGCTAGTTGCCAAAACAGGGAGGGACGGAGAGGGACTTGCCTTCCTTCCTCGGTGGGCTCGCCTGATGAAGCGCGGCAAAAAAGCGCCGACCGCCACGGCGCGTTCGAGCTCGCCACTGCCCAGATACGATTGTCAGTTGTGTGGAAGTACTATGATTCGCCTAAGGCCATGTTTCGCGACTGTTGCTTCGTGCTTCACGCGATTCGCGAGACCGGGACGCGCGGGAGTCGGTCGTGTAGGCGAGGGTGTGTTCCGTTCGTGTCATCGACTCATCGTGTGATCGTGAAAGATCGCGCATCGGCATCGCGTTCCCTCTTTCAAGACAGTGGCCGCAAGTGCGAGCGGAGGGTTGCGGAGTCTGTGGCGTGCATGGACTCCTGCATGTGGGAGGGCATGTGGCGCACACGGCCATATTATGTCACGACCTGAGTCTGGCGTGTGGCGAGAGCCGAGACGTGCTAACAAGACACAACACCGGGGACACCGGTCTCTAGCCGGATGGGGGCTGATAGCAGATCGGAGGGGGGGGGGGGGGGGGGGGGCGCGCGGCCCCCGTGAGGGGTGTGACAAGGGTGCCCCGGGCGCGCGGCCCCCGTCGCCTGACGCCAGCGCCGCGCGCCCCATTGCCGCGCCGGCTGCTGGCCAGCCGGACGCCTCGCTGCTACGAGCTACTACGCAGTCGTCTGAACCCTTTGCACCCGCCAATGCGCCTCATGCACCCACCTTTGCGCACCCGAGAAGTCATCTCCATGCTCTCATGCGTCGAATTCGGGCGTTGTACCGGGCGCATTGCCGTTGGCCCAGGCGCCCCAGTAGGAGACCCCCATCGAATGCAGCTCGCCTGGGAGATTGCCGCGGTAGCCCACGGCCGATGAGGTCGCCAGCTGCGAGACGCCGTGGATGGGCGGGATGCGCTCGTGCTGCAGGCGCGTGCCCGAATGGTCGCGCTGGCTGCCTGTGGCGCGTGGGTCAGCCTGGGCCACCGAGCCACCAACCACAGCGGAGCCAAAGTGGTGTTGGCTGGACGGGATGTGCCCGGCGTAGCCTGCTTTGACGCCACCGACCACATGCTTATAGGTCTGTTCACTTGGAGTCCCTCGCTCAAACGATGGGCGCTGCCAAGAGCCATCCGGCGACGAGGGCGACTGCTGCTGGGGGCTCACGCTGCTCGCAGAGCCTCGGCTGTGAGGGGACGCGAGAGCCAAGTACGCAGGGGCCGCGCCTTTGGGCGACGACTTCTGGTAGCCGATACGCACACGCGAGCTGCCGCCCGTGGGCTGCGTCGTGGGCGTCTTGGCGCCCACGACCGTCGGACGACCGCGCTCAGAGGGCGGCGCGCCCGAGAGGAGCGGATTGAAAGTCTGTACGTTGTCCGTCACCTCGCTGTCGACGATGTCGCGCGCGCCGTAGCGGTGGCCGGCATAGCCGGGGATGTCGCGCCCGGTGCCGCCGCGCTGCGAGGGCTTGGACGGCGGCGACGACGCCTTGGGCGTGAGTGGACGCGAGGACGGCGGCGTGTAGAAGCGATCGGAATACTCGGTCATCGCGCCCTCGTCGCCGCCTCCGAGTGTCGTCATGTTGCGTGGCCACTCGTCCGAGCGGATCGCGCTGGTCCCGTTCCACTCGTTGGGATTGGGTGGATGTGCCATGATGGGTGCGCGCTGGGACTGGTGGTGGTAACCGGGGTGCTGGCGCTGCTGCTGCTCGAGCATGGCCAGCCGCCGCTGCTGCTCCTCGAGGGCCGCCTCCTGCTGCCTGATCGCCGCCTGCAGCTGCTCGCGCTCGTTGAGGCCGGAGAGCGTCTGCGGCCGTGACGGCGATGACGATGGCGGTTGGTCGTAGCCGGCCGAGTAGCCGCCCCACAGTGGTACTCCGCCGATGTGGCTCGAGCCGTGGTGATCCTGCGCCATCGGCAGGTGGCCACTGTAGCCAGGAACCTTGCCGCCGGACGAGTAGGCATACGATTGCTCGGTCTTGTCGGTGTGGTCCCACGAGGGACGGTAGGAGCCGGGCGTTCGACGCATAGCGATCTCAGGGCGGGACCCCTGCGACCCTTTCAGCGACCACAAGGTGCCCGTCGACAGCGCGCAAGTTTGCCAATTTTCATGTTGGCAACATGTTCTGGACGAGATCGATTCCGTTTAGCGGACGAATTTGGGAACGTGTATTGTGGCGCGCTTTCATTACCCCGCGTATCGAACATGGTAATTTTCGAAACCATTCCAATTTCCGCGATGGATCTCGGCACCAGATTCCTTTCTCGGGCACTCTGCACTGCGGGCGATTCGCACGTCATGGCGTCCTTGGAGCTCGTCGGAGCTCCGTCGAGTTCGCACGTGTGCGCAGTCAACACCTGGCTCGCCACATGGCTGTTTGACCTTGGCTTCGAATCGTGCAACCGCGACTGCTTGGGCTCGGCTGTCACCGATGGCATGCTGGCTGCGCATGCTCTGTGGTCCGCCTGGCGGCTTCGCTCGTGGCTTGCTCGTACCCGCCAACAGCAGGTGCAGCGTGAAGCCATCACGAGGGCAGCCACCCAGAGCCATTCCACCGGCCCGACTGGCTGCTCCTACGCGACGCAGCCCAGCATGCTTCTGTTGACCAGAGAGGACAGCCGCTGGAGCTTTGGCACGCTCGCCGTAACCCTCATGGCCACGAATGGCGTCTGGGCATCCGTGGGCGCGAGCTACTGGCTACAGCCGGGTGGCCAGCGATGGCCTACGCCCGAAATCTTTGAGGTGCTTTGGCGCATCAACTCGCTATGCCAGGCACTGCTCATCTACGTCGCGTACCTGGTGGCGCTCACGATCATCCGTATCGGGGGCGTTTGGCCCGCAGTGGCGCGGCACGAGCCGCTGCTGCTGCGGCTCGCGCTCGTGCACGCGGCGATCTTCGGCCTCGTGTGCCTCTGGCCCGGTCTCTGCGCGCAGCGTGACTACGTGCTCTGGGGCGGGGTCAACATCATGCCGCCGCTGCTTACGCAATGGGGCGCCATCGTGACCCTCGTGCTCCGCCACCGGCTGCACCGCAGTCTCGAGAGCCTGGCGGTGCCGCGCCGCGACGGCACGGTCGCCTTCGGCCTATGGCTGCCGCGCCACGCCCTCTTCGGCGCCGCTGCCTCTGGTATCTGGTTCTGGCTGGGCAACTCAGCCATCTTTCTCGGCCGACATCAAGGGCTCGCCCTGTGGATGCGTCAAGCCGCGAGCAGGCTGCTGCGCCTTGACCCCGAAGGGCTCGACCCCGAGTGCGTGCCACGCCCCGGCTCCAAGACCCCCCTCACCCCACTCGCACGCACCTCGCAAGCAGACGCGCCCTCGCCCCTCCTCTCCCCCCGGCCCCCTACCCTTTTCCCCTCCCCTATCCCGTCCAACGTGCTCCACGACGGCGCCCCACCTGCCACGCCCACGACGGCGTCCCTCCTGCCACACCTTGCACCTCGCTCGCTCACGCGTGCTCGTGCTTGCTTTGTGCTTGCTTTGTGCTCCTCAGTGGCGGCGTACCCCCTACAGCCTTCGAGGAGATGGCCGTCTTCCACATCTTCGGCATCGTGGGTAACGAGCTTCTGTTTCGGGCGTATGGGTGGATCGCCATGCTCGAGGCGAGCCTGCCTCTGAGCCCGACGCCCAGCCGGACGCCCAGCCCGACGTCCACGCCGCCGCTCAGCTCCCGGCGCAGCACGAGCCCAAACGCCGAGGAGGTGGACGCATGCCCGACGACAGCTGAGGCCGTGGGCACCAGCTGGCGCCCCCAGAGCCTCACCGGACGGCGTTCCCCGCCGGTGGTGGTGATCGACGAGTCGTGGCTGGCCACCATGCTGGCTGGCAGCAGCGCCACGCCCAAGAAGGCCAAGGCCGCCTAGCCCGACCGACGCTCTCTCGCATCATCCCCGTCGGCTGGGCGACGCTCAGCCCAATGCATGCACAGCGTGGGTACGCACCGCGCGCTCGAACGCTTCCTCGCTGCACCGTGTACGTTTGCCGTACCACAGCATGAGTCAGTCACAGCATGCCATGAGTATGAGGCTGTTGTGGGCTGGCACCACACCTGTCCACTCCGCGGGAGGAGCGCGCGCGGGCAGTACCGTAAAAGATCGGCGGAGTGGAACGTACACGGGCTGCGGCTGGCGGACGTATCGGAACGAAACCGAAGTACCAAACGGTGTGCTCGGTGGCTCTGGCTGGTTGGATGGTCTGGTGGTACACGGTGATATATCGTCTGATAATTCTCAGACGGTACACAAAGACCTTTCCGAGTCGCGACGCTCCTAATAACCGCCGCGGCGCGGCGCGCGGGCTGCCGGCGCGGGGACGGTGGACGGTTTTCACCGCCCCGCTCCCCGTCACTTACGGCCGCAGGTCTTGTAGCTCCTCTTTCCGGAAGGTAGCGCCACTTGAAGACGCGGCTCAACAAGCCTCGACGCTGACAAACCTTGTTCACGCATAGAAGGGCTCGGCACGCGCCCACCACATCTCCGGATCGACGGCGCCTGACGCGCGAAACACGACGCCCTCGCCCTCGAGTCGTGTACGTTGCGTATCGCCCCCCGCACTGACCGGTAGGCTGCTCTTGCCGGATGCGCCGATGACGCGCCACCAGGGCAAGCCACCCGCACACAGCCCCTCTTTGAGTAGGTGGCCCACCTGGCGTGCGTTGCGCGGCGCACCAGCGAGCGCGGCCACCTGACCGTACGATGCGACGCGCCCCGGGGGGATGGCACTCACCACGTGCAGCACGCACCGGGCAAACGCACCCCCCGAGGTGGAAGCAGGCCGTGGGCGGGGTGCTGCCGGCGGCGCTGTCTCTGGCAGTGCAGCAGCTGGTACCACGGGCGTGCCCACGCTCTCCACAGCTGGTCTCGCCGAACTGCTGCGCTGCACAGCGGCGGTTGCTCCCATGTTGTTCTTTCGTGGCTTCGCTGAGGGATCCTTCGCCTGCATGGTCAAATTGTACGCGCACGCGTGCTCAAACCACTTGCGCAGTTGCACGTCACCCCGGTACTGCGCCGGTTCGACCAGCAGCGTGCCCGGGAACACGCGAGAGGCACCCGGCTTCTCTGAAGCGCAACGGCGGACGCCCACCGGATGCGATGCGAGGAGCCGCTCGACGGCGGGCTCACCAACACGAACGAGCAAGGTGTCCGAGGTGACTCCGACGCCGAGAAACATGTGGCCACGCACGAGCCACATGCACATCCCAAACATCGTGCGTTCCTCGAACGTGTGATCTTCGGGAAGGTACTCCTCTATGAAGCGGCGCACATTGCCGATCATCACCGACTCGGCAGCTGCCGGAGTTGGACGCGTGGTAGCTCTCCTCTTCGGCGCCGGCGGCACGTTGGTCGGCTCTGGCGACGAATCGTCATCGTCGTCATCGTCGGGAAGGGGCAGCGGTTCGGGCGCCACCTCCCGTCGGACGCGCTTCGAGGCCCGTGTCGGCTCAGCCTTTGCCTTCGCAGCCTTGGGAGAGCGCGGAGTTGGAGCAACCTTGGGTGGCACGACGGTCTCAAGTCCGAGCTCGACCAACCGTGCACGATTGCGTGCGATGTTCACCTCACGCTCAAGTTCGTAGGCCGACATCGGAATTGCTCTCCTTCCACTAAGTCAAGTCAATGTGTTAAAGTTGTAGTTGTAAGTTGTACATGTAAGTTCTGTGAGAAAGGGGACTCGGCGACTCGCTCTACGTGCTGTCGAGTACGTCCGAAGGAAATGCCTGAGGCTATCCTGAGGCTGCCCTGTCAGATGGTCCCTACCGTCTTGTGCTAGTGTGTGCCCCCTGTGTGTGGCCCTTATCCTGGCTTGCGGCCCCCGGAGCGTGGCACCGCGCTCCGATTTCCTAATTGGGCGCGCGTTCGCCTTTCACTTAGGGGAATTGCGATCGCTTTCCGCGAGCGCGCTTTTCTTCCTTGGGCGTGAGTCGGGGGCTGCTCGCCTGTTGTAGCTCTCTGCGCACTCCGCGTGCGACGTCTAAGGTTACTCACTACTACTCAAGTAGTCACTCTTTCCCACGTGGTATCGGTGGTGGCCCGGACTACCTCCTGCCCATCCAACTTCGACCGATCGAAAATGTCAACGCTATCCGCTGCAACGACGCACGACCATGAGTCACCGTCAACACCGACCTACTCAAACGGCGAGCCCATCCTCTACACGGGCAATCCCGCCGAGCTCACGGGCATCCTCGAGGCCCTCGACGAGCATTTCATCAACAACGGCCTCTTCCAGCCGCTCCAGGCTGCCCTGTCAGATGGTCCCTACCGTCTTGTGCTAGTGTGTGCCCCCTGTGTGTGGCCCAGGTGTCCTGGCTTGCGGCCCCCGGAGCGTGGCACCGCGCTCCGATTATTCCTAATTGGGCGCGCGTTCGCCTTTCACTTAGGGGAATTGCGATCGCTTTCCGCGAGCGCGCTTTTCTTCCTTGAGGGCGTGAGTCGGGGGCTGCTCGCCTGTTGTAGCTCTCTGCGCACTCCGCGTGCGACGTCTAAGGTTACTCACTACTACTCAAGTAGTCACTCTTTCCCACGGAGTAAACACCTCTCTCTTGAAGTTGAGGAGATACAATTGTAGGTGTTTACATGTAACTCGACAGCTCTAAGTGCCCCTCGAGGAGTTCGCTTCCTTCGTGACGGATCTATCGGACAGCCTTTCAGCCATACAGCCATGCACCAGACATGCGAAAACTAACTTTTGAAGGGTTTCGTAGATCCTTCATGAACACGGACGCGCGCGACCAAGAAAGCCCAAAATCGGCTGTTCCGCGCTGATGCCCACCACCGCCCAGTTGAAAGAAATCCTCATTGTACCTGGCCCCGGTCAGATACAAGACGTCCGCGTCGAACCGAATCAGCCGGTGCCAAAGGTGCGCGACAACGAGCTGGATAGCCTACCATCGTCCTGTGACGCCTGGGAGGACCTCGAGCAGAAGCGGCAACGCCTGCGGGAGCAAGCAGAGCACAAAGAGTACGAAGAAGCCTGCCAGTGTTTCAAGGCGCTTCGTGCTGTGGTGAAGGAGCGACAATGTGGTGCCCTCTCATTAGGGGGGACCACACTGGGCAAGACCTGGAAGGCGTATAGCCGAAAGGCGCGCAAGGAGATGAGGATGCTCTTGGGGATCTTGGAAGAATTGAAGAAGGCGTGGGGCGAGCTCACGTCTGTTTACGGCTTCATCAAGTTGTTCGTCGTCGTTCTCTTGACCATCATCACAACCCCAATCGCGCTCATCCATCTGATGATCTGGTTTTTGTTATCATTTCCATTCAGGGTTGCACTCCCAGGGATCTGCACCCTGCTGTGCAACGAGAGATTTTATGTGCTGCTCTCCATCTTCAGACTCAACCCCTGTGCTCTGTACGGCCACTGGGTGCTGCGTAAGCTAGATGTGGGCACCTCCGACGCTCCGCGCGACATCCAGGCAGCCTACGAGGCCATGGCGCCCGCGTACGGCTTGTACTTCAAGATGGCGATGTTCGAACCTCTCATGAACCTGCTATTCCTCGTTATCTCCGCCATTCTACTTCCGAAGTCGGCACACGGTCTGATTGCCTCGACGATTTTCCTCGGCCAACTCGCACTGATCGTGCTTAGCCTGCCGCGCATAGCCGTGACGCCGGATCCCGAATCGATCAAGAGAGCGACCGCCAAGCTGTGCCAGTTCCACGTCACCGTCGGCGAGAGCACCGAGCGCAAGCCGCTCGACGACGTGCTGCGCGACTTTGTGACGCGCGAGCGCGAGCGCAACGCCGACGAGAATCTCAAGTTCAGCTCGGGCAAGTTCGTGCTCGGCCAGCCCAAGAACGCGGCGCTCGGTGTGAATCGGATCCTCGGCGGATCCGACAAGGAGCTGTGGAGCGGAATGGGACGTGGCCTGCAGGCGATCCGCGACGAGTTTATGGAGCACGGCACGGACGAGGACCGTGAGTGCTTTGAGTATGTCGTGAATGGCACGGCGGGCTCGTCGGCCAAGACGTGGCCTCATGCGGGGGGGCTGGTGATGGATGAGTTAAGGAGCCCTGCAGACGAGGACGGGCGTGCCGGCAAACCGCTCAGCTACTTTGTCAACCACCCGAGCGCAATGGAGGCGGAGCTGCTCGAGGAGCATGTCGTCTGCCTGCGGCTGTACACGACGGCGTGCTACCGCAGCCTCAACAACCCGCTGCGTGAGCGAGCCAAGGCGGAAGAATCGGCGAGCGCACCGATGCCGCCGCCACACCCGTTCAAGGTGACGATCGCCTACTTGGCGGATGGCATCAAGCGGCTACGCGCAGTGGGCGCCTCGCGCGACGACCGGCACGCACGGCGCGACTTCTGGCGCGGCATGCGCAATGTCGAAGTGCCCGACGAGTTCTCGGTGGAGGGCGGCACAGAGTATGCGCCAATGTCCACGTCGTCCGACCTGAGCGTCGCGCTGGCCTACTCGAACAAGTCGGAGAAGCGTCTGCTGTTCAAAGTGGCCACCCATGGCTTCATCGACCGTGGGGCCGACCTGCGCTTCCTCTCGGCCTTCCCCAACGAAGCGGAGTTCTTGTACCCGCCGCTGACGTACCTGCGCCCGACTGGAAAGCGCGACACGATCTGCATCGGTCAGGGCAGCGAGAAGGTCGAGTACACAGTCATCGAGGTCGAACCCAAGCTGTAGATGTGGCAGGACGCAGCAAAGATGCTTCACAAAGACTTTATAAAAGTCTATTCACACGCATGTTCACACGCGATTCCGCAAAAACACGAGATGGCGAGCGTCAAAGGTCGGCCGTGTGCAAGTGTGTTTGCCTTGGCGTTCGTCACTTATGCACGTGTATCCGCCGCCGATAAACAAGGCTACACCCCGTCCAAAGGTCGGCCATGTGCAAGTGTGTTTGCCTTGGCGTTCGTCGCTTATGCACGTGTATCCGCCGCCGATAAACAAGGCTACACCCCGTACGGATACGGCATGGACACTCCCGTGCTCGTGCGCTCCTCCGTCTCCTACGGTCGCGGCTGGCAGCTCCTGCGCTCACGCGGCGAGAAGTCCAATGCAACTGGCGTCTGTGACCCGCCTCAGCGAGTCTCGAGCTGCAATTGTAGCTCTTCGCCCGCTGCGCCCGATGACAGCGAAAGCCCAATGCCAACGTGCGTACCGACCTCGCTCTGCGAGGCGCGGCCCGGCAGCACGCCACAGCAGATGGTGCCATCAAGCAAGGCCGTGATCGTCTTCGTCATTGATGCGAATCGCTCTCGCCTTCGCTTCTTCTACGGGAGCAACGCACCCAAACTCTACCACTCGCAGCTCAGTTTGGCCGTGCGCTCCATGGTCTCGCTACGCGCCTCGGGCACCACGTTGCCAATTGCGCTGCTGGCGTCGGGCTTACGATCTGCGGCGGCGGAGCGGTGGCTGACCGACGCCCTTGGCGTGCGCATCATCGACCAGGCGCCACCCGTCGAGACGCCGGCTTGGGGCTCCAAGTGGGCCAAGGGCTCGTTTGCAAAGCTGCGCGTGCTCGCGCTCACGGAGTTTGAGCGCGTCGTGCTCCTCGACACCGATACGGTCGCCTTCGCAAGCCTCGACCACCTCGCGTCGACGGCTGTGACGCCGCCCGCGGCCACGTTTGGGTGGAAGTGCTACCCGCGCCGCGAGCTGCGCGTGGCGCTCATGGTTCTGCGGCCGAATGAGGCCGACTGGGGCCGAGCGCGTGAGCTGATGCAGCGTAACTCCGCGAGTGTGAACGTTCACACGCTGAGTCACTCAGCGAGTGTCGCCATCTACGATGACCTTGGTGAAGGTAGCGTCTGGCGCCATCTGTACTCGCGCGTGTACGAGTTGCCGGCGGGCTATGCCGCGCTGCGCTGCTCCGACTTCTCCGTCGAGGAGTGGCCGCGCGTCCGTGTGCTGCATGACCCCAATTTGTTACGCAAGGCATCGCGCAGCGGCTGGCGCGACGCCGGCATGGCGGAGAGACTCAAGGAACTCGACGCGCTCGTGGCCAACAAGACGAGCGCGCTGTGGGCGTTGCTCAAGGCCGAAGACGCTGCCGCTCCCAAGCCGGCCAGGAAGCGCCGGAATACGCGATTGTGAGGCGTAAGCATAGAGCCGAGTCAAGGGTACGTGGCCGTCCACCCGCGGCTCCGTCCTCGCATATGTGGCCGGTGCGGCCATCTCACACGTCGAAGGCGTACCGCCGTTGCCGTGTGTTGCAGCAGACGTCAGAACTGTGTATTTATTGGGTGATTCATTGATGGCGAGTCGAACTTTTCGTTCATCGCTAGGTCAGCATCAAGCAGACAAGCATGCAGACAAGGACGAATGCATACGCGCTTTCCCTTTCGAGAAGTTACAAGTTTCGTCTTTCGAATCCTTGGAAGCCGTCAGGAAGGCTAGGCCTTTTGTATGCACAGCATGGCAACCGAACCTCTATATCTGTATCTAGAGCTCTCGAATATCTAGAGCTCTCAGATATCTCTCGGTCAGACATCTATCGGTCCCGGATTCAGATGGCGTGACGTGGCCATGGGCGTGGCGAGATGCAATTTCAGTTGGCGTGGGGAGCTGCATGCGTTCCGATACAGGCGAGCTCATGCGCGACCTGATGGTCAGGTTTGGAACGAGCGGCGAGGTCTCGAAACCGGCGAGCGAGGACGGGCGCGCCGCGGCGTAGGGCACCCGGAAGGCACCCACCGATCTGGGACTATGGTAGTCATGTAGGTTGTGTGACGGGAGGGTGAGCGGCGGGTCAAACGCGTGTACGAGTCCTGGCATCAGCGGTAGCTTGGGCTTGAGCCGACTGTCTGCGAGCTTCTTGTACGCGGCACGAGCTTCCGCAGACGCGTAATCGGGAATGTGCTCGGCGACCTTTGCCAATTCCTCCTGGATCTCAGCGCGTTGGCGTGCTTGCAGCACGTAGTCAAGCTTATCGGGCAGAACGCGTGGGATCACTCCGTGGATGGAGCCCGTGCGGTGGCTCCGCACACTCCAGCTCTTGCCGTCCCAGGCCCGCTGCCCGATGCTGCTCGTTTGGCTCCGGACCATCCAGTCCTTGGCGTTCTCGAGCGCGTCTAGCGGAACCCCATCGCCCCCCGTGCTGATGGTGAGGTTGCTCTGTCCGAGGCCCCGGGGCTTCTCTCGCATCCCCGAGGCGGTGTACCCTCGTGGCGTGCCCTGTCTCTGCTGCGCCGGCGTGAGCGGCCGGTTGCCCTGCCGGGGGGTTCCGAGCCGGCTCTCCACGCGGCTCTGTTCGTTGGACAGGTCCAATGCCATGCCGATTGCGGCGGGCATGATCTCTTCCCATGGCTGCCGTCCCATTGCCGAGTCGCCTGAGTGCAGCAGGCTCTTGAGCGTCGCGGAGCCCCCGCGGACGCCGCCGAGCCGATGAGACGGGACCGTCACCGTCTTCTCGAGCGTCAGAGCTGGAGGTGATGTGCGTGCGTTCACAAAAGCCTTGCCGGTTAAGGATCGGCCCTCAATTTTGGCGAGGAGAAAGAAGTCAGCCTTGACATACTTGATCGAGTGGAAGCCGCCACCCATGCCATGGCCGCCACGTGTCAGGCGCGTGAGCTCACCGTGGTCCGAGGCCATCAAGCGCCCGCACTGGATGTCAACTACGTGAAGGAATCATCGAAACCATTCTGAAGATCTGAACGGGGATCCCGATGACGCGCAATGCTAACGGGAATCCCGTTTTGGAATGCATGCAAAACGAAGGGGACGCGACCTCACAAACTCGCAATCGCGGGCGTGGGGGCTGGCTTTCACCGGGTACTCTGATCCCCGCCGCTCCCCACACGCCTTCGGCACGAAAGTTTGGATTTCGCCAACTTTGCATTTCCATGCAACGCAGAAGGTGAAGACTGAAGGATGGGATGGTGGGCAAACTCAGCGCCGTTGACGCTCGAGTGTTGACGCTCGATCGAAGTTTTGGCGAGTCTGGCCGTGCACACGGCCAGTATCGGCTTCCGCGCTTCATCACGGCCATGCCGGATGGCAACCTGTGCATCAGCGACTCCGTCAACCTGCGGCTGCAGATCGTGACGCCTGATGGCGAGTTTGTGCAGAGCATTGGCAGTCCGGGCACGGGTCCCGGCCAGCTACGCGGCAACAGCGGCGTCGCGTGCGAAGGCGGGCTGCTCTTTGTGGTGGAAGGTGGCAACCACCGCGTGCAGAAGCTCGCGCTCTCGGATGGCTCGCTGCTGGCCAAGGCGGGCTCGCACGGTTCGAAAAAGGGTGAGATGTGGTGCCCGCAGGGCTGCGCCTTCGTGAAGGCGCAGAACACGCTCTTCGTGGCGGACCACATAAACGGGCGCATCGTCGTCTTCGACACGAACACCATGGAGCACATACGCTCCTTCGGCTCGCGCGGCACCGAGCCCGGCTGCTTAGAGTACCCGTGCGACATGGCACTCAAGGGTGAGGAAGTCTTCGTGACCGAATTCGGAAACCACCGCGTTTCGGTGTTCACCAAGCGCGGCGTGTTCGTGCGCATCCTGGGCGGCGAGGGCAAGGCGCCCGGACAGTTCTTCGAGCCGCGTGGCGTCGCGATCGTCAAAGGATGGGTAGTTGTGACCGAGGCGAGGCGCGTGCAGGTGCTCTCACCCGAGGGCGAGAGCCGGCAGGTGCTCGAGATACCTGGTGCAGGCAGCTTATGGGGCGTATGCAAGGACGAGCTGGGGCGCGCATACGTCACTGACGTGCGGGCTGGCCACGCCAAGGTCTATGTACTCAACGTGTCCGGCCAGTCTTACGAAGAGGGCCAGTCTGCGAGTGTCCAAGCGAACGCGGCCGCGCAAAAGGCGGCCGAGGCCGCGGCGAAGCTCCAGGAATGGAAAGAGTCCAAAATGCTCAAGGCGGCATCGGCGGAACCCTCAATCCCGTCATGAGAGGCAGTTCAACCTTCAACAGTTATGCTGTAGCGGAACGCTACATTCTATAAGTAGTACTTAGTAGGAAGGTTCAACGGTAGGTACTATGAGATAGCTCGCGTGATACGTTTCCAACGAACATGGCAGCGTGGCCCGTGCCGCCTGCCGGTGCTGCCCCCGCGGGATCCGGGAAGACACAGTGCGTCCTTGAAATCCCCAACGCATCATTTAACAAAGGAAAACACGCCGCGGTGTACGCGACCTGAGGGACGTCGACGTGGGCGAGACGCGCGGCCGCCCGCGGGCAGGACCGGCAACCGCACCGGCTGCGGCGGCCGGCACGGTGGCGCGCCCTGGACCGACGCGCGCGCGGTGTGTTTCGAGAGTGGCCTCATGCACTAGAAGAGCCTTCGCGGGCGCAAAGGCGCATGCTGGTCTCGAACGTGCAGACGAGTGTGCCGCTAATCTTTCGCTGCATGCACTTCAATCACTGCCGTGCTCAACGAAACGTACCTACCCCACTGAAGGCGCGTGGAGATCCGGTCGATGCCCCGTCATCCTCATCCTCGTCCATCCATCCTCATTGGAAATGTAAGATGTAGCACGGGAGGATCTGCTTCGGGTTGTCAATGACGAGCTCCTGCCCGTAGCCGTTGGCGTCGGCTTGCAGCCGATGGCTGTTGAAGCCCGCTCGGAGCGGCTGGCCGTCCATCCGCTGAGTGACGTCGTACGTCTTGCCTGGTAGGACGCGGCAGAGGAGCATGTTGCTCCCGTAGCCGAGCGATGTGGCAGGGTACTCTGAAAAGTAGAAGCCGCGGCCCCACCACCCCGAGTCGGTCTGCGAGCCGATCCTCCTCGGATCAAAATTGTGTTGGACGATGTTGTCGACCGACGCGCGCTCGCGTGTGGCGTGAAAGGCAAGCACCATGTTGGCCGGAATGTGGGCCCTCTCAAAGTCCTCGAGCTGCTGCTCAAACTGGCGGATGAGTGGCGGGTTGACAACGTATTCGACCCTGACCAGCCGCTTGCTCGCATGGCCGAGCTGCCGCAGCACATGCGACTCGCAGAGGCGAAAGTGTGCGTCGAGCACGTTCTTCGGGTCGAAGCTGCGCTGTGGGGTGAGCTCATGCCGCGCAAACTGCGCGCCCGGTTCAATTTGGCAGGCGCAATGCGCCACCCCTGCCGCGTACTTCAGCCTACGATTGTGCTCCCGCATGACCTGTTCATGAGCTTCACGCTCCCGCTTCTGCCGCTCGGCTTCTTCTCGCTCCCGTCGCAAGCGGCCCTGCTCTTCACGGCGCCTCTCCTCCTCTCGGCGTGCCTGCTCTTCCCGCGCCGCGCGCTCGCGCTGGCGGCCTGCGTCCGCCTCAAGCACCGCAGCCTCTGCTGCACCTTGCAGCCGGAGCAGATCCGTGTCCAATTGTCCTCGCTCACTGATACGCTGCTCCGCTGCATCCTTGGCCGCCATCTCAAGTCGTGCACGCACTTCGGATTCGAGAAGTAGACACTCGAAAGCACGCCTCTCGAGCCTCTCGAGCGCGAACTCCGTCGGAAACACCAGGCCCATGGCAAGCTCTCGATGACCGGGTGCAGGCCGAGGCTCTGCCTCAGGGCACCCGCCCCACTGCCTCAAGATATCGTTAGGACTTTGGGTTAGCCCTTGAACAGGCCGAGGCTCTGCCACAAGGCTGCCGCCCCACTGCCTCAAGAAATCGATAGTGTTAGGAATGAACCTTTGGGAGAGGTCTTGAAACGCTTGGATTAGCCCTTGAAGCCAATCGTGCTCAACGGGTGGCTGCAGCGAACCATATGGAGGAAGCCGAGGCGCAGGCTGCATGGCCACCCTCTCCTCTTCTTCCGCCCTCAGGGCAGCGATTTGAGCTTCCATCATTGCATCATCTTCTTCTTCTTCCCTCCTCAGAGCAGCGAGTTTAGCATCCATCATCGCATCATCTTCCTCTTCTTCCGCCCTCAGAGCTGCGAGTTGAGCATCCATCATCGCATCAAGAGGATGCAGAGCAACCGATGCAGCGCCTCCAGCGCATGGCAGCGCACCGTCGTCTGCATGAGCGCGGCGGCCCATGAGTCGACGCCCTTGCTGCCGCAGCCACTGAAACTGCGCTTGGGAAGGCACATGATGAAGCGGCGGACGTCCTCGTTCACGTTCACCAGCTTTGAGAGTAAGAGCTTGGCGGAGCTCGACGATTCCCCGTTCACGTTCACCAGCTCTGAGAGCAAGAGCTTGACGGAGCTCGACGATTTTCGCACGAAGAGCGGCCACGTCAGCAGCATGTATAGCAGCATGATCTTGGCGGAGCTCCTCCTCTGCAGCCTGGGCCGCAATCTGCGCTCGTTCCACGTCCATCTGACGCGCCCGGGTCTCTTCTTTCGCTTTGAAGATCTTCGCACGAAGAGCGGCCATGTCAGCAGCATGAATAGCATTAAGTTGCTCCTCTTTCCAAGAGTGCTCTGCTTCGAGACGCTGTTTGACCTCGGCCTTGGCACGAGTAGTCTGCTGTTGCTCCCAAGGCTGCAGCTGCTCATTCAGTTGTTGCAAGTAACGGCGCTCACTCCCATCCACCACAGTGCGGCGCAATCTATTGGCGACGTCCTCGAAGCACTCCACACAGATAGGATGATTGCATTGAGGCTCAGAGACACTCTCGTTGTCGACCACGGCCTCCTCGTACGAGAATGCCGTGTGCGGCACGCATGTCACACAGAGAAGACGCGCACAGCGTTTGCACTGCCGAGGAGCAAAGGGTGGCGGTGCCGTCTGTCCACAGCATTCACAATGGCCTCGGATTGCTGTGTCTTGTCCGACCTTGAGCTCAGCCTCGGTGCACAGGCCGATAGCGAGTCCGTTCTCCAGAATGAGCGCGTCTTCAGCTCTGGGTGCGTAGCTCATGGCAGCAAAACGCCGCAACTGCTCCCGAATTGCATCTTGCCACTCTTGCAACTCGACTGATGCGTTATGCGCATCAGCACGGAGGACGACTTTTTCAGCTTTTTCAGCGGGGAAGCTGCCACCCCACTGGTCTGAACTGGGAGTCTTCAGGGTCAACTGCACCAAGTCTCGAGTCAGCAGCACCTCTGTAAACGGACGGAAGCGAAACTGACCGAGCGGCTCGTTCATTGAATCATCCCTGTACCAGCTGAGCCGATCCTGGAACAGCACCATGTACCGCCACGGAGCATCCGTGTGGCGGTTGCAGATCATCAAGAAGCCCTCCTTGAGGTGTGACCGGGGTGAAGGAGCCAGTTGCAGAGGCTCCACCTCACCTAGACCACCTTGACAACCTTGCCCACGTTGACGCACTGACGCTTCACGGCGCTCACGCCAGCCGTTACCCACGCCATCGCCCCCACCACCGCCGCCCGCCATACTCCCCTTCGCCCGAAAGGCACGGCGCCTCTCACGCGTCGCATGGGACTCACTTGAGGGAGCTGGGAACCGGGAGGGAGCTGGGAGGGAGCTGCCTCTAATGGCATCGCACACTGCACATCGACTTGCCGTGGGCTCGTTGAGAAACGTACATGCATCGCAGGCCCACGGGATTTCGCACACTTCGCCATCACCAATGCGCGCACCTTCTACAGCCCGAGCGAACCGGTTGGGTGGGTGGCCTCGAGTGAACGTATCCTCGATGGCGGCAGTATCGGCGACCGAGTCGGGCACCCATGAGCCATCGCTGGGCTCAAAGGAGCCCCAGATGGGGGGAGACTGAGTTGGAGCGAAGAGTCGGCGGCCGCCATCTGGAGCCCTTCGAACTGCGCCGCGGCCATCGTCGTCGCACATCTCGCAAGAGCGTGCGCTGGCGACATTTTTATACGTGCACTTCGAACAAACCCAGGGATGTGCTTGCCTTGCTTCTGCGCTGCTTCGTGCGCTTTGAACGTTATCGTCATCGTTGTCCGGCATGCTTGTACGGAACTTCGCGAGCTTTCAACTCCATGCGAGCGCGCGACAACTTTCCGAGCGCGCGAAGAGTGGAACACTTTTTATTCCACACAGGGAGCCGAAAGGCTTCGGTCGGGGTCGCCAATTCAATGCATGCCCTATATAACCACTACCGTGCTTAGAAATGTACCTACCGCCCACTGCCATGCGAACACCATGCACGAACACCAAGCGAAATGCCGGTCCATCGTGTCGAGTGAACATGTACAGCAGCGTGCGCCGAGGCACGCTTGCAGACGCGCGTGCAAGCTAAGGCGCAATGATGGAGCGCCTCGCCTGCGTAGAGAGCAGCACAAGGTCTTCAGCCCGCATGTAGGAACCGCCGCTGCTCGCAGCCGCCTTCTTCTGCTTCTCATCAAACTCGAGGCGGTCTGCGGCGCTCTTCTTTGTGTACGATCCGCCGACGTAGCCGAGCTCGCCGGCTTCCTCGCGGTAGGGGCGCTTCTCCTCCAAAGCAGCCTGGATAGACGCATAGGCAGCACGCTCCTTGTCGATGCCCGTCGCTTCCCATTTCTGTTGGGCCTGGGCTGCTTGGGTCATGGCATACGAGGCTTCGGTCGCGCGTGGCGCCACGAGCCATGCAGCAGCAGGTGCGCCGAGCAGCACCGCACGGCGGGAAATTATGCACGGAGCGGGCGCGAGGGCCATGGAAGCCACGATGAGGGCAGAAAACAGATCCATGCTGGGAACGAGAGCTCGGCTGGATCGAAGTGCGCGATCCGAACTTTGCCGTAACCCGGCGCGCGCAGAATGACGAAACTGATTCGGTCATATTTGCTCGGCCCCTTTCAACGTGTCTTGTACAACGTACCTGTACTCTACCAATATCTACACTAGCGACTGGCGGTACGGGTCCTATTCGTTTCACCTTTTTCATACATTTTGCAGCACATCAGTCCCCTCGGCTCGCGTAGAGAGCGGGCGCCGACGGTGAGGCCACCAGGTCGGGTGACGCCGCCAGCCCGTTCGAAAGCCGACGCGCCCGTATCTCGGCTAATCGGCTCTGCAAGTCGCTGGTCTGCAAGCCGCTGGTGCCCGAGGAGGGCGTCGAGGAGCGCCACTCAGAACACGATGGCGGCGGGCTCGGTGCGGCTGGCGAGCGGATGAGCACCATCGCGGAGGCGCCAGCTGCGTGAGCCTCCTGCCGCAGCTTCCACTCCTCCCACGCGTGTTGGAATTCGTATGGCTCCGATGCCGAGTACGCAGAAAAGGGGGGCGACGTTGTCGTGGTTTGCGTCTGCGATCCCGGCGATCGGCTCGCGCGCCGATCGGGCGTCGTACCGAGCGTTGCACCCATCGGAGGCGGATACACGTGGCGCGTCGTCGTGGGCGTGAGCTCGTGGCGCGCCGCACGGGCAGCAATGGCATCGAGCTCGAGTTGGAGATTTCGGTGGTGCTGGACGAGCCCCCTCAGGCTTCCCTCGGCCGCGCCGCTGCGCAGCGCGCCCGCGCCCCCCTCGCCCACCGAGCACTGCACACTCTTCGAGGCCTCGCTCTCAAACTTGGCGAGCTTCGCCTCGTGCAGCCGCGCCGTGCCGGGCGGAGGCGCCGTACCGGGCACTGCCACGAGGTGCTCTAAAAAGGCGGTCGCCTCGTTGACCATGCGTGACTGCTCATGCAGCCGCGCCCGCAGCTCCGTGTTCTCGTCGGCAAGCTGACGTGCCTGCTCATGCTGGCGTGCCCACAGCTCCGTGCTCTCCCTCGCTGCACTCGCCGCCTCCGCCTGTGCAAGCTGTGCGCCCACGCTCATCTCCTCGAGCTGCATCTGCGAGGTCATCAGAGGTCATCAGAGGTCATCAGAGGTCATCAGAGGTCATCAGAGGTCATCAGAGGTCATCAGAGGTCATCAGAGGGCATCAGAGGGCATCAGAGGTCATCAGAGGTCATCAGCGGGCATCAGAGGGCATCAGAGGGCATCAGAGGTCATCAGAGCTCATCAGAGGGCATCAGAGTTGCACCTGCGAGGCAGCATGCTGCCGACTCGCCTCCACTCGCAGGGCGTCGCGCTCCGTCAGCACGAGCCGCCGATCCGCCATCAGATGGGCATGCTCGGCGCGCAGCGTGCGCTGCTCGTCGATCTGGCGCTGCATCTCGTCGATCTGGCGCATGCGAGATCGGAGCTCCGCCATGTGCTCATCACGCATCACGGCCACCGCGTGCTCTTGCTGCTGCTGCTGCTGCTCGAGCTCGCGCTGTACCGAGCGCTGCTGCTCCATCCAGTACGCCTGCGCACGCGACGCCTCGTCCGCCCTCGCCTCGGTCAAAGGCAGCAGCGCGGCCTGCCGCTCGGCGCGCTCGCACCGGCCGTGCAAGCTGCTCAGCTCCTCGCGCAGCTTGGCAATCGTCGCCTCGGCCGCCCCGTGCAGCTGCGCCTCCAGCCTGCCCAAGTCGGCGCGCCATCGTTTCGCCTCGCCCGCGAGCCGCTCGTTGTCGGCCTCGAGGCGCGTCGTCTCGCTCACCTGCTCCTGCAACTGCTCGCGCAGCTGTCGCTCGGAGAGCTTGGTCGCAGCGTACGCACGCTCGAGCGACGCTAGATGCGTGTCGCTCGACGCGCGCTGCTCCACGAGCGCCGTCTCGAGCGCGCGCACCCGCTCAGCCGCCTCCGATAGCGCCGCCGCGTGCGTGGCCTCGACACGGGCAAGCGCCGACGCGTGCATGTGCTGCTGCCGCTCCGCCTCCGCCCGTGCGCCCTCCGACATCATCGCCGACGCGTGCATGTGCTGTTGCCGCTCCGCCTCCGCCCGTGCGCCCTCTGAGTCCGCACGGGCACGCTCAACGGCGACGTCGCGCTGTCTCTCGGCCTCGGCGCGCGCGTCGCGCTCGGCCTTCACGCTCGCCTCATGCGCGCTTCGCACTTTGGTCAGCGCCGCTGCGTGAGCCGCCTTGAGCTCCGCGATCGTGGCCTCGAGCGACCGCGTACGCTCGACGGCGCTGCCGTGGGCGTGCTGCAGCTCGCGTCGCAGCTCGTGCGTAGCTGCCTCGTGCGTCGCGCTCGCCGCGTCGAGAGCGTGCTGCAGCCGCGCAACCTCCGCCTGGCTCGAGGCAGGGGGCAAGGTGTTCATCAGGTGTTCATCAGGTGTTCATCAGGGCTCATCAGGGGAGATCAGGGCTCATCAGGGGAGATCGGGGGAGATCGCACCTGTAACGGCTCGAGTTGCTCGCGCGTGCGCCTTTGGTCCTCAGTACGCGCCCACACGACGCTCGCCTCGAGCGCCGCCATCGCCGCCACATGCTGCTGCGCGAGCACTTCGGCATCCGCCCGCGCGCGCGCCTCAACGGCCGCGCACGCGGATGACACCTCGAGCGCCGTGTCAGCGCGCGCCTCGGCTTGGCGAGATCGCAGCTCCGCCTCCCCCTCCGAGCGCGCCGTTTCGATCCGGTTTCGCTCGGATGCGACCGCCTCGACGAGCTGCGCGGCGGCGGCGGCGGCGGCATGCTGCATCGCGGCTGCGTGGCGCATCGCCGCCGCCGACGCATCCGCGCTCACCTGCGAGGTCATCAGAGGTCATCAGAGGTCATCAGAGGTCATCAGAGGTCGTCAGAGGTCATCAGAGGGCATCAGCGGGCATCAGAGGTCATCAGAGGGCATCAGAGGGCTTCAGAGTTGCACCTGCGAAGTCATCATCGCCGCCGCCGATGCATACACACTCAAGCGCAATCAAGCGCAATCAAGCGCAATCAATCACAATCGAGCGCAATCAATCACAATCAAGAAAATCAAGCGCAATCAAGCGCAATCAAGCGCACTCAAGCGCACTCAAGCGCAATCAAGCGCACTCACACGGCTCAGCTCGTGCCTCGCGACCGTCAGCTCGTCGAGCGCCGTCCCGAGCGCCGCCTCCGCGTCCACACGCAGCCGACATTGGCGCTCCGAGTCCATGGCCGCCTCGACACGCGCCGTCTCGGTCGCGGCCTTGAGGGACACCTCGTGCTCGCGGCTCAGCTCGCGCCGCACCGCCTCAACGGCCGATTCGAGGTCGGAGCGTGCGACGGCGCGCAACGCGTGTGTTGCAGCCGCGAGCTCGGCCGCCGCCACCTCAGCCATGACACGCTGCTGCGCGTGGGCGTCCGCAAGACGACGCTCGAGGGCCGCCTCGCGCGCACGCGCCGCCGCCGCCGCCTGCATGAGCTGCGCCTGGTGCTCGTCGCGCTCGTCGACCTGCTGGCGAGCCTTGGCGAGCGCCGTCGCGAGCGCCGCCGCCTCGTCAACACGGCGCGTGATCTCCGCACCGAGCTCGCGCTCGGCACGGCGCGCGGCCTCCCGCTCGGCCCGCAACGTTTGCATCTGCCCTTGGGCCTCCGCGAGGGCACTCCGCACCTCCGCCGACGCATCGAGCACCGCCTGCGCATCCGCCCGCGCGTTCGCTTCCGCCACCTCGGCCGCCGCCGTAGCGTTCCGCTGATGCGCAAGATGTGCGTCGAACTCGGCCGTGAGCAGCGACGTCGTTCGCTGTACCAGCGCCGCCACGTGTGCGTCGCGCTCGGCCGTTAGCTCGGAGGCGGCGGCGTTGGCCTCGGCTTGCGCCTGCGACCGGGTAGCTGCGAGCGCCGCCTCGAGCGCTTCAGCCGCCTCCATGCGCGCCGCGCTGAGCGCCTCTCCGAGCCTCGCCTCACCTGCCGCCTTCTGCTCTGCAAGCGCGGCCTGTGCCCCAGCCATTGCTCTCTCCAACTTGTCGGCCTCGTCCGCCATCGTCGCGGCCACCGCCTCTGCGACGGCGGCGCCCACCGCCTCCGCCTCCGCCGCCTTGGCATCGCCCGCTTGAAGAGCGCTGTGATGAGCACGTTGCGCCGCCTTGAGGCCTTCGAGCGTCGCCTTCCACTTGGCCTCGACCCTGGCCTTGGCCTCTTCTTCTTCGGCTCTTCGGCCCTGCTCCTGCGCCGCGGCGAGCGCGCGCGCCTCCTGAATGTCCCGTGATGCGCCCAGAGCCTCTTGGAGCTCCTCCACCTGTGCCTGCTTCGCCGCAAGCGTCGCCTGCCACCTGGCCTCCGAGATCTCAATCTTGAGATCCGCGTCCTTCTCCGCCGCCTCGACCACCTGAGCCACGGCTGCTTCCAGAGCTGCCTTGAAAGCGGCCTCACCTTTCTCGGCAGCCTCCTTCAACGTCAGCTGCAGCTCCTCCACCTCGGCCCGCGAGGCCAGCGCCTCCGTCCGCGCTGCCTCCATCTCGGCCCGCGAGCTCGCGATCTCGACCCGAGATGCCTCCATCTCTTCGGCCCGCGAAGCCAGCGCCTCCGCCCGCGCTGCCTCCACCTCGGCCCGCGAGGCCAGCGCCTCCGCCCGCGCTGCCTCCACCTCGGCCCGCGAGGCCAGCGCCTCCGCCCGCGCTGCCTCCACCTCGGCCCGCGAGCTCGCGATCTCGACCCGCGCTGCCTCCATCTCCTCGGCCCGCGAGGCCAACGCCTCCACCCGCGCTGCCTCCACCGCCGCGCCCATCTCGGCCCTCTTGTGGGCGAGTGCGGCGCTATGCTCAGCTCGGAGCTGCGCATGCGTCCGTTCGACCTGCGCGCGCAGCCCATCGAGCTGCGCATGCATCTCGCGCGCCTCGGCCTCTGCCTTCAGGCCACGCGCCTCGGCGAGCGCGTGCTGTTGAGCGTAATCTCTCGAGAGATCAGACTCGGCGAGAGCATACTCTCTTGAGCTCTGGAGCTGCTGCTTCAACGCAGCCGACGCAGCCGCCGCCGCTTCAGCACGCTCTCGTTCGCTCTTGAGCTGCTCCTCCAACGCAGCCAACGCAGCCGCCGCCGCGGCCTCAGCACGCTCTCGTTCGCTCTTGAGCTGCTCCTCCAACGCAGCCGACGCAGCCGCCGCCGCGGCCTCAGCACGCTCTCGTTCGCTCTGGAGCTGCTGCTCCAACGCAGCCGACGCAGCCGCCGCCGCCTCAGCACGCTCTCGTTCGCTCTGGAGCTGCTGCTCCAACGCAGCCGACGCAGCCGCCGCCGCCTCAGCACGCTCTCGTTCGCTCTTGAGCTGCTCCTCCAACGCAGCCAACGCAGCCGCCGCCGCGGCCTCAGCACGCTCTCGTTCGCTCTGGAGCTGCTGCTCCAACGCAGCCGATGCAGCTGCTGCCGCCTCAGCACGCTCTCGTTCGCTCTGGAGCTGCTGCTCCAACGCAGCCGATGCAGCCGCCGCCGTCGCCTCAGCACGCTCTCGTTCGCGCTCGAGCTGTGCGAGCAGCGCTGCGGATTCTGCCCCGTGCGCAAGCCTGTCGGCCTTCAGCGCGGCCTCGGCCTCATGTCGCACTCTTGTGGCCTCGTGAAGTGCCGTGTTGTGCATCCCCTCGGACTGCTCGAGTTGGCGCACCGCCGCGTCGCGCGCCCGGTTGAACCGGAAGGCCATCAGGATGCACCGAGCTGCACGGGCTTCGGAGCGCTCCCGTGCCGACTGCAGCAGCTGCTGCGCGGTGTCCAGATGCATCTGTAACGACTCAGCGAGCTCGGCAGCCGCCCGCGACGACGCCTCGATGGTGGCATTCTGTCTGGCCACGTTTTTGACGCGCTTGGCACGCCCCGCGAAGCGAAGAGACGAGAGCGTCTCGGTGACGTCAGCGCTCGCGGGCGAGATGCACACGACCAGGCTCGTCTTGCAATTCCCTCCGAACGACTCCTGCAGGATCCGCGTAAGCACAGAGTCGCGGAAGGGCACGTGCGAGTTTTCACCTTGCTTGCTGCTCGTCAGCGCGGCGATCACATTGCCCAGAGCGAGCAGCGACGTGTTGATCTTCTGCGCCTCAGCCAGCGAGATACCCACGGCGCCCGAGCGGCCGACATCCTCAGAGCCCGCGAGGTCACAGAGTGTGAGCACCGCTTTGGTAGTGCGGGTGCGTTCGATTTGCTTTTCGAGCGTCTCGCTGATCAACTTGAGAGACGCCCTGCGCCAGCTGGCAAGGTTGGGCGGCGCGCCGTCGATGGTTGGGTCCGACGCTGGTGAACGGTTTTGCAGATCGAGCGCTGCCTCAATTGGGGTGCATCTGAGCGAGTCGGGTGGCGGGCACGCGGCGTGAGAAGGCAGCCCCACGTCTGCATGCTTGAGCTCGACGGTTAGTCGACACACCGAATGCGAGCGCGACGAGTGCCGGTTCATCTGCGTCGCCGCAAACTTGAGGTTGGACGCGGCCTTGCTGATCAGGGCGAGGCACTCCTCCGTGCTGGCCGCCACAAGCGACTGCGCGCCGTCCACATACACGCCGCGCGACTTGTCCTCGCGCAGCTGCAGCTTGGGCGCAGGGCTGCTGCTGTACGCTCCCGCATCCAGGAGCAGGTCGAAGACGCGGTCGAGGTAGATCTGGAAGTACTGCACGCTCACATGGAAGCTGCGCACGGCGCCGGCATGCTGACGGGCGAAGAGCTCGCGGATCATGCGGTGCGCAACTCCCTCGGACTCGGTGCCAATCTTCGTGAGCTCGCCAATCGTGAATGTCTTGCCCGAGCCCGTCTGCCCATACGCGAGGAGCGTTCCGTTGTAGCCCTCGCAAACGGACTCGACGAGGGGCTTCCCCACCAGCTCCATGAGCGCCGCGTTGTCCTCGCGCTCGAAGACGTCGCTGAACGCAAAGGTCTGTTGCTTGGCCTCGCCACGGACTCGAGTCCAATTACTCGAGTCATCAGGTCGTATGGTGATGGAGTTCAGGGACGTGTTGATCTGCACGCGCTCGCCGCGCTCGCCACGCCCTTCGCCCAGAGGACGCACGCGCACGCCCACGCGTATGCGGTCCTCCCTTGTCGTCAAAGCCACCGGTGCAAAGCCACCGGTGCTCTTCTGGTGCGAGAGCCTGCGCCTGCTCGTGAAGCCGCGGAGGTTGCGCTGGATGAGCGTCGCAGCCTCGGGATCTGGGGTGGAGATGCTAGCGAGTCGCTCATCGAGCGACGCGTCGCTGGAGCTGGCGACGAAGTTGGACGAGGTCGGGAAGCCGACAAAATCGGATGACGAGGTCGGGAAGCCGCCAAAGTCGGATGAGGAGGTCGGGATGACGTCAAAGTCGGATGAGGAGGTTGGGACGACGCCAAAGTCGGATGGGGAGGTTGGGATGACGCCAAAGTCGGATGAGGAGGTCGGGATGACGCCAAAGTCGGATGACGAGGTCGGGATGACGTCAAAGTCGGGAATGCTGCCGAAGTCGGAGGCGCCGAAGTCGTGGACAGCCAGGAATGGGGAGGCATTCCTGGACGGAATTCCAGAGGTGCCGAAGCCGAACTCGCCGTCCACTTTAGCCCATGACGTCCCGCCAAAATCGGGGGCGGCATGCGGTGCCTCCGCCTCCTCTGTGGTCGCAGGTGGTGAACAAAAACCGTTTGCAGCCGCAGATGGCGGCGGCGGCGGTGGCGGCGGCTCTGGCGGCGGTGGCGGTGGCGGTGGTGGTGGCGGCGGCGGCGGCGGCGGCGGCAGCGGCGGTTCCTCGAAAACGTCGCTTCCGTCCGTGGCTGCAGAAGGTGCGTTGACGAAGTCGGCGGAGCCGAAGTCAGTGGCGCGCGACGGCGGCGGCGGCGGTGGCAGCGGTGGCGGCGGTGGCGGCGGCGGCGGCGGCGGTGGCGGCGGTGGCGGCGGCGCTGCCGTGGGTTTTTCACATGGAGGCGGCGGCGGCGGCGGCGGAGGCGGCGGCGGCGGTGCATCGAAAAAGTCGCTATCAAATGTGGCGGCAGGAGGAGCGCTGCAGGAGTCGGCGGCGCCGAAGTCGGCAGCGCCGAAGTCAGTGGCGCCGAAGTCGGAGCTCGGAAACGGGAAGGCACTGAAGGCGTGTCCGAAATCAGTGGCGCCGTCGGCGCCCTGATCTGGTGTCGGGTCCATTGTACAATTCCTCAGAAAGTTGACGACGTCCGGCAAGGCCGAGCTATAACTGGCCGTTGAGCTTGCCGTGGCTTGGCTCAACGAATACGCTCTCACTTCAAACTTCTGTTTGGGTTTCGTCGGTTCGCCGGAAACAGGGTGAGCGTTCACATGGCGAGTCCGCTGCCGCGACGGCGGCGGCGGCGGCGGCGATCTCTTTGAGCACGAGTGTCATGAGCACGAGTGTCGGCGACGGCAAGCGTGTCGGCAACGGCATCGTGACGTCGCGCTCGTGGGGGCACGGGGCGGTACTGTGGGAGCCCGGTCAGGTAAAAGCCCGCGTGGTGGTGCCCGGCCACGAGGTTGGTCCGGCAGAGCGCACTCTCCTCGTGGCCACGAAGAAGGTCGATCAGGATGGCCGCCTCAAGCCACTGGAAATCACTTTGATTGTCGAAGGCGGTATTACCGGCCTGCAGATTAAGCAGAAGATCTGCACGCACGCGGAGATGCCCAGTGCAGGCTCAGCCCTCGTGCCTGACAGGATGAGCCTGACCATCTTCGGCGCAGAGCTTGCCGATGACTGCACTCTGAGCAGCGTTGCGCCCACAGCAGCCTTGGTGCAAGCGCGGCTGCAGATCCGCCGACGCGGCGCCGAGGGGCACGGCGCCGAGGGGACCCCAACCGCACCCCAGTCGCCCTCACTCAGCAAGGTTGCCTCCTCGCGCTTTGCGTCTCCGGTCAAGCGGGCGACAAAAACATCGCCCGGCAGCCCAGAGAAGAGTCGGTACGTGCTGCCGCCGCACTCGCTCACCTTGCGCTGCTTGCTCGGGGGCGTGGGGAAACCAGTTGAGGTGCAGACCAGCGGCGACATGGACGTGGCTACATTGCGCAGGATGGTGGCCTCGCTCCCGATTGCGCTGCAAGCTTCGAAAGACGACCCCACCGCAGGCGCGCTGGCCAAAAAGGACCCTAAAGCCTCCCCTGCGGAGACCGAGGTTCCGTTGGACAAGCTGGTGCTCCTTGGCGAGGGCATTGACCTTGAGATTGCAAGCGAGATTGCAAGCTCCGGAGGCGCGGGGCTCGAGGCTGGGGGCGAGGCAGCCGAGGAAGGCGCCCGCGACGGCGCCGCTCCTGAAGGGCTCGTCCACCTGCGCGACGGCCACCTGCTCAGCGCATATGGTCTGAAGACCGGCTCGCTCCTCTATTTGGTGATCGAGGGCAAGCAGCAGCCCGCGGAATGAGGACCGTTGACTGATTGCGGTTCCCCTACTCCATTCCGCGCGTGACCGTGTCTCGGTTCGCGTTCGGTCTTGATGTGCGCACCTGTGAGTCTCGCCTCAGCAACCCTTTCATGTCAGCGTACCCATTCTTAAATCAGGACCACGGATAGTGTACGCGCGAATTGCTAACTCGAGTGTGTCGTAGAGCCGATGTATTGTTATTAGTACGTGTCGTGTCGCGGTGCCGCCGCGCGTCGCCGTCGGATCCGCGGCGCAAGCGTTCAACCGAACACGTCAAGACAAGAAGCGGGCGTTAAATACATGCTCCACCGCTATGCCATCAGTAGCGCGAGTCTCGCGACGAGCGGAGGGAGCGAGGAGCCAGCGCCGAGTGATTGAGCGCCTCCGCCAGCAGCGGCGACGAGAGCGCGCTGTTCTCGTGCGCGAGGGTCGCGTGGTGCTCCGTGCGCATCCGCGCTGGCTCGAGGTTGGGGATCATGTGGATCAAGAGCACGACAAGCCAACAGTGCAAGAGCACGAGGTAGCCGATGGCGCCCAGTCGGAGCGGCCGGTGCACCCGCAGGTGACGACCCATGGTGAGCGCGCCTACGTCGACGAGCTCCGCGAGCTCATCCACCGTGGCTGCGGCGTAGACGAGCGCGGGAGGCGGCTCCTTGACCGTGCGTCGCAGCAGCACACTCAGTAGGCGCGGCTGCGGCGCGCCATCCCGGGCGCGCGAGGCGAGCGGCGTACGCGCCTCGGGCATCTCGATGACGCGGTGCTGCGAGCCATGCCCCTGCCCCTGCTGCTGCCGCTCGAGAGCTTGCCGTCGCTCGCTTTCCCGCTCGAGCTGGAAGCGCAGAGCCGTGCGCTCACTCATGAGCTGCTCGATGGTGGCGGACTTTTCGGCGAGCGCGGCGGCGGCAGCTGCCTCCCGCACCGCCGCCTGGGCCGGCGCCTGCTGCAGCTGCTGCTGCTTCTGCCGCTGCTGCTGGAGCTGCTCCTGCTGCTGCTGCTGCTGCTGCGCGACGCTCATCTCCTCCTTGGCCACCAACAGCGCTCGCTCGGCCGCGTCCTTGGCCGCCCTCGCATGCTCCGCTTGATGGCGCGCGTCCGCCGCCTCCTCCTGTGCTGCACGCAGCTGCGAGCGCACCTTCGCCTGGCCGGCCGTTGCGGCCTCGAGCTCCGTACGGGCGAGTGAGAGCTCGGCTTCGAGGCGCGCTACCACCGCCGTCGCCTCCGCCGCCTTGGCAGAGCTATTGCCGCCTTTGCGCGCGCCTTCTGCGAGAGCGGCCGAGAGCGCCTCCTCGCGTCGCTGCAGCTCCTGAGTGAGCTCCTCGGCAGCCGCGATGCGCCCAGCGGCCAACTGCGCCGCCTGTGCCGCCATCTCGCGCTCAGCTGTTAGCTCTAGGCGCACCGCCGCCATTGCGGAGGCGTGCAGCGTCGCCGTATCCTCCGCCTGCGCCGCCTCCTGCCGAGCCATCGCGAGCTCCTCGTCTAGACGATTCGCCTGAGCCTCGGCCTCGCGCGCCGCGCGCTCGGCCGCCTCGGCGCGCGCCTCCGCCGCGGCCGCGCGCGCTTGTGCCGCCGATAGCCGCTCATCTACCGAGCCGCGCGCCTCTGTCGCTGCGTGCTCCGCGGCGCTGCGCGCGTTCGATGCCTCAAGGAGCTGCCGCTTAGCCGTGGCCTCGGCGGCTCGGGCCTGCGTGAGCTGCTGGCCGACGGCGGCCAGACGGCTCTGAAGCTTCCGCCCGTGCATGTTGACGATCATGAGCTCCTGCTGCAGCGCTGACCATTCAGCCACGCGGATCCGCCGCTGCTGCTGCTGGCCGTCAGGGGAGGAATCCACCACGGATGGGGCTGCCGGCGTCGACGATGGCGTGTCGTCGTCAGCGATGCGCGCAGTTCCAGACGCGATGAGCCGCTCACGGTCCTCCGGCTCGAGCAGCGCCGCCGCAGCCGCTGAGAGCACGACGATCACGTCGCTGCTGCTGCTCGCACCCTGGTCCACCGGTGCGACGGCAGGTGTGTGGATGCCGGTAGCTTCCTTGACCTCCTTGATGCGCTCGCCGGCCGCCGAGTCCACCGAGTTCAAGAGCTGAGTGGCTTTGTCGAGCCAGTTCATTGCTGACGCACTCCTATCTTCACACCGGGATGTTTCACAGGAGCTTAGAGACAAGAAGCCCTCTGCTCATCTCTGCTCACTCGCGCACCTTTCGTAGACTCCGTACTGTTGCAACCGCGAAAGCAGCCAATAAGAATCCCGCGGCTATGGCCATTGCGGCTGGGCTCCCCATCGTGGCCACTTGCATGCCGCGACCTTGAGTAGACCGGACTCCTGCCTGCAGCGAGTCCACCGCATCGTCGCGCCCCGCCTCGCCATCGCCCTTGACCGCATCGTCGCACGCCTCCCTTGTGCCCTTGGGCTTCGAACAGGGCTCCTCGTCCTCGTCGCCCTCGTCCTTGCAATACCGCGGGTGCACCATCAACGGGCCGAGCATCTTGCACGCCTTCCCGCCCAGCCGGCAATAATACGGCTCGTAAAAGTGCGAGATCGAGGCGCACAGCCCGCCCGCGACCGGCTCGGGATGTCCATGCACCTCGTGCCACCACCCAAACGGAAGGTAGAGCAGATCCCCTGGGCCGAGCGTAACGGCCGTGGCGGGCAGGGTGGGTGGGCGCGCCACGCCCAGGTAGTTGAGCACGGTCTCGTGCATCACGCCGCCCCCCTCGCGCGAAAAGACGCCCGGGTGCGTATAGCACTGGCGTGCCTTGCGCAACCGTTTGCCACCCTGACAGGCCGCGCCGTCCGCCGGGCGCGCGAGCACAAAGGTCTTACTGCCGACGACCTGCGCGAAGACATTGTCGAGGTTGTCGAAGTGCATGCGTGAGACCGTGCGCGCGCCCAGCCACAGGTCGACGCGCTTGAGCTCAAGCGCTTCGGCAAAGGCCGGCGGGCTAAAGAAGCCCTCGCGCAGGAAGCCGAAGGAGTGCTCCATGTTGCCCGCGCCGTCGGCGTAAAAGGTGGCCGCGCCGGCCGTCTTGGAGTCGGCCCGAAGCAGATTGAAGAACTTCTTTAGCCGCATGCGCACGCGCGTCGCCGACACGACGAGGAGCTGCCGCTCGTCCACCACCAACGGCTCGGGCTCCTTGCCCGAGTGATCCCAGTGATCCACCGCCTCAAGCCACTTGTCGCGAAACGCGTGCGGCCCGTTGGCCTCCAAGGGCGCAACGGAGACAATCTCGTCGTTATAGCACGCCAGGCTCTCCGCCGACCACTCGAGCGCACGCCAGCTGCTTGCGCCGCCACGGATTACTATTGGCACGTTCTTCTTCACGTGTTCCTCAAAGAATGTGGATGCCGTTGGCAACCAGTGGGTCTCCGGGATTGTGGGTGCATTGTCCGACAGCGCTCTGGACGCGCGGCCATGTCGTTCGAAGTGCAGCTGGATGGCCGCATCGGACTCTACCTCGAGCATTGGCGTGTCCATGTTGTGAACAGAGCTCAGCACGGCGGCCTTCGTCACACGTTGAGGACGAATCGCAGGAAAAATTTGTGTCCCTCTTGATGCACACACTACATGTAAGTCGGCCCCACCTCGAGCTTGAAGGACGTGTATGTAGACGACGGGCGGCCGGCCGGGGCCGAGGACGTCGGGGCTCGAGCGGAGGGTCGTGCTTTACGCTAGGGAGGCTCACCGCCGTGACCGACGCACATGCAAGCTGGTCCCGGTGCACACGCGCACGCGCATACACGCATGGGGCACTCGGCTGTCTCGCATGCGTGCGGAAGGACGCCAGCCGATGTGTCACGACCTGTCACCGACCTAGGACGCTGCGAGCTTGGGTCGACCTGTCCGCGCACGGATCTGTCGCAGACGATCACTCGAGCTTGCGGCGCTTGATGCCTTCTTCGGTCATCATCATCGAGTCGTCGAGCGTGATACGCAGGACGTAACGGTCGCCGCACAAGTAGTCGGTGACGCCGTACTCGCCTTGTTCCATGATGTGAAGGTTCTCCTCCTTCCACTCTGAGTCGATGCCCCCGAGCGCCTGAAGCTCGCCCAGTATCTTCTGGCGCAGCGCAGTTGCCGTCTTCTCGTCCCCGCTGAGCATGCGATACATTTTCGTAGCGTTGAGGTGGTTTTCGTTTTTGTAAGCGTATCCGCCCAGCCGTGTGACGAGCGTGCCCGGCTTCAGGTCGGACGGGCTGTAGTGTTGGACGACCAGATCAATCGTTTGTCCGAATTGGTCCATCTTCACGCCCGACTGGTCGTCCACGATGAGATGCATGCCCGCATCACTCATGTCGCACTTGAGTATCTTAGTCTTGATCCACTCGACGATGCCCGGCGCGGCAGCCATCGATTCGGTGTGGACTCGGTACGCAACCATCTTGCCAATGTAGAAGGGGTCGCTCTCTGGCACAGTCACCGTGCAACCCGAGAAACCAAAGTACTCGAGGGCGCGCTCGGCGTCCTCGGGCATGACGGTGGGCGTGACGTCGAGCTTGCCCTCCTTCATGTACCCCCACACGTACTCAATGAGCGACGGGGACCTGAGCGCAGGCAGAAGCGAGCGCGATGAGTGAAGGATTACCGCTTGCGAGTTAAGCTTGCGAGCGGGATGTATTCGAGCGAGCACGCCTGCGCGCACATGTATTCGTCGTCGCTGGGACCAGTGGGCGCCATCTCGAAGGCAAGGCTGTTCGTGAAGCGCATCTTTGCCGCGATGGTCGACTTGCCGTCCGGGTCACGTTTTGCAAGCTCAGACTCGAGCATGTGGAGCGTAAGCTTCTTGCCGCCGTGAGGGTCGCAGTCGGCACCCCAAACAAAAGTGGCCTCGATCGTATCATCCGTAGACTCCGCCATGAGGGTCGAAGACGAGGCCGCTACGGACTTGGGCCTGGCTGGCAGAGCAAAATCGGAAGCGCCCTCACCGCGTTACGCAACGCATGCGCGCGAAAAAAAAAACCCACACAGATTCAGTTTTCGGGACGGGTGTTGCGGCGTGTCCTGGGAGATGGCGTGAGTCGGCCGCATGCATCTCGATGATCAATCGAGATTAATTTCACAGTTTTACATGCGGCTAACGTTTGACCCGGATCCGTACTACGCGATAGTACTCGAGTGCACGATAAGTGCACTAAGTGCATGAGCTTAAGTTCCTATTTCACGTTGGCCGCGCTTCCACACATGATCCGCGGTCCTTCGGGAACATGAAAAGTCGCGGAAGTATGAAACAACTCGGGGGGTAGCTCTTTCGTGAAACAACTTTTGCTCTGCCATGACAAGTCCTCCTTGCGTTCTCGCGGATTCCGATTGACCTGAGCATGAGCACCCTTCATGATGGCACTCTCCCAATGCGCCAGGCGCTCGACACCGTGCGTGGCGCAAACAGCACGGCCGGCATCGGCACGCCATCGACGGCTCGCTCGGCACGCCAGGCAGTGCTGCGCCACGCAGCCGCGGCGGAGTCCTCGATGGCAAATCTCCGCCAGTCGGCAAGCGGCAGCGCGTCCGCGAGTGCGGTGCTCGCCGATCTCGAGGCGCACCTCAAGTCCGCCAAGGAAAAGCAGGCGCGCTGGCACAGCGTGGCCGACTCGAGCGGCGGCTGGCGGCACACGAACTTTGGCTACAAGAGCACTCCCGACTGGGTGCACGCGAACGTGCTCACGGATGAGCTGCGGATGATCGAGCATGACGTGACCCACGGCGAGGTGGCCGAGGCGGTGCGCTCGACTGACCGGCTGCGGCGCGAGCTGCACGAGCTGCGCGAGCGTGCGCGCACCACCGAGGGCGAGCTGCAGCAGCAGCTCGCCGAGGTGACTCACCAGGCGTGGCGTGCGCGTGAGGAGCTCGCATCGTGCGAGCGCTCGCTGCGCGGTAAGCAGGAGGAGGCGAGCCGGCTGGGGAGCGCGCTCGCGGCGGAGGAGGCGCGGCGCGCTGTCGTCGAAAAGCAGAGGCTCGAGCTGCGCCACGAGCGCGAGGCGGCGCAGCAGGAAGCCAGCGTGGCAAGCGCGCGGCGCGAAGAGGTCGAGGCCCAGCTGCGCGAGAGTGAGCGCGAGGTGCGCGCGCTGCGCGAGGCGGCGGCGCTCGCCGAGTCGTCCTTTGCGGAACGGCAGGAGAGCCAGCGCGCGCGCCTGGCGCAGCAGCAAGCTTCATCCGTCGCCGAGCTCGCAGCCTCTGCCGAGGAGCGCCGCCGGCTCGAGGCGCACTTATCGGAGGTGCAACGGGCGCTCGCATCGGAGGCGGCGGAGCGAGGCGCCGAGTTCTCGAGGCAAGAAGAGCGGCTCATCAACTTCGAGCAGGTGCTGCAGTCCGAGCGCCACGCCTTCGAGCTCGCCCGCGATGCGGCCGCCCGCGCAGAAGGAACGATCCAGAAGCTGCACGACGAGCTCGCATCGGCGCAGGTCGCCGGTCGCGAGGCGAGTGTGCGGGCAGATATGGTTGAGGCGCAGCTCGCGAGCTTGCAGCGAGAGCTCGAGGCCTCTCGGCACACGACCGAGCGCCTTGAGAGGTCGCTCGAGAAGTCCACGCGCGAGGCCGAGGTGGCCAAGGCGGCGGCCCTCGAAAGGCTCAAGTCGATGGACGCGGAGCTGCGGTCCGCGGTGCACGAGCGCGACGCGGTGGCGCTGGATGCGCAACGGGCCATCGAGGCGGCGATGGCGGAGAAGAAGTGGGCCGTCGACGTGGCGGTGGCAGAGAAGCAGCGGGCCGTCGACACGGCGGCGGTGGAGGTGGCGCGGGCGGCGAAGGCGGAGCAGCAGCTACGCGAAGCGAGGGAGAAGGCGGAGCTGCTGCTCAGGGAGGCGAGCGCGCATGCCGAGGCGGTGCGCGCGAAGCTGGAGGCCGACGCCCTCGCCGATCAGCAGGCGGCGCAGAAGAAGATTGGGGAGCTCGAGAAGCGTATTTCGCGCCAAGTCGCGGAGCTCGAGCGGCTGGGCGTTGAGCATGGCGCCGCCGTGAGCGCTCGCGTGACTGCCGAGCTCGCCCTCGCGGCCAAGGAGCGCAGCATCGCCGCTCGGCTGCACCGGATGGGCGAGGTGCGGGCACGCGCGGCCGCGCTGCCTGCGCCGCCGCCGCCGCCCGTGGCTGAAGATCGGCTCTCAGTCGAGATGACGAGCGCGCTCTCGCCGACGCGTAAGGCGGAGCGCATCGCCGAACGGTTCAAACAGGAGACGGCGGCGGGCAGCAGGATGGGCGTCGTACCGGGCAGCAGGTTGGGCGGTCGGGCAGTCGCCGAGGCGGCAGCCGCGGCTGAGGCGGCGGTGAGGGCCTCGAGCGCCGCGCGCGTCTCGTTCCTGCTTCGCCGCTCCGATGCACCCGATGAGATGACGGCGGTGGCGGCCGCAGAGGACGCACACCCGCCAGGCTCGCCCCTGGCGCAGTTTGAGGAGATCGTCGCTCAAGCGACGTCTTCGGAGGCGTCCGCTCGAGCGGAGGCGTCGAGGCTGCGCGAGCTGCTCACCGAGGCGGACCACTCCCTACGCCTGCTCTGGGGTGCCGTCATACAAGGCGCGGGCGACTCGATCAAGTCGATGGTGCCCACGTTTGCGAGTCAACTCCACGGGCGCGATCTCGCTCAGCTCGCTTCGAGCCCCACCGACGCCTCGTGGACGTCGTTGCTCGATCCCGCCGCCTCGTCGAGCGCCGTGATGAGCGTCTGGCCGACGCTCCCCGCGCCGCTCCCGACGCCGCTCGGCCGCATGGAGCCACGTGGCATGGAGCCGCGTGGATTGGAGCCGCGTGGCTTTGAGCCGCCATCACTCGCCTCTCCCACGCAGCCGACTTCGCTCCTCTCGCCCCTCTCCGCGGCCCAACGCGCGGCCGAAGCCGCCGAGAGCAACGAGATCGTGCCCGTCCCGGCGCTGCGCGTGCGGACCGTGGCGACCACCCGAGCGGTGTGGCTGGCGAGGCAGCAAGTGCTCGCAATCGCCGTCCAGAAGGCGCTCGGCACGGCGCGCGAGGAGCTCGAGGGTCAGCTGCTCTCGACCGAGCTCATGGAGGTGGAGCTCCGCCAAAAGGTGCACAACGTGCACCGGAACGCCGTGCAGCGCCGGCTGCGTGATTGCCTCTTCGTGCTGCATCGCTGGTGGGCCAACGTGGTCGCGCTCGACACGGCGCGCCACGCGGCGGCCATCCCGCCACTGCAGGCCGCGCTCGCGACGGCGCACGACGAGCTCGAGCTCGCGATGCGCCAAGTGGACGCGGCGGCGGCGGAGGCCCAAAAGTCCGAAGCGATCCACGGCTGGCTGACGCAGAAGGCCTCGGCGCTGCAGCTCGAGGTGAGCACGATCGAGCACGAGGCCAACGCCCAAGTTGCGGCCGAGAAGCACAAGGCGCAGGCGAGCGCGGACGCGCTGGTCGCGCAGGCCGAGGCGGCCGTGGCCGAGGTGAGGCGTCACCTGCTCGAGACTGAAGAACGGCTCGCGCGGAGCGATCGGGAGCTGCGGGCGACGCGTGAGGCAGCGGATGCGGCCGCGGTGGCTGCGGTGGAGCGGGGGAGCCTGCAGCATGCAGAGCATGGCAAGACGAGCGCGGCGCTCCGGGCGGCCCTCGCCGAGTGTGGCGATCTCGATGCGCAGCTCGCGGCGAGCCACCTGGCGCTCGAGACGGCGCTCAATGAGAAGGCGGCGGCCGAGCGCACTGCCTCGTCGGAGATTGCGAATCTCGAGATGCAGCTGGTCGAGGTGAGGCGTGCGCTCTGATGAGCTCTGATTGCGCCTCTGATGACGTGTGATGACCTCTGATGACCTCCCTCCTCAGGTGAGGCGTGCGCTCTGATGAGCTCTGATTGCGCCTCCGAGGGCCCCTCTGATGACGTGTGATGACGTGTGATGACGTGTGATGACCTCTGATGATTTCTCTCCTCAGGTGCGGCGTGCGCTCGAGCTCGAGGTGCGAGATCGGCGCGAGATCGAGGAGACGACGGCGAGCGTGCGCGAGGCTCTGGGCGCGGCGAACGAGGTGTCCCGCGTGGCCGAGCTGCACGTCGAGGCGTCCAAGCGGGCGCTCGAGAGCACGCAGAAGAGGGTCATGGAGGAGCACGCCGCGGTGCTTGAGGCGACGGTGCGCGAGAGGCTGCTGCGCGAGTCGCTCGAGGTGACCGAGGGTGTGCTCGAGGAGTCGCATGGTCGACGCGCGAGCCTCGAAGCTGAGACTGAGACCCTCCGGATCGCCACGAGCGCCGTCGTGGCCGCGCGAGAGAGCGCGCTGGAGAGGGAGCTTCAGCTAGACGAGGGCGTGGCCGAGCTGTACGCGCAGCTGCGCGATGCGGTCGGCCAGATGGACGAGGCGACCGCGCGCGCGGACGAGCTCAGCCGGTACGCGTGTGGCCGAGAGCTCGTGCAGATGGCCACCTGATTGTTCGTGAGTGCCCCTAAATTGCAAATTGCAATTGCCTACGAATGGCATGCTGAGTGCCTCCCGACTTAGGTACGTGGCCGAGCTCGAGCAGATGGTCTTGGCCGAGGCGAATGCTCGACAGCGTGAGGAGCGCGCGGCCAGCGAGAGCGAGGAGCGCCTTCTCGCGCGCATCGCGGTGCTCGAGGCCCAGAAGGCGAGTCTCGTCAATCTCGAAGGGGAGCTCAAGCGGCAGCAGGCCTCGCACGAGATTGCGCTGCACGCGGTGCGCGAGATCGGCCAGGCGGCGATCGAATCGGGCCAGGCGGACGCGCGGGCCAAACAGGAGCGCGCGCTGCGCGCCGAAGCGGAGCTCGAGAGGCAGCGAGCGGAGGCGGAGGCGGCGCGACTCGCCACCGCGACGGCGCGCGCGGCGCAGGAGGCGGCGGGCGAGGCGCACCAAAAGGCGCAGGCGGATGTGGCGGCCGCGCAGCAGGCGGTGGCCGCGGCGCGCGCCGAGCTACGCGTGCTCTATACCAGTGCGGCAGAGGCGGACGATGCGCGCCAGATCGCCGAGCGCAACCGCGAGCGGGCGGATGCGCTGAGCGCCGAGATGCGCGAGCGGCTCGAGAAGATCGGCGAGGAGCGCCAATCGAGCCGCGCTCGCGAGCTCGCGTCCGAGCTCGCGGTCGCCGAGGCCCAAGCCAAGCTGCGCGAGGCCGAGCGGAAGTACAGCGTGCTCGAGGCATCGGTGGCCTCGGAGCGAGGACGAAGCACGCGGCTGCGCGACGAGGTGGACGTGCTGATGCGCAGCGTCGAAGAAGCTCGGCAGCAGGTGACTGCCGCCGAGGAAGGGGCGGCGGCGGCACGCGAGCGCGAGCGTCAGAGTGATCATCGCGCCGAGGAGGCGCGTGCCGAGCTCGAGCGTGAGAGGCATGCCCACAACGAGACCGTGGGTCGGCTCGAGAGATCGGGCTCGGAGAGCGCCGCCCTCACCTCGAGGCTGGGCGCGCAGCTCGAGCGCGAGCGGGATGGGCGGAGTGCAGCGGAGCGACGCGTCGTCGAGGCGTCGATCTCGATGCAGCTCGAGCTGCAAGAGGCGCAGCGCAAGGCCGCCGTGGCCGAACGCGCGAACGAGAAGCTCGTGCTCGCCGCACGCGGCGCGGCGGCCGCCTACTGCTCGCGCGTGCTCCACGGTCGCTCCGTTGAGGCCACGCGCCGCGCCTTTGGCTCGTGGATCGTCGCGGTGCGCTGCGCCGATGCGGCCAATCGCGCGTATGAGGTTGAGGAGCGCGCGCGCCAGAACCTGATGATGCAGGCGCGCACCTTTCAGACCAGGCTCGAGCTGCTCGCCATGACGGAGTGACCGCACATGTGCCCTCGCGTCGAGTGTCACATTCATGCTTGCTTCAATGCATATACATGTAAAGTGGAAGTGGGCTATGAATCGGCGGCGTCGCGGGACTTCCCAAGGTGCATCTTTTGTTTGTCCTTGTCGATTTCATCAGTGTAAGGTACGCCATACGCAGCGTATTTTGTTTTTGCGTATTTTCAGCATTTTGCGTATTGCGTATTTTTGACCCGCATTACGTATTGCGTATTGCGTATTGCGTATGACTGCAATTTTCA
>Ga0210242_100391_pt1 | contig 38880 bp, 19 predicted proteins | sample ChrtobMeP5a_16mM_FD_155445 | JGI IMG/M metagenome (GOLD analysis project Ga0210242, IMG submission 155445) | Chrysochromulina tobin associated microbial communities from unialgal haptophyte culture, Seattle, Washington, United States - P5a_16mM | ecosystem: Host-associated > Algae > Haptophytes >... | reverse complement strand
TTCGCCGTCTTCGCCGCCGCCGCCATCACTCTCGCCGCCGCCGCCATCGCCACCGCCATCGCCGCTGCCATCGCCCACGCCGCCTTCGCCCTCGCCTCCGTCCTCACCCCGACTTCAAACTTGACTCCCGCGCTAAGACAAAATTGTGTGTTTGCGGTAAAACGGTAAAAGTGACTGACAGGATATGGGCGTATAGCGGTAAAAGTTGCCACTTGGCGAGATTCTCGTAAAACGGTAAAAGCTTCGGACCCTCCGAAAAAGCTACCCCCACCCTATGTCTTTGATTCTGGAACTGGAATTCACAGAGATCACACCGCTTCGGTCGGGGTGCCGTCATAATGAACCCCGAACACTATAGACTAAAGACTATGCGTCACGAACAGGTATGGCAAGCAAACGGTGGGGAACGCCGAGGGTTGAAGGATGCCAACGGAACATCTGCTGGAAGAAGCCCGAACGAGTTGAGGAATCGGGCATGCACATCGAGGACGTGGGCTTTAGCCTGTGACAGCTCCACGCTGTCCTCGTCCTCATGCTCTTGGAAGAACCACATGGCTTCGATTGTATTGGGCAGCTGATTAGTCCAGTGGACGGCGTCCAGCACGATTTCATTGTGCTCGTTCTCATGGCCAGCCTGCGATCGGTAATGGATATGCTCCTTGAGCATGGCGTCCAGGTTGTCGGGCGGCCAAGCACACCGCCATGGCTTCGCTTCGGGGCACCACTCAAAAGGTTCAAAGCCACATCCAGGTATGCAACTTGTTGGGGTTGGGTGCGGACACTGCTTGGTCGACCCCATTGTCACTCCGTCCCGGCTGTATGAGCACAAGATTCGTGCACCAGCTGAAGCAATCACAAAGCCACCAGCGCGCGGCTTGTACATGCTGGTCATTTCCCGATAAATGATTGAACACGCGAAGCGATCAGAGAACTTCAAGCAAGAGCGGTCGTTGCATGCCTTCCATGGTTCGTGAAAGTTCGATATCTCATCAAAGTTATGCATGAGCACGCCAGTCACGTCCAGACTGTTGCCCGCGCCGCCTCTTTCAAAGCGTGCGTTAATGTGCGAGATGATAATTGCACCCGGCACCGGTGGCGGCCGAGGCGACGGAGGAGGAGCGGGAGAAGTTGAAGGTGAATGCGGAGGTGGATGTGGAGGTGGTGGCTGAGGTCGCCCCGTTGCTGATGATGGAGGACGCCTTTGTGGTGACCGTTGTGGGCTCGGAGGCGGTGGAGCGGGCGATGCGGATGGCGGTTCGGGTGGTAATCCTGGTGGTGGTCGCGGCAATGGCGATGGTATGTGTACCGTTGTAGAGGTATCGAAATTTGCAAGCACATCCGTGCTAGGACCTTTGCGAGCAGAGTGGGCTGATAGCAGCAAGAGTCCCAAGCCGACGCACATCGAACAAACTCCAAACGTGCGTGCAACACAGAACCAGCATGAGCAGCAAGGAGTGGCATCAGACGGATGGAGTGGCAACAGCTTTCTCTGTGCCCGTCGCCTTGTCTTGGGTGTACAAACCTCAGCGGTGGGGGCGGCGGGCGCGACTGCGACATAGTGCAGCGACATAGCGAGTTAGCAAGTAAGACTTCCCGACATAGCAAGTTGCCCGAATCCTTACTAATTAAGTAAGTTTGACAGTTTCTTCGCGTTCCAACCTCGCTCTCATCTCGCCGCAGTTCTCACCACACGTTGTTACATGTACTTCCATGGGGCCGGCACGCCAGTTGGGGAATAGTTGGGGAATAAGAGTGACCGTGGTGTGAGACCCACACCGACGACTGGCGGGTCTGGGGAAGCCGCGCGCCGGGTGGGGGTGGGGGGGGGGGCACGAAATGATAAAACACCAACGTGAAAGTCTAACGTCTAGCGTGCCGGAAATGGCGACGAGATCCCAGACATACACAGTCCCAGGCCGGAGGTGACGTCACGCCCCCGCGCTCGCACTGGCCACTGCATTCGCTTGTGTGCGACTCACCCCGCTCACCCGCCTCAATCCACGGTCGCCGGCTGCGGGTGTGGCGACGCGCTGGCGCGGCTGTTCACGCTTGGCTCAATCACTCAAACTGCTGTCACTTGCCACCTCCATCTGGCTATTTAAATGTCGCGCACACTCATCGTCCGTAGCAGGAGCAGACTGCTGCGCGCGCGCCTTCACGCTCCACGCTTGTCGCGGCGACCGCAGAGGCAGGCGCACCCGCCGAGTGGACGAGTTGGTGGCCGCCACTACCGCTGTCTACCGCTTTTGAAGTGCATGCTCATGTGTAAGAGCATGTGCGCGCGCCCCGGTTCTCGACTTTGAGAGCGCGCGGTCATGCCTCTGTCATCCGCCTCTGTCATCCGCCTCTGTCATCCGCCTCTGTCATCCGCCTCTGTCATCCGCCTCTGTCATCCACCTCTGTCATCCGCCTCTGTCATCAGCCTCTGTCATCTGCCCTTGCCCACGACGCGCCGCTTTCGGATCGGTGAGCTTCTCGGGTTGTTCGCTGCGCAGCCGAAAGGATCGAACTCTGAAGTGGTCGCGGCGGCGGTGCTGGACGGCCGGAGGGCGTCGTCATCCCCCTCATCGCCGCCGTATCCGTCCTCATCGTCGCCGCTCTCGCCATCCTTCTCCGCGGTGGGCATCTCGCGCGACTTGCGCGCCACCTTCTTGCGCTGGTCGTTCTCCTTCCAGTACTCGAGCACGCTACGCGTCTCTTCCAGCCGGTCGGAGCCGCTGAGCATGCAGCTCGCCGCGTTCGCTGGCGCCAATGTTCCAGAGCTACCGCGCCGTTGGTGGTGCTGCTGCTCCTGCTGCTGCTGCTGCTGCTGCTGCTGCTGCTGCTGCTGCTGCTGCTGCTGCTGCTGCTGCTGCTGTCGCCGCTCCTCGCCCTCCTCGTGGCTCCCGTCGCCCACGTGCTCGTCCACATCTGTGCCAGCGCCGTGGCGGTCGGAGGCGCGGCGACGCTGGCTCGGCCCAGGCTCAACGTTCGACGAGCTCTGCAGGCCTAGGCCTGCCATGCCATACAGGCCCTGCTTGCGCCGCTCGCGTATCAGTTGATCCGCGATCTCCGATGGAGGGGCGCTCCCGCTCGTGCCGGCGGATGCATCGTTCGCCATGCGTACGGCGTGATGCGCGAGCCTGGGCGGCGGCGCCGCACCCGCCTGGAACCGCTGGACGCCTGACATTGCCGTGTCGCGCCGTGGGCGACCCATACTGAGCGGAGCCGAATCGCCAAGAGAGTTGGCCACGCCGGTCTCGGCCGGGCGCTTAGTGCCTTTGACGAGCCGCGCTATCAAGGCGGATGAGGGCATCGGGGCCGCCGCCGAGGGGGAACTACTGTGAGCATTCTCGAGCGCTTCCTGAGACGATGACGCCTCACACGTTGCTGCTGCAGATTTTGAGGGCGCCTTGCCACGACCGCCGCCCCGGCCTCCCCGGCCGCCACTGTCACGACCGCTGCCGCTGGCACGGCCGTTGCTCGCCCTCGAAGAAGAGGCGCCAGACTTGGAGCCGGCTGCGGCTGTTGGTGCACTCTGCTCGTCGGCGTCCCCTGCCAGCCACGGCCAATTAATCGGCGCACCGAGGAGGCGCTCCCACTCGGCGGCATTTGCGCGAGCCTTGCGCTGGGCGGCTCGGACCGCCACTGCGAGTTGCTCGTCCGTATACCCGGCGCAATAGTAAGTGACTCCGTGGCAGCGGTATTGACCGTGGCCAGACACGTCGAAGGCGACAGACGCCATTCGCCGTGTCAAGCAAAAGAGCTCCGTGAGCGCTCGTACGATCTACACGAATATGACATGTCAAGTCAAGGAAAGCAAGACTTGCCTTCATTAAAACTTCTACCGACTTTAACTTGACTTGACTTTACTTGATTAGACTTGACTTGACTTGACTCGCTTGCCTCTTTACCTTCACTCCCTGGCGCCACCGTTCGGCTCCGCTCCGCTATCGGCAGGCGGTTTTCGTGAGCATGGCGACGGAGGACGCGGAAGACGAGGACGCGCTCGCCATTCAGGCAGTCGAGTGCTTTGAGCGCTTCTCGACGGACGACCAATGGGTGGCCTATGGCACTGGCACGGTGCTTTGGCAGGCGGGTGAGGAGGGCAAGCTGCAGCAGCGGTTGCTCGTGATGCAAAAGGACAAAGGTGGTGACTGGGCGCGCCAGGTCTTGGCGCTCGATTTCCCCGACCCTACCGCGTTGATCAGCTGCCTGCCCGATGAAGCCGTTATCACTTGGCGTCGGCAGGGCCAAGCGCGCGAGTTCGCGATGGCCTTCTCGAGCGTCGACGGGTGCCTGCAGGTATGGGAGGACGTGCAGGCGTTGCAGGAGGCCGCCATGGGCTTCGACGGCCAAGACGGCGTCGATGACCTGCTCATGAGCAGCTTGCTCGGTGACGGCGAGTTCACCCCACTGCCAGATCCGTCAGAGAAGGCACTACCAGAGCTTGTGCTCAGGCTCACCGGCTCACCGCCCGCCGTGATGGCCCTCCTTTTGCGCCAGATCATCACCGGAGCCGCCGCGGAGGACAGAGACGCTACTGCCAACGGCGCGGGTAGCCGCGATTACATCGGCGCGCTCTGCTCGCTGGCGGCGCCGCTGCGCGAGGCGGCCGCGGCCGAGGCCGCTGAGGGGCAGGGCGCAGGGCGCAGCAGCAGCAACACGGCGACGCGCCGGCTTCAGCTCGCGACCGTCTTCAAGTCGCTCCTCGCCCACGGGGCGGAGGAGCCGGCGCTGCTGCAGCGGCTCCTCCAACCGGATGCGCTGCTTGCGCTCTTCTCGGCGCTCGAGGGCGACGACAGCCGGCATCACCGGCAGACGAAGCACGTGAACACAGAGCACGTCGCCTTCGTCGCGGACCCTAAGCGCTTCCGCATGCCCGTGCCCATCAGCGACGTGCGCGTGCTCGACAAAATCCATCAGAACTTCGCGCTTGCGTACCTGACCGAGTGCGCACTGCCGCTCGCCATCGAGCCGCTCACCTCGGCAGCGATCGCCGAGTTGCAGGCCTCGAACGCGCGCGAGATCCTCGCCACCCTCTCCAAGGACAGCGACTTCATCGAGCGCCTCTTTAGCGGGCTATGCGACGAGGCCTCTTACCAGGCCGTGAGCACCACGAGTCCACCCTCGCATGGCCGGCGCGCCAACGGCGCCGCGGGGCTGGGAGCGTGCGCCGCAGTGAGCACTCCGGGCTCGTCCTCAGCCGTGACATTGCCTGGAGAGGCCGTGGCCGCCTCTCCCTTCGGGACGGCGGAGGGCATGCAGGTTTGCACGCCTGCTTCGATGCCGTCGCTCGCCTCCGAGGGCGCAGGCGCATCGCCTCCTACGGCCGCATCGGGCAGCGTCGGGCGCGCGGCCGGTGCTGGCGCGAGCGCCGCCGGCGGAGGGAGGTCGATCTGTGTGCCTCCCTCGGACGAGGCGCATCTCCTGCAGCTGTGGGGATTACTGCGTGAGCTCACGACGCTCACGGCGGTGCTGCATCCTCTGCTACGCGTGCGCTTCTACAAGGTCGTCACGCAGGCGGGGCTGCTGCGCGGCCTCGGCGTGGCCCTGGGGGCGCCCGCGTTGAGCGAGCCGATGCGCCACGTGCAGGTGCGCGCCTTCGACGTCCTGCTCGCGCTGCTCGCGCACGACCCGTCGATAGTGCGTGTAGCCGTGTGCACCTCCGCTACGGCGGAGGACTCGGCCGCATGGGGCGGCTCTCGTGCAGATGCGCGCCGGCTGCTCGCGGGTGTGGTACTATTGCTCGGCGAGGGCGCTGACGAGGGCGCTCTCGTGCAGGCCTCCGAGGCCTTCCGCATCCTCGTCGACACGTCGACCATGGAGGCACACGAGCAGAACGCCTTCCTCGACCATCTGTACGGCGCCGGCCACATCCATTCGCTCCTCGCCGCGCTGCGCTCCACGGCCGCCATCCACGAGCCACCCGCCACCATGGGCAGTGGCGGCGGCGGCGGCGGCGGCAATCCGCGATTCGGGTCGCTTGTGACCGCCTCTGTGGGCTCTATCCTGGGGCGTGAGGAGGCCGACGCTCCGCTCAGCGCAAGCGTGGCGGTGGTGCGCCTCGAGGGGCTGCTCGACGTGCTTACGAGCGTGGTGGGCCAACATGGCTACCGCTCGCGCAAGGCGCTCCTCGAGCCTGCCCTGTGGGAATCGCTCGTGATCCTGTGCCGCGGCCGCCGCGCCTCGCTGCGCATGAGCGCGGTACGTTTCGTGCGCCTCGCGCTCGCTGCCGAGCCATGCTGCTCCTCGGCAGTTGCGGAGAACGGGCTGTTTGGGATCTTGCTCGACCACCTGCGCGCGCGCGTCTCGTCCTCGGGCATGCCTCGCGACACGCTCGGCAACTCGGCCGTGCTCGCTCTGCTGCACGTGGTCCTCGAGGATGAACGCCTCGCGATGCTGCGCCAAGTGCTTGCATCCACCCACCGGGCCGACATGGAGGCCCTCGCCGCCGCGGGCATCGTGACGGCCAAGCAGCTCCTCGAAGTCGCCGACGAAGACATCGTCCTCGCAGCTGCCGCCGCTGGGGTTGATAGCGCCGCAGGGGGCGGAGCGGGCCGCGGCGCAGGAGCGACCAGGGACGACGCTCGGGACGACGCTCGGGACGACGCATCCTCGCCCACTTTGAACGACAGCCCACCCGCACGCAGAGCGCCGGTAGCCCGCCCTCACGCCGCCGCCGCCTCTCCACAGGACGGCTCGCCAGACCGCTTCTCCGCTCGTTCGCCTGAGCGCCGCTCTCCTTCGCGATCGCCCGAGCGCTCCGCGCGCGGCCTCGAGGCTTTTTCCGCTGCGGCCGCCGCTGCTGCCGCCGCCTCTGGGGGGAGCATGTGCTCACCGCCAGGCAGTGCTGGCGAGCGCGGCGGCGGCAGCTGTGGCGCCTCCCCCGCCTTGAGTGCCGTGAGCGTCTCGCCTGGGCGTGGCACGCCTGGGCGCTTCTCTCCCGAGCGCTCCTCCGACTCGCTCTCGATGGTCGAGCGATCGCTGCTCCAGGCACAAAGGCTGCAGGCGGCCGCGGACCTGCACGCTGGCGCCAAGGGCGCGGCGGGCGCGGCCGTTGGCGGCGGTGTGCCCGCCAAGGAGGCCGAAGATATGGCCCCGTGGCTGCCCGCATCCGCGCCGCCGTCCGCGCTCTCGCCTAGCGGTGCGGCGTTCTCGCCCGCCTTGCTCTCTACCGGCAGCCCGACGCGCGGCATCGCACCCAAAGCGCCGTCACCGCCCTATACGCTCACCTCACCTCCCCACAGCTCGCCGCCCGCGCACGCGACGCAGCCCACCGGGGTGGAGAACTGGGAACTCAACAAGCCCGCATCCATTTTGGGCGCGTCGAAGGGTGGCGAGCTGTGGGGAGTCGGCAACACAGATGGGGAGCACGGCCGCGTTGCGTGATGCACACCATGATGCCCTCGAATGATGCCCATGTTGCTTGTTGGCAAAGGAAGACGACTCCGTCACCCTCTGGACCACATCACACGCGCGTGATCTAGTGGGTCTCGTTTGGCAGTTGTCTATGTGGGGGGGGGCGCATGTCGTGTATCGACAGTGGCTGGTGCATTGTGGAACAGTCGTCAGAAATTGTGTCCTTCTTCGGTGCACAAAAGCATGACTGGAACTGGAAAAGCCGAGCACATCGCAATGTCACCTTTTGGGGATCTCCTGAGTCAATGACACGAATGTCGAAGCTCCTTATCACCCTCGTCGCTGCTATTCAGGGTCTACAGCTCCATACAGGATTTGTTGTGCCCAACGGTCTGCATGCCACGCCACTTGGAGTGGCGACGTTGCGCAGCCAGCTTCGACAAGCTCGCGAAAATTCCAACGGCGTGAGAGCGTACCTTTGGTGGCATCTCTGGAGCCTTTGGATGCAGCCCACCATCAAGAATGCACCGCCGCCTCAAGTTCCTCTTTCGAACTCGGTCGGCCTCGAGACGGAAAAGACTCAACCAACGGAAGCCACACTCGACTGGCTGCAGCAGTATTCCCGAACTCGTGAGGTCACGAACAACTCGGGTCCGTGACCTTCAAGGCGTGACAAGTGTGCTCACGAATTCCTCAATTGAGTTCGCCGAGCTGTTCTAGCGGGCCACCTGCATTGAGGGAAAGGCGTGCTTAGGATTGTGCACGTATGAGCGAGCATTCTGAAGAGCATGGACATGCGCTGACAATCCCGTATTGCAAAAGCATGGATGGGTCAGCGGCTCAGCGCGATCGAGGCACGGAGGCAGAGAGACCGTCGGGAGAAAGCAAGTCTGTGACGGCTGCCACTACCAGCTACATCGACGGTGGGGCAGGAATTTGCCATGTAGCTGGGTCGGAGGAGGGATGGCATTTATCTGGGGATGGGCATGCACGGCCGGGAAACGCCGGGTCTCTCAGCGCCGTTCACCTGAGCCTCGACGGGCACCTGAGGCTGAGCCGGGGACGGGGGAGGCATAGGGGAGGCAGAGCGGCGCGAGTAGGAGCGGGCGCTGCTGACCCAGGGCTGAGGCGGTGTTGCTGCCGGGCCGCGAGTTGTACCGGGCACGTACTACGACGACTTCGTTCCGATATCGAGATCTTCAGGTCATCCTGAGAGCTGAGTGTCCGGCCACGATTCGCCCGCGTCCGGGGCGCCGGGCCCACGCGCAGTCGAGGCTGCAGGCTCGCTCGAGCCGGTCGGTAGCGCCGGGATACCGATCCGCGTAATAATGCCCCGCCGACCGGCAAACCGCGGAACCGCGCTCGGCCGCGGCGTTACTGATACCCATGTTCGGATGTTGAATCGTTACTAACATCGAAAGTCGCGGCCCGCCCGTCACGGCGCGGATTGATATACGAAATTAAAAACGAAAATGCCTCGAGTGCACTCCGAAGTATTAAACGACGCCGACACGCGTAGCGACGCCGGCGCGCGGGCCCCGGCCGCCCGCGCCACCGCGGGGGGCGGGGCCGGGGCGCCCGCCCGCGGCGCCGCCCGCCGGCGGCCGCCCGCCCGAGGGGCGGCCCCGGCGCTGGTGTCGTTCTCGTTGTCCCGGAATACAATCTTATTAAGCATAATTCGTATATTCCAGTTTGCAGGCCGAGCATCTTGCTGCTAGTGCGAGTCGGTAAACCGGCTCCGGGACGTTCCGGTAGCATGCACGTAGAGTTACGTCAAGCGCCGTCCCGGTGGAAGGGCGCGCGGAGTTTCCGAGCGCGAGTCGAAGAGTGTTTGTCCAGTGGTGACATCTAAGAACCTCTTACGGACTTCAGCCCGCTCTCAAGGGGTCAGGTCTACTAACCGGACCCTCTAAGCGGCATGCAAGGGGTCCTGGAGCCAAGGGCTCCGGTTCCCAGCTAGGCCTGGTTATTTAGCGTTGGCCGTTGACGGCGCCACGCCCGGTCCCGGTTTGGCCGCCTGCCCGGTCCCGTTTTGGCCGCCTGCTCCGTCGGCGGCATTCCGGCACAATGCCGGTTAAGGGTTGTACTTGGCCGGTTAATCCCTCTCTGGGATTCGAACCGCGTGCTCCGTACATTTCTAGTACTGCATTAAACACTCGGCCACAATACCGACAATGTGAATAATGCGCGGCGGATAAGCGGCCCGCGATCCATATCTTACGGAGCCGCGATATTGCATGCATAATTTTGCTGGGTTTTGCCGTCCCGGTCTGGGTCTGTCCCGCGGAAAAGAACCGGGGACTATCTTCGAGTTCCGCGAACGTGTCGGTCGGGTAAAAGATAACTGGGGCGCTGTTCAGCGCTGTGACTAGCACAGTTGCCTTCGGAACGATAAATTTACATTACACGGCCCGGCCGCGCCGGGCAGTACCGGGGCCTAAAACCGGGGCCTCGGCGTCCGGGACCCCTCCGCCGCGCCGCTCCGTCCGGACGCGGGCCCCGGGCGGTACCGCGGTAACCGCGTATTAGACCGCAGTGCCTCTCTCGTCTACTCGTTTTCTCGACGGCTGAAGGTATTCCGGCTCTCACCGATTCCCACACACGCCCCCGCCAGATGCAGTAGCATACTCGACGAATTGCGTACGTCCGATCGACGGAAGATCACGCCTCAACTGCTGCGTGCGGGAGACTCGGCATGTGGCAGCCATCGGAGAAGCACTCTAAACTACTGTCGACGGCGTACGACAGGAGTATTGGATGAACTCGGAGTTGATGCGGCGTTAGCTAATGAGGCCACTTTCTTGGACTCCATGTTGGCCACCCTGACGCCAGCACTGGAGCTCACGTTCAATGCGGCATTCTTCGGCGAAGAGCCACGTGACGAACCCACCGCATTCTTCGGCGAAGAGCCACGTGCAGGTGGCGAGCCCGCCGCTTTGACCGAGAAGGCGACGACGAAGATGTCAAACGTGAGGGTCTTGCGCGTTGATTGATGGCGCTCGTTGGTCGTCGTGATGAGCTTCTCCGCCTCCGCGATAGGAATCTCGCGCACAAGCATCTTCCTAAAGGCCGCTATCAACTCATCGGTTCCTACACTCCCCTTGTTGTTCGCATCGATCATGTTGAAAGTCGCCTTCGCGCCCGTTCGCGCAACGAAGGCTCGCAATTCTGTCGCCGCCTCATCAGCCGTCAGCAATGGCATTGGCGGCGGCGGCCGGGAGAAGAAGCTCAGTAAGCGGCGGAGGAAGGACGTTTTCTTCTGCACGGGCTCCGACTGGCTTCGTTGGAGTACTGGAGGCACGGGCTTCTTGACAGGACTCATTCCCACGCTGTGCCTCAGATGCAGCTTGCCATCACGCCCTTTGATCATGCTGTTATCCCACGCGTGATCGATGCCTGGCATCGGGCGCTCTGGTGCGTCCGGGATGAGCTTCGGTAGCAGTACGCCGTGCGAGTGCGCCTTGATCATCACCGGCGGACCATCGCCACGTATTGGAGGCTTCGGAATGATTGGCTTGATGTTCGGCACCTGCGACACCACCTTCTCGTTCGGCGGCTCCGACTTGGTGCGCCGTATTGGCTTGTCAGCGGGGTTTCCGTTCCACGCCTCTGGATGGTCCCGGCGGCTCTCTTCTGCCGCCGCCAGCAGCAAGCGCTCCAAGTCTTTAGCATTACCAAAAGTGCTCGGTTTGGGCAGCAGTGGCACCGCCGGCTTCGGGGCCGCCTGCATCGCCTGCATCGCCTGCGTCTTCTGAGGCACCGATGTGAGCGCCCTCGCCACGACCGGAGGCGGTGCGGGCGGCATCCGACTCGCCGCCTTCCTTGCCTCGATCTCGCGCTCGTCGCGCGCTACCCGCTGCTTCGCGATGAGCGCCAAGCGGTGCATTTGGTACTGAGCATCTTCGAGCATCGCGAGTGGAACGGACATTGTGATCTCGACAGGCCGCAACGCGGCAGCGATCGCGTCGGTGATCTGTTTCATCCCTTCCGCCTTGGTCATGTCACTCTTTCCGATGAGCTTAATGATAGAGCCCACGGGGACGCCCAGCTTCGCCGCCTGCTGGTCAGGTTTCACCTCCGCAACCTCCACCACCGCGAACCCACTCCCCGTCGTACTCTTGAATTTCATGCCGAGCGCGCCGTCCATGAATGTGAAGACTTGGAGCTTGTAGCCTTCATCGGCCGCGAGTTTCGAGCGAGCGTGTGCGCCCTCTAACGCCTGCGATTTCACCTTCTGCTGGTGAAAGAGCGCTAGAAGCGCATCCTCTGCTGCGCTAATATCGCCAAAATCGTCATCGTCATGTGAAGGTCGGATTTGAGGTGCGCGTGGCATCCTGATCAGGAAGGGGAATAAGCAAGTCTCGGCCTGCCCCGGTCTGGCCACGCCGGTCTAACGTGGCGGCCTCCGCGGTGGCTACTAAAATGTCTCTTGGCCTCAAAATCACAGGCAGCAGCGAAGGCCCGAACGCGCAAAGGGTCTCGGGGGTTTTCGCATCGTCGGTTACGGCGGTGCAAGTTACGAACTTCGACGAAAACCTCACGCATATCAACAATAAGACATTCTATCCTACGGAGCACATGGTATATGTGTCAGATGTGAATGGGCATCCCATGAGACGAAACCGTTTCCCCACACCTAGAAGGAGCTCGCGGCGAGCTCCCCGTCCTCGCACACACTTCCTCGAGGCGGAAGGGAACCATCCTCACCTCTCTGCAATGGCGCGCATGCAGCTGCTCGCGCTCGGTCTTTCGGCGGCGAGCGCGTACCTGTTCACGCCTACGGCGTTGCCCACGCAGCAGCAGCAGCAGCTCCCTCGCGCGCCCGCCCCTTCGATGAAGGCGAGCAGGAGGTTCGCCGAGCTTGCTCCCCAGGTGGAACGGCGCCTGTACCAGCCGGGCGAGGCGGTCGCGCTCATGAAGAAGCTGGCAACCGCAAAGTTCATTGAGACGGCCGAGCTGCACGGCCACCTCAACCTCGACCCCAAGTACAACGATCAGCAGATCCGCACGACCGTCTCGCTGCCGCACGGCACGGGCAAGAGCGTGCGCGTGGCGGTGCTCGCGGACGGGGCTGCGGCCGACAAGGCCAAGGAGGCCGGCGCGGACATCGTCGGCTTTGACGACCTGATCGAGATCATCAGCGGCGGCACGCTCAACTTCGACGTCCTGCTCGCGACGCCGCCCGCGATGCCCAAGCTGGCCAAGCTAGGCAAGGTGCTCGGCCCCAAGGGTCTGATGCCCTCGCCCAAGGCGGGCACCGTGGTGGCCGATCCGGGCGCAGCCGTCAAAGAGTTCAAGGCGGGCAAGCTCGAGTTCCGCACGGACAAGCAGGGCATCGTTCACGTGCCGTTTGGCAAGTGCGACTTCACGGAGAACAAGCTCGAGGAGAACCTGAGGGCCCTTGCGGCCACAATCGACAAGAACCGGCCGTCGGGCACCAAGGGCAAGCTGTGGAAGACGCTGTACATCACGTCCACCATGGGTCCCTCGGTTCAGATCGATTTGGCCACGCTCCTTGCGGTCAAGTGAGTGACCGCAGCAGCAGCAGGCGGGTCGCCTCTGGCGCGCTGGATGCGAGGCGCGTGTGGAGATGGAGTCGCGCAGGCGCCCTCGCAGGGACTGAGCATGCGGCGCGCGAGCGTCGTGCGTGAGCACACGTACAAGGGGGGGCGAGTTCTTTCGTCTATGTAGTACGCGCTGGTGTAATGTGTGTGGAGAGCACGCGCTGATCAGCGCTCGCGAGCGTTGCCGGCTTCGCCGAGACGCGTCCAGTCAGTGTGTACAAGTACCTTGCGTACGAATATAGAAGGAGTGCCGTGAAGCGTTGTAACGTGAAGGGCCATGTTTTTGAACGCGTTGTATTGCACACTTTCGTCTCTGCAAGCCGGGGCGGGCCTGTAGGGCGGGCCAGACCAGCCCGCAGGCGCTCGAGTCGCGCGATGGGAAACTTTCTGGATACACCGATTACGGAGAAGAAGACAGAGATTGGGGCCGATGGCAAACTCCAATACGGGCTGTCAGCGATGCAGGGATGGCGAGCGCAGATGGAGGATGATCACGTGCAGCTGCTATCTCTGCCAGGGGTGATACCAGCCCTCGGCATCGCTCGCCTCTGACACGCCACCGCGCGGTCGCAGCGCGCCTGCTGATGGAGCGCTGCTGCAGGCTGCGCGTTTGCATCCTCGTGCACTCCACTTATCTCTCTCGCATCTGCTCTGACGCTGGTGCCATTGGCGCCGTTGGTGCTGCTTCCTCCTCCTGCCCGTGCCGCGCGCAGTTCCCAGACATATCATTATTCGGCGTGTACGATGGGCATGGGGGTAGTATGGTCGCACAATACACTGCAAGGCACGTGGCGCAAAAGCTGCTTGACACGAAGCATCTCACTCCGGGGCTGGCCGAGGCGGAGGTGCCCGCCAAGTCCAAGGCGGCCTTCGAAAAGGCGCTGATGGACATCGACGCCGAGCTGCGCAAGCTGCCGGAGGTTGAGTCGGGGCAGGACCAGAGCGGGAGTACGAGCGTGATGACGCTCTTCTCGCCGCAGTTTGTGGTCTGTGCGAACACAGGCGACTCGCGGGCTGTGCTCTGCCGCGGCGGTGAGGCGGTGGCGCTCTCGCACGACCATAAGCCGTACAACCCGGGCGAGAAGGAGCGCATCGAGGCGGCCGGCTCGCACGTGAAGTTCAATCGCGTCAACGGCGACCTTGCCGTCTCTCGCGCGCTGGGCGACTTCGTGTACAAACGGTGCGAGACGGTCACCGAGGCGGAGCAGGCGGTGACCGCCTTCCCTGATGTGATCGTCGAGCAGCGCACGGAGCGGGATGAGTTCGTTGTGCTGGCCTGCGACGGCATCTGGGACGTCATGTCGTCCCAGGAGGTGTGCGACAAGGTGCGCGAGATGCTCATCAATGGCCGACCGCCGCCACCACCCGCCGACTCGACAGCTGAGGGCGAAGAGGATCAACATTTGGCGGGCCGCCCGCCGCTGCCGCAGTCGCCGCATCGGCCCTGGGACCTCGGCGCGGTCGCCGAGTGCTTGATAGATCACTGCCTACGATTAGGTTCGCGGGACAATATGTCGGTCATCGTGGTGCTCCTGGACCCGAAACTTGCTCCGAAGCCGGAGAACGAGCCAGCGCCGATGCAGACAGAGCCCGTAGAGGCGAGCTAGACGCGGAGTGACCGCTGCTGCGCCGCGCCCGTGAATCGGCAGTACATTCCGACGGCGGCGGCGGGGCGGTCCATTTCACTGATGGTGCAGACCCCCTTCCGCTGCACCCGCTTGCGGGGGGGTCGTGGGTCGATGGTATTTGGCGCGCCTTGTGAGTTGCGCACGTGCGTGCTGCTTGGCTAGCCGCTTACCTAAGGCCCGTTTCTTGTGTTGTCCAAGCATGCGCGTCTGGGGCCCCGCACACATGTGGCGCATACGCGGCGTAGCGTGTGTCGCGCTCCGGCTGCGTGGAGAGAGCGAGGGTGGTGGAGGCATGCGCCCTGGGCCCTGGGGGTTACGGTCTCCATCGATGGTCGGATTCGCGTGCGGCTCGCGCGGTCGGTGTGCAATAAGAAGTGGAGCCACACTGACGACCTGAAATGTGTATAGGCGCCAGCCGGCGGCAGCACGGCTGCGCCGATAGTTTACACACGCCGCATTCCCATTCCGCATTCGCGAAATGTACCGGTAATGATTTCCGTAAGGCTAACGCTAACCGGCGGTAACTTGATTCGGAGGTGCACGTGACCACCCCCCTCTTCCTCCCGGCACCCCCAAAATTCCGTAAATCCGTAAAAAGTTTACATTTTCATTTATTTTACAGCCCAGAGCAGCCCCTGATCTGCCCTGATGAAAGGGACACTATGAGACACTCTTGGATGTACATAGGACTCCACCCCTTCCGCCTACATGTCGTGTGTTGCGTCGCGTGACCCAGTCCATGCTCCACTCGCTCTCACACTCCTCAGCATGCCCGAACTGTCTCGGCGTATTCGCACGGCCGTTCGTGCAGCGCGCTGGGCGTGCCCGCCAAGCTGGCGGTGGGTTCCAGCCGTGATGTGAGCCTGGAATCTGGCCTGTGACAGACAGCGCGGTCACGTCGGCGGCACGAGGGGTCACCATGAGGAGGCCCTTAGGATAGGAAATGGTGCGAGATGCACGCGTGGCAACGCGGCGTGGCAGCGGTACCTAAAGGAAAAGCACGCGCGCCTCGTCGTCGGCGCGCCGCGCAGCCCTAGGCTGATCTTCCTTCTCTGTAGACATCAGCCTCTGGAGTGATTGAGGTGTTACGGTGGCCGCACGGTGGCCACGGTGACTGCGCGAGCGCGCGCGCCGGCTATGGCGTGCGTCAGTGGGCCCGGCCGGCTGGGACGCGCGTCGGCGGGCGATTACGCAGTGCCACCAGAGGTGCTGTCGCTTCGAAGCCTTTACTGTGGTGCCATGGGGTGCTCCGAGCGTCCGACGGAAGCGCGAAAGCCGAAAACGCAAGTTTAGCACAAGAATGCGGTCACCCACGCACTGGGGGGGCAGAAGCATGCCGGGCGACCATGCCCCACCCCAGGGGGGTGCGATGGGCGCCGTTTTGGGCGTTCTGTTACGAAATTACGGATTTACGGATTTACCCCCCTCCCTCCCCCTCCCACGCTCCGACCCGGTCACGCGCACCTCCGAATCAAGTTACCGCCGGTAAGGGCGCCCGTAGGGCGTCCGGCGTGCCCGAGCGTGCGCAAAGGCCGCGAGGTGGCGGCGGGCTGCGGCTGGCGGCGGTCGTCGCGCGTGGCCCGCGGGCCGGGCGGTCGGGCGGCGCCGCGCCGCCGGCCGGGCACGGCGCGGGACCCCGGCGCCCGGCGGGGTAGCGCGCCGTTTCGGTCGGGGCGCGGCGCGCGAGCCCGCCGCGACCACACCGGGCACGGACGCGGACCGGGACCCGTGCCGGCGGGGGCGGCGACGCGCGCGTTAGCCGTTACCCGTCGACTCCGATGACGTACCCGCGCCGTCGGTATGACTTCGAGGTATGACTCAGTGAGGGAGGTCCGCGCCCGTCCGCGGCCACACCGAGGGTCGCAGATGTGTTACCATCGGTGTATTACCCCGTACCCGAGAAGCGAGATCACATACGCGAGGCCGAGGTGCGTGGAACAGGGCCGATGATCCCTACAGTATGATTGTAACGGGCACGCGTCGACCATCACGCCCGACGACGTACGCGCAAATAGAAGACCCAACGCCCATCCGCCTTTCACGCTGTGAGGCCGTCCCGGAAAGCCCATCGCTGTTTCGCCACCGCGATCGGCGCGGGAGGCAGGCGCGGCCATCGCGTGCGTGACGCATGGGTCGTCGTGTCACTCGTCCAAGTTTGGCTGCTTATACTTGGTCGGCGGGCGGCTGTCGGCAGCATCGTCGTCATCCGGATCCATGCCATCCAGATCTGGCGCCTTGAAGTTGGATGGCAGGTCCTGGTCCCAGGCGCGAGCGTTCGGGTCGAGCTGTGCCGGCGAAGCTCGCGAAACAGCAAGGGGCTGGGACACCGCCTGAAGCGCCACGTTTTCACGCTGGGCGATCTGCGCCGCAAGCTGCTGGGGAAGGTCGACCTTATCGGCCCCGCCGCCGTCGGTCAGGTGCATTGTCCATGCGGTCTCGCCCTCGCGCTCGTGCACGTACCTATCGGCCGAGGGCGAGTCCGCACGCGGGAGCGCGGCCACCACGAGCGCCGGGTACTCCTTGTTGCGTGTGAGCACCCCGGCCTCGTGCTGCTGCAGCAGGTCATCATACGGCAGCTCCTCCGAGTAGGTGTACGGCGCGACTCCGTCCATCTCGATCAGCTCGACCCACGTGATGTCGTAATCGAGCACCTGCACTCGGCGCACGTAGCCCTGGCCCGCACACGCGCCAAAGTCGCCCTCGGGCCAGCTCTCCAGAGCATCGGGGTTGACGAAGCACTCCTGCCCGTCCTTCTCGACGGCGACAACGTCGCAGTCTTCGAGGACAGGCAGGATGGAGCCCGCGTGCACCACCGGGATCTGCATGTGCTCCTCGAGCCGGCGCGCCTGAGCGAGCACCTCGCGCTGCAACTCGCGTGAATAACCCACGGTGAAGAACATCGGGTCGCAGAAGATGACGGGCGTGAGAGAGTCCGAGCGCAGCACCAGACGAATGAGCGCTCGAACCATCACGCGCCCCACTGCGTCGAAGACGACGAGCGCGCGCACGTGCGACTGCAGCACATAGCCCATCAGTGCGCGGTTGTACTTGTTGCCCTGGTTCGAGATGATGCGCAGGCAGCTCCCCGCGTCCTCTCCCACCATGAAGAGTGTCTTGCACTTGGAGGTCCCCGGGCAATCCTCCGAGTACCATCGCAGCAGGACGTCCTGAGGGATCATCAGCAGGTGGCGCACATTCTCAGGCGACTCGCGCCGAATCATGCGGAGCGTCTCGCCCGATAGGCCAAAGATGGCGCGCAGCCAGCGCGTAATGAGTGCCACCATCTCCGGATCCTCCCGGTTGTCGTCCAGGTAACGGAAGAGAAGCTCTGGGTTGCGCCACTCGGCGAGAGCACGGCGCACTGTCGGGGCATTACTCCTCACGACGTCGCCGTCAACGTCTAGCAGCGCGCCGAGCGCCTCGAACTCGAGGTCCTCGAGTCCTCCTATCGTGAGCTCCGGGCTCTTCATGAGCACCTCGTAGTCGGCAAGGACGAGCGGGCAGCTCTCCGCGCACGTGGCCTTGATGGAGGCGAGCAGCGTCGTCGTAGTAGTGATCTCCTTAACTTGGAGCAGTAGCGCGGACGAGAGGCACTCGGAGCGGCACAGGATCTGGACGAGGTGGCCTAATTTTGCGAGCTCGCGCATCATTCGCTCCTCCGCGCCCTTGCGCCGCAGAATGAAAGGCTCGGGCGCCCACGGCTTGATCTCCTCACCAGAGAGCATCTCCTTGTACGTGAGATCGATCAGCCAGTAGAGCAGCGAGTTGAGCACCTTCTCTTGGGGCGAGGCGCGCGCGATCCGGTCGAGCAGCTGACCGACGGCCGCGGCGTGGTTCGGGCAGACCGCCGCGCGCCTCTGCGCCACCTCCGCTATGCTCAGCCCCGCCGGATCTGGCTTCCCGTCGAGTTCGTGCAGCCACGTGCGGTGCGCTGCCTCGAGGAAGGGGTAGACCATCCGCGAGCGCTGCCAGATCATGCGCGCGTTCGTCGGCTTCGGGTGCCACACGTCAATCCCATAGTTCTTCTCGAAGCCTTCTTGGAACGTAAACGGCTTGGGCAGCGCCACCACCCCAAACAGCGGCGAGCTCCTTCCAAAAAAGGCAAGGCACAGGAGCTCTGTCGCCCGCGAGCGCTGATCCGTCTTCACCTTCTCGATGACGGTTCGCACGGACCAGAGGAAGTCGGCGCGGCACTTCTTGTCGGGCAGCGTCAGGTAGCATCCAAACAGCAGCCACGCCTGCTCGAGGGCGCGTTGCAAGTCGTCGAGATTACGGCGCACCTCCCGTGGCGTGAGGCTGTCGATCGCCACTGCGGCCTCGTCGCCTGCAAGCAGCTTCTCGAGGCTCGGGTTTAGGCCATTCTTCTTGGGCACGAACTTGAGCACCGCGTACAGGTCTGGGTACCGCTCCTGGCTCCTCAACACAAGCCGCAGCAGCAGCGAAAGCTCGAGTGTGAAGGTGTCTCTTGAGAGCTTCGATGCGATGAACTTGTGCGCGGCAAAGCCGCCGTCGTACCAAGCACGCCAGCCATCTTGACCAGTCTCGCTCGACGCCTTGAGCGGCACCAAAGTGACGGTCTCCACGAAAGTCTCAATCACTTTGCCTAACTCTCGCCTGCCGGCAAGAGCTCCTTCAGGCCATATAGGGAAGAGACTCACGGCAACATCACTGTCTGCCGCGGAAGCCGGCGGCGAGTTCAAAATTGGACGAGTTGTTCGCACCCGACTAATAGGTGCGCGTGAATAGGGTTTCCAGATGAATAGGGCTTCCACGTCTTGCCGCGCGTAACATAATGCCACCAATGCCAAGCGAGGCCCGGGAGCGGTCCGTCCGGGCATGGAACATTTGTTCGTCGCCGATCAGTGCCGGTAAACGAAATCGCGCCTGCGCGCGTGTGAACGTACAGGTACATTGTATGGTAGACCGCGCTCACAGTACACAGACAAGGTTAAGAGTCGCCATGTCCCGGGTCAGCCCTTGTAGGTCTCAACAGCCCCGGGTCTGAACCCCCTGAACGACTGAACCCGCGTGCAAATACCAATTGCTTAAAATGCGTGCAACCACCTTTTTGACCTTTATTTGCCTGGCTGGCCGCTTCCGATCTGTGCACATACGTTTACATGAGTCACTAAGTTTGCCATGTGGCGCCGATTTTCCAAATCTGGGCTTCCAGGACCTTTTGCGCGCTATTTGAGCCACTCACAAACTTTGCGTCTGCACTGTAGGTCTTCTCGTCTTGTTGCCTCTGAACCGCGCGCGAGACATGGGATGCGCATCCGTGAAGCCGGTACCGCCACCCGTGCCTGCACCAGCTGTTGCCGATGTGCCGGCCGTCGCAACGAGCGATCCGCCGCCGAGCCTCGAATTTGCGCGATTGATGAGGGATCCTCGTGCCCGTGCAACCCTTCTGCAACATGCTCAACACGAACACTCGGAGGAGAATTTGCTTTTCTTCGAGGATGCGCAGCGCTTTCGCGGCAGCTTCCTTCGATACGGCGATGAAGAGCTAAGCGACCAAGATCGGAGCCGAATGCGCGAGCGAGCCTCACACATTGTCAATCAGTTCTTGACCGCGGAGGCAGAGTATGCGCTCAACCTTCCGTCGAACCAGATCTCGACGTACCAGTCCGGCCTCAAGAAGGATATGGAGGTCAAACCAAACATGTTTGACCCCGTTTGTCGCACGATCTATCGCGCCATCGAACAGGACACGTTCTCACGCTTCAAAGGTACGAGCGCAGCGCGAGAGCTGCTGAAGCGATTCCCCGGGCTCGGACGCAGGAGTACGATGCCGAGCACGGATGGAAGTGGCAGCAGCATTCCGCGGAGGTCATCGAGCAAAAGCGAGATATACTTGGGGGGGGCGTCCGAACCAACAGGGAGCACTGACTCTTTTCAGAAGAAGCTGGCCGCTTGAGCTTGCGCTTGAGCCTAGTTGTCTCTCTAGGTCTATAGCTATCGACTATAGCTACATGTAAGCGTCCCTTATGTGTGTTGTGACGGATTCTTTTGCATACAATGATCGTACTCTTGGAGTGGTTTGTGTGCGCGGCATCGGGTCGCAGGAACCGAATGCCGGCAGCATGCTGCGTGCATTCCATGCACAAATGCACGAGCTGAGTCAGCAGATGAAAAGCAGATGAACGTTCACCGTTCAGTCCCTCGGCTCCCCGCCCGCGAGACGAAGGCGAACGACTCATTGGAGATGTGTAAAAGATGTGTAAGGAGAGATCAAGAAGAGATGAGTGGAGAGTGGCCTCTGCAAGCGAGTGAGTGCCAGGGCGCCATGCTGGTGCGGGACCCACTCTCAGCCGCGGGCAGTGAGATGTACAAGGGGATGTTCACGATACTGGTTACTGTATCACGAACACGCCTGTTTCATCGTGTTTGGGGCCTGTTAGGGGCCTGAGTGCGCTATGAGTGCGCTCCGGCCCTGCAAAGCACGACCTGCTTGGTGCGGCCACGATCATGTTCGCCATCCATGACTCCGTGCCTCAGGCCAACGGTGCGAGCTACAATGGTAGTGGGCTGAGCTTCAAAGAGCCCGCACTCCCGATCGAGCCCTAATAAGAGCCCTGCTGTACTGTACATGTAGTTTGTTCCCTCGGTGTTGGGCGGCCCAGGGTCCCCGAGCTAGTGGTCACCGCATCCGTATGTACGCCGGTCCGGTGTCTTGGGTGTCGAATTGTTATCATGGCTTTCACGGTGGGACCGTTTAAGTGTTGTGTACCGGGGCCTGCGGCTGTTGAGTCGGCCGCGGCTTCGGTCGTCGCGCTGACGTGCGGGGTGTTTGGGTGTGTGTTGTTGGTGGGTTTGGATGGTTGTGAGTTTCGTCTGTGTGGTTCGAGTGCCTTTGTGCGTCCGCGTGTCCCGTGTGTCCCGGCTCCCCCCGGTGTCTTACCGATACATGTATTCATACAATGTAGTAGGAACTATTCATGATGAATCTGGTTTCTTGCACTGGTTTCTGATCAAAATGCGGCCCGGGACCTACAGACCGAACATGTACCATCGACCTGTTCGCATTTCCGTGTCCAAAGTCGCGGCCGTATGTGGCTATCATCAGTATGCGACGGTCGACGACATCACAGAACTCTTCCTGAAAGCAATCTACCAGGACGAGGACGTTCTGGACGCCGACAGCAGTGCGCTCCACATCCAGGGGACGGCCGACGCCGTCGCCAGCCTGTTGAGCAGCGACAGCGAAGCGCAGCGCCTTCTAGCCACATCCCTCACGTCGGTTCTAGCTGAGCGCCGTGACACCAATGTGGAGGCTGTGCAGGAGGCCAGGCAGCGCCTCACACGGCTGACGCAAGCAGCTGTCACCTGCGGCACTATTGGTAGCCAACAAGCCCGCCAGCTAGAGCAGGCACTGAGTTCGAGCGTCAACACAGAGCATGGCACGCGTACGGAGGATGCTGCGCTCGTCATGTACGAGAGGAAGACAGGCCGTGCGGTCCGAGCGTCGAACGAGCACCTCCTCATCTGGCTGTGGCCGAGAGCTCAACGGGACGGCCTGGTGACTCCTCTTCCGCTCCGAAGGCTGCCGATGCGCTCGCGGCGGCGCTCCAGGGAAGGTGCCAGCGGCCGCGCTGCTGGCGCCTGCGCTGGGCTGCTCTGCGGCTGCCACCGCTTCGCCGCCATCGATCGCTCTCGCGCAGTGCTCGCAATCGTTCGGCACGAGCAGGGCTGGTGGCTTCGCAAGCTACGTGGAGTGGACAGTAGCGCTGAGGAGTCGAGCTATTGCGTCAACGGCAAGTGGGATGCGCTTGGCCTGATGCGTGATCTCCGCATAGCGCGCGGCCGTGCTTTGCTTGCACAGCTCCGGGAGTGCGTGCGCCAACGGCAACGGCTTGCGCGAGCAATGGCAGAGGGGCAGCCGGCAGTCGCGCTGCCACCTACGCCGCTGACGCCGGCGTCGGCCGCGTACACGTCTGACGGCTCGGACTGGTGGCTCCATGGTAGCCCCGTGCGGCGCTCGGACTACCACCACAGTGGCAGCTTGTGGGATCTGGACGGATTGCGTGGGGACCTGAGGATTGAGGAGCAACGGCTCGCAACTTTGCATGCGCATGTGAGGGCGCTCGCTGCCTTCGCTGAGGCGCTGCAGGCCGGCGCCGAGGAGAGTAGCGCCGTCGCCGCTGAGGCTGCCGCCGCCGGAACGGCCGCTTCCTCGGAATCGGTGTTGGCCGCAGTGGCTGCAGCCGAGGCGGCCGAGTCACTGGCGGCCGCTGCGGCTGCGGCGGCCGAGGTGGCCGCCGCAGCCGCGGCAAGGGCATCTGCAGAGGCAGCGGAGGAGGAGCAGAGCTCCTTCTATCTCGCGGGCGCTGTAGATGGCATGGCCGACGAGGAGGTGCCGATGCCCACAATCTCGACAATCTCGAGCGCGCCTCCTCCTTCTTTAGCTGTGGGGAAGCTCAGAAGCCCTGCCAGCAGCCCGGCTGGCTCTGACGCATGGAGTCTGCAGGAGATTGTCGTCGAGATCAAGAACCGGGTGGCCGCCATCTCCGACCCACCCCCGTTTTACGACCAGCTGCAGCTGGTGACGTACTGCCTGATGCTCGGGTGCGCGGCCGGCGATCTCGTCCAGTGCCTACGCGCACGCTCGGGCAGCCGCATCCACATCACGCGAGTCGGCCTTCACGACGCTCCCATGCGCCATGGCGAGGCATGGCACGCGTACGTGCTGCCAAGGCTCTTTGCGTTTGCCAACGCCGTGCACGCGTGGCGCCGTACGCCCTCGCTGCGGTACGCCTACTTGCTCGCGAGCGACCCCGGTGCTAAGCGCACATTAATCATGCAGGCACTGGCGCATCTTCCCGTTCTGGCCGAGTGAGACAATGCAGCCAGCACGGCGGGCCGGCGGGCAGACGCGCCAAAACGGACGGGCTGGATCCGGGGAGACGAGGTGTGCACGGCAGCCAAGCGCGCGCGCCGTCCGCCGATGGCGCGCTCAGTACGAAGTTCAGACCACAGCACAATGATCTCTCGAACTCGCTCAACGACCCGTCGTACGGTCACGCGGTCGTTATTTTTATTATATATTAAAGAATACCGCCCCACGCCAGGAAGAACCATCCCGAGCCGGAGGTTGGGACCGCCCGCCGTCGTGGAGCGCTGAAGGGCAATTATCTACGACCCGGAGTCGGTGACCCATTGACAATCCGCCAGCTTGACCACGGGCAACGCGTCCACTTTCGCATCCAGAGCCTGCAGCTGCTGCTTCATCGCCTCGGCCTGCTGCTCCATCATCACGGCCTGATTCTCCAGTATCTTGCTAGCAAGCGTCTGCAGCTGCTGCTTCATCGCCTCGGCCTGCTGCATCATCATCTCGGTCTGCTGCTGCTTCAACTCGGCCAACTCCACCTTGATCTGTGCCTGCTCCCTCGCCATCTGCGTGCGGTACTTGTCGTCCTCGCCTTGATCACCCACTCGCTCCTTTAGGTACTTCTTCATCTTCTCATGGATCTCTCGCACCGTCTTGTGTTTCCTCATCAGATACTCTGGGGAGTCTTTGGCTTCGTATGTGTCCTCGCCCTCCTCACTTGTGTGCAACTTCTTCCACGCGTGTGCTCCGGGCGATCTCGTACAGGATAAAGTGGAGGAGATCAGCAGGTACGGTAGCCCAAGCACGGCAAACGGCGGCGGCACAACCCCCTTGTTGGCCCACGAGGCGGTGAGCAGCGACGTGAGGAACATGTAGTTGGTCTCCTGCTGCTCGTGGTGAATGTCAAACGTTTTTGCCATGAGCGCAATGAGCATGTTCGATCCCACCAGCACGATCATGACCAGGAAGCCGTCCATGAAGAGCACCGATGCCAGCGGGTGCGTTGAGGCGCGCAGGCAGCCGAGCTGGTTGTCGCTGCCGAGCAGGATCTCGAAGAAGGCTACGGTGGAGCGTATGTAGATCTCGATGGAGGTGACGGCGGAGCTCGCGGAGACCATGATCCCGGAGCCGCTGCCGTCCTCGCCGCTGCTGTCCGCGCTGCTGCCGCTCTTGCCGCCATCGATCTTGCCACCCTCGCCAGATTGGTGCCCAGCAAGGTGGCGACCCCCAGCGTAGCCGTCGTCGTACATAAAGCACTCCTCTCCGAGCCCGCTGGCGGACTGGCCCTTGAAGAGCACCACCATGCTGAACGCGATGCCGACAACAGGGCCGATGATGAGGGACAGGAAGCGCAACGTGTCCGGAATCATCTTCTGGGCCATGAGCACGAGCGGGCCAATTTTGGGGCTGCGCTCGAGCAACCGCAGGGTCTGCGACACGAACATGAGTAGGATGCCGCCGGCGAGCAGGGCCCGCTCAAGGTTCTGGAGCGACGGCATGAAGCGAAGGATCAGGCCGCCCGAGGCGAGGATAGACGCCGGCATCTCGAGCCTGCGTGAGCGCGCACACGCACGCGCATCACAGCGCGCGCGGTGGACGCGGCCGCGCGCGGTGGGCGCGTCAGTACCATGGCACGGAGCGAGGATGCGCGCTAAGTGGAGCCCTCGCATGCACGTACATATTCAGGGGGTCGGCGGCCCAGAGCGGACGGTTGGCGTAGGCCTCGTGCGCCTCGAGCACAGCGAGCTGCACCGTCCACACGAGGAGCAACGCCGTAATGTGCTTCCCGCGCTCGGCGGGCAGCGCTGTGAGCAGCACGGCAAGGAGCAGCTGCAGAGACGTCCATGCGTAGAACTTGAACGCGGGCTGAAGGATCGGGTACAGGCGAAGCACGCTCGCAGCCTTCTTCTCGGCAAGCTCGGCGCAGCGGGAGAAAAAGGTGGCACGGGCCGCGTTTTTGCGCTTGTCGGAAGACCCATTCACCTTTCGCCAGTAGCTGCTCACCACCTTGCCATCAACCTTGAATGCGATGTATTCACTTGTTCCGTCGTGACTTGGCTTGTTTTCCTCCTCGACTTTAAAGTCTGTGCGCGCAGATTTTTGCTCCTCGTTCCTATTCTTCACCAGTATCTTCTCGAACGGCGGGAACACGGCGATAGCGGCCGCGTGCCAGACCGAGCGGAGCGCGATCATGGCGGCATCCATGAAGTCCTCGGGGCTGACCAGGCTCCACTGTGCGGCGGTCGCCTGCTGCAGCATAACGTCGGCGAGCGTCACCTTGCACTCGGCGAGCACGAGCGCCATGCGCGAGCGGGCGCCGCGCTCTTCACCTAGCAGGTGCTTCACCTCGGCGGCGTCGAGGGCGCGCAGCAGGCCAACCGCCGCCTGCTGCGCCTTTTGCACCAGGTCCATGAGCTGCTCACCGCTCGGGGCGTCCAAACGTTTGACGCGGTAGGCCTCGGCGCGGAAGTTCTTGACTAGGTCGGCGATGCGCTCGAGGGTGCGTAGGCGTGACTTCGCGAAGGCGGCGGACAGGGCTACTTCGAGCAAGCCAGGCACTTCAAGGGCTTTCAGCTCGTCGGTGGTCAGATCTGTCTTGTCGAGGGTGGCGATGTGAACGATGGCGGCGGCGGCGGCATGGCCGCGCTCACGTGCGACTTCAAGAGGGGTCCGTTTTGAATGGCTGGGCGTTTGAGCGTCCGAGCCGGATTCGATGAGCAGAGTGAGGCACTCGGTGTGGCCGTTGGAGCAGGCGATGTAAGTTGGGGTCCTCCCGTTACTCCTTGCCAAGTTGACATCGGCACGATTTTCGATGAGCAGTTTGAGGCATTCGGGTTGGTCCTCCTCGCTTGCGACGTACGCTGGAGTTTCGTCGTATTTGTATTTGTGATTGACATCGGCGCGTTCATCGTCGATGAGGCGCTTCACCTCGGACACTTCACCTCTTTCAATCCTTTTCCTTAACTCGTCCTCGTTGGCGCCGCTACGCTTCAATCGGAGCGAGGTATTTACTCCATCACGATCAACATCGAGACCGCTCAGGAAAGGCACGCTGCGTCCGAAATGCATCGTCGACTTGTTCAGAATAGTTCCTATGAGAACAAGTCCTGAAAAGGAAATGTTGTTACGGGCCAAAAAAACCTCTTGGCTAAAACGACATCACACACCCTTGCTCCCCCCTTCCCCCTCACCTCCAGTGCTGCACCACCCACTCGCTCTGCACCTGGTGCGGCTTGGGGTGGCGCGGGAAGCACACGACCGCGGCGCCCTCTGGAGGGCCGCTGGCCCGGCAGTGCGAGCGGTAGTCGACGATGAGCCCTGGGCACACATCTTGCAGCAGGTGCGCGCGCGGCACGAGCATCTCGACCCAGTGATCCCATCGCATCAGGCACTGGAAGACTTCGGGGCGCACCGCGTCATGGAGCACGCGCAGCGCCTCGCCGACCTGGCCCGAGGCTTCCCACACCATCACGCTCGTGTTGTAACCGTCGACGTACCCCTCCTCTGCGTCGAATCCGCGGCTCGACAATGTGGCGAACGGGCCATCGTATGCAGCGAGCGACGCCATGCAGTACGTGTCGATGATCACGGTGTCAAGGTCGATGTAAAGCACCCGTCCCTCGAGTCCAGCCGCGCGTGAGAACAGGTGCGCCTTGTGCCACCACCCCTTCCACTCCTCTCGCCTCAGTGGCAGTGGACGCGCCTCGATGTCCGCATCCAGACCGTCAACGTCGTCCGTGAAGCACACAAAGTGCGCTCCCACGACGGCAGCTCCCAGCGCGCGCCGCACGCCGCGGCACAGCTTATTAGCGTACTCGGCGCCATAGAGCGTGCCCCACTTGACGCACACGACCGTAATTGCCGATGGGCTCGCCGCCAGCGATGGCGGGCCGTCGGAGAGGACGAGCGCCGACGGGCGCAGCGCGACCTCTTGCCCCAGTGTGCCCGCGTCGCCCGAGGCCGCCGCCGCCGCACGCGCGGCCGCCGCGATGTGTATGATGTGGCTCCAAGTGCTCTCGATGGCCTCGTCTTTGCGGCCAACCAAGCGCAACGCTACGTTGAGGTGATGCGAGGCCTCGAGGTTCATCGTCTTGTATACCTCGGCCTGCAGTGCGATGGCATGGCGGCAAGTGGCGATCGCGTCGGCCGGCCGCCTTGCGTTCAGCTGCGCCACTGCGAGGTTGGATGCGGTCTCAACGAGGGTTGGCTTGAGGCGCAGCGCGGCCTCGTAGTGTGGGATCGCCCTCTCAAAACGGTTGAGGCGCTGCAGCACGCTCGCCACGTTGTGATGCGCACTGTGGCTGAGCGGATTTGCCGCGATCGCGAGCTCGTATTGATGCAGCGCCTTTTCGTTCTGACCCGCGGAAGCGAGCATATTGCCAAACTTGACGTGGTTCTTTGCGCGCTCTTTTTGCTCGTCGCTGACGGCTTTATCCGCAAGTGCCGGGCCCAAGGCCACCGCGCGCTCCGTGGCGCTCGTCAACGTCGCGTATGCCTCGTAGGCGACGCGCGTCGGGAATGGTGACTCGATAAACGTGAAGAGGCCGATCGACATCCTTCTCGCCTATTGGGCCCCACGCTCACGACTCGACGCCGTGCGTCCCTGGCGACGGAGGCGCGAGCGGCGGCCGCGAGACGAAGGAGGTGTAGAAGTCACACAGACACACATTCACATTCACATACACACATTAACACCATGGCGGGTGTTGAGTCTCTTTTGAAAAAGTTGCTGTGAATATTAAAAAGGACTCAAAAAAAGTCATCTCGAAGCCGTGTGGACACTTGGTCCGCTACGTTGATGGCCTTCAAAGCTGTGCTCACCTCCCGCCCGCCAGCCCGGCGGTCAGATCGAGCGTGATTGGCACCCCTGGGGTGACCGACCATGGGCACTGCCCACGCGTCAGCAGGTTCAAGTAGTCGAAGAGGCAAAACTGCGTGAACAACCCTGTGAACTCGCCCGCAAGCACGCCGGCTGTGTCGGCGCAGGTGCATGTCGCGAGCGCGGCCTCGCGTTTGGCCGGGGGCATCTCGCGGTCGATAAGCAGGAACATCTGCACGTACAGCGTGCCGCCGATGAGCCCAACGGTGAGCGCGCCCGCGTGCAGCGGCCAGCCGGTGATCGTCTGCGTGGCGGCGTCGCCCACAAAACCGACCAGCAGCGCCACTTGGAGCACCACGAGCGCGTGGAGCACGGGCCGCGGCAGCGTGAAGAGCATCCCGGACGCGCGCGAGACGAGCACACCACACTGGTAGAGCAGATTGAATGTGTGGTACGCATTGAGACGCGAGCCGGCGTCGTCAATGCGCCGCGGCTCGGGCAGCGCGAAGGCCGTCCAGGCGCCGCTCTGGCATGCGTACTCGGCCCAGAAGACGAGGAAGAGGGGCACCATGTAGATCGTGATCTCGCGGAGCAGGCGCATGCGCGCGCACATCGTGGTGCCGTCGTGGGCATCGCGCCCGCGCAGCACGTGGCTCGCGCGATCGAGCTCGGCGTCGGAGAGCGCGATCGAAGCGAGTGAGCACTGCGAGGCGCCGAAGACACTCTCCTTGATCCGGCCCAGCTCGACCTGCACGGGACGGAGGAAGGGACTCGACATGATCCCCTCACCCTTTGTGCTGCGCAGCCAACTCACCATGAGCGGATCGAGGCTCGGGAAGCGGCGCAGCTGCGGATCTGAAACGGCAAGCCGCTGCCTGTGGGGTGCGATCAGCGCATAACGGCCGGGCAGCACACGCTCGTGGTGCAAGCCGCGGCCGCGAGGGATGGCCGCACGAGCCGACCACTCACGCGATCCGCCGACGAGGGATGCGGTGGGTCGTGGAGCGACGACAGGAGCGGTGGCGGGGATGGGGACGAGGGGGAGAGCGGAGGAGGGGATCACAAAAATGGCGGCGGGAACGGCGGGTGTGGTGGCGGCGGCAACGGCGGCGGCACCAACGGTGGCAGTGGCGGCAGCGGCGGAGGCGGGGGCGGGCGCTGCCCTCGGCGGAGGGAAGCCCTCGAGCATCACAAGCCTCGTCTCGGCCGTCGGTCCCGTCAGCGGCGGCGGCGATCGCGGCTGCAGCGGCGATGGAGGCGCTTTCGGCGGAAGCGGCGGCGGTCCGCCCCACTTCGACAGCATCCCTCCATTCCCGTGCCCATCCCCGTTGCCACTCTCCTCGCCATTCTCGTGTGGCGGCACTCGCTCGCTTCCGCTGATCGACTCGGCGAGTAGCTTCTGTTGGGAGTCCGCCGAGAGAGAACGAGTGAGGACCCTCTCGCACTCGCTCGCACTCGCAGGGGAGGGGCCTCTCACAGAGAGAGGGGAGGTACCATGACGGTTCCAGGCGCCTTCGGGCACAAGCGAGCGTGGCACAGAGAGAGGGCCTTCACCTCTCTCTGTGCCGTCAGCCGCATGCCGCTCGCGCTCGCTTGCTCGACCCGCCCCATCGCCCATCGCGTCGAACGCGCAGCCCAGACGGAAAGAGCGATAGTGGCTGCGGTATAAGGCCATCTCAGATGAGCTATCGAAGAGCGGCGGTCGCAGCGGTAGGTCGATGGGCGAGTGCGCCAACGGCACCTGGGCCTCGCGCATCGCGTACAGATTGGCCCCGACGGACCTGGCGCGCGTGAATGCAATGCTCTGCTTCTGCGGAGGAGAGATCTCATCGGAGATCAGCTGCTTCTGAGGAGAGATCTCGTCGGAGATCAGCTGCTTCTGAAGAGAGATCTCGTCGGAGATCAGCTGCTTCTGAAGAGAGATCTCGTCGGAGATCAGCTGCTTCTGAAGAGAGATCTCATCGGAGCTCCTGCACGCACATGCATGGCCATAGGCTCGCGGTGGTATGGGCGAGAGTCCATTCATGGCAAACGTGGCGCTCTCCGCCCTGCGTGGCCGTGCCACCGAGGGCGGGCGCGTACGCCCGTCCTGGCCCGCCACTGTCTCGTCCTCATCGGACTCCTCACTTGTTTCTTCCAAGAGAAGCGTGCCGTGGAAGTGGTGACTCCAGAAGGCTGAACGGCCGACGACGGCCTCCGCGTGTGTCGCGCGGCCCACGGGAGCCGCGCTGATCAACAAGCTCGTGCCGTCTGTCGCTTTGGTCGGCACGCTCGTGCCCTTTTGTGGCTCGGGCAAGGCACCGCCGCTCTCGTCGTCGTCGTCCACCTGCGGCGAGTACTCTCCCTCGAGAGGAGTCGCGTCGACCCAGGGCGTGTCGAGCACGAGGAAGTAGGCGGCCAGATAGGAGAGCACGAGGATCGTGCCGAGCCCAACCGAACCAACGTCGCCCAAAGCTGGCAGCACGAAGATGCGTAGGCCCCAGCCGCACACGCCCGCGCCGCCTGTGCCCGCCGCAAAGGCGGAGATGTGGCGCCGTGGCTGTGCATAGAACTGGGTGAGTCCCATACACGTGGCCTCGCCCGCTGAAGAGCCAATGTCGCCCAATGCGATCCCCAAAAGCTTAAGGCTTGTCGGCACGCCCGGAAGCACGAGCACATACAGGTTTAAGGCGAGGCTTAGGCCGACAAGGAGTATCTTGGCGGTGTATGTACCGCGATCGATCCACAACGGCGCGACGAGCTTGATCGCGAGCCCCGGCGCCGTGTTTACTATGTACACGATCGCCACAGCGTCGGGCATCACGCTGCCTGCGCTGGCATTGGATACCGCGTAGACGACATTGTTCAGCAGGCCGAGGCATGCAAAAGCTATTAGGTTTCGAGGTGAGGCCTGCGCCTCGTCAGTTTCGAAAATTCTCTCGCCGGTGGCGTCATTGCACCTGTCCTGCTGCGGCGCTTCTTCCTTCTGATGTTTTCGCATACCGTTCGTGGAGCGTCGACGAGTCGTCTTTCCGCCACCAAACATCGCGAGATTCGCAAAACTCCCCAATAAATGACGAACCTCGCGTGACGAACCTCCTTTCGCGACATCTGCACGCAAGAGCAACGATCTTCATTGACACAGTCAGACGAAACTTGTTTCGGCACAGGCAACTGTGTGCAGCCGCAGGGTACGGCCCGAGAAACACACGGGTGCTGCAGCGGCTTCAGGGCCGTGTGATGTCCCGCAACGTCGATCGCTCGCCGCACTCGCCGTTCGGCCACCGCCGTGCGCCACGACTCAGTACTGTCAAGGCGCTGCCGTACCTTGAGTTGAAGGACGAAATCAGCTCGGAGACTACGGTTGGCGGTGAGGCTGCCGAGCGGTTGGGCTCCTGCTTGGAGACGGCGGCGTCAAGCCGCAGTTGGCTGTCCGAGATCATGGGCGGCCTGCTCGCTTCCATCGTCATCGTAGTCCTCAATGCGACCTACGCGGGCGTCGTCATGAACACCCCCGTGCTGCGGCCGTACCTTACGTACAGCATCGCCATGTGCCTCGGTTGCACGGCGCTGTCCAACCTGTGGTTGCTCGTCTCGCGGCGCAACATGCCATTCATCTGCGTAGCCGACTCGTTCATGGCCGTGCTCTTCGCGACTACCGCGAGTAACATCGTGCGGCTCGCACCCGACGGGAGCGCCGTGTTTGGCACACTCGTGATTGCAATGCTGCTGTGCTCGCTGCTACTCAGCCTAAGCTACATCGCGACGGGCGTACTGCGCGTGTGCAACGTGATCCAGTTCGTGCCGTCGCCCGTCATGGCCGGCTACCAGGCCTCCATTGGCTATCTGCTGTTTGACTCGGCGGCTAAGTTCCAGGGGTGCTCGCTCTTCGCGCCGCAGTGCTTCCTGCGCGTAGGGGTGGACACGCAGATCGCGCTCTCGTTGGGACTGGGCGTGCTGCTCTCCCTGGCGCAGCACTTCTTGCCCGACGGCATCGCGCGCATCCTTGCGCTGCCCACGATTCTCGTGCTCGCCACGATTCTCTTCCAAGTCGCGCGCCAGCTCGAGCCTTGGCATGGCTCCGACCTAGCGCTGTGGACGATGCAGCCGCCGCCGGTGGCGACGTGCGAACCGACGACGCCGGCGCATTGGGTGCTGCCCTGGGCGATGCACCCGAACGCGGAGGCGGCGTGTGATCTGACGACTCGCACGCTAGGCACGCTGCTCGCGGACCTTGACGTGACGCATATCTCGTGGAGCCTGGCAGCCAAGGAGGCGCTCCTCGCCGCAGTGACCGCCTTCGTACCCAACCTGCTGGGCAAGCTGCTCCAATATTCGGCCCTCGAGGCGCTCTTCGACACCGACATCGACTTCAACCGAGAGATCCGGCACGCGGGCTTCTCGCAGCTCGCCTCGGCGCCCGCGATCATGGTACCCACGGTCACGTACACGGGCATGCTCGTCGCGTGGGACATGGGCGCTCGATCCTTTGTGCCGCCCGCGATGGTCGTCATCAGCTCGATTGTGCTCCTGCTCACGGGCTCGAGAGTGGTCGCGGTGGTGCCCAACTTCATGTTCGCGGCGCTGCTCGTCTCGATCGGCATCACCATGATCTGGGACAACCTGCGCTCCGCGTGGAACATGCTGCCCGTGCACGAGTTCGGCCTTGTCATCCTGCACATCATCCTCACTGCACTGCTCGGTATGCTCTGGGCCGTCGTGCTCGGCGTGCTCTTCACCGCCACCATCTTCATCGTCGAGTACTCGGCGCATTCGGGCGTGCTGCTGAGCGCTACGCTGCTGCTCGAGCGCTCTAAGGTGCAGCGCTCGAGCTTCGAGACGGAGATCCTCGAGCAGTATGGCGCCACCGTGCTCATCGTGCACCTGCACGGCATGATCTTCTTCGGCTCCGCCTCGTCGGTGCTCGAGGAGATCAAGGCGCATGTGCTCCAGCTCGCCGAGCTGCAACTGCCGCTCCAGGTCTTGCTTATGATGGCAATGATTATGATGGCGATGATTATGATGGCGATGATTATGATGGCAATGATTATGATTGCTTATGATTGCCCGTACCGCTACAGGTCTTGCTGCTCGACTTTGACCGGTGCACGGGCATCGACTCGTCCGCCGTGGCCGTGCTCTTCCACACGCGCCGCCAAATCAAGGACGCCAGGCTCATCTTTGCGTGCGCGGGCTCGTCGGTGCTCTCGATGCTCGTCAAGGGCGCGCCCCGCGAGTTCAAGCACTTCACCACGCTCGACCTCGCTCTCGAGCAGTGCGAGAACCGCCTACTAGCGCGCTACATGGGCAGGTGCTCTGATGAACACGACGACCTGGAGGTGATTGCGGGGGATACCGAGGGCACTGGCGCTGAGCTCGGCGTCTCGTCGGGCGTCCACGCCGGCTCCAACCCTTCCTCGGATGACGAGTACCCGTTCGATCCGCCGGGCCACCCACACGCGCTCTGTGCGCTCTCGAAGGGCCACGTGCGCTCCGACAACGTCCACGAGCGTCGCCAGAAGCGCTTGTCCCGCGACAGGCTGCCGAATGTCATGGGGTCCACGGTTGTTGTCGTGGGCGAGCATGAGGGCCAGCCAGTGCAGTACCGCTGCCTGCGGCCCGTGAGCGGCGCGGCTAGCGGAGCGGACACGGCGCCGTCGTCGTCGCTGGGCGACGTGGCCGGCGCGGACGGCGGCGAGGCTCGCGACAAGGCTGGCGTGGCCGGCGGCGCTGCGAGTGCGTACAGCGTCGGGGCGTGCGTGCCAGGCAGCGTGCCAGGCAGCACGCCAGGCAGCACGCCAGGCACGCCGCCGCGCAAGGGGATGCCACACGTTGTGGAAAGGGGCGCGCTGCACCCCAGCGAGAGCCCATACGGACACTGCTCGAGCTCGCCCACGGACAGCGGGCTTGCTGTCATCTACTCGCCCGAGCAGGCACGTGCAGAACTGCGCCCCGAGGCGCTCGCAAAGATGCGCGAGCGCTTCTCGGACGCCGTGCGCAGCGCGTATGGCTCCAAATTCGACTTGGATGAGCTCTTTGATTACTTCGACATCATGCTCGTCCCGCCGCACTTCACGGTTGTCTCACCGCACTTGACGGACGTCACCTCGGGCCTGTCCCCGCCGCCCCCGCCCGACGGCTCACTCCCGCCCCACCTCTACATCATCGATCGCGGCTACGTGTCCGCCTTTTACACCACCCTGGGCGGCGAGCAGCCCTCAATACAGCGCCCCGGCGGCTCCCGCGCCGGCGACCTACCGACTGTCGACGGCGCGGGCGGCAGCAGCAAGCCGCACCGTCGCTTAGCCAAGTACGGACCGGGCGCCATCCTGGGCGTCGACTCCTTCGTGACCCCGGACGACATGCCTTCGCTCACGGTGATGCCGACGGCGGCCATCTCGGACGAGTATTCCCAACTGCTCCGGCTGCCGCGCTCGCGCTGTGACGAGCTCGAGAGGCTCGCGCCCGCGCTCATCTTTCGGCTCTATCGGTTGCTCGTGCTCATCTCGGAGCGGAGGCTGCAGGAACATCGGCTGCGTGTGGTCGCCTCCGAGACCTTCAAGATCAATGTGCGCCCCTCGACCAACTTCCAGCGAATGCTCATCTCCGACCAGCTACCGACCTCTTCTCGTGCCCCTCCAGGCTCGCTCCCGACGTCAAGCTCAACCGACCAGCTACCGACCTGCCGACCACGCGCAGCCTGTGCTCCTGCAGCCTCCGCTCCTGCTTCGGAGTGTGGAGTCTGAATCCTTGTCGTGCAGATCGACTCAATCGTTTCGAACGATTGAGTCCGATTCGATTGAGTCCGAGACGTCCAACTCACGCCGCCTCCTTCATGCAGCGGTGATCAGGCAGGCCAACCGCCAGCGCAGGCCAGGCCCTGGCCAGGCCCCGTCCGGGGCAAGACTCGACTCGGTCAAACTCGGTCGTGTTCTTGAGGTGTACGATTACTATGTTTAGGTATTAGCTCATACGTATAGGTAGAAGGTACCGACCGATATCCGACTCTCGAAGTCGAACCGCAACAAAGAAAAATACCCATTAAAATCACAGCGCATATCCAGAATCCACCGGCGCGCGGCGGGACGCGCGCGCGTGAGCTTCAAAAACGTTCAAAATCAGCAGGTGGTGGGCGCGTAGTGTGTGAATCCAGAAAGGGCTCCAAGAATACCTCCCCCTACCCCTTTGGGTCAATCACTGAGTTCAAAATCAGGTGGTGGGGATAGTCGGTGACAGTTCGCGTCCTCACAGGCTCACGCAGCTGAGTGAAATTTCGATATACTGTTCCTCTAACCTAACTCTAACCTCTAAGACTTAGTGTTTAGGAGCTGCGAAATCTGACGTTGCAGCTTTTTCAAGCGTTACTTTGATGACCCTAAGCTCACAGCTGTCACCTGTGAGTCAAAAATTCTCGCAGCTCCAGGAGCTGTCGTCCTCGTCGGAACATACATGTATTTGAAGCAAAAACTTGTTGATCCAACTGGTTGAGTTACGGAGTTTGAATTCTCACAGCTCGTTAACTTCAGGAGCTTTGAGATGCCACTCTCAAGCTGCTCAAGTTGGATGTTAGCTTGGACTGGGGGGGGGGGGGGGAAGCTTTTTTTCACTGAGCTCGCGCCCCAGGTTGGAAAAGGACTTCGCGACTGCACGAAAACGCGTCAGAGTGAATGCGTCTCATCACCCTTGCCCCATCAATACTCTTCAAAGACCGATCCAATACAGCCCAGCCCTGCATCCGATTGCTTGCATTTGGCCTGGTGATGCCTTTGTAAGCGGCACAATCGCCAACGGCGGTTTGTGGGATGCCGAGCTCGCGCATGTCATGGTGGATCACCTCCGCAACAAACCCACCTCGCTTGTGATCGATGCTGGCTGCAACGTCGGGCAGTTTTCGTTGCTCGCCGCTGCATCGGGGCACTTTGTCGCCGCAATCGATGCTCTTCACGAGCATGCCGCCATGGTAAATCATGCGGCAATTCTCAACGGCTTCCAAGATCGCATCTGGGTTCAGAACGTTGTGCTTGCTGCAAAAGACGACGGGAAAGCCACCGTCACCAGGGACGGCATGAGCTCAAACATGGGTGGCATTACCCCGAAGCTTGATGCGAGAAGGCTGCAGGTTGCCCATGTGCGCACGGCGACGCTGAATGCTCTACTCCGACACCACAAGCCCAGCCTGCCAGTCTCCTTCTTTAAGCTTGATGTGGAAGGTTTCGAGCCGCTGGTGTTGGAAGGGGCGCAGAAGTGGCTAGTGGCGCGTCGGCCGCAAGCCATTGCGCTCGAGATCACTCCTCAAGCTTGGCGTGCACATGGATATAACGTAGCGGACGTTCTGCAGGGGATCATGGACCTGAACTACACGTGCGCACGCTTGTACGGCGGGCTCAAGGGGGTGCCGCGGAGTGCGCTGCGCTCGTTTGTGCAAACCATAGAACATCTCAACACCGTCGACATGGTCTTCACCCACGAAAGCGAGGCATCCAAACGACCTGCTTGACGAGCACATCTTTCGGAAATGGGGTATGCTCCAGCAGCACAGACCAGGCAGCCGCAGAGCCGCTTGGGGTATTTCCGTGAGGGCTTTTCTCCGGATTCATATAAATTTGGACCTGTCGATGAATTCCACAGCTGATGATTGATATTCCCAAGTTTTCACACTGTATGGATACTTTCTGCGCCGATTGGTTTTCATGGCGGCCATTACGCAGGCGGAGAGTGAATCACTCTGGAATGAGGTCAAGGGGATGATGGACGACGCGCAGGATGACCCCGAGAGCGTGCAGCCGCTCTCGAGCGACGAGGAAGGATACGTTGATCGCCTTATGGAGGGCCGCACGGCACGTATCGGCCGTCAGTCGTTCTCCAAGTTCACGGCGGCAACGCCAGTCGAACATCGTGCTGCGGCCGCGCCCGTAGCCACAGGTGGAACGGCCTTTGCACAACGCATGCTTGCCGCGTTTGACGGTTTGCGTCCTGACGCCCTGAGCGCCTTTCGGCCCAATGGCCTCGATGGGAGCGGGCGCATCGGCCCCGCATTCGAGCAGCAATGCCGTGGGCATAACCTCGCGGAGCCGATCACACCATCGCTGCAGGACGTGGCTGACGAAGATGAGGGCGAGGAGGAGGACAAAGAGGATGAGGAAGACGAAAGCTTCGACTACGCCGAGGAGCACGAAGGCAAAGAACAGGACCCGCGTGAATGGTCGCGCCACACGGCCACGTGGGCGGAGGACGTCTCCGACAGTGAGGAAGAAGGGTATTGCAGGCCGTCAACGGATTCCGAGGTGAGCCTCCGGGGCGCGCGAGGGGGAGGTGGGGGCGGCGGCGGTGGCGACGGCGGTGGCGGCGGCGGTGGTGGCGGCGGCGGTGGCGGTCGCGGTGGCGGCAAGGGTGTTGGCCATGGCGGCGCCGGCGCGATCGCGGCGTTCGGCAGTCTACGCGACCTCGACGACCTCGACGAGCTCGACGCCATGGATGAGGGAGATGAGGCAGCGGGTGGAAGCCGCGCGGCGGGCCTTCAATCTGCGGATGGATCGGCTGCGACTCGACGTCCAGAGCTCCGCTCGCCCAGGAAGCGAACGGGCGACGTGGTCCGTGCAAATGCTGCCTCTGGCAAGAACGATGGCAAAGAGGGGGCGAGCAGCGGGGCCCTGGGCGTGGCCGGGATGACGAAGCGGGTGCGCTTCGAGGAGCCACAATCGGCAATGGCCGTCGACAGCGAAGCGGCGAACGCCGCAGGCCTTGCAGATCTGCTGAAACTGATTGACGCGTCACAGCTCGCAGCTGTTGCTAGCGGTGCAAGCAGCGCCGCAGAAGCTTTGGAGTTGGGTACTGACAGGACGGCTCGGAGCAAGCCGCGCTCGAAGGCACCTTGGCGTCGTGGGCTTTGAGCCTGTGAAACGTGCTGAGTGGCTGCGAGCCTGTGACGTGCTGAGTGTGGCCCGGCCCCTGCTCTGCTCGCTACCTGGTGCGGTGCCCGTTTGGTGCGTAGCCTCAAGCTGTTGAAGGCGTCATGTGTTATTGAAGGCAAGGCGAATATGATATATGTGTTCCTACCGCCCGGAAGCGAAGCCGAAGGTGCGCCGGGCCACTTGCGACCGGGCCCGACTGCCGACGTGCCGTGCGCCGCGCGGCACCGCATCGCGGCGCGTCCCCGTCCCCGCGCCACGCCATTCGCCGGGTGCCTGACCGCGCGATTTCGTGGGTGCGCTGCGTGGCATGGGGCCATGGCCCTGCGTGGACGATACGATGCCGAAAAGCGGAAGTGGTCGGTGGACGCGCGGCCGCGTCCGGGAGCGGTCTCTTGAAGAGCCAGTAGTTGACATGCTGCTGTACTAAGACGTACTGGTTTCACTGTTAGTATGCTCCACTGAGCTGTGCACTGGCGCCACTGCGCACACGCACAAAGACAAGGACCACCATCGAGGTCACTGTCGTCCAGTCACGGAGCAGAGTCCGCGACTGGTCCGACCCGGATACTTGCCCGGAAAGGCAACCGGACTACCTCGACCATGTGATGATCGGTTACAGACACCCACCACTATTCACACATGAACACGGTTGTGTCACCCCCCCCGACGAGACACTGAGCTCGACGAGTGTTGAGGCGTAGAAGTCATGCCATGCATCTGAATGATCCCCCCCACATCAGGCCGGCATTTTCTCCTCGAAATGCTCCGACGTCGGCTCTTCCCCCCCGCATGAGGCGATCCCCTCTCCCCC
>Ga0210242_100390_pt1 | contig 38927 bp, 13 predicted proteins | sample ChrtobMeP5a_16mM_FD_155445 | JGI IMG/M metagenome (GOLD analysis project Ga0210242, IMG submission 155445) | Chrysochromulina tobin associated microbial communities from unialgal haptophyte culture, Seattle, Washington, United States - P5a_16mM | ecosystem: Host-associated > Algae > Haptophytes >... | reverse complement strand
GCGGCGGGCTGGCTTGGGCGCAACAGATCCTGCAACGGCAAAGGATACCCCTTTCGTCATGGCCATAAGGGCTTCCATCTCTGCCTTTTTTGCTTTCGCCCTGGCTGCCTCGGCCTGAGCCTCGACTACTGCCGTGGCGATGGCGGAGCGGACGAGGCGAGTCGCATCCGAACCACGAGCCGCCTGCGCCCTGGTGGCTTCGACCTCAAGGCGAGTGACATCCGGCAGCATCGCCTCAGCCTCCGTGCCAAGCCCCCGCGCTACGAGCGCCTTCAGCCCCTCGGGCCAGCCAGCAACGCTCTCGGCGAGAGCCACCGCCTCCTGGATGGCGTCGCCGAGCGGCCCATTCTGATTGTAGTGGGTCGCCTCGTGCTCGGCGAGGGGCGTAAGCAGATCCTTGAAGAAGCAATCCACCGCCGGGCAGCGGCCGTCGACGTCGCGGATCGTCCTCCACGCCGGGTTTGCTTCGACTTCACGCTGCGTGCCGCGCCGCAGCTGCTCAATCATGTCGCGCACGATCTTCTGTCGCTTGCCGAGCACCTGCTCAATCGTGAGCGCCGTCAGGTTGATGGAGAAGCTGCACTCGATCACGACGACCGAGCCGTCGACACGTGTGCGCAGCACCTCGATGCCGGTGAGTGGCCCAAAGAGGATCTCTCGTTCGTGCGGGTACTGCGAGAGCCAGCCGATCTCGGCACCCCGATTGACCATCCCCTGCTGCACCTCGATCACGATGCCAGCGGCGCCCTGGCCGCCCGAGGCGTACCCCATGGCCACCAACCGCTCCGTGGTCGTCGACATGAACGCCTGCTCGACGCCGCCTCGCACGTTAAATTTGTTGGGCGTCCAGAACTCGTCGGGGAGCTTCATGCCGGCGATGCCGCGGTAGACTTTGGTGGCCTTGGTGAGCTTGCCCAGCTTGATGATGACCGAGTTGATGGCGTGCAGCGTGCTCGTGTACTTGTTCACCGATCGCTTGGCCACCTCGAAGGTGATGCTGCCCGCCGCCGCCAGGAAGGGCTTGTCGCGCGGCGTCGAGCCGAGGTAGGCGTCGGCAATGTCCTTGGAGCAGCAGAGGCTGATCATCTGGTTGCGCAGGAAGGGAGACTCGGAGCTGAGGCCACGCAGCACTCCGTTGTACTTGACGAACATGGGCCCCGTGTACAGGATTGCGGCTATCATCTCCTCCCTGACCACTTCGGGCTGGTTAGCCTCGCGAAGCTGCCGGTTCTTATCGGCGGCGGCTAGCTCCAGAGACTCGAGAGAGCGGCGCTGCCGAGCGCACGCCCTGTCGGGCAACTTGTCCACGGTCTCCATCGGCCAGCACGGGATACGAAGCTGCTCGGGTGTCGCATTCGCACTTGCAACGAAATGCCACTCGATCTGCGACTGCGTCTCCACGCCGTAGTTGCTCGTGGTGAAGACATCCGACGACTCGGTGCCGGGGCCTTGCAAGTGGTCGTCTCGCATCCCGTCAAGAACCTTGGGGTTGGGCGAGCCCACGATGCCTTCGAGGCCGCCGAAGAAGGTGTCGAGGCCCGAGTACGAGAGCGCCACCGCACCGGCAAACTTGCTCTCCATATCCTTGCTCGTCGCCGCACCCACGCTCTGCAATGTACGCAGCTCGTTCCAAACCAACTCAACCAGGGTGGCCTGAAAATTTCCCGTGCCGAGGAGTCGGGCGACCTGCTCGCGCGAGGTAAGCCCCTTGACGTACTCCAAGGCAGCGCCGGGGACGTCTGCCCGCTGCTCAGCAGCCAGCGGTGCTAGCAGAGCCGCCGCGACCGCGCGATGCACGCCCGCGCCCTTGGCCCACTGGACGATGGACCACGCCTCCCCAGAGCCCCCGTCCTCGTCCGGAGGTAGCTCGAGAGGGGCCTCGTCTGCGTGCAGCGAAGGTCCGACGGCCGTGGGCGGTGGCGGTGGAGGCGTCGCAGCACCCTGCAGTGTCGCCGCCGTTGTGGCGAGAGCCTGGGCTGCCGCGAGCTGCGCCTCGAGCTGCTTGACAATTTGATTGGTCCGTCGACTCGCGTCCCCGACTGCGTCTTCCTTAAGTTGTCCGATCTCGTTCGTGGCGATGCTAAACAGAGCCCCGGTCTCGGCCAGCTTCTGTCCTAGCTGTCGCTCCCAGGTCGCGAGGTCGAACGCCGCTGTAGACCCTAGTGACATGTCCTCGTGATCGCGAAGTCCAGCAGGGGATTGCAAGAGGGCACAAGGAAGCAGAAAGGGCACACCGACTCACCGACGCGGAAGAAGTTCGACTCCACGTTCCCTCGCTGTGAAGACACAACAATCCCTGTGAATATCGTCGAAAAGGTCGGAAGGGAAAAACACAGCACGTCCCGGTCGTGAAGGAACACGCGCACCACACGGCGCCCGGCGATCCAGGCGATCCAGGCGGGTCCACATCCACATGCATACATCACACCGCTCGTCACTCTCGTCGTCCCCAGTGGCGCATCTGGAGCGATACGAACCCCGCCCCGCTGCTCCGCCGCTTGCGCCCTCCTCACCACCAGATGCCCTCGCCGCTGCCTATTGCTGCTGCCCCTGGCGCGGCACTATTCGCTGAGATCAGCGCGGCCACAGACCGTCCAAGATTAGCTGAGTTCGGCATCGAGCTCGGCGTCGAGATCGGCCTCAAGGCTCGCATCGAGCTCCGCCTCGAGTGCTGCCGCGTCCGCCGCCGCCTTCGCCTCGGCCGCCGCCTTGGCTGCGGCCGCCGTCGCCGCCGCCGCCGCCGCCGCCGCCGCGGCGGCCGCCTCAGCAGCGGCCGCCTCGGCAGCGGCCGCTTCGGCCTCCTCATCGACGTCACCCTCCAAGTCTGGCTCGTCGGCGGGGGGCGCGGACGGCGGCGGCGCGGGCGGTGCATCGTCGGCCTCCTCCTCCCCGGCCGCATGCGCGGGCGTCTCCCCCTGCGCCTCGAGCAGCTTCATGTGCTCAAGCAGGTCCGACTCGTTGTCCAGGGCGTGCTCGGGGTAGATGGAGGCAGAGTGCTGCTGCAGCTGGTTGCCCTTGAGCCACTCTTCCGCCTTGAGCGCGTACGCGAGGCCGTCGAAGAGGTTCGGATAGTCGATCGGGTCCGCGATCGCCTCGGCCGCCTTCGGGTTGACGGCCTTGAGCGTCTCCTTCCACAGCGCGACCATCTCGCCCATCTTGGAGGGCAAGTACGTGCGTGCGAGGAAGGCGGCCTCGGGCGCGCGCCCGGCGGCCACAAGCAGCCCGAGGCACTCCTCGACGTGGCCGCGCAGGAAGTAGCAGATGAAGGCGATGTTGAGCTTGCCGCGCTGCTTGGCGATGGCGGCCAGCTTGTCGAAGCCCTCCGCATGCCCGGTCGACGAGTAGAGCAGGAGAAGGCCCGGCAGGTCGGCCGCGTGCAACAAGCACTCCTGGGCGAGCGGGATGTTGGACGAGAGCAGCGCGAGGTCGGCGAGCTGCTTCCACTTGGCCTCCGAGGGCGAGGCGCTCGTGTACTCGTACGCCGCCTGCAGCTTGTTGAGCGAGATCGCGAGCTCGAATTGGTGCTCCGGGTCGGTGGCCACATTGAGCGCCTCCTCCTTGAAGCCCTGAGCCTCAAGGAAACGCGCGATCCGGTTGTACTCTTCCTTGGGCACCGACGGCAGGTGCGCCGCCGCGGCCTCAAAGTCACGCCGCACGATGGCCGTCTGGTACTCGATCACCGAGAGCTGCAGCAAGTAGCTCACGATCGAGCCGTGCCGGTCGATGAGATAGATGCGGTTGTCGCGCTTGATGTAGCCGACGATGTACAGCGGCCGGTCGAGGTGCTGCAGCGTGATCGTCTCGGATCCGATCGTGTAGTTGAGCCGGCCGGCCGTGTTCGTGTACAGCAGGCAGTCGCCCACCCACACGCACGTGCGCACCTGGCGGGGGGACGAGGCGAGCGGCGGGGTGAGGCCAAGTCCCAGGGGAAGGAGATACAAGGAAAGGGGGGAAGGGGATGAGGCGAGCGTTCACACCTGCTCGGAGATCTCATGCACGACTGTGAAGGCGTCGTCGACGCCGTCCTCGCCGACGGCGCCGCCCTTCTCGAAGGCCGCGGTGACCGTGTCCCGATTGTACCGGAGCACAAAAAAGGAGTCCTCGCACACAAGCACGCAGAGCTCGCCCGTCTCCGACCACTTGATCGACTTGGGCTGCACGTCGATGCGGCGCACGAGGCGGCACTCGGCCCAGTCGAAGAAGAAGCAGACCTCGCCCGCGCGCACGCAGAGCAGCGCGCCGCCGAGCAGAGCGTCCGCCGCAAAGGGCGGCTTGAACGTGCGCGTCTCCTTGAAATCTTTGAAGAGCTTGATCGAGGTCGGGGTCTCGCGCACGGCATACTCGCCGCTGTCCATCGCCCACACGAAATCGAGGCAGTTTCCAAACGACTTTTTGCGCCAGGCGAGCGCGGTGTAGATGATGTACTCGCCGTCGCCCGTCACGACCGCGAAGCGACCGTTGGAATTGTGCTCGAGGCTCTGCGGGTAGATCTCGCACACGTCGAGCTCCTTGGCCGCCAGGGAGAGTCGCTCTCCGTCCGAGGGCTTCTCAGAGCTCATCTTGTTTAGGTCGATGAGCGAGATCTCGTTGTGACGCGCCATGATGATCTTGCCGCTCCCATCCATCGAGACCATAGGGTCCTCGTTGCCCAGCTGGATGCAGATCGTGCCCTCATCGTACCCGATCGCCACGTTGTTCGTGCCCTTGAGCGCGACGATCGACCAGCAACGCTCGAAGGCGTAGTTGAGGGTGTTCTCGAGCCGGTAGGTATTCGCGTGCCAGATTTTGATGGTGCCGTCCTCAGAGCCGGACATGATGATCGGGAGCTCCGGGTGGCAGCACACGGTCGCCACGTTGTGCGTGTGCCCTTCCATCGTTTGCACGCACTGCTTCGTCTGGTAGTCCCACACCTTGATGGTGAAGTCATCTGCGCCCGTGACAAGGTACGGCCGATCGCCGCCCGAGAAGTAGTCGACGCAGTTGACGCCCTTCTCGTGCCCCTCGAGCGTAAAGTGCGGAGTCGTCGTGCCAATGCCCCACACCTTGACGCTGCGGTCGAGCGAAGCCGATGCGAACGTGTTCGCGTCCTTGGGGTTGAAGGCGACCATCATGACGTAGTGGCTGTGGCCCTCGTACGTATGGGTGTTCGTGAATCCCTTGTCCCAGTCCCACATCTTGATGGTCATGTCGTCCGACGACGTGAGCATCAGCGGCTGGTGGGGGTGAATGGTGATGCACCGAATGTAGTCCGAGTGTGCTTCGAAGGTCTTGACCTTCTCCATTGTGTTGTAGTTGTACACGCGGATCTGATTGTCGTCGGCGCCCGCGACGATCCACTGCTTGCGCGGCACGAATTTGGCCGCGCGCACCGGCTGGTCCGACACCTCGAAGGACTTGACCAGGCTCTGCGTGCTGTAGTTCCACAGGAAGACGTGCCCATTGTACATGCCCGAGAGCACCCACGGCTCATCGGGGTGGATGTCGACGTTCTTGACGCGGTCGGAGCGCGAGGAGAGCTTGCGCTTGATGTCGAGGCGGAGCGGCATGGTGCTGCTCCCGCTGGCCGCTGCGCTCGATGCGCGCGCGCTGAGCGCCTTCGAGTCCCGACTCTCCACGCACCGCTGCGGGCTGACGCACAGACTTCGCCGGACCTTATGAAATCGAGGAGGGGTTCACACTAGAAGAAACGAAGACGCGTCGCGAAAAGAACCTCCCGTGTACTCTTCCCCTGACTCGCAGCGCCTACTCGAAACCCTCGTCGCTCGCTTTCCCTCGGCCTTCTCCGAGACTGGATGATGAGCCATGTCAGGCGCATTCTGCCGTCGGGGTCGCTCCTCACCGGTTTGCCGCTACTGCGCCGCACGGTGCCACCGCTGCTCGCGGCTTCCGCACCTCCGTCGACAACGCAGCGCCGCCACGCCTCGCTCATCCCGATGGTCGTGGATCAGACGCCACGCGGCGAGCGAGCATTTGACATCTACTCACGGCTGCTGCAGGAGCGTATCATAATGCTCACCGGGCCGATCCACGACGACGTCGCCTCAGTCATCGTCGCGCAGCTCCTCTATCTCGAGTCGCAGTCCACCGAGAAGCCCATCTCCATGTACATCAACTCGCCCGGCGGCGTCGTGTCAGCAGGTTTAGCCATCTACGACACGATGCAATTCGTGAGCCCGCCGATCGCGACGCTGTGCGTCGGCCAGGCCTGCTCGATGGCGTCGCTCCTCCTCGCGGCGGGCGCGCCAAACATGCGCCGCGCGCTGCCCAATGCACGCGTCATGATCCACCAGCCATTGGGTGGCGTCTCGGGGCAGGCGACCGACATTGAGATCCACGCGCGCGAGATCCTCGCGACGCGCGAGCGGCTGAACGGACTCTACGCGAAGCATGCGGGCAAGACCGCCGACTTCTTTGCGGGCAAAACGGAACGCGACCACTTTCTCACCGCCGAGCAGGCGCGCGACATGAACCTCATCGACTTCGTGATCGACAAACGCGTGGGAGCGCCGCCGCCGATTCCAGAGCACTCATGAGCCAGAGGAACTTTTCGGTCACTTTTGTGGACAGAACCTCTGAAATAGATTCACAAGTCGAGGCGAGATTTCGACTCGAAGCTTTTTTCGAAGGTGGACGAAGTCATCATGCTTCTAGTGCTGCTCACGGTGCCGGGACTCGTGCGAATGGCCGGCTACGCATCGCATGTTCCCGCAGCTGTGTCGAAGCAGCCACCTGTCATGCTGGACGGCGAGCTGTTACGAGAGATTGACAAACTGAACACTCAGCTCCAGATACAATGGGTTGCGCTTCCTCTGGGCACCATGGCGCTCCTGTACGCCTTCGACCACTTCAAACGCATCGACGACGAGCCATACGGACCAGCACCGTACGGCCGTAGCCAGGGCTACCCGCGCAGTCCGTCTCCCTACACGGGCATGTCTTCACCACCCTACGATCGGGTCGCAAACCGTGTCCGGGCGGAACGTGATCACAGGCGCACGGTGCAGAGCTACGCCGGGTCAACGATACGTCAGCAATACTCGCAATTAAGGCCGCCGCCCCAGGTCGGGCCGCCGCCCTACGACGAGCGTTACGAGCGCAACGCGCTTGACATCTTTAGCGACGGCCTCGACAACCTGTTCCGTGACCCATTTGGTTGGCTTTTCAACGTGCCATCCGCGATGCACTCGACTATGGACCGAGCCTTCGGCGGCGTCGAACGCATGCCCCAACCCTCGAATTCAGCCCTCTCCAGCAGTGCACGTGAAGCCCGGAGGCGCTGGATGGACGGCCCCACGCTTGGGTCCTAGAGCCTCAGCTCGGCAGTCCACCCTGAAGGCGTGCAGCCTGCAGGCGTGAGGCTTCCTGAGGCGGCAAACCGACGGCCATGTGCACACGTAGGCAGTGTCAAACTTTGCTTGCTGTACTGAGCGGCTTCAAAACTGTGAGATTACTTTACTGGTGTAGGCCGTGTGTTCGGTACATGAGTGTAGTACTAGTAGTCACAATACACAATTCTATTTCTAAATCGTTAACTTTTCTTACAGCTCAGTCTTTAGAAATAGAATTAGGATTAATCTAAACCCACGCCATGCCATGTGATAGTTAGCAGTGCTGGCCTAATAACCGGCGCTAATTTCCTACAGCTGAACGGCCGCGAGCCGTGCCGACTGCCGTGTATGCAGGACCCTCCCCGCAGATGCAGAGCGCGCGGGCGCGCGGGCGGCGCCACCGGGGAGAGACGCGGTTCTCCCACGCGACGACTGTCCGTTACTCGACTGCTGTGCGTTGAAAGTACGCGTAAAGGACGTGCGTCTCACTCGACTTGTGTGTAATGTATGGGGCGCGGATCTGGGTTCACTGCTCATCTTCAAGCTGAGGCCATATCGTAGGCAACCTCTTGAACTCTCCTGAAAAGACACCCAAGGCGCGCGCCTCGATCTTCCCATCAGCGGCTGGGGAAGTTTCGGCAGTGCTGCAGGTGGAGAATGAACCCTGCAGCTCGCCTTCAGCCTGCTCAGAGCCGTCACACACGGGCGCCGCGGTCTCGGATCCATCAGTAGATCGAGGCTCAGGCTGCGCATTGACTTGAACGTGGGTGCCGTTGGCGGGTAAGAGCTCGATGGTTCGATCAAAATGGACTTCTGTCGCGAAGCCAATCGAAGGCTTGAGATTGATGGTAGCATGCCCCCACCATGCCGGCAGCAGCATCACATCACCCGCTTGCTGAATACACGTCAATGGTGCCGCACGACCCCCTCGCCTTGCCGCGTCCAGCGCGAGTGTGGAGTGGCGCTGGGCGTACGTTGCCGACTCTGGGGTCCATAACAGCCAGCGCTTCCTCCCGCGTACTAGCCAATTCCAAGCAGCCTCGTGCCAGTGAGGCTGGGCGCCAGCGCGAGCGCCACCCACATAGAACTGGATCGTGGACGTACGCAGCAGGCTTCCTCCATGGCTGCCATTCGAGGTGTCCGAGGCGTCTTGGATGAATGGGGGGCGCCTCCACTCGTGCAGCAGCCGAGCGTGTGAGCGCCGCTCCTCTGCGCTCGATGGTGCCTCCTCCCCATGATACAGCGGTCGCCGCCCCTCCTCTGCCGCACCATGGCTGCTCAGCTCTATGTCCTGGCGGCTGCCGAGGGTGGCGGGCTTGTACCGCCACCCCATCAGTGTCATGAAGACGGATTTGGGAGGCTCGTCGTCGATGAGGTCGCGGGAGTGATGGCTATGGCGGTGGCGGCGATCCCGCCGCATACCTTGCGCCACGGTAGTATGCGCGACCTGTGGCTGTTGCTGCTCGCCCGGAGAGCTGCTGCACCCAAAGATCGAGTCCCTGCCACCGTCCCGCGAAAGCAGCGCTCGAAGACGGGTACGATTCTGCGGCACTGCGATCACAGTGGCGGACGCATCGGCGTAGGGATACATCTCCAGCGGTAGTGCCACATCGCCTAGCCTTGCACTGAGCACGTCCCTCGCCCATTCGTCCGCCCATTCTGGTGGCAGGGCAGAGCCCCTCACCAGCACAGGGGTGCCTACTGAGAGGTAGCGTTGCACGAGGGTTTGCGTATCAATGGAGCGAGCGTCCACCACCTCCACGTCGCAGAGGTTTGCCTCTGCATCTTCTTCCGAGGCCGCCTTCTCTGCCATCCCAAGGGCCATCTCAATCTCGACCTCAATTCTCACCGCCTTTCGAGCCACACCCTCCATGCCCGCCATCGCCCCCGCCGCTTCCGCCCCCACCGCCCCCACCGCCTCCGCCGACTCCTCCGCCCCCGCCGCCTCCGCCGCCTCCTCCACCGCAGCATCGCCTGTGCACCCCGCTTTCAAGACCTCCCACGACCGATCGTGCATGTCCGTGGGCTTGACCTCAGAGCTGCTACGAGCGCGCCTCCGCTGCTCGGCGCACCGTCGCTTGCGCATGCTCACCCGCTGCACCCCCCCCTCGCTGCTGGAGTTGGTAACGTTCTTGCTCGCTCCCTTTTGGATCACCAGCAGTAGTCGCATGCACTGTGGAATGCTCCCTGAGGCACCGATCGCAAGGTCTTCAGGTGAACGCCCGAGCATGTCCAGCCATTCGGGCTGCCACTGCAGCGACTCGTCAGCCGATTGCTCACCGGTTGTGCTGGCGTATGCGGCGGTGCGTGCGTTGGGCGGCAAAGCATCCGCGAGAAGCGCTGCGACGTCCGAGGAGCCGTGCGTGGCTGCGATGTGCAGTGGCGTCAGGCCCGTGATGGTATGAGCGTGGGTGTTTGCGTGCATGCTAATGAGCGAGTGCACAAGCAGCGGCGCGCCCAGAGCTGCCGCGAGGTGCAGCGCACTCCAGCCAAAGCTGTTCGTCTCAGCCAGACTCGCGCCGCGCTCATGTAGGCGTGGGAGGAGGTTGTGATGTACCACACAGTGAGCGAGTGCGCTCCGGAGATGCACGCGAGACACGACGCCCACCCGACGCGCTTCCGCGACGAGCTCACTCGGAGATGGCTCCATGCCCGGCTCACATTCGCGCAGGAGCTCGTCCCCCCTCCCGACCATCGTGGAGCCAAAGAACTCCAGAGCTCCACTTGCGCTGACCCGGCTGGTGGCGGCGGCCTGCAGTACCCAACGCGCCATGCTCACCACCCAGCCCTCGAGGAGCTGGAAAAGGTAAAGAATGGCACGCTTCTTCATGGCATCACTCGCAAGATCTTTGCTCATGCCTCGCTCAATCGCCAGACGCTTGCTGGCTTTCGACAGCTCGGCATTGAACACGTGGTCGATACTTCCTAGGAAGAGCGCCCGCTGGCAACCTTGATCGGATTGAAAGCAAGCCTTCTCCTCGACTGCACCATTACCTTTCGAACGTGCATCGCGCTTTTTGCCCATGGCGAAATTCGGACGCCTGGATGTGGAGAGAGGGTGTGACAGCGTTCACGACCAAGCCGTCTTCCAGAACTCATCTCTCGGTCGCAACGCATGCATCCGTTTTCACTGCCATTTTTCGACAAAATTCGACTCTCTACCCAAAGGGAACGAGAACCCTACATTGTACCGTAGGACCGGCCCGCAGCTGCACATGTATACGCCGGGCCTGTGAAGACTGAAGTTAACAGTTTACTGTTGGGTGTCCATTGAAACGTGTCGCAAGCACGGGTCGCGGTGGATCATGGCGGCGGCGGCGACGGCGGCCTCCACAACGCATTGCGTACATTGTCGCCCAGGCTGCCAAGCGCGCCCGTCACGGTCGTTGCGGTCGTCTCGAGCTGGTCGTACAGAGGTCGTACATTTAAGAAGAGCGCCGTGGCAGGCGACCAGATGCCGACGAGGTCCTTGGGATCGTCGAGGAGCCGCGCGCGTACAAACGCGTGCCATTCATGCCTCGGGATCGACTGCTGTTGCACCTCCTCCCATAGCTCATCTATTCGAACGTTACGCAGCCGCGGATGCTTGCTCATCGAGAGCTTCACGCCCATGCACGCGGTGTGGAACTCGACGTAGCCCGCGTCCGCACCGTGCCGCTTCTCTTTGCCCTTGGCCCGCTGCCGCATCGTGCTTGCGTCCACGTCAGCATCAGGCTCGTCTCCAAAGCGGCCGACACCGACCCATCGCGCCGCATTCGTGAGGGTGGAGGCGGGCTGAAAGTCTGGCAACGCACTGAGGTGCACGTGCTCACGCCAGCGCGCATGGAGCTGCGCCTCACAAGACTTGAGCCGCTCCTCGACCAGCCGTCGCTCGGACGTGCGCGCGCGTCGGCGGCCCTCGCTCTCGCGCGCCACCTCCTCGGCCTCGTACACGTCTGCCTCGCGCCCGTCGAGAAGGGCTTTCACAGCACTCAGGCGCGCCCTTCCCGCGTGAAACTTCGAGCTCAGCTGTCCCCCCTCCTGTTCGGCAGCAAAGAGGTCGCGCTCGAGCTCCGTGACGCTCAACTGTGCGCCGGCCAGCGCGGTTCGCGGCGTCACGAGTGCAACGCTGCTGTCGAACTCGCTGCTCGCCGCGCCGTCCGCCGACGTGCCAGTCGAGGGGGCAGCGCCCGTGGACGGAATGATCTCCTCTGTGTCACGCAGCGTGGCCTCGAGCTGCTCGAGCTCGGCCTTGCGTTCGGCCATGGTCACCTCGAGCTGCAGCAGGCGGCGCTGCAGCCGCTCGCTCTGCGACTGTCCGTCGCTGCCGAGCGCGGCCGCCGCATCCGCATGATGATCGACAGTCTCATCTCGACGCAGCTCAACAGCGAAGCTCTTGTGACGACGAAGCTCCGGTGACTCGGACGCGGGCGTCCCAGCACCTCGAGCTGGTTCGGCGTTCGTCATCCCGGACTCGACGAGGGGCACCCCAGCCGTGCTCGGTGCAACGACCATCGAACCGGACAGCCCGAGCACTTCCATCGCTGCAGCGTGCACCTCATCGCTGACGCCATGCTGCTCACGGTACCTGTTGATCACTAGGTTGCCATCGGATTGCGACCGCGTGGCCGCGACCACGTCCAAATACGCTGTGATGTCATTCCCCAGCGCCAAGCGGCGCTCCCATTCTTCTGGCGTCGTACCCAACTTTACGAGTGCACTGTAATGTTCTGATGCACTGATGCTGTGCCTCTCGCGGTAAAATGACAGGCGTGCAGCTTCTTCCGGATGCACGCCATGTGGGTCTTCTAACGCCGCTGCGAGCAGGCCCTCGTAGCGACCTTGCATCAGGGAGCCGGGCATATGCGATGTGTGCTCCCTCCCCGTGGTCCGAAGGCGCGCCTCAAATCCTCAAGAGCATGGCGTTCGCGGTATTTTGCTGTGAACGTTAACACGACACACGCACACGCTCGCTTAACAAAACCCCATACGAGACACGGAGCATGCGCGAGCTCGCGGCATTGTGGCGTCGGCTGCTCGTGAAAAGGGGCCGTACTTACACAGTCCACGCAGCCACCGCCCCCACTGCTCTGCTGCTCGGGGCATGTGGCTGGGGTGGGGCCAGGATAAACACGAGGGTATCGTGACTGTCGATGTGTTTGACCGCGATCTCCCCGTGCATCTCTCCGAGATCTTCACCAGCCCAGCAGTCACGCACCCAGGCTGTCTGGCCAGAGGTCCATCCGACAGCATCGAACCTGAGGCGAAAATAAGTTTTTCCCCCACAGCCTTCTCGATTGACTCACTATTGACTCCCTCGAATCTCCCGGGACGAAGACCGCGGCGTGCAGAACAGTTTCACATTCAAAATAAACCCGGTCCTCCAGCAACATTCAAGTTGAAGCTGCACCACCAGCAGGGGCGATGCGGACTTCTCACGAGCTCCCCACGAACAAAAAGTTCCAGTAGCTGACCTCGTCCTTCTTCCACCAGAAGAGGCTCGCCATGGGCAGTAGCGTGAGTAGCGGGAGCACGACAGTACCGTAGAACGGCACGGCCTCGGCAAAGGTCAGCACGCCCTTTCGAGCGCAGCGGTGGATGAGCATGCCAGCCTCGACTGCATACGCTGCGAAGAGCGTGACCGAAGGCTCGAGCAAGCACTGGCCCTGATAGCGCGCCGTGACGGAGGTCCACCAGTCGGCGCCGTTGACGAGCAGTGCGGTCGCCTCCAAGATGAACACGGAGCCGACGGCGCCGCTTACGATCATGCCCTTCATCCGGAGCTGCTCGGTGCTTGTGAGCTCACCCCAATGCACTCGGGCCGTGTACACCGGGCTGACGAATCCAAAACAGTAGGTGAAGATGGAGGCGATGCACAGGGCTGGGTCAGCCTGCGCAAGCAAGGCGGCTGGGTACAGCGTCGAGAAGCGCAGCGAGAGCCAAACCGTGAGCGCGAGGTATGCAGTGCAGTAGAGCCGGATGGTGCGCTCATGTGCAAAGCCAGGCCGCTCATCGTTAGGTACTAGGCCCGCTAGGAGCTCCACAACGCCCCAGCCAGCACTTGCGAAGCCCAATACTGCCGCCGCGCCGACGGCGAAGATCTCATAGCTGTCGTACTTGCCCATTACATTTGCTGCTGAAACGAGGACACCGTGTGAGAGGAAGGCCAGCGTAAGCCAGTCGCGATGGTCAAGCGAGCTCCATAAAGAAGGCCGTGATGCCATCCCGATGCTGTCGTACATGCCACGCATGATACCCGTGGTCTTGTCTTCGTCGAGTGTACCAACATGAGTGATTTGTGCCTTCTTTTTGGCCCTCTCCTCATCAGCAGCGCTGCAACGAACGCACGAAGCTCGAGGCGACGATCGTGTTCTGTAGTACGAGAGAGCTGGCAGTGCGTGAGAGCTGGCCGGCGTCGAGATGCAGGTGGCGCAACTCGAGACGAAGAGCTGAAGAGCAAGAGCTCGCATTATTTCGACACTCACATGTGACCGTGAATGCTCGGCCGCCTATACTTTCGGATCTTCCTTCACCTCCGTGCGCGAGGGTGTTGCGCCCATGCATGCGGCACGAGAGATGCTCCTTGTTTTGGGTTCAAGCCCAGACACAATTAGGGGGCGTCGTCCTTATGCTTCGTAAACCTGGACCTGGGAGCAAGCGCACGACGTGGGAGGATCGCGAACTCGCCTCCACCGAACCATCTGCTCGGTCGCGAAGGCCACTGTTGGAGGCACACGGTGGCGGCAGTGAGAAAGCACTTGAGGATTCAGGTCACGAGCCCAACGGAAGTGATGACGTCAATGATAGCATCCCGCCCCTCGCTCCCTTGTGGGCGCCAGCGACAGATGAGCACGTGAAGGAGAGTAATTCAGCCAGATTGGTCGCGCAGATTCTTGTGTGCTTGGAAGCGGTGAACAACGCAACTGCAGAGGCAGCAGTGCACGAGCCAGACGTCTCCTTGGCAGCTGTGGTGAAGTCCGCCGAGATGCAAGCACACACTGCTGCCAGGTGGGCAGGTAGCACAGATGCAACACAACAGGGGAAGGACGCGGCGATCGACGCCGCGGTCGCAGCCATCAATGCTGACGCCGCAGCACAACAAGCATCCGCGGAGCAGAAACGTGCCACAGTGGCTGCCGCTGCCTGCAGGTCCATTCTCGCGCAAGCGCACGCGTTGGCAATCAGGTGTTCGCCTGAGCAGATGGCCAGCGCACTAGCGTCCGCACGCGAACGTGCCTGCGCGACTGCCGAGGAGCTTCGTCGTGAGGCCGAGGAGCTCGCGCAGGCCTCAGTTCAGGCGCAGGGGGTGGCAAGCCGGCTGGCGAGGGAGGTGCACGAACACGCCGCCCTCGCGGCCTCCAAGGCCGCCATCGCAGCAGAGTCGCAGCGGCAGCTAGAGGAGGCCAAGTACGCTGTGGAGCAGGCTCGCTTGACCGCGGAGGCTGATCGGTGGGACGATGACCAACGGGAGCGAGGCGCTCGGCGAGGGGAGCAGCTGCAAGCGACAACGGCGCAGAGCCGATCGGGGTCACGCCCTGGCCTTGGCCCTGGACCACGTACCGCGCACACATACAGATGCAGAGCACCACGGCTTCCAGTAGGCGGCTCATCGACCGTCTCACCGTCCTCGCCGGTCTGTGCAACGTTGCCTCCAACGAACCACGCCTTCGACAAGTACCACGGCGCCCGGGACGGCGCCTCACGACCATCGGCCCGCGCTTCACCGCCATCATCGAGGTCGATGGCCTCCTCGATGGCCTCCTCCAGGCTCGGGCGCAGCGAGAGGCGCCGGGGGGCTGCGAGCTACCAGCTGGTCCCGAGCCTCGTGGGACAGGAGCAGGTGATCGGGGGCAAGATCATCCTGGCGTGCGTCATGGGGCACGCCTCCGTGCCGTGCGCACCGAGTGTGGCCGAATATCGTAATCATCCGCAAGCCGGCGAGCGATAGCAATAGCTGAGTATGCATCTATCCCTCTGAAAATCGTGTGCAGACGGTCTACCGCGAGTAGTTGTTTACCGGGAGAGTCGGAACACGAATGATCAATGAACACGCGACACGAGGATTTCAGGATCGCCGATACCACGATAGGACGCGCGCGATGCGAGGTGATCTTCATACGATAGTACCGATCTCTTTTCCGATCTGAGTCAGCCTCGCATTTTCCCTAGTCGGCAGCCCGCACGCACCAGCGCAACTTGCAGCACTTGCTGCGAGGGTTGGCTCGCGCCTCCTCGCTGCCGACACGCACCACGCGCCGCGAGACCTCTGAGTAGACTCCCGCCTTGAGCCCCTCTTTCATCGCCTGCTTGACGCGCCGGTCCTCTCCCGAGTGAAAGGTGAGAAAGACCGCTCGACCACTCGGCGCGAGCACAGAGGGCAGCGAGGCCAGCAGCGAGTCGAGGGCGGCAAACTCGGCATTGACCTCAACCCGTAGCGCCTGCATCACGCGCGCCACACGCGAGTTCAGCTCCTTCTCGGCCTCCTCAACGCTCAGTGGCTTCGGCTTGCCTGCGCTCGCACGTGCCGCCGCGCGTGCCTCCGCCTCGTCGTCCTCATCCAGTTCTAATAGGAGCCGTTTCGTCCCCAGAGCCCGGAGCCGCTTCGCATGCTCAACGGCTCTGAGGCCACCGTCCCTCTCCCTCGGCATCTCGCCCTTAAGGCTACCGCCCCTGCCGCCGACGACGCCACCCTTGCCGCCGCCACCCTTGCCGCCATCCTTGCCGCCGCCACCCTTGCCTCCGCCCGGCCCTCTCACATCGAGAGGGCGGCCACTCGCCTCAACGGGCGATGCCTCTTCTACCGGTACCGATGGCTTCACCGAACGAACCTTCGAAGCGAGTGCGGAAGTGGTCGCGGGCACCGGCGCGTCCAAGATCGCGAGCGCGAGCGCCCGCGCGTCCGCCATGTCAAAGTCAGAGTGGGCATGCAAGAGCGACGCGAGCGACGTGACGTTGGAGCGCACCAGCAGCTCAGCGGCCGTCACAGAGGATGTGATATCCATACGCATGTCGAGAGGGCCCTCTGTCTTCCAAGTAAAGCCGCGTGCGGGATCGTCAATCTGCATGGAGGAGCAACCCAGGTCGGCCAGCAGCGCGTGCGCCTTCGGTAGCTGCCGCTGAGCAAAAGCATCGCCCACCGTCGCAAAGTTGGCATGGATGCAGTCGAGACTCAACGCGGCTGATTCGCTGCTGAACGAGGGTCGTGCTCTGAGCCGCGCTTCCGTCTTCGCAAGCTCGATGCCATCTTGATCGAATGACGCCAGCACGGCGCTTTTCGCACTGCTCGTGGCCACCCACCTTGACAGCGCGTCAAGCATGAGGCCAGAGTGGCCCCCAAACCCGAGGGTGCAGTCAACCGCCACAAGGGTGCAGTCGACCGTCGACGGCGCGGCTGTGGTGATCTCAGTCTGGCCTTCGATGAGACCCAGGTGTGTCAGGCATTCGGTTGGCATGATTGGAACGTGACTTCCAGCAGGGGTGCCTCCCTTGCGGAGCACGCGTGCAATGGTGGCTTCGTCGCCTGCTTGTTCCTTGTGCTTCTCCTCAAACCGCTTGGGGTACTTGCCGGCGTATCGGACCCGCCGTTGCCTCGGTGCATCAGCGTGAGCAAATGCGTCGGAAGGCCAAAATATCGTCGCCAGAACGAACAACGTGAAGAACCCGGTGAGGCGACACATTTTCGCCGCGAGAGGTCCTGTTTTTTCGCCCCTCTTTTCTCATTGTGAATGGGGGCTCCCACGCCGAGCCGGCGCCGGGCCGACTCCCCTGTGGGGAAAACGGGGAGGAGTGCTGTTTTTTATTCCATTATTGACCCCCTGTGAAGATGAAAAAACCGAGATAAAACTTTCAGGACACAGGAGCACCCTCACCTCAGATTGGCAGTGATGTACACCCCTCACCTCAGCAACAGCCATGCTCGTGCGACCAGCCGACCACTTCGATGCCGGTGTGACGGTGTCCGAGATGCCGACAGTCTTCTGGACACACGCTCTTGCTCAGATTTCAAGCTGTACAGTCGGGGACCTCACCCACGATGCCCGCTCAAGGGCCAGCTGACGGAGCAGCCAGCCCTGACCTCTCGGCCATGAAACGCTTCACAGCAGCCATGCTCTCACAGTAGTGCCCGCTGGGGCTTGTCCAAGCGCTCTGCTTGGTCTTGTGCCGCTTCCAGCCGGCAGCCTCCGCCCCCTCCCAGAGGGCCTCGTCGATGGGCTTGACCCGGTACGGCCCACGCTTGTTTGCCAATCCCTTCCGACGCACGGTGTCACCTTCGAAGGCGGTATCCACAGGCAGCGGCGCCGGCATCGCGCCAACAGACGGCGGCACGTAGTGGGCAGCTTGCCTCTGCGACGCCGCAAACATCTGCCAGTCCCGCTCGGAAATCGGCAGCCCCGCTGCCGGCAGCGGCAGTCCCGCTGCCGGCAGCGGCAGTCCCGCTGCCGGCAGCGGCAGCCACTGGCAGAAGTTCGCTTGTGGTAGAGGAGGTACCGTCGCTGGGCGCGGTGGCGCCGCGATCTCAGGTGCGCTCTCCACAATCATCTGGATCTCCTGAAGCGCGCGCAGTGGATCGTCGCTTTTCTCATGCAGCCCAGTCTCGGAACCCTGCAGTGACTCGAGCCAGACGGGCTTCCCGTCGCGCATTGTGAGGTCCAAAGCCGCTTCCTCGCGTGGGCTTACGCGTGGGCTTACGCCCATCAAGAGGTTCAAAGCCGCTTCCTCGCGTGGGCTTACCCGTGGGCTTACGCCCATCAGGAGGTTCAAAGCCGCTTCCTCGCGTGGGCTTACGCGTGGGCTTACGCCCATCAGGAGGTTTAAAGCCGCTTCCTCGCGTGGGCTTAAAACGGGCGGCGAAAGGTCGCGTATAGTGATGCTCAACGCCACGTCCTCGCGTGGGCTGACCTCGAGCGGCGAAAGAAGCACGTGGTCCAGAAGGGTGGGTTCGGTGGTTTCTGGTTGTGATGTCGTGGGGGCTTGGTATTGGCATGTGGTCATCATCATGTCCGCGTTCGCGACGGGCAGACGCAAGCTGGCGGTGATGTCGAGTGCAACAGCTGCGCTGGTGATCGGGGATGAGCACGAGCTTGGTTGGGTGGCATGGTGGGTGGTTGAGGAATTCGAGCTCACCGAACCAGCGGCCGCGCGCCGCGTTGCCAGCCAATTTTGCATCCGGCACAAAGCGTCGTGATGCGACGACCACATCGCATGCAACTTGGATCGGACTTCGGTGGATTGGTCGGGGTCCGTGAGGAGCTGTGCGATACGCGCGCACACTTCCTGCTCTGCGCGCACGGTCTCGATCATCACAGAGACAGTCTCCGACGGTGCCTCTGTCCCCAGTAGGTTTGAGATGGCGGCGCGTGACGGGAACATTGCGAGGCCGGGCGTGACGCCGGGGGTGCAAGAGGCGGTGGTGACTGGGGGTACCCGTAGTGGTGATGACGACGAGGATGAGCCCGTGCCCACGGAACCATCGGCGCCACCGTCCAAGTCCCCCCAGTTTAGGTCTGCCATGGAAAATGCGTTCATCGCGGCGTGCCCCTCTTGGCTCCACCTCCTCTCCACATCTGCGGCTGCGGCGTGCCCCTCTTGGCTCCATCTCTTCTCCATCTCTGCGGCGGATGAGCCCGTGCCCACGGAACCATCGGCGCCACCGTCCAAGTTCCCCCAGTTTAGGTCTGCCATGGAAAATGTGTTCATCGCGGCGTGCCCCTCTTGGCTCCACCTCCTCTCCACATCTGGGGCTGCGGCGTGTCCTTCTTGGCTCCATCTCTTCTCCATCTCTGCGGCGGCGGCGTGCCACGGACCGTGACCTTTGGGCATCGTGGGCGCCTTGGAAACTTTGAGCACCGCGGTTCGGGCCAGGTGCGGTGCAGCCCATTCGGCGTCCAGCTGCGTTCGTACCGCGCGGCGCTCAAGCTCCTCGCGTGGGCTCGTGTTGCCGATTGAAGATCGCGTGTCCGAGTCATCGTCCACAGATGCCGTGCTCGTGGTCTGACTGGTCCTGCCGCGCTTCGAGCCTTTGTCGGAGGCGTCGGGACTCGAGCGCGTCGCGAGCGACTGCATGTCCACACCCTCAGAACCCGAGCGCATCGCGAGCGACTGCATGTCCTGGCCCTTGAAATAGTAGCCTGACATGCCCGCCAACATCGCCTCGCCGCGCCTCAGGAATTTGGACGATATCGGAGTCGCGCCACTCTTCCGGCCCTTGGAGGTCTCCAATTGCGAGATCTCCAAGGGCCCGGCCGCTCGGGACGGCTTACTTTGGAGGTCTCCGAGATGGGCCGCGGGCATCTTCCCGATCATGAGCGCCAGCACTTCCGCCGCTTCGAGCTCAAAGATGGCATGCCCGGCAAAGTCCCCGCCCTTATCGAAACTGCCAGTCGCCGATAGGTCCTCTCCCCCTATGAAACTGCCATTCCGTGAAAGGCCATTAGAGGAGGGTGGGCCGGGCGGGATCGTAACGCCACCCTCCTCAGACGATGGGCGCGGATCACCAGGCTTGCCCGAACGCGCGTTCTCCAAGCGATGCTCCATTATTTTCATGTCGAGCTGGGCACGTTGACGCGATATATGGAAGTTGTTGGCCAGCCGGCGGTAGCGGCGATAGCTGCACAACAAAAGCAACGTAACGAGTGCAAGAAGTGCCACAAGGACAGCAGTGGAGGTTAAGGCTACAACCTCAACTGGTCGAGAGAAGAAGTCAATTGACGAAGCCTGGATTGACAAAGCAGATGGAACTAGTTCGGGCGCAGGTGCCGGTGCCAGAGGTGCTTTCGCAGGTTCCGGTGCCAGAGGTGGTTTCGAAGGTTCCGGCAGAGGTGGTTTCGCTGGTGGTGGTTTCGCTGGTGGTTCCGCTGGTGGTTTCGCTGGTGGACCGTGTGATCCCCATGGCATCGGAGGAAGGGGTGATAGCGGCGGCGCAGGTTCCGGCAGAGGTGGTTTCGCAGGTTCCGGCAGAGGTGGTTTCGCTGGTGGTGGTTTCGCTGGTGGTTTCGCTGGTGGACTGTGTGGGCCCCATGACATCGGAGGAAGGGGTGATAGCGGCGGCGCAGGTTCCGGCAGAGGTGGTCTCGCTGGTGGACTGTGTGGGCCCCATGACATCGGAGGAAGGGGTGATAGCGGCGGCGCAGGTTCCGGCAGAGGTGGACTCGCTGGTGGACTGTGTGGTCCCCATGACATCGGAGGAAGGGGTGATAGCGGCGGCGCAGGTTCCGGCAGAGGTGGACTCGCTGGTGGACTGTGTGGTCCCCATGACATCGGAGGAAGGGGTGATAGCGGCGGAGGCTGCATCAGAGGCGGCATCGGAGGAAGGGATGGTGGTGGCATCAGAGAAGCGATGAAGCAGCTGGTTCCCCCAGAGGAGTATGTCTTGAAGCCGAACAATTCCGAGCCCTTGAAATAGCCTGTCACGAGAGCACCTTGGATGGTGTTGTTTGGTCTCGCGATTCCGACCATGAACGTGTCCGGGTAGACTTTGAGCGCGATACCGAAGCCAGCGCCCTCGAGCTTGCCGCCTGCTTTGACAGCCCAGTCGATGACGCCAAGCGCCGTCACGTGCATCACGAACACATCGCTGAGGCCTTCGCTCGTGAGTACAGTCGGGCCGAACGTTGCCTCACTGCGGAAACCGCCTGTCACAAGGGCCCCCCCCACGCCATCTGTCGTGATGCCGTAGCCTCCATCCGATGACGTGCCGCCCGCCTGGACGGCCCAGTCGATGACGCCGTACGCCGTCACATGCATCACGAACACGTCGTAAAAGTCGAAGCCCGAGAGTGACGTCGAGCCGAACATGGCCAGGCCACGGAACTTACCGGTCACGTGAGCACCTCCTACGCCATCTGTCGCGATGCCGTATCCGTAGGAGTTTGTCGTGGCCAGCACAGAGGCGGCCCATTCGATGACGCCCGACTCCGTCACGCGCACCACGAATGCGTCGGCGGCGCCTCGGCTTGTGAGTGTCGTCGCGCCGAATGTTGCCTGGCCACGGAACTCGCCTGTCACGAACCCCCCCCCCATACCATCAGCCACAATGCCCCTTGCCAGATCCTCGAATGCGCCACCTAGGTGGGTGACCCAGGCGATGACACCCAACCGCGTCACATGCATCACGAACGCGTCGGAGTTGCGGCTGGCAAGTGACCTCCCGCCAAACGTCGCGTTCCCAGAGAAAGCGCCTGTCACGAGGGCACCTCCCACACCATCATTCGCGACGCCGTAGCCTGTGCTCATGCACCCGAGACTGCCTTCCACCTGGACGGCCCAGTCGATGGCACCCATCGCCGTCACGCGCATCAAGAACGCGTTGGTGCTGTCTGGGCGGCTTGCGAGTGTCGTCGAACCAAACGATGCCATGCCACGGAACTCGCCTGTCACAAGAACACCCCCCCGGTCATCGTCCGCGATGGCGTGGGCTTTTGCCTCGTCCGTGCCGTCCACCTGGATGACCCAGTCGATGGCGCCCGACGCCGTCACGTGCATAACGAATGCCGCGACGCTGCCCCGGGCTGTGAGTCTCGTGGCGCCGAACGATACGTTGCCTGAGAAATCGCCCGCGATGAAAGCCCCTCCCGCATAATCGTGCACGATGCCGTTGCCTGCCGGGTAGGTGCCATCCTGGATGCCCCCCACCTGGATGGACCAGTCGGCCATCCCCTTGGCGCCCACGAGCAGTCCGATGAGCAGCCCGGGGAGCATCTGTCCCCCTTTGCGGACCTTGAGAGTTAAGTGAGAGAGAGACGCGGACGAAAAAACAAGACGCCAAAGCGGATGAAAAGGCTCATAAACGAAACTGTTTACGCGTCAGTCCGTCAGTCAGTTTCGTCGCGGTCCACTGTGCTCTAGGAATCCCGTCCACCTTCAAGAAGTCAGAGGCACGGGATGGACGGGATCACACTTGCAAAGCGGGCAGGATCGCGGGCGCCCTCGGAGCGCGAGGAGGAGCCAGTGGTCGATGCACTTTCTGTGGAAACCATGCGCGCACGGCAGCCAGCGGATCTCATCCGTCGCTGCGAAGGGCTCGAGGCACAGCGAACACACCTCAGCCGAGCCTCCCGCGCCGTCCGTTTCGCGCCACAAACTGACTGGCAGCGCCTCGAGCGTAGCCACGATGGCACGCTCTCGCTCGCGCTGTCCTGGGGTACGTTCACCGAGTGAGCGGCTCACTCCGCCGCCGCGCAGCAGCCGCGTGCGCCCGCTCTGGTCGGTACGCGCGGAAACAGCGGCACGCCCTCGGCGGAAGCCGATCAGGGCATCTATCCAGAAGGCGGTGCCTGCGCAACCGCAGAGCAGTAAGATGCATAGCCAAGCTGACTGCCATCGCTCGAGCCCCAAGCGCTCCGCCATGGCCCCTGGCCACAGCAATGGCGACTGCTGCTGCTGCTGCTGCTGCTGCTTGCGCGCCTTGTCCCTCCGAGGCGGCGGCGGAGGAGGCGGAGGAGGCGGTGGTGGCGGTGGCGGTGGCGGTGGCGGTGGGGGCGGCGGCGGCGGCGGGGCAACAGTACGTCGCTCCTGGGTGTTCAATTCGCACTGCACGCTCATGTACGGATGGCGCGCTGCCACGGTCGAGAGCGCCTCCCACGTGAATGCGAAGCGTGCGAAGCCATGGACGCAGAGGGCCATCGGAGGTCGGCTGCCGAGTGTGAAGAGGATTCCACCGTCGTCCGGTACGATGGCAATGGAGCGAATGCGCTCCGAGGGTGCGACAAAGACATTGTAAAGGGCGCTGCGGTTGGCGCCCGGTGGTGGTGCGACGAGCACCGAACCGCCCTCGCGCCAGTCGCGCAGCGCCACCACCACCGAGGTGCCGTCTGCGTGGCCTTTGGCGCCGGGGCAGCGGCGCAAGGTGGCTGCGTGTGCTGCATGCAGAGCTGATCCGAGCGTTACGCCGATGAACGGAGCAATCGGCTTCGCCGTGGTCTTGTTGGCATCGTGTTTTGCGAGGGCGAGGAGGGTGATGAAGGCCTCCATCCACAAGCGAAAATCGATCGTCGATGCTCGATTCCTCCACTCGATGTGTGAATTGGTAAACATTGGCTGTGAATTGGCTGATCTCGTGCAATTTGCTAAAAACACCCTCCGGGGTTCTCGGTTCTCTGAGACACTGTCATCCAGGGGGCAACTGCCAGGGCCCGATATAAGTTGTATTTTTGGCCCGTCTAAGCCCGGTCTACTCAGATAGGATCCTAAACGCAAAACGGGGTCTCGGCTCACTCTCTCCGCAGTCCGCACTCGGACGCCTTCTCACGGACTCCTATCACCGCCCGGGCGCGCCTCCGCCGCCTCGCCCAATCTTGAACCCATACTGCTTGGCCCACTGCATCAGGCTGGTGACCTGCTCGGCGTCACGTAGTAGCCAGCGCTGGTGGGTCTCGAGTGGCAGGATGGCAAAGGGCTCTTCGATTTGCACGGCGATGTCTTCTATGGAGAGGAAGACGAAGCCAATGAAGAGCATCGCGACCGTGAGCACGGGCTGCGGCTTGTCTTCCCACCATGTGTTGGCGCCAAAGTCGTTGAAGGTGCGCACCAGGGCAAAGGGCAGCAGAGAGAGCCAAACCCAAAGGAAGCGCACCGAATAGCGCGTGTACCCGAGCGGGATGGGCGTGCGGAGCAGTTTCTCACACTTGGCCAAGCTGCACGTGATCCGATCGAGCTCGTCGTCCACAGCGATGCGCTCCTGGTCGGTCAGGCTTGGCAAGCGCTGGGACATCCCGAGTGAGATCGCGCTGATCGCAAGGTACGGCGTGAGCCGGGGCTGTCGTGCGAGCCGCGAGAGCTCCTCACCGCCGCTCGCCTCGTCCGCGCTGCGCACGCCCAGTGCCGTGCGTAGCAGCTCCTCTGCCTGGGCGGGCCCGAAGGCGCCGTCCTGGGCGGAGCCGAAGGCGCTGTCCTGGGCGGGCCCGAAGCCGCCGTCCTGGGCGGGTCTCGTGGCGCTGTCCTGAGCGGACCCGAAGGTGTCGACGACGACCAGCTCCTCTGCTGCGCTCGACACGGCGCTCGTCAGCGGCTGTCGCCTTGACGGCGACAGCGGCGGCGGCAACGAGGAGGAGGAGGAGGAGGAGGAGGAGGAAGTCGAATCCGGAGCGGACAGTGAGGACGCCACGTTGCTGCTCCCAGGAAGCGGCGCCCACGATGGCGCCATCGTCCCCCAGCTGCTGGGGGCGCCCACGATGGCGCCCTCTCCAACGTCCTCGCCTGTGAAATCAACGTCCTCGCCTGTGAAATCCATCACCCAGCCCACCGCCTGCTCGCCGCCATTCTGCACCGGGACGTCGACCTCACCGCGCCGCGCGCCCGCGCGCAGGTAGGAGCTCATGATCCAGCCGTGCAGCATCGTCGTCGCCTTCATGAGGTCGAGTGCTGCCTCGGCATCGGCTTGCGACGTCCATGAGCTCATGCGGCGCAAGGCCGAGCGGCAGCTCGACGTAATCTCCCACGCGACGTCCGACCCCAGGTTGAAGCGCTCGTACGCGCTGTCTGTACGGAAGACGAGCAGCAGCCCAAGAACTGGCGCGGTGAGCTCAAAGGGCGTAATGGGCAGCTGGAGTTCCGGGAAGACGAACGGAACGCGCGGGTCGGCGAGCGACGCCTGCACATTGTAGATGTCGACTATGAAGGAGAAGATGACAAGCGCAGCCACGACCGGAAGGATGCGGCGAGTGGTCGAGCCGTAGATGACCCCGAGCAGGAGCCGGCCGTACCGGGTTTCGGACTTGTGCTTGTCCCATCTGTCAAAGTCGAAGGATTGGCCGAATGACTGGCTCGCCTCTTCGTCAAACATGACCGGAAGCTCTGCAACAGAGCCGCCGGCCTCGGCCGCGTCTCGAAACCAGCTCAAGATGGAGCTGGTTGTTTCGCGGCCGCTGCGCAGCGCGCACACTGGTGGGCTCACGCGCCTCCTCCTCCTCGTGGCACACGCGCCTACCCTCGTGGCATACCCCAACCGTTGCGTCGGTTGACCAAAGATCGTTGTTGTGGCGTGCGTTGGAGCTCCAGCTGAGGCGCACGTGAGTGCTGCGGCACTAGACGGCCACACAAGTAGGAATACAGAGGATGCGACTCGCATATGTGCACGAGGAAGTCGAGAGTTCCCGGCTTCGGAGATTATTTCACAGCAAAAAGTTCCGTTCCGTGTACATTATACTACTTTCGGTTTAAAACGATGGGGGACACACAGCTAGCAAGAGTCTAGCAAGTACATGTAAGACGGCGGCCCTTCGCGACGGTTACGGCGCCTTTTGTTGCTTCCCTGTGCAAAACATCGTTGCGGGGCGGCTCCCTCGTGAGCGTGCCTTGGCTCGCCATGCCGAGTCCACAGCCGAACCGCAAGGGAGGAGGCGCGGCGGCCGTAGCCGCCTCGCCCGCCTCACCGACCTCGCCGAGCAAGTCGGTTGAGGCCATCCTCGCCGAGAAGCGAGCGGCGGCTGAGGCGCTGCAAGCGGTTGCCAACAACCTGCACGCGGAGCTGCTCAAGCGCGGTATCGACGCGCTCGTGCCGCAGCCCGGCCACTCGGGCTCCAAGGTGCGGCTACCGCTTCAGCACTTTGACAACCTCAGCCTCGAGTCCATGCCGCCCGATGAGTGGGTCAAGCGCAGCCGGCGTGCCTACGGCAAGCGCGCCAACGCAGTGCTGCTCGTGCCACTCGCCGATGAGCCGGGCTACTCGCAATTGCTTCCCGGCCGCGTGGTCGATTACGACGCCGCGACGGGCCTCTTCAAGGCGAGCCCGTCCGGCGTTGACGGCCGCATCCTCGAGGACCTGGAGCAGCAACTACCGCGGCTCTCAGTCATGTTCCTGCTGGAAAAGGTGGAGACCTTCGCGCAGCGCGTGGCAGACGCGTACAAGTCGCGCGACGAGTGCGAGGCCGCGCTGCTCTTCAGCTTCTACGTCAAGAACATGCCGACGGCCGACGTGCGCACCCTCAACGAGTCGCAGGTCGCTCGGTTGCTCGAGCGCGCCCTGACCACGATGCGGTTGCGCGCCTCGACCGTGGACCCGAACCCGCTCGTGGACGAAGTGAAGCTGGACTACGCACACTCGGTCAACGGGATGCTGCTGCACGAGGGGCTGCAGCGCCCGCCACTCAGCGAGAAGCCCTTCGCGAAGCACCTGCTGCCGCCGCCACCGCCGCCCGTACCGGAGCTGGGCGTCATTCAGATCGCGGAGAACCTATCTCCACTCTCCAAGCCGTCCTTCACGGCGATCTCGTCGCTGGTAATGCCGCAGGTGGTGCTGGCGCTGCAGGCGGCACAGACCGAGTGCCTGCAGCTCCAGCGCCTCTCTCTCTTCAACCTGTCGCTCGCGCACACCGTGCGGCTCGATGACTTTGAGCAGCTGCAGACCCAGCACACGGTGCGAACGACGCAGTTCTTGGTCGAGTCTTGGCAGAAAGCGATCAAGACCGTGGTGGTCAAGGCGATGTCGGGCGTGGACCCCGAGAAGTGGGACGCACCCTGCCCGCCGCCCGCCACCTTTACCGACGGCGACGACGACGACGATGGTGCTGCGAAGGGCACGGACCAAATCTCCGCTGCGGACTTTCTGCTAGAGCAGTCGCTCATGTCGTCAGGCGCGGTCGAGCAGACCAACCTCGTCGAGCTGCCGCGCCCGGACACGCGCGCCTTCCGGCTGATGCGCGCGGTCAACCTGCGCATGGCCGACGCGATCCGTTACATGGGCCAGGACTCGATGCGCACCTACTGCGCCTTCCTCTCCGAGCACTTTGCTCGGCGGGGCGTGCTGCTGGAGCCAGACAACCTGCCGTACCTGCCGCTCTTCATGCTCGACGTCAAGACCGACGGCGGCGTGCTCGACTACTCCGACACGCCCTCGCTCTTCGTCACCGTCGTCGCGCAGCTGCTCGACGATGCCATCAGCGCCATCGGAGATGTGCGCGAGATCGACCTGTTCGATAAGTCGGTCTCCGTGCCGCTCACGCTGCACCCGCTCTCGACGGTCAGCGCGGGAGAGGACGAGGTGCGCGACCTGCGTGACGGGCTCGTCGCGCAGGCCGAGGACTCGATCGTCGCCCTCGCCGAGTTCCTCGACTCGATGCGTGCTCATGAGGAGTTGCTGCAGCGCGACGAGGCGGCGTACGTGCGCGCGTTTGAGGAGTCCAAGAAGGACCCTCCGTCGCTCGCCGAGCTGAAAGACAAGGTGGCGGCCGAGCGCGCGCACAAGGCGCAGCTCGAGGCGCAGCTGCCCAACCGTGTGCTCATCGGCACGTACCTCGTGAACACCGAGACGCTCAAGGCGACCATCCTCGACAAGTTCGACCGCACGTGTGAACTGCTCCTGCAACTCATCTGCGAGCGCGCGCGCGCCATGTCCGCGGACGTGATGGCCAAGTTCGAAGAGATGTTCGGCCAGCTGCAGGAGCAGCCCAAGGACATTGAGAAGCTCACCGAGATCTCCGAATTCATCGCGACCGTCCAGACTGCCTCGGAGGAGCTGCAGGCGGACATCGACAAGATGACCGAACATTACGAGGTGCTCGAGGAACTCCAGTTTGAGACGCCGCAGGAGGATTTCACGGCGCGCTGGGAGACCTTCCACTGGCCGCTGCGCCTCAAGCTGAAGCAGGAGGAGTGCTACAAGATGATGGAGGAAGACCGCCAGCTCTTCAACAAGGAGATGGAGCAGCAGCAGCAGCAGTTCGACCTCGCCGTCGCGGAGCTCGCCGAGCGCGTGTCCGAGTTTGGCAAGCACACCGACCTAGGCCGGATCACCAAGGTCGTCGCGATGGTCAAGGACATCGAGAAGGCGCTCAAGGACTTTGAAGAGCGCGCCGCCACGTTCAACAAGCGCGAGGCGCTCTTCAACAAGGACGCGACCGATTACGAGATCCTGCAGCGGATCAACAAGGACTTTGAGCCGTACCGCGACATGTGGATCAACGCGGCCGAGTGGCAAAAGTGGGCGCGCGACTGGCTCGACGGCCCGATGATCAACCTGGACCCGGACGCGGTCGAGAGGGACTACACGAACAGCTCGCGCGTGATGGCCAAGGCGACCAAGACCTTCAAGGACTCGCCGGTCGGCAACATCGCCAAGCAGATCAAGGCCGAGATGGACGTATTCCGTCCCTTTTTGCCCGTGGTCACCTCGCTGCGCAACCCGGGCATGCGCGACCGCCACTGGGAAGCGCTCACGGCAGACTTGGGCATGCCGTTGAAGGTGGACGACGTGTTCACGCTGCGCACTGCGACGGACACGATGAAGCTTCACGAGCCCAAGACGCTCGAGCGCGTGCAAAAGGTGTGCGAGCGTGCGCTCAAGGAGTACACGATCGAGAAGGCACTCAACGACATGGAGGCTGCCTGGCAGCCGCAGGACTTCGAGGTCATGGCGTACCGCAACACGGGCACCTCGGTCATCAAGCTCAGCGAGGAGGTGAACACGCTGCTCGACGACAACATCGTGCTCACGCAGCAGTTCTCCTTCTCGCCGTACAAGGGACCCTTCGAGGAACGTATTGCCGACTGGGAGCGCCGGCTGCGTCTCGTCCAGGAGGTGACCTCGGAGTGGCTGGGATGCCAGCGCAACTGGATGTACTTGCAGCCCATCTTCGACTCGGAGGACATCCAGCGCCAGCTGCCCGCCGAGGCGAAGCGCTTCTCGAACGTGGACCGGCTCTGGCGGAAGACGCTCGACCGCGTGGGCAAGGCGCCCAAGATCATCGCCTTTTGCAACGACGACGAGCTGCTCGAGCAGTGGATCAAGTCGAACAACGAGCTCGAGCGCGTCCAAAAGAATCTCTCCGACTACCTCGAGACGAAGCGCGCGGCCTTCGCGCGCTTCTACTTCCTTTCGAACGACGAGCTGATCTCGATCCTCTCGCAGACCAAGGACCCGAACGCGGTGCAGCCGCACCTTCGCAAGTGCTTCGAGGCGGTCTTCGCCGTCACGATGAAGGGCAAGGACTGTGCGATGACCGACATGATCTCGCCCGAGAAGGAGGTAGTCCCCTTCGTGACGACCATCTACCCCAAGGGCTCGGTGGAGGTTTGGATGGGCGTCATCGAGGAGATGATGCGCCTCTCGGTGCGCAAGCTTGTGGAGGATGCCCTCGGCGAGTACAAGGTGCAGCAGCGCGGCGCCTTCATGCTCTCGCACTCGTCGCAGGCCGCCATCGCCATCTCGTCCTTCTACTGGACTCTGGGCATCGAGGAGAACATGAACCGTGCAGGCTCCAAGGGAGTCGAGGACTATTACCAGGAGATGCTCGGCCAGCTCAAGGAGCTCTCCCTCCTCGTGCGCACCAAGCTCAACAAGCTGCAGAACAAGGTCATGTCGGCGCTCATCGTCATCGAGGTGCACGCGCGTGACGTGGTCGAGAGGCTCATTGAAGGCAAATGCTCCGCGATCAGCGACTTCGAGTGGGTCTCACAACTGCGCTACTACTGGGAGAACACGCCCAACTCGCCCGCCATGAAGGACTGGGGCGGCCGGCGCAACCTGGGCGAGCAGAACATGATCGTGCGCATGGTGCAGTGCAACTACCCGTATGGCTACGAGTACCTCGGTGCCTCGGCACGTCTGGTGGTCACGCCGCTCACCGATCGGTGCTACATGACGCTCATGGGCGCGATGCACATCAAGCTCGGCGGCGCGCCCGCAGGCCCCGCGGGCACCGGTAAGACGGAGTCCGTCAAGGACCTCGCCAAGGCGCTCGCCAAGCAGTGCGTCGTCTTCAACTGCTCGGATGGCCTCGACTACAAGGCGATGGGTAAGTTCTTCAAGGGGCTCAGCACGGCGGGCGCGTGGGCGTGCTTCGACGAGTTCAACCGGATCGACATCGAGGTGCTCTCTGTCGTCGCCCAGCAGATGCTCACGATCGTGAACGCGTGCATCCAGGAGAAGGAGTGGTTCGACTTCGAGGGCACCAACGTGAAGCTCGACTCGACCACTTCCAACTTCATCACGATGAACCCGGGCTACGCCGGCCGCTCCGAGCTGCCCGACAATCTGAAGGCTCTCTACCGGCCAATGGCGATGATGGTGCCCGATTACGCGCTGATCGCCGAGATTCGCCTCTTCTCCTTCGGCTTCGACAAGTCAAAGCCGCTCGCACAGAAGCTCGTGGGCACCTTCCGGCTCTCGTCCGAGCAGCTCTCGTCGCAGGACCACTACGACTTCGGCATGCGCGCCGTCAACACCGTCATCCAGGCCGCGGGTAACCTCAAGAAGGATTACCCCGAGATGGAGGAGGACCTGCAGATGCTCCGCGCCATGCGTGACTCGAACCTGCCCAAGTTCTTGCGTGACGACATCCTGCTCTTCCGCGCGATCATCAAGGACCTTTTCCCGGGCGTCGTCGAGCCGAACGCCGTCTACGCCAAGCTCGAGGCCGAGCTCGCCAGCGTGGCCAAGGAGATGGGGCTGCAGGTGCCCGTCGACTTCACTGTCAAGTGCATCCAGCTTTACGAGATGACGACCGTGCGCCACGGCATGATGACTGTCGGACCGTCGGGCGGTGGCAAGACCAAGGTGCTCCGCGTGCTGCAGTCTGCCATGTCGCGCTGCAAGGACGACAAGGGCGAGTGGATCTCCGGCTTTGAGAAGGTGCGCGTGTACAAGCTCAACCCCAAGTCGATCACGATGAACCAGCTGTACGGCTCCTTCGACCTGGCCACGGGCGAGTGGACGGACGGCATTGGCGCGGTGCTCATCCGCCACATTTCGCAGCCCGATACCAACGAGACTGGCGTCACGCAGGAAAACATCAAGTGGATGATGTTCGACGGCCCCGTCGACGCCATCTGGATCGAGAACATGAACACAGTGCTCGACGACAACAAGAAGCTCTGCCTCAACTCTGGCGAGATCATCCCTCTCGCCGAGACGAACCGCGTCATGTTCGAGGTCGAGGACCTCTCCGTCGCCTCGCCTGCGACCGTTTCCCGCTGCGGCATGATCTACATCGAGCCCGCGTACCTACTGCCCGATCGTCTCAAGCCAGAGAGCGCCACGAGCACTCCTCTCATCAAGTCGTGGCTAGAGGCGCTCAAGAACCCACTCGACAAGCACGCGGCGGCGCTCAGCTCCCTGTTCAACCAGTACATCGTGCCGATGACCGAGCTGCTGCGTCTTGAGATGCGTCAGCCCATCGCGGCCGTGATGCCCAACACAGTCATGGGCGTGATGCGCCTGATCGACTGCCTCTTCCTGCCGTACATGATCGACCCGAACGCCGAGCCCAACCCCGAGGCAGACAAGGCCAAGATCGAGGCCATGCCCAAGCTCATCGAACCGCTCTTCTTCATGGCGCTCATCTGGGGCGTGGGCGGCACCACCGACGAGGCTGGCCGCGCTAAGTTTGACGTGACCCTGCGTGACCTGATCAAGAAGAACGGGACCAAGGTGGGACTGCCGCCGGGCGACACGGTGTACGACTACACGTACATCGCCGAGACGAGCACGTGGGCCAAATGGGGCACCATCATCACGCCGTACGAGATCCCACAGAAGACGGACTTCCAGGCAGAGTACCCGTCGCTCATCGTGCCCACGACGGCGTCGGTGTGCTACACATACCTGCTCGACACGCTGCTCAAGGGCAAGAAGCACACCCTCGTCGTGGGCTCGACCGGCACGGCCAAGACGGTCGTGGTGCAGCAGAAGCTCACGCGCGGCCTGGAGCAGAAGTACCTCGGCTCGGGCCCGCTGCCCGGCTTTGAGCCCATCATGATGGCCTTCGCGGCGCAGACGAGCGCCAACCAGACGCAGGACATCCTCGATTCCAAGTTCGACAAGCGGCGTCAGGGCGTGGACAAGGACACTGGGCTGCAGTACACTATGTGGGGACCGATGCTAGGCAAGCAGTTCGCCATCTTCATCGACGACTTCAACATGCCCAAGCGCGAGACGTACGGCGCGCAGCCGCCGATCGAAATTGTGCGCCAGCTCGTCGAGGGCGGCTGGTACGACCGCAAGATCTTCCGCATGCGCCAGATCGTCGACTGTACTCTCATCGGCGCCATGGGTCCGCCGGGCGGCGGCCGGCAGATCATGTCGAACCGCATGATCCGCCACATGCACATGCTCACCTTCACCGACCTCTCCTCGAATGAGATCAGCATGATCTTCTCGACGATCACCTCCGCCTTCATGAAGTTCACCTTTGGTGACGAGCTCGTCAGCGTGGCTGGCCAGGTGGTGCAGGCGACGGTCGCGATCTACCAGGCAGCCCTCGGCTACCTGCGCCCGACGCCCGCCAAGCCACACTACACATTCAACCTTCGCGACGTGTCCAAGGTAGTGCAGGGCGTGCTCATGGCCGACAAGCGCGCCAAGAAGGAAGGGACCAAGATGGAGGACATTGTGCGCATCTGGGTGCACGAGTCGTCTCGCGTCTTCTCCGACCGTCTGATCAACGACGAAGACCGCAAGTGGTTCCTCGAGCAGGTCAAGGACCAGACGCAGGCTGCCTTCAAGAAGGGCTACTCGTCCATCGTCTCGGTGGACGACGGGAAGCTGCTCTACTGCGACTTCCTGCAGAGCGCCGATCCGACTATCTATGAAGAGGTGACCGACCTTGCGAGGCTCTCGCAGAAGATGAACGAGTCGCTCGGCGAGTACAATGAGATGAACGTGCCGATGAACCTCGTGCTCTTCGCCGACGCCATCTCGCACGTGTGCCGCATCAGCCGCGTGCTGCGCCAGCCGAGCGGCAACTGCTTGCTCCTCGGCGTGGGAGGCTCGGGCCGCCAGTCCCTCACGCGCCTCGCGTGCCACCTCGCGGACTTCAAGTGCTTCCAGATCGAGATCACGAAAAACTACCGCACGCTCGAGTGGCGCGAGGACCTGAAGACGGTGCTGCGCATGGCGGGCATCGAGCTGCGCCCCGTCGTCTTCCTCTTCGTCGACACGCAGATCACCGACGAGATCTTCCTCGAGAACATCAACAACATCCTCTCGGCGGGCGAGGTGCCCAACCTGTTTGAGGATGCCGACATGGGGCCGATCTTCGACAAGATGACGCCGCTCTGCCTGCAGGCGGGCGTCCCCGCGAACAAGACCAACCTGAGCTCGATGTTCATCAAGATGTGCAAGAAGTTCCTCAAGATCGTGCTCGCCATGTCGCCGCTCGGCGACGACTACGCGAACCGCATCCGCCAGTTCCCGTCCCTCATCAACTGCTCGACCATCGACTGGTTCTCCCCGTGGCCGCCCGAGGCGCTGCAGGCGGTCGCCCGCACGCTCATGGTCAAGGAGGCCGAGCAGAACGACGCGAAGACCTTTGATGGCATCGTGGACATGTGCACATTCATGCACAACTCGGTGCGCGTCAAGTCGCAAGCCTTCCTTGAGGAGATGCGCCGTTACAATTATGTGACCTCGACCTCGTACCTCGAGCTCATCAACGTCATCAAGCTCGTCGTGGTGCTGCGCGCCGACAAGCTCAACATGAAGCTCAGGGGCCTCACCGTCGGTCTCGACAAGCTCAAGGCGACCAAGACGATCATCGCCGACCTCAAGCAGAAGCTCGCGGACAACCAGCCGGTGCTCGAGCGCACCAAGGTCGAGGTGGGCGAGCAGCAGATTCAGATCGCCAAGGACAAGGAGGACGCGCAGGTGGTCAAGGCCGAGGCCGAGGTGAGCTCCGCCGCGGCCAACAAGAAGAGCGCCGAGTGCGCCGGGATCAAAGCCTCTGCGGAGGCGGGTCTCGCCGAGGCACTCCCTGCACTCGACGCGGCCGTCAAGTGCCTCGCCAAGCTCGACAAGAGCCAGATTGTCGAGGTCAAGGCGCTCAAGAAGCCGCCCGAAGGTGTGCGAACCACCCTCATGGCGGTGGCCATCATGTTCGAGATCAAGTCGGTCAAGATCCCTGACCCCGACAACCCTCAGAAGAAGATTGATGACTACTGGGGGCCCGCGTCGAAGATGCTCAACGACCTTGGGCCCGATAAGTTCAAGCAGGCGCTCATCGACTTTGACAAGGACAACATCTCCCCCAAAGTGATCGCGAACATCGACCCGGTGTGCGCCATGGAGACCTTCACCCCGGAGGCGATCGTCAAGGTGTCCGTTGCGTGCGAGGCCATGTGCCTTTGGGTGCACGCGATGCGAAAGTACTATTACGTGGCGCTCGAGGTCGAGCCCAAGCGCAAGCAGCTCGCGGCCGCGGAGATTGAGCTTGGCGAGGCGACGGCCTCGAAGCGGGCCGCGGAGGCGAAGCTCGATGCGGTGACCAAGAGGGTCGCGGCGCTCGAGGCGGCGCTCAAGGCGGCCGTCGAGAAGATGGCGTCACTCGAGGCTGAGGTCGCCAAATGTACCGTCCAGCTCGTCAACGCGGACAAGCTCATCTTGGGCCTGTCCGGCGAGGCGAAGAGCTGGGAGGAGATGGTGGTCGTGCTCAAGGAGCAAGTGCAGAACGTCACCGGCGACGTGCTTGTGTGCGCGGGCGCCATCTCATACATGGGCCCGTTCACGGCGCCCTACCGCGCCTCTCTCACCAGCGAGTGGCTCGCGCAGCTCAAAAAGGTGGGCATCCGGTACACGGCCGACTGCTCGCTCAACAAGATCTTGGCTGACCCTGTCAAGGTGCGCCAGTGGAATATGGACGGACTGCCCGCGGACGCGTTCAGCGTCGAGAACGGCATCATCATGTCGATCACTAAGCGCTGGCCGCTCATGATCGACCCGCAAGGGCAGGCCAACCGTTTCCTCAAGCTCTCGCAGGCGAAGATGCAGATCAAGACTGTCAAGGCGAGCGACTCGGCCAAGAAGGTCGTGCAGACCCTTGAGATGGCCATCCGGCTGGGTACTCCGATGCTCATCGAGAACGTCGTCGAGTCGCTCGACCCCTTCCTCGACCCGGTGCTCGCCAACCAAACTTACAAGGACTCGAGCGGCTCTCTCGTGATCAAGCTCGGCGAGAACGTGATCCCGTTCCACTCCGACTTCAAGTTCGCGCTCACCACCGTCATCCCCAATCCCCACTACGCGCCCGAGGTCTCGGTCAAGGTGGCGCTGCTCAACTTTGCGATCACCCAGGGCGGCCTCGAGGATCAACTGCTCGTCTCGACCGTCGAGACGGAACGCCCCGACCTGGCCGAAAAGAAGGCCGAGCTCGTCGTGCAGTCCGCCGCCAACAAGGCGAAGCTGCAGGAGCTGCAGGACGAGATCCTCTACTTGCTCGCCAACTCGCAGGGTGACATTCTCGACGACACGAACCTGATCGACACGCTTGGCGTCTCGAAGGTGACCACCGACGAGATCAACATCGCCGTGGCCGAAGCCGAGATCGCCGAGAAGGAGATCGACGAGACGCGTGCAAAGTACATCCCGGTGGCCGTTCGGGCCGCTATCCTCTTCTTTTGCATCGCGGACCTGGCCATGGTCGACCCGATGTACCAGTACAGCCTCAACTGGTTCAAGCAGCTCTTCGTCGAAGGCATCCGCAAGGCGCCCGCCTCGGAGGACCTCAACGTGCGTATCGAGAACCTGAACAACTTCGAGACTTACCTGCTGTACACGAACATCTGCCGCTCCATCTTCGAGGAGCATAAGCTCATGTTCTCCTTCCTGCTCGCCATCAAGATCCAGATGGGCTACAACAAGGTCGACCCCGGCGAGTGGCGCTTCCTGCTCTCGGGCGGCAAGCTCAACGACCTGAGCAAGAAGCCCGACGCCGACTGGCTCACCCCTGGCGTGTGGCTCGAGTTCATCAACTTGGCGCAGCTGCCTGCCTTCCGCGGCATCGACGACCACGTTGCGTCCAACCTCGAAGCGTGGCGCAAGGTGTATGACTCGGTCAATCCGCAGCTCGACCAGTTCCCCGCGCCCTGGCAGGCCAAGTGCGACGTGATGGGCCGGATGCTCGTGCTGCGCGCCCTGCGCCCCGATAAGTGTGTGCCCGCCGTCCAGCTCTACGTCGAGGCGATGCTCGGGCGGCGCTTCATCGAGCCCCCTCCCTTTGACTTGGCCGCCGCCTTCGGCGACTCGTCGGTGAGCCTGCCGCTCATCTTCATCCTGGTGAGCGGCGCCGATCCGGTCAAGGGCCTGATCCAGTACGCCGAGCTGAGTGGCATGGGCGAGAAGATCGACTACATCTCCCTCGGCCAGGGACAGGGGCCCAAAGCGGAGGCGCTCATCAAGGGCGGCAAGGACGGCGGCCGATGGGTGCTGCTCATGAACTGCCACCTGTTCGTCTCGTGGATGCCGCAGCTCGAGCGCGAGGTCGAGGGCATCGACCCAAACAAGACGGATCCCTCCTTCCGCCTGTGGCTCACCTCGATGCCCTCGGCCAAATTCCCCGTCTCGGTGCTCCAAAACGGCGTCAAGATGACCAACGAGCCGCCAAAGGGCCTGCGCGCTAATCTGCGCGCCACGTTCGCGGCCATCCCGGAGGAGGTCTTCGAGTCGACTAAGCGGCCCGCCGACTGGCGCAAGATCATGTTTGGGCTGCTGCTGCACTGTGCCGTCATCCTCGAGCGGCGCAAGTTTGGGCCTCTGGGGTGGAATATCCCTTACCAGTTCACAGACGGCGACCGTGACATGGTCATCAAGCAGACGGAGATGCTCGTCAATGACTACGATGAGATCCCATACAAGGTCATCACGTCGCTCACGACGGAGGTGAACTATGGTGGTCGCGTGACCGACTCCTGGGACCGACGCACAAGCAACGCGCTGCTCATCCCCTTTTGCAATATTGATGTGACCAAGCCCGACTACAAGTTCTCGGCCAACGGCATCTACCGCTCGATCCCGGGCGAGACCAAGGAAGACTACATGAAGTACCTCAACGACCTGCCCGTCAACGCGCCGCCAGAGATCTTCGGTCTGCACGACAACGCCGAGATCACGTGCGCCGTGAACGAGACGAAGAATCTGTTCAACGTGGTGCTCTCGCTTCAGCCCCGCGCCTCGAGCGGCGGCGGCAAGAGCCGCGAGCAGCTGCTCGACGAGCTCGCCAAGGACATCTTTGAGCAGATGCCTGCGCCCTTCAACCTCGAGAAGGTGTCGGACGCGTACCCGACCACGTATACTGAGTCGATGAACACGGTGCTGCAGCAGGAGTGCATCCGGTACAACAAGGTCATCAACAAGGTGTCGGCCTCGCTCAGGGACGTGCGCAAGGGCCTCAAGGGCGAGGTCGTGATGACGGCGGAGCTCGACACGATGGGCACCTCGCTCTTCAACAACCAGGTGCCTGAGATGTGGGCCAAGGTAGCGTACCCGTCGCTCAAGCCGCTCGCCTCATGGGTACCCGACCTGCTGAAGCGCATCGGCTACATCCAGTTGTGGTTCGACGAGGGCAAGCCGCCCTCGTTTTGGATCTCGGGCTTCTACTTCCCGCAGGCCTTCATCACGGGCGTGATGCAGAACCATGCGCGCAAGTACCAGCTGCCCATCGACACGATCACGTACGGGTACGACATGCGGGACGAGACTGTCGAGCAGATCAAGATCAGCGGGCCGGCCGACGACGGCGCCTTTATCTACGGCCTCTTCATCGAGGGCGCACGCTGGGACATGAAGTCACATCTGCTCGCAGAGTCGCGCCCCAAAGAGCTCTTTACCGAGCTGCCGCTCATCCACCTGCTACCTGTCGCCAACCGCAAGAGGCCCGAGGGCGGCTTCTACTTTTGCCCCGTGTACAAGACGTCGTCGCGCTTCGGCGTGCTCTCGACCACGGGCCACTCGACCAACTTCGTCATGTCCATCGAGATCCCGAGCAACGTGCCGCAGGAGCACTGGATTAAGCGCGGCACCGCCGCGCTCTCGATGCTCAACTTTTAAGGAGCCGAGAGGAGAGTACTGTACCTCTGTACGGGAGGAGACGAGCGCAACGTGGCGCTGCGCGGGGCGCGCGGCCGTGCTTTGGCCGGCGCTCTTGCTTTGTATGGAAAGGGATGCGCGGCGGCGGCGGCCAGCCCTCTGCCATCTCTCGGTGGTGTGACGCTGATGCATGTGCCCGTTGTGAGCCTTGGGCGCCTTGGGGGCGCTAAGTGATGATGTCTGTCGAATCCCGTCTCTGGCATGCCGGAGCGTTGGATGCTGTCGCGTGTTTCGTGCATGTGTCTGTGGAGGGGAGCCGCTGAGTCGAGAGAGCACATCCGGCACATCGGCGCGACGTACCTATCCCCCGCAGTTTCGGATCTGCCGGCTGCAGATATTAGCTTTGGGGTCGAACATCTGACGCGCGGTCCGCCGCGAATCGCCGCGACGCCGGACGGCGTGCGTGAGCGTGTATCTGTCGTGTGCGTCGTCGTCCGGTGTATTGTAAAGAGCCGTGTAACGGCTAGGTGTAACACCGACGCGCAACGGCGGACTCATCAAACAGGAAGGACCGTACACCCCGAACACGCTGCGATTTGAGAAGCAGAAGGCATCGAACCGGCCGGGCAGGCAGTACGCTTAGTACTCCTCGCCCTCCTCCTCGCCCTCGCCCTCGGCCGACTCGGCGCCGACCTCCTCGTAGTCCTTCTCGAGGGCGGCGAGGTCCTCGCGGGCCTCGGAGAACTCGCCCTCCTCCATGCCCTCGCCGACGTACCAGTGGACGAAGGCGCGCTTGGCGTACATGAGGTCGAACTTGTGGTCGATGCGCGAGTAGAGCTCGGCGATGGCCGTCGAGTTGGACATCATCGCGACCGCGCGCATCACCTTGGCGA
>Ga0210242_100389_pt1 | contig 38944 bp, 45 predicted proteins | sample ChrtobMeP5a_16mM_FD_155445 | JGI IMG/M metagenome (GOLD analysis project Ga0210242, IMG submission 155445) | Chrysochromulina tobin associated microbial communities from unialgal haptophyte culture, Seattle, Washington, United States - P5a_16mM | ecosystem: Host-associated > Algae > Haptophytes >... | reverse complement strand
CCTCGGCCTCGGTGCAATCGGCACACGGCGGCTCGTCGTCCATGGGGAGAGCGTCCATCATTTGACGGCTCTTTCTTGCGCACCCTCAGACGCGGTCGAGACCAAGGGAGTGACGGAGAAAGAAATCCTGGGGACCCTGAAAAAGGCGAGCGCAGCAGCCTTTCAGGGTACTGCTGGCTCGGACCCCCTTTAATTCGTCCTGCTCCGTCCTACCTTTTTTTTTCGGGATACCTTAGTTATAACCACCACAGGTCTGCCTCCTCCTCGTTCACACCATCTAACAGCTACTCATGTACTCAGAATCGATCACTCGCACTCGGAATCAACTCGCCCTTCACACCACTGAGAGGGGTAACGACACGTCGTGTTTCGGCGACCAGTAGCAGATTTAGGACATGTGAAGGGGTGCTCCACTGGCGTCTCCTCGGCGCGCTCACTAAAGGAGACGCGCGGGCTGCCTACAGCCGGAGAATAGTGGCCCCTTCGTCCTCGCTACGGCCCCTACCGCTGGATCGTGCAGCCCCGGCTCCTCTCTGTAGTGCTCAGGCAATCGATCTCATCCAATCAATCACTCACTCATCAGCCCAGTCCCTCCGCACCGATCCGCCACGTCCACTCGTCCACCTCGCAGCGGCCTCGCCGTGCTCCGAAAAGAAAATGGGTCTGGAGGTTAGAGACATGCGACGGTGCCCTTGACTTAGCACCGCCCCACTCGGCTGCCGGTCCGCGAGGGCCGGCTGCAAACGCTCGAGGCTACGCTAAGGCCGACTCTTGTCCTCCCCCTGCAGCCATTGACTGTGCTGCCCGTTACCGGCGCGGTAACGCTGTGCTGCCATTGACTGTGCAGCCATTGACTGTCCATGTAGTAGAGCGTCCCGAGCCCGCCTACACACGTAGCCACGTGGCGAAGCTGCGGCAAGGGTGATGACGGCCTTGGCTGTTTTGCTTGTCCGTGCGGCAGATATGGCGATGGAGGCGGCAGAAATGGCGATGGCGGCGGCAGAGATGGCGAAGGCGGAGATGGGTTTGGTCGATGGTGGAGGTGGGTTTGGTCGATGGCAGATCCACCGGTGCAGAGCTTCGCAGAGGCTCTGCGTGCCCGCCCTGACTCTCGGAGTCAAGCGACAGCAGACGCTGCGGTCGCCTGTCCATAAGCCGCAACCACTGCGCGGATGTCCACGGTCTCGTGCGACAGTGCCGGCGTGAGGATGGCCGACTCCATTGCAACGTTCAAACTGACCTTTTTTTTGCGCTCCGCGCGCATGCGCGCGCCTCCGCGCCCCGCTGCGGCCGGCTCCAGGCGCGTCGGAGGACGGCGCCGCCTCCAACCACTCGCCATCGACTTGCCCGCCCCTTTCGCCGCGCGCCTTGATGCGCGCGCGCTACGGAGGAGCTGCGCTCGGACTCTCAATCGGGCCAGCTCATGCCCGCGCAGCACGGATCGATGGCGCGGAGCGCGCGCGCGTGCTGTGCAGGTGCGGCGGCGAAGGCGCCGACGCAGCGCGTTGCGCGGCGCAACCGGCGCCGAATGTGGTGCCTCGGCCTGCGGCTTGACGCCCACGGAGGAGGCGGCGGCGGCGGCGGCGGCGATGGAAGCCACCACTTGTGCTCGACACCGTCGTCATGCGACGGTGTCGAGTGCGTCTTTGCGTTCCCCACGGGGGAGGCGCGCCATCGGGCGCATCGGTGCACGCAGGTTCGATGCCGCCGGCGTCTCCAACGCCGCCCCGACGGGGACGGTAGCAACAGGAAGCGTGGGCGCATTGCAAGGTGATGTGGGAGACGGCATCCGAGCAGAACCGGGGGAGGCGACGATGGCGCGATTGTCTCCACGCGCCGCGCCCCGCCATCTAGTCTCCATGCGCCGCGCGCCCTGCCATCGTCACCTCCCCGCCTGGTGCGTGTGCGTAACCCACAGAGGTTGCCTCGCACCGATGGCCTGCGCGCGCCCGCCGCCGACCCGCCCGGCTGCGTGGGAGGCGTCCGTAGGTGGCGTCCGCAGTTTCCCCGACCGGGTCCGGGTGCAAGTTTTTGTATAGAGAGACGAAAAGAAAAGCGGGTCCCCAGCCCTCGCCCCCTGGGCCCATATCGATTGCGGTTGCACTCAAAAACACTCAAACCCGAGCCTCCTCATGCGGCAATCAAGTCAAGACCGTTTCGTCGCGGGCCACGCGCTCACGCACCATACAATTGTACAAGTACCGTCTCAAAGGACGGCTCCGCTCTGCCTTGTAGCGAAGTCGACGAAAACTGAGCCGATCTATGAGTCGAAGACCAGTTTTGTTTAGAAACCTATTGACGGAAATCTGATTAGTCGGAGAAAAATCAGCGGCACTCAATGGCAGTTTTTGATGAGAAGAGCAGGGGCTCACCGAAGTCTCACCGAGGAAAATTTCCCTCGTGGCCGGGGAACAGACCTGCTGGGCTGCAAGAACTGTGCGCTGCAGGTTGCAGCGCTAGCTTCTCTCACTGGATGACATCAGAGTATAACTGGACTGTTCAGGTGGGCGGCAGCGGCACAGTCCAAGGCATGGGCATCGCGGTTGATGGCGCAAGTGGTGCTATCGTGACGGGCTACTTCAGTGGCGATGTATCATTCGGCTCTGCGTCTCTCGCGAGCCGAAGCAATTACGACGCTTTCGTGATGCACGTGACGGCGTCGGGCACCATCGACTGGGCTGTCCAGGCGGGGGGTACACTCAAGGACCAAGGCTTGGGCATTGCGGGTGATGACGCGGGTGGTGCTCTCGTGACGGGCTACTTCAGCGACAGGGCATCGTTCGGTTCAACGTCGCTCACGAGCCGAGGCGATTACGACGTGTTCGTGATGCACGTGGCGGCATCAGGCGCCATCGACTGGAGCGTACAGGCAGGAGGCGTGGCCCGAGACCAAGGGAGCGGCATCGCGCATGATGGTGCGGGAGGTGCTTTCGTGACAGGCTTTTTTAGCAGCGACGCATCGTTCGGATCGGTGAAACTCACCAGCAGAGGCGATGGCGAGTACGACATATTTGTGATGCACGTGATAAAATCGGGTGCCATCGACTGGGCCGTCCAGGCGGGCGGCACGGCCATTGACGAAGGCTACGGCATCGCGTACGACGGCACAGGCGGTGCTCTCGTGACGGGTACCTTCGGCGGCGACGCATCCTTCGGCTCGATTTCGCTCACCAGCCGAGGCACTTTCGACGCTTTCGTGATGCACGTGACGGCGTCGGGCGCCATCGACTGGGCTGTGCAAGTGGGAGGCACAGCCGAGGTCAAAGGAAGCAGCATTGCGCATGACGGCGTGGGCGGTGCGTTTGTGACGGGCTACTTCATGGGCGACGCCGTCTTCGGCTTGACAGCACTCCACAGCCAAGGCCATTCCGACGCTTTCGTGATGCACTTGACGGCGTCGGGCACCATCGACTGGGCTGTGCAATTGGGAGGCACAGCCGAGGTCAAAGGAAACGGCATTGCCCGTTACGGCGCGGGCGGTGCTCTCGTGACGGGCTTCTTCAGCGAAAACCTCGTGTTCGGCTTGAAGACGCTCAACAGCCGAGGTGGTGCCAACATGTTTGTAATGCGCGTGACGGACTCGGGCGCCATCGACTGGGCCGTCCAGGCGGGCGGCATGTCAATGGTCCGTGGCCAAGGCATCGCGCACGATGGTGACGTACTGGAGGGTCGAGGATCTCTCGTGGTGGGCTACTTCAGCGGTGTCGTCTCGTTCGGCTCCACGTCACTCAGAAGCCGCGGCGCGCTCGACGTATTTGTGATGCACGTGGCGAAATCGGGCGCCATCGACTGGGCCGTCCAGGCGGGCGGCACACTCGACGATACCGGCCTCGGCATCGCGCACGATAGCGCGGGCGGTGCTCTCGTGACGGGTACCTTTCACGGCGACGCTTGGTTCGGCTCGACGTTACTCAAAAGCCGAGGCGGGTACGAACGCGTGCGGTCGGACGTGTTCGTGATGCACGTGACGGCGTCGGGCACAATCGACTGGGCCATCCAAGCGGGGGGTACGTCCATTGACCATGTTAGTGGCATTGCGTACGATGGCGTGGGCGGTGCTCTCGTGACGGGCGGCTTCAGTGGCGACGCATGGTTCGGTTCAACGTCACTCACGAGCCGAGGCGAGTTCGACGTGTTCGTGATGCATGTGACGGCGTCGGGCACAATCGACTGGGCCGTCCAGGCGGGGGGATCGTACTCCGACGAAGGCCTTGGCATCGCGTACGATGGCGCGGGCGGTGCTCTCGTTACGGGCCACTTCTGCGGCGACGCATCGTTTGGCTCATCGTCATTCGCAAGCCGCGGCGTGTTCGACGTATTCGTGATGCATGTGACGAAATCGGGCGCCATCGATTGGGCCGTCCAGGCGGGCGGCGATCTGGATGACAAAGGCCACGGCATCGCGCACGATGGCGCGGGCGGTTCTCTCGTGACAGGCTACTTCCAGGGCGCGTCGTCGTTCGGCTCGACATCACTCACAAGCCGCGGCATGTACGACGCGTTTGTGATGCACGTGGCGGCGTCGGGCGCCATCGACTGGGCCGTCCAGGCGGGCGGCGTTCGGGGGGGGGCGGCACTCGGAAGCTATGATATTGCGTACGATGGCGCGGGAGGCGCTCTCGTCACGGGCGGCTTCAGCGGCGACGCATGGTTCGGTTCCAAGACATTCCACAGTCGAGGCGAGCACGATGCGTTTGTGATGCACGTGACGCCTTCGGGCGCCATCGACTGGGCCATCCAGGCAGGCGGAACGGCCAATGATATCGGCTACGGCATCGCGCATGATGGCGCGGGCGGTGCTCTCGCGACTGGCGGGTTCAGCGGCGCGGCATGGTTTGGCTCGACATCACTCTTGAGTCGGGGCATGGTGGACGCGTTCGTGATGCACGTGACGGCGTCGGGCGCCATCGATGTGGCAGTCCAGGCGGGCGGTAGGTCAAAGGCCATCGGTTATGGAGTCGCGTATGATGGCGGCGGCGGAGGTGCTCTCGTGACGGGCCACTTCGTAGGCGACGTAACTTTCGGCTCTAAGATGGTTACGGGAGGGGACGCCGCAAGCTGCTTCGCTGCTTCTATTATGGCGCCATTACGCCCTCCATTGCCAGTTTCGGAAAAGGTAGACTTAATCAGCCTGCCACCATCAAGCTCCCCAGCGGCAACGCCTACGGCAACGCCTATAAGGGCAGCTGCACCAGAACATGGACCGTTTGTGGTGACAGCCCTCGCCTACTCTGTTGCCATTCTCATGGTGATCGTCTTCTGTGTTTGCTGTGGGCAGCGGTGGGCACGACGCAAACAGATGAGCGGCCGGCTGCGTGTGCCGCTGGAGTGGATGCGCATAGTGATGTCGCCGCGGGCAAGCCCTGGCACCAGCGGCGCTCCCTCCATCTCCTTGTGCGCCCCCCCCTTTACAATCGTCCCTGCCGCTGCCACCACCAGCCTTGCCGCCGCCGCCACTGCCTTTGACGCGCAGCCCGACACGCCGACGCAGCAGCTCGAGGTGGTGGACTTCTCGACGCTCACGATGGCCAGGCCAATCGGAAAGGGTGGCTTCGCAACCGTCTGGATGGCACGGTGGCAGGGCACGACCCTGGCTGTCAAAGTCCTTCACGTGGCGAATGAGAACTTTGACGGGTCGGCGCTCCAGGAGGTGGCCATCCTTCGTCGTCTGCGCCACCCGTGCATCTGCGCCCTCTTCGGGCACATGCGGGTTGAGCAGCAGCCCGCGCTCGTCCTCGAGTACATGGCCGGCGGCTCGCTCGCCGCGTACCTTTTCCAGCCTACTCTGACGTCAAACGGGCATGTCCAGACCGGCCTGCACGACGCATTTTCACGGGGGCTTTCGAGCCTGGCTTCCTCGTACCATCGTCTCACGAGTGGGGCGAGGTCCATCCCCGCACGCGAAGCGGCGCCCGACGGCTACACACTGCAGGAGGCGCCGCGATATCCTTGTCTAGCAACCCCCGATTTCGACAAGCACCTTGGGTTTGCTGTGCAGCTGGCGAGCGGGCTGTGCTTCCTCCACTCGAACGACATCTTGCACTGCGACGTCAAGACAGATAATGCACTGCTCGACATTAGCTTCACCGTGTGCAAGCTTTCCGACTTTGGTTTAGCGAGCCTCTCCCTGAACCAGGTGAGGCGTACCGGGGGAGATGCAGGCCTCCCATGGGGGGGGGGGACGCTCCGGTATCTGGCGCCCGAGATCGTGGATGCGAACTATGCGAGCCTTGAACGTGGCGACTGTAGCAGCGTCAGCTCCAAACACCGCACGCTCATCAGCTGCGCGGACCGCACAGATGTCTATGCCTTTGCCCTGCTGCTCTATGAGCTCATGCATGAGCGCCGCGCCTTTGAGGGGATGTCGGGGATAGATGCCTGCCTCAGCGCCATGCGGGGGCAACGGCCGCCGATCTCGCTACCCCCCAATCACCACGGGTTCGCAGACCTTATGCAGGGGTGTTGGGCGCAGCGTCCAGAGGACCGCCCGAACATGAGCACCGTGCTCGAGAGGCTCGAAGCGTGCATGCAAGCCCATTGCGTGCGATCAGGCAAGCCGCCGCAATCTGTGATCTCAGAGGATCATGCTCATGGTCACGCTGAAGCATCCTCCTCTCGGCCCACTCATGTTGAAGCATCCTCCTCTCGGCCCACTGCTGAAGCATCCTCTTCTCGGCCCACTGCTGAAGCATCCTCCTCTCGGCCCACTGCTGAAGCATCCTCCTCTCGGCCCACTGCTGCGCCTTCGAAGATCGACCAAATCGGAGAGCACGTCCAGCGCAATCTCCGATTTTGGCGCAGCCTCTCCACACACCAACCTTGAAACGGCTGTCGATAAAGGCGACGCGGCCGACCGTGTCGGCGGCACGCCCTACCGCATCTGCCGACGGCAGAACGTCAACCAGGCCAGCTACGACCGCGCTTGCGCTTGCACCACCACCACGTCCGCTGGCCGCCGCAGCGCCTCCCGACAGATGTTGACTCTGGGTGAATGCTGCGGCCGAGGAAAACGAGCCCCCTGTAGCGGCGCCAGCCCCCTGTGGCAGCGCCAGCCCCCTGCCATTTGCGTGAACTGCGGCATGTGTGCGTATGCGGCCTCGCTCACGGAACGAGCGACGGGGACTGGGGCTTTAGGCTTGCTTGATATGTAATGATGCCATATCAGGGCACCTCAGGGCGCCAGCCGACCTCGCCTCCAGACCCTTCGAGATGATCTTGAGGACTCGCTCAATGTACTAATGAGAGAGGTATCAACGTGCAGCGTCTTTCATTGAGTGTCACGGTGTGTGTTCACGCGCCGCGGTGCTTTTTTAGGACTAGTTTCACACAATACATGACATATATTACCTTGGGGGCGGGGTCCAGCGGCCTGTATGCTGTAGACTTGGTCCCTCTCGGACGCCGGGCTGAAAAGGTCGAACCGGTGTTCTGGAATAACACACCGGACACACACGACTCCCCTCGAGCGCGCGTCGACTTACGAAATCACCAGGACGGCGCTTTTCGTAACTCTACGTGCATGCGGAGCAAGTTTGTCGAAAATCAAGTTTTCATCGATAGGGGACAGAGAGCCGTTGCTCTCGCAGGCACCTGGGCTCCCGCGACACCGACTCATCTGGACTCACAGACAGTCAAGCGAGTCCACACGAATCGTTCGCATGGCGGAGGAGCGCTCCAGGCAGATCTGGGAGCGCATGCTGCGAAGCCCTCACCCGGGCGCAATTCCACTCCGCACCAGCTCATTGGCCTCCTCGATCAGCAACATCCACTACGCGACCGGCCACGGCCATCGGTTGGTTGCGCCCAGCGTACGCGCCGACCAGCATTCGCCATGGGGCGGAGCCCTTCAACGTGACCTGCAACTCGCCAAGCACGGTGCCGTTCAGCGATCTGCGAGCTACCCCCAAGTCGTCCCCGTACGCACCGCAGACACCCGACAAGCACATGGCCCTGTCTCTGGACGTCGGGTCTCCTTTGGATTCCCGGGCGCCATGCCGGGCGCGCACAAGCCGCAAGCTGCTCCCTTACAGGATGCGCACGGGAACGGGCTACCGGGCTGGCCGTCCGCGGCGGTCTCCGCCGCTGCGGCCATGCAGGCGGACCCGCACGCCATCTTTGCGGCACCGTCCGCGCCGCCGGGGAACGAGATTTACGAGATGTCCTCGGCAGCGGCGGCGGCGGCGGCCGCAGCGGGAGCGGCGGCGGCGGCGGCAGCATACCGGCGCTCGCCGCCCAGGATGAGAGCCCCGCCTTCATTGGGCCTGAGGACGGTGGCGAGTGACGTCTTCGCGCCTCGGCAGGACTCCATCGCCAAGCTACGCGCCTCTTTGGACGGCGCCCTCGCTGAGTCAGCCACGGCCCGCGAGGCCTCGCGCCGTGCCGAGCACGAGGCGACCGCCGAGCTCGGCCGCACCGTCTGGCCTACGCAACTCGCTGGGCTCTGTGCACGCGCGATCGTGCTGCACGTGCTCAAGGCGGCCGCGCTGGTACGCTCGACCGCCGAGCAGCTCGAGCACGAGGCCAATGCAGTGCATGCAGTACATGCGGGCGAGGCACAGGCGCAATGGGAGCGCGCGGCCACAAGCTTCGGTAATGGCCCTCTGATGGCCCTCTAATGGCCCTCTGATGGCCCTCTGATGGCCCTCTGATGGCCCTCTGATGGCCCTCTGATGGCCCTCCGATGACCTCCCTCATTGGAGGTTGGAGCTCCCCTGACCTGCGATGACCTCCGATGACCTCCCTCATAGAAGGTTGGAGCTCCCCTGACCTGCGATGACCTCCGATGACCTCCCTCATGGGAGGTTGGAGCTCCCCTGACCTGCGATGACCTCCGATGACCTCCCTCATAGAAGGTTGGAGCTCCCCTGACCTGCGATGACCTCCGATGACCTCCCTCATGGGAGGTTGGAGCTCCCCTGACCACAAACCGATGGCCACTAAATGCCTCCCTCATCAGGCCATCTGGACCACGAGCATGCAATTGCGGAGCGCACGCTGCTTAATGAGCTCACGGTGCCGGAGCTCGAGAGCTCGAGAGCGCTGCGGGACCATCTGATTGCCACTGATGACCCTCTGATGACCTCCCTCATCAGGTGCTCGAGCTCGAGAGTGCTGGGACCATCGAGCAGCTTGAGGCTGCCGCGCTCGCTGAGGTGCGTCGAGTGATTACGTCGTGAGTGCCTCTGAGTGTGCCTCTCTGAGTGCCTCTGAATGTGCCTCTCTGCGTCTCTGAGTGCCTCTCTGAGTGCCTCTGAATGTGCCTCTCTGCGTGCTCTCGCGCACTCGCAGACGCGCCGTGCTGAGCACACGATCGAGGCTGAGCGGCGGCGGCTGGCCGATGAGAAGAAGTCGCTCGAAGAGGCGCTCAGGACGGCGCAGCGCGAGCTCGGGCAGGTGTGCATCTCCTTGCAAGTCTTGATTGCGTCTGGATTGCGTCTTGATCGCGAGCTCGGGCAGGTGTGCTGTGCATCGCATCTCCTTGCAAGTCTCCACAGATTGATGGCGATGCAGGGCCGTTGATTGAAGATTGGTGGAGATTTGGATGGCCGACCTGTGAGCTGCGCGAGCGCTGCCTTGTGTTCACGCGAGTGCTGCCTCGGACGCGTGAACACAGGCGACGGAGCACGTGAAGAATCTCGAGGCCGAGCTTCGCGAGGCACTCAACGACAATTCCCGCGCGAAACGGCTCTGGCGCGCCGAGGTGGCAGATACGACCTCGCAGGCTGAGATTGAGCTCACGAGAACTGAGCGTGCGCATGCAACGGAGGTGGAGGCGCTGCGGCGGGCGCTCGCGCAGGCGTCGCATGAGCGCGATGACTATCACGGGCAGCTGATGCAGCTGCGGGGTGCGCACGAGCAGCTGCATGCAAACAAGGTGAGCTGCTAGTGAGCTGCATGCACACAAGCTGGGATGCCATTGAGGTGATGAGGATTCTCTGTGGAGAGGGTTGCGGCTCTGTGAATGCGGCTGGTTCGTGGGTGGGGGCAACTGATTGTTTGGTCGCACCCTGCTTGTGTGTCGGACTGGCACACTGATTGCGACTGATTGGGCACCAATCCGGGCACAATTACGTGCACACTGGTAGGTGGAGCTCGAGGAGACGATCCACGCCGATTGCCCCTCTCATCAGGTGGAGCTCGAGGTGCCTCTGATGACCTCTGATTGCCCCTCTCATCAGGTGGAGCTCGAGGAGACGATGCATGCTCAGATTGGACGCGTCGTCGCGGCGAAAGGGCGCGAAGGCGATCGCCTGCAGCGAGAGATCGATCGACTGAAGGCTGTGCATGACCTTGCGCTGCGTGAAGGTATGCCTGGACGACGACATGAGACCAAATGATTGTGCTCTTGATTGCGTTTGATGGTGTCCACTGATGGTGTCACTGATGGATTCACTGATGGAGCACGCCAATGCAAGGCGTTCATGATCTCGCTACAATCTCGCTGCAATCTCACTGCAGCCTCGCTCAAATCTCACCGCGACCTGTGATCTCGCTACGATCTCGCTACGATCTCACCGCGACAATTCGTAACCATTCTAGGGACCTTTGGTCGAGGGCGCCAGGTTCTCTTCATGGAGACACTCCGGGAACCCCGCCGGCGCGCGAACACCCCCTTTGTGATCAAGGAGCCCAAGACACCGTATTATGACGCTGAGCCACCCCCGCCGCCGCAGTCCCCGGCCGCAGAGCCAGTGCTTGACAATCGCCCAACGAGTGCGCCCGTCACGGCGCCCTCACGTGCACAAGCCCTCCCTGGTGCCTCTGGCCACGAGATCTCCACACGATCCCCCCACGATCACCACGGGATCTCCAAGACGAGGACGCCGATCTCGTGGCGCCCGGCGGCCGATCTCCAAGGGCTCAGCGGTGGCGAGCGGTTGGCATTCATGGGCAGCTGCAGCGGTAGCGGTAGCGACCATCCCATGCGGATAGAGGCGGTCGACGGGTTTGCAGTCATGCCGTCGGAGGCAGCGGGGCCGAATCCCGTGTGGCGTAGCTGAGAAGACATAGCAGGCGCACAGGCCACAGGAAGGGGTGGGGCCTCCCACCCGACCGGTCATGACTCATGTTGGGTGCGACCGCACGATTGGATGACGATTGTATGGCGCGTGGAGGGATGTGGACTTGGTGGATGTTTACAGCTGCTAGCTAGCTGCTAGCTAGTATGTGACCAAATTCCAGTGCGGCCGCGTTGTCACTCGATTCACGATTGACTCGATAAAAAGCTAAAAGGAAATTTCCATTCGTTTTCTCTGAGCTGCGCACTTCCGGGTCTCGCACGTCTTCTTTAGCGCAATCGCAGGCTTTTTGCATGCGCTGCTGCTCCGTCCGCCTGCTCCTCGTCGCCATGCCACCCAGCACACCGACTTCGAGTCCTTCGCCACAAAGAGAACGGTGCCCTTCCGAATCATCCTCCCGTTCCGATGGCGTGCGAGCCGTCGCCGAGTCCCATCGACTTTGCACGTATCAGCCGAAGAGGTAATAAAATATAACAGAAGACTTCAGTATCGTGTTGGGGGGACAGCCTCGTTGCCAAAACCCTCGTATCTTTTTTGCATGCATGCAAGTTGACAGCACAGAGTTCCACTCAAGCAGAGTTGCCCAGGCGCCTGTGCGCCGCGAGAGCGCCGTCGCTAATGTTGTCCGCCGGAACGTCTTCCACTGTCGGGTCCAGCCTGCAGTCGAGCGACGCCGCCACGCTCGCTCCGATCGACGCTGCCACGCGCACGCGTCTTCTCACTCTCTACAACGCGAACGACGAGAATCCACACGATGCCGCGGCGCAGTGCGAACTTGCAGGCATGCACTTGGACGGACGCGGTGTGGCCCAAGATGACAAGCGGGCTGCGGCGCTGTTCAAGCTCGCTGCGGACCAGGGTCATGCCGCGGCGCAGTGCGAACTTGCACGCATGCACCGTAACGGACTCGGTGCGGCCCAAGATGACAAGCGTGCTGCGGCGCTGTTCAAGCTCGCTGCGGACCAGGGTGTTGCCGCGGCGCAGAGCGATCTTGGAGTCATGCACCATGACGGACGCGGAGTGGCCAAAGATTACAAACGGGCCGCAGAGCTGTTCCAGCTCGCTGCGGACCAGGGCGCTGCCGCGGCGCAGTGCTATCTTGGAGCCATGCACCGTGATGGACGCGGTGTGGCTCAAGATTACGAAAGGGCTGGGGCGCTGTTCAAGCTTGCTGCGGACCAGGACTTTGGCGCAGCGCAGTGCTCACTTGGACACATGCACCGTGATGGACGTGGTGTGGCCCAAGATGACAAGCGGGCTGCGGCGCTGTTCAAGCTCGCTGCGGACCAGGGCAATGTTCCGGCGCAGTTCGAACTTGCAGGCATGCACTTGGACGGACGCGGTGTGGCCCAAGATGACAAGCGGGCTGCGGCGCTGCTTCAGCTCGCTGCGGACCAGGGCAATGCCGCGGCGCAGTGCTATCTTGGACTCATGCGCCTTGACGGACGCGGTGTGGCCCAAGATGATACGCGGGCTGCGGCGCTGTTCAAGCTCGCTGCGGACCAGAGCTTTGCCATGGCGCAGTGCTCACTTGGATACATGCACCTTGTCGGACGCGGTGTGGCCGAAGATGATACGCGGGCTGCGGCGCTGTTCAGGCTCGCTGCGGACCAGGGTCATGCCGAGGCGCAGGGCCAACTTGCAATTATGGCTGCGACCCAGCACAGCGCCATATCATGCGCCGCAGCAGCGTCCAGTGCAGTTGGCGCGTCCGTCGTGGCTGGCGGCGCTCGAGGCGGCCTCTCGCGCGACGACAAGCAGGCGCGTGCCGACGCGATGATGGCAAGCCTGATCGCTGAGGAGGAAGCGAGAGCCGAAAAGGCGTCCAAGAAGGCAAAGAAGAAGGCGAAAAAGGGTAAAGTGACGACGACAGCCGCAGGCGAGGCGGCCACCAGCTTGTCGGCGCCGCCGTTAGAGCCGACAGAAGTGGATTTGGTGGCAGAAGAGAAGATCGAGGAGGAGGGCGTAAAGGCAACCGCTGCAGCAGAGGCGGCAGCCGCGGAGACTGCCGCTGCGGCTGCGGCTTCGGCGGCTCAGCAGGCGCCGGCTGAGCAGGTGGTGAAGGTGGCCGAAGAGGCGGCAGCACGGGCGGCAGCGCACGAGGCCGCCAAGGCGGAGGCAGCGCGGGCAAACGAGGCTGAGGCAGAGGCTCACTGCTTGGCGGTGCAGAGGGCGGAGGCGGAGAGGGCGGAGGCAGAAGGAGAGCTGGCAGTGGAGAGAGACGTGGAGGCGAGGGTCGAGGCGGAGAGGGCGGAGGTGGAGCGCGCGGAGGTGGAGCGCGCAGTGGCGCTGGCTGTGGCAGAAAGCGCTGGCCGCGGCGGGCGAGGGGGGCGTGGAGGGCGTGGAGGGCGCGGTGGGCGCGGCCTGACTACCGTGCATCCTCCGACCCCTGCCCCTGAGCTGCCAACGGCCCCAGCACCGGCTGCAGGTTTGATGCCAGCGGAGAGGCATCTGACGCTTGCCGACGTGGGCAACATCACCGGCCGTGTGCACAACGAGGCGCCCGAATCGACCATCGGTGGCCAGACCACGTGCATCGTGTGCATGGTGGGGTCCAAGTCGCACCTTGCGGTGCCGTGTGGCCATCTGCTCGCGTGCGAGTGCTGCGCGGCCAACATGAAGATTTGTCCGTACTGTCGCGAGCCCGTCCAGCAATGGGTGATGGCACGGGTGGTTTAAACCCAACACCGAATGCGGAATGGCGAAACATGGCGAAACATGCTAGAGTCTAGATCGAGTGAGTCCATCCCATGCGGATAGAGGCGGTCGACAGGTTTGCAGTCATGCCGTCGGAGGCAGCGGGGCCGAATCCCGTGTGGCTTAGCTGAGAAGACATAGCAGGCGCACAGGCCACAGGAAGGGGTGAGGGGCCTCCCACCCGACCGGTCATGTGGGTGCGACATCGAGAATCCGGGGTGCGTCAATTTATCTCGCGACGATTGGATGACGATTGTATGGCGCGTGGAGGACTTGGTGGATGTTTGAGGCGAACATGATGAAACCTTCGGAAGTTTAATCTGCGCCTTGCATGCAATGTCTATTTTAGACACGTGCGGCCTAATTTTCTCGATGACTCCTTGAAGTTTACAGGTCCCAAGGGAAGGGGCGCACCCGGCACGCCCGGTATCTGATCGCCTGCGCGGAGCGTCCTTTAGATCGCCATTTAGAAAACGCCATGCCGAAGTGCGAGGGCCAGATCACTTGCCATGGCGCGTGCACGAACAACTGGTACGGGCATCGCAAATGCCTCGTCTACGGCTTCAGCCGTAACATCGTCCATGGTCTGAATTACTACGCCTCGTTCTGCGAGGAGGTCTCAAGCAACTGCTACGTGCCTCCGTGGGTCGCGGGGGATCCGGGCCAGTTCTGGTGCGACAAGAACATCGAGCCGAGAGCCGACGCTGCCGTGGATGGCCAGCCACAGACGTGGTCATTGCGGTTGGAGCACGACCAAGAGTGCTGCGTGAATCGCACGCTGGTTGCCAGCCGGTGCCTGCAGTACGATGGGGACCGATGCCTGCTGCACAACGGCTGTCCCGAGTTCACGCTGCCACCGTACCCACCGCCACCGCCAAGCAGAGCGCGCGCGCCTGCGCCAGAGCTGCCGCCTGAACGCCCCCCACCAGTGCCCTGGCCTCCGGCACCCGTCCCATCGCCGCCACCCTGGTGGCATATGCCGCGTCCATCGCCCTCGCCACCTCGCAGCGTGCACGAGGCCGAGCTGTATGATCGCTATCTGCGCTCATTGCCTCGGTTCCCGCCCTGGCCGCCGCCCGGTGTGGGTGTGGAAACGATCGCACCGCTGCCTCCAATGTCGGCGAGCGTTCCAAATATGGTCGACTTCGGTCCCGAGTTCTTCACGCCCGCCGACGCCTCGGCGGCGACCTGGACCACCGAATTCAACACCCTCAACACCCAACAGAGCTTGGCGCTGGGCGTCTCATTGGGCTTGGGCTTGGCTCTCCTACCGGTAGCGCTACTCTGCTACCTCGCCTACCGGTGCAGCGTCCAGGCGCCCGTCGTGGCACGTCTCAAGGCTTGGGGGGGGGCAGCCCGATCGCTGGTGCCCTGGACGACACGCCTACAGCGAGGTTCGATGCACGCGCGCCGCGCCGCCTATCCTTCGGGTCGGGATCGATTGCGACAGCACACGCGCCTGAGGAATGACGACGTGGATGCTATGGAACTGAATGATGGTGTCCAGGTGGAGGACCAGTTGGAGGACCAGGTGGAGGACCAGTTGTAGGACGCGAGGACCCCATGGTCCATGGTCCAGGGGGACCTTCACCTTGAGGGGGATCTCGGCAGCACCACGAGCGTCGATATGTGCGGAAAGATCCGGACCCATTTTTGGATTTGGACGGCATCTACCCGCTGTTGGCTCATGCATGGTGTTGTCGCCGATGCCCGGGAGCTGGGACATGTGAGACGGACCATATGCTTACGGCTTTAACGTGGTCGCAGATAGCAGTCGTACTATTCTACTAACTGCAGTCTGCACGGCCAGACAGATAGATGTTATGCCATGTTCGACCCCTCTCCTGGAGTGTGCAGTCGAGTGTATGGAGACAAGACGAGATTTTCTCATCCGGCAGTACGATACAGTTACAAGTACGCGCTATAATCCCCCGCGCGGCAAGCGGCGTTCGCAGACTACTTTTGTGCACAGACAGAGGCGTTTCACAGCCACACGCCGGGGCGCACACAGTCACAGACGTCTCAGAGCTTGGATGATCCGTTCCGGGCGCGAAAGGTACAGCTTTGTCGCGCGAGATCGACTCCGCGCTCACGCACGCTCGACTCAGACGCTGCTCAGACGATCACCCAAGGCTGACCTCCGCTCATCTCGCCATAATGCCCTTCGGTCGCGTTGCACTTCTTGACCACGTGGAGCGGCACGTCCGTCAGATTGAGAGGCGGCTCAAGTCCATTCTCCGCCTTGCCCCAGAAGCAATCGGGGATGGCAATGAAGCCGGGCTCGGAGAAGCGTGTGTTCTGGATGGCGGGGTGACCGGCATCGCCGTAGACAGGCTTGACTCTACAAGCCAGCTTACCGGTCGTCGCGTTGCACTGGTCGAGCGCGGTGCCCTTGTCGCAGGTGTACAAGTCGATCTGGAGGCACGTGGGTGCGTGGCAGCTGCGTAGGCGCGAGATCCGATCCGCCAGATTAGGCGCGAGATCCGATCCGCTAGCCCGTGCGTGTGCGCAAATAAGGCGAGGCCCATGAGAGAGTACAGCGGAGGCGAGGAGCGAAGCCACCGCCGCGGAGGTTGGGGAGTTGATCAGCAGGTGAGCCGCCGTAGCAGAGGCCTGTGTGTGTTCGAGGCCGTTTCACACGCACTGGGGATTGAATGCGACAAAGGTGTGCTGGCCCATGTGGCTTCCAGTGACCGTGTGGACCCAGGTGCAGCCCGGGCTCACCGTGCCACATTCCCATGAGCACCCTGGCACGCCCTGCCCACACTGGGGGACATCGTATTCCCACGGCGAGCCGAGCAAGATCGCAGAGCCCACTGACTCCCCCAGCGTAAGTGCCGTGTGGTAGCTCGGGTCGTACGGCTGAACCCAGAAACGCCACCTGAGGGCGCGCGCGCGCGAGAGAGGCGATTGATGGAGGGAGGCTGAGCACGGAGCTTTAGAGTCAAGCAGGGGGGGTTGAAGTGGAGGGGGTTGGGTATGAAGGGGCGAGCGGTGGCGTTCGAAGGCACTTTGGCACACTTGTGCTGGAAGACCAGAGGCTGATCGGCCCAAGGGATAGGCTGCTCCTTGTCCAACAGTGACCACATGTGGTGGCACGCCCACTGGCCTCCTTGGTAGTTACGGATGTCGCAAGTTGGGTTGCGCTGCTCGAGGATCGTCGTCGCGGGCGACGGCGCGCACTTGCCCGGGCTGATGCAATCGGCCAGGGGCACACCGTGGGCATCAGTGGTCATCGGTGGTCATCAGTGGTCATCGGTGGTCATCAGTGGTCATCGGCGGCACTCACCTGAATCGATCGGCAGCGCCGGAGCCCACATCCGCTGCCTGGCTCGCGTTGGCGTGGTACATGAGGACACCGCCGATCTGCCCAAAAGGCGGCGGGTTGACTGAGCAGACGCACGAGCCGGGGAGCTTTTCCATCGAGCCGCACGGGGCAGTTGAGTAGACGATGCGGTTGAAGTAGACCCTCGCCGTGAGAGTCGTGGTGGTGGGGAGACCAGCCTTGGCGACCTCATCGACTAGCACCACCGAGCATCCGACGGGTCTGTGGGGATCCGAGCCCGTCGTATTCAGATAGGCGAGGGGCGGTCGGCCCGAGGCGCTCAAGGTCTTGGCCGCCGCCGCGAAGCACTCCTGAAAGCTCAGAATCGGGGTTGCGCAGCCATCGGTCCGTATGGCGTACGTGACATCGACCTCCTTCGTGAGCCTCGAGGTCATCGGGCACTCAAGCAGCCCACTGTGAGAAGAGCCTGACGATGCGAGCGAAGCGGCCGGCTCCGGCCCGGCGACGAAAGCTGGCGGCAACGGGCCCGAGATGTTCATCTTCTCGCGATTCCAAGTGTCAATCTGCATCGGAGTGAATTGGAATTCGGTCGGCGAATCGAGCACCAGTGCGAAGCCCGGCGGGAAGCCGTGGTACGACTTGCGATACTCGCCGCCGTTGGCGCTCGAGAATTGCGCGTTGGAGGTGGCGCCCGTGCTGCTGCTGCCGGCCAGCTCCTCGACCACGTACTGCGGCTGCTCCCAGTTGAGCATTCCGTGACACCGCTTACGCAGAGGGGCCGCGCGGGGATCATCGGGTCCATTCAACGAGATCTTCTTAAAGCGTGCGCCCGCTCCGATCATCGTAGCGACGAAATGGTGGTTGTACGAGGCCGATATGGGCACGGAGATATCGCCCTTTGGCGTGCGGCGCACTTGGTCGATCTCCCAGCCCACAATCGCGACTTTTGACCCATTGTACTTGCGCACCATCCCATCGGGGAACGCGGTCGGCGCGAGCGCGGTCCACCACACTTGTGAGTACAGCGTGGAGACCGGGCCCGAGTAGACGTCGTAGGCCTCAGCGCCTCCAGGGTAATCTCGGTATTGCTTTGGCATCATCCCCGGTGTGCCGCCCGGGGTGGTCGAGTAGATGTACTCGCCATTCATGTTGTCGAGCGTCGATGGCACAAAGTCGGGACCGAAGTTGGGCATGCGCACGCCGGTCGCAGCTGCAACGATCGAGAGCACCGTGGGCAGCATGCTGGGACGGTCGCCCACTACTCACAGGCTGGGCCCTGGCTGGTGTGAATGTTAACACGATACTTTTCGACGAAACGCATGTTTACGACTCTTGACCCCTAGAGCTCTACAGCCCCCCCGCCAGCTGCTGATCGTACACCGCCTTCCTCGCGAGCGCCTTAGCGTTGCCCGGGTCGAAGCGCAGCACATGCTCCACATCCGCCAGAGCCAATTGGGGCTCTCGCATCTGCTGGAAGCATGCGGCGCGGTTTGAGTAGCAGCTGAGCGCGAGCTCGGTCGAGGCGCATGCAATCTGCTGGAGGGCCTGCGTGTACAGCTGCGCCGCGTCCTCAAAGCGAGAGGCCCTGTACTGTGCGTTGCCTTGCTCCTTATAAGCAAGGGCCTTCCAATGCGGCTGGACAAGAGTGACAAGCTTGGCTCGCGCGCCGAGCTTGCTGATGCCACACTTGCGCAACTCCTCGTGGTGGTCGGCGCGCGAGACGATCGTAATGAGCTCCTCGAGGTCATTCACACCCGCCTGCGCCAACTGCTCGATGACCTCTGCGGACACCAGAGCCTCCCGAAGCAACGTCGACAGAGAGCAGTCCTCACCTGCGGACGGATGCCATTCACATTCACGGACGGATGCCATTCACGGACGGATGCCATTCACATTCACGGATGCCATTCACATTCACGGATGCCATTCATGCAGGCCATACGTGCATGCATGCACGCGATCCTAGGTCATCCGAGGTCATCAGAGGTAATCATAGCTACTCGGAGGTCATCAGAGGTCATCCGAGGTCATCCGAGGCGATCCGAGGTCTTTACCCTTGGCGGCGTGCGCGGCGTGCTTGGCCGCGCGGCGAGATGCGATCTCGTCGGAGCTCCGTCGAGGCTCCTCCGCGGGAGGCACTTTCTCTCGCTCGTACCTAATTTGGGAGGCAATCAGGCGAGATGAGATCTCGTCATCAAAGGGTTCATCCGGCGCAATCCGAGGAATCTTCGGATGGCTCGTACTTTTGGCACTGGCGAGGTAGTCCGAGATCGCGCCCGTCGAGCAGAACCTGATGAAGGAGGCAATCAGTGGCTGATGAGGAAGGTAATCGGAGAGCCGTCAGAGGAAGATTGTGGTCATCAGTGGCAATCAGTGGTCATCCGTGGCAATCAGTGGTCATCAGTGGCCATCCACGGTTATCAGTGGTCATCAGTGCCATCAGCGGCCATCCGACGTACCCATCCCTCAAGCACTGGAGTGTCGTCCTCGACCGCATTCACATGTTCGATCTGACCCTCCTCGGTGAAATCTGCCTCAAGGCGTGCCCAGCCCTCCTTCAGAGTGTCGAGGCGCAGCAGGTGACCTCGGCTCTTCACACACAGCACGCGGCCCCAGGGCCGCTCGCGCACCTGATAAGGGAGGCAGTCAGAGGCCATCAGAGGCGTCCACCAGTGGCGATCAGATGCGATCAGTGGCGATGAGTGGCCATCAGAGGCCATCAGTGGCCTTCCGTGGCCCTCCGAGGCGCTCTCACGCACCGGCACACCCTCGGCAGCGAGCACCCAATATCGTTGCGTTTTTCCTCCCTGTGCTCCGAGGCCTCCGATGACTACAGCAGGCAGCGTAGGAGGATCCCAGCGCTGTAGGATGAGGCCCTGGCCGATGGCGTGCCCGTCAATCTGCGCCCAGCCTTCGAGAGGATCCGCCTTCCCCACGGCGTAGAAATCATGCTGCAGCCGTACCCAGCCGTTGAGTTGCTGGTCCGTACGGATGATGTCACCTTTCTTGCGCGCGCCCACGACGGGCACGCCCGCGAGCATGGGCCGCTCACGGATGTCCGTCTTCGCCACCATCACCTGGTAGCGCACGACCATGCCCATCCGGTCCTTCTCGACCTTGTCGAGCAGCTGGCCCAGGTTGATCGCCTGGCCGTGCAAGAGCATCCAGCCGTGCGTCCGCGCGCCCTTATACTCAAACTCCTCGGTGGTCTTGACCCATGTGCCCTCGGCCAGTCCGACCGAGCGTGCGCACGTCGGTACGAGCTCATCCGCCTTCTTCGCTCCGATGACCGAGCCCCACGGCCGGTCGCGAACGGCTACAGTTGGCTGGTGGACGACACGGTACTCGGCCATCTCCTGCCTCTCCTGGTAGGGTTGGCCACGGCCGGAAATCATCGAGCACGGCATCATCGGCCGTCAGCTCCCGATCCGCCCGAACACCTGCGAGTTTGCGGCCGTTTCAGAGATGTCCACAGCCTCTTCTTGACTTGACTTGACTTGACTTCTTATGTTCTCGACCATGGAAGGTTTCCTAAAAGTTCCTCCAGGACGACACTTGCATGAACGAGTTCTCGCTCGCCCGCACCGGGTACTGTCAGAACACCATCGCAGGCCGTGTCGGCAACTGCTTGAGCGGCAAGAAAGGCACCGTGCGCTTGCCATTTGTGAACCAGAGATCGTGGCAGGCGGCTTTTTCTTACTGCGCGGAGCACTGCGCTAGATGCGAACGCTGCCGCTACATCTCAGTGTCGATCGACTGGAAGGATTGCTCGTGGTTCCATGCGTGCAACATGGACGCGCTGCGCAACGAACCAAAGGGCTTCAAGTCGGCGCCGGCTGTGCTGCAGAAGCGCAACTCAGTAGCCGGCACAAGTGTCGACACCCTCGCAAAATATCCCACGGAGCGCGGATATTGCGCAACGACCGACGCCAACGTGCCCGGGAATTGCACAGCCGATGACAAGGGCCTCTTCGACGTCGTCGCGCACCAAATCCACAATCTCGCCGCATGCATTCATCACTGCAAGACGCAGTGCTCACGCTGCAACTTCGTCAGCTGGGCTCGGTTAAACGAAGACATGAATGAGTGCTCGTGGTACCACCGATGCCCTCGCCTTCACTGGCTGTACGGAGGGCAGTTTGTCACCGTCAAGGTCCGCGCGGAGCCTCGAGATGCCGCCGCGCTCGCGCTGCCGCCACCACCGCCGCCCGCTCAACTAGCTCCGTCGGGTAGCAAGCCTGGATACTGCTCGCTGATGGACCCATCGCTCGGCAGCTGCGACGCCGACGACCAGGGCTCCTGGGCCGAGACGCTGAGCGCGGAGCAGTGCGTCGCTCGCTGTGCGGGCTGCGCCAATTGCAATTACGTCTCCGTGAGCCTTGCCGCCCAGCACGACGCGAGCACTCCGTTTCGTACCGGTACCACGAGCGCCGTAACGGGCGACACGTCTGCCCGTCGGGCGCCGATGTCGGCACACGCGCCGTACTGGTGGCGGTGTCGGTGGTACCGCGCGTGCGACTTGGCCGACCTGCGCCAAACTGGGGACGCCGAGGGCTACGTCACCCTTGCGGTCAAAGGCCCGTTAGGCTCCACGGCTGCTGCCGCCTCCATCAGCCCTCCCCAAACTCGTGACGAAACTACTCACGCCACTGAAGACAAGGAAGACAAGGGCGCCGAAAGCAAGGGTGCTGAGGCGAGGACGCCACAGTTGCGCCGCGCACCTAGCTCGGCTGGGCCGCGCGCTCTGCCGCAGCTCGGAGTCGTGACCGTGGCCGCGCGCGGTGGAACGCGTGTCAAGTGGGGTTACGACGTGCGCTGCGCGCTCACCCAATGGTGCCTGAGCGTCATGCGCCTCGAGGCTGCGTTGCCCGCGTGGCGCGTGCGCCGGCTAGTGATCGTCGCGCTTGGCCAATCCACCGCATGGCTTAATTCGTCTGCGGGGTGCGCGCTGGAGCCAGTAACGCCGGCGCCGCGGCTACGCAACGCAGCAGCCTCGTGCGCCGCGCGTGTGGCGGCATCCAGCTACGCCCATCTGGCCTTGCTCAAACGAACCTCGGGCTACGTGCACGACTCCGCCTACTTCAAGGAGATCAACATGCTCAAGTGGCACATCTTCGCGATGCACGAGTTCGAAGTGATCCTGTTCGCCGATGCGGATTTGGAAATAGTACCGTATGCCGAGGCGCCTCGGTCGCTCATTACGAAGGTGTGGTCGAGCGTCCTTGCACGCCTGCGTGCGAGCCCGGCGAAGGTGGTCGCCGACCCCGACTCGGACGCGCCACTGAACACTGGGTTCATGCTGCTCAAGCCTGACGCCCAAATCTTTGACGAAGGGCTCGCGGTGATGGAGCGCTGCGTGTACAACCGGACGGTGGGGTGGGACGCTGTCGGTCGGCCGAGCACACTTCGCGTCGCGCCTCTGCTGCTGCGCTCGTCGCGCCATAGACCAGACTATGATCCTTCCTCGGTGGCTCGCGACTTTGAGCAGCGGCTGCAGGCCACGAAAGCCTATCGGACCGACAGTTGGGACTTTACGAGCTCCGACTGCGACCAGGGCCTCTTCTTCTACCTACTGTACGTCAAGCACCGGCTCGGCGCGTTTGGGAGGGCCTGGCCCAGGCGCCGCTCGGTGCGCTTGTTTGGACGGCACTGGTGGGCTTCGTACAAGCCGTGGCGCGCCTACCCGCTCGACGACGCCGGCACCCTTTACACACAGTTCGAGATGGCCACGCGCATCCGCAAAGAAGATCCGAACGATGTCGCCGATCTCGCCCGCATCTATGCGTACGTCGTGGGGCTGGAGGCGCCGGCCACGCTCTCAGTGCCCGATACGGCGCTGCTCCGGAGCTCAGAGTGTTGGCAGTCGCAGTACAACCTGCGAAGGGCCATCGAGTCACAGTACTCGCATTTTTGGGAGGTTGAAGCCCTCTGGCGGGCCAGCGATGGAGCTGGCCCCGGATGGAACGCTCTCCCAGCCTAAGCACGGATGGGACGCTAGGTTCTGTCGTACGTACTGATAATCACAACTTTACCGGTACGCTCAAGTTCGCTGTCATATTGGTGGGTTCCTGTGCATCTTTGCGCGATTGGAACGCGATTCGCTCGTCGCCCGCGGCTCCACTGGACATGGGGCAGACTATCTCATCGATCGTGAGCGACGTGCGCGTTCTGGCCAACCTGGCGATGGCGCCCTTCCGGCACGCGGGCGAGTCGCATAAGGAACGGCTCGAGGCCTTCTACCAGGCGCAGGCGGGCGACTACGACGCCTTCCGCAAGCGGCTGCTACAGGGACGCGAGGAGCTCATGGCAGAGGCCAAGGCTGCGCACGGCGAAGGAGGGATCTGGGTGGACCTCGGCGGCGGTACCGGCGCCAACCTCGAGATGATGGGCGACGAGGCCATCATGTCGTTCGCCAAGGTGTACCTTGTTGACCTGTGCGGCCCGCTTCTCGAGGTCGCGCGCAAGCGGTGCGAGGAGCGCGGCTGGCACAACGTGCAGATCGTCGAGGACGATGCGACAACGTGGGTGCCCGAGGAGGGCTACGGGCAGGTGAATCTGATCACCTTCTCGTACTCGCTCACGATGATCCCCGACTGGTATGCCGCGATCGAGCACGCGGCAGCGCTGCTCGCACCCGGCGGCCTCATCGGCACTGTCGACTTTTACGTGGCGCGAAAGCACCCGGCCGAGGGCATGGCAAAGCACTCGTGGTTGCAGCGCACCTTCTGGCCGACCTGGTTCCTCATGGACGATGTTCGCCTCAATATGGACCACGTGCCATATCTGCTGCGGGTACGCAGTGGACGCGTGTGACCGAAGGCCTGGCCTGGCGCCCACGACGACGCCCGCCTTCCCGCCGCCGTCCCGGCTCCTCTGACCCCCGGCGCCCACGACGACGCCCGCCTTCCCGCCGCCGCCCCGGCTCCTCTGACCCCGCTCCCGGCTCTCCGATCGCCTCGTGCTGTGCGCAGAAATTCCAAAAAGTTGCGGTGGTCGAGGGGCTGGCACAAGTGCCCTACATCGGCTGGCTGCTCCCGAAGGTCAGGACGAGTGCCACAGAGGACCCACCCCTGATTGCCACTGATGACGTGCCCTACATCGGCTGGCTGCTCCCGAAGGTCAGGACGAGTGCCACTGAGGACGCACCCCTGATTGCCACTGATGACCCCGACGCTGAGTGCCTCCGCGTTCGACGGATGGCGCCCACGCTTACAACCGACGGCTGTGTGTGTCGGGTGGGCTGCTGCCATAGGTGCCCTACTACCGCTTCATTGGCAAGCTCGAGTTGCCCGAGCATGAGGAGGAGGAGGACGATGCTGCGGTCATTAAGTTGCCGCCGGCGGCGGCGAGTGGCAAGAAGGTGAAGGCCGCCGGGGGCAAGAAGCTCGACATCGAGGTGCCCACGTTCCAGAAGCCGCGAATGGTGCGCCAGGGCTCGTCCGTCAATTAAAGTGCTCAGGAGCACGCGCCGACCGGACGTTGCTGGTCGGGCGCTCTTTCGTGGGGGCGAGGCGCAGCGGCTGTGCCGTGAGCGCCACCCTCGCGAAGTCGAGCCGTGGTCGGCGAGGCACAGCGAGATGAACGCGGACCCGCTCGGCGGCGCTAACGTGTGTCCGGTGGCGTGGTGTGGGCATTTGGGGTGCGCCCACGCATGCGCGCCGATGACGTCGCGCACGGGAGCTATGATGGCTCATCGTCTCTCTATCTCCACATTCATCAGCCCACACTGGGTGACCCACTGTGTCGTGGGCATGCAAGTGTGTGGTGCGGAGCTGCTTGTGGATTCGGAAATGCCATGCAGGTACAAGAAAGCTCGCTTAAACAGAGGCTATGGTTCATACCAGGACCGCCCGCATCCTTAGCAACCAGGCAGAGGGGCGCGCGCGCTCTTCGAGCCCGCGCTGCGCGAGCACCTCGTCCTTTTCAGCCTGCACTTCGTCGAGATTGGCACGCTTTGCCACTACGCAAGCGAGGTCCCCGTTTGTGTTCTTTTTCATCTGGCTCACATTGTCGAAAGAGATGCCGATGGATGCGCGGCGCTGCAAGTTGTCCACGACGCCGAGCGGTGTGCGAGCCATGCTTCCGGTAGAGCTACGCCGGCCACCAGAGATGGAGGAGCGCACGCTGCCGAAGGACGAGCGAGCACTCATGCTCTCTAGCTCCATCTCTGTGTCCGAGAGGTCTGGCGTGTACATTGCGGCAGGCGAAGACGGTCGTGTGGTCGGCGGGTCAAAGAGCAGGGCGCGGAATTCAACCAAAATGGTCGGAAAGCAGCGGAACTTCAATACAATCGCTTCGGCGTTCTGCGACATGACGGCGTCGCGTGGCGTCGCGTTGAGCTCCCGAGGGTCCGCGAACGCAAGTGACTTCTTGCCTCAGCAAAAACGAGCGGCTCGACCTCGCTGGCCTCGAAGCTCATCCAGCGCGCGTGCGGAGCGACTCCGCATGCAGTCGCTTGCCGTCCTTTGCCCGTGTATGCCCATTCCCGGCAGCGTAGACAAGCAGCCGATCCGAGACGATACCAGCGACAGAGATGGCGAGGAGGGCCCTCCATCGCTCGCTTTAAAGGCCAAGGGCTGGCTCGGAAAGCTCGCCGCGCCGATCACGGCGATGAAGGACGATTATGACAAGGAGCGTGCCCGCGAAGCAAAGCTCGAGGAGCTCAAGGCCGGCGCCACTATGGTGCTGCAGGCCGACGGCTCAACTCTCAAGGCCGGCACGATGGTCAAAATTGCGGTCTCGTCCGACGGCACGATGGTAACGTGGACGGCCTCGGGCGTGTCCGGCGTGATGGCCATGTCAGCGATTCGTGAGGTGAAGCCGGTGATGAGCTCCACGTTCTTTAGCAAGCCGGCGCCGATACCGAAGCAGTTCAAGCTGATTGCGGACGATCAGATCGTGAGCTTCGAGGCCAAGGACGATGACGTCAAGGCGCAGTGGATGAGCACTCTCGAGGAGTGCGCCGCAGCGGCCGCGGAGGCCAAGGTTGGCCGGAAGATGATGCAACAGGCAAAACGCAGAATGGGGCTCGACGAGAGGAAACGCGAGGCCGAGAGACGCAAGGCCGAGGTCATGAAGTCAGTCGGCTCCGGTGGGATGAAGCACACAGCAGCGGCGATGATGAGTCGTGCCTGATGCCCGCCCCGTGCGATGAACGATCTGTGGTCTTAGTAAAAAGAAAACCTTTAGTATTCTTCCTCTTTGGCTCCTCCCCGATTCATCTTCGCCGCTGCTGTGTGCTTCATCCCACCGGCACCCTTGATGATCTCAGCCTTGCGCCGCTCGTTCGCTCTTCTCCTCTCCTCAAGACCCATTTCCCGCTTTACCTGCTTCTGCATCGTGTTACGTCCTACTTTTGCCTGCGCGGCTGCTACGGAGCACTCCTGGAGCGTGCTCATCCACTTCTCCTTCACCTCCTCGTCCTTCGCCTCAAAGCCCACCGCCTGATCTTCTGCGATCAGCTTGAACTGGTTCGGGATGATCGTCGGCTCGCTGACGAACACGATGCCTGATTTCATGATCGGTTTCACCTCACGGATAGCGGCCAACGCCATCACGCCTGAGACCCCCGTGCCCGCCCATGTGACCATCGCGCCATCGGGTGAGACCGCAACCTTGACCGTGAGACTTTGGCGTTGTTTCCCGTCTGGCAGCAGCTGCATCATCGCGCCGGCCTTGAGCTCGTCGAGCTTCTTGTCGCGGGCGCGCTCCTTTTCGAGCTCTTTGATCGGCGCGGCGATTTTCCCCATCAACCCCTTGGCCTGCTGGGCGGCCTGCTGGGCGAGCGACGGACCGTCCTCCCCGTTGGACATCACGGCGCTATCCTTGTCCGCAAAGCTCGTCATCTCCACAATTGGGATGCTGGATGAGCCGAATGGACAGCACATCGCTGCGAGCGCTTGCATGTATGTTCGCCCTGCCAGGAGCCGTCGTGAGCGAGAGGTGCTCGCTTATTTCAAGTTTGAAGTTGTGCATCGGAGAATAACATACCGGCCCCTCGACGGTCAGCATTTCAGAGCGCCACTGCCCGGAGGCTGCTGCTCGCCAGCTTGTGCCATGGCGACGCTTCGAGCATAGCGCGCCTCGGCGCTCAGGGGCGGAGACAGCCTCGAAGGGCGCATCGGAGAAAGCCTCGAAGGGCCGCTCGGCCCATGGCTGGGCGGCGTGCTAGGCGTCGTCGTGGGCGGCGGCGCATGGCCGGCGGCGGCAGCCCACGACGACGCCATCGGCTTCGCGGCCGCCAGCTCGAGCCGCTCGATCCGATCGAGGAGAGCAGCGGTCGCCTGTGGGAATGCCTGCCGGCTGTGGATGGGCGGCGCGACCAGATGGTTCTCCTTCGACGCCCCGCGCGCGCTGTCTCGGGCATTCACGAGATGGCGAGCGCTGTCTCGGGCATTCACGAGATGGCGAGCGCTCGCCGCACGCGCGGGCGTGTGGTGCACGTGATGGGGGCTCTGATTAGCTTGCACCCGGTGGCTGCTGCAGCGCCGCGGCGCCGTGCCGGGCGACCCGTGACGCGCCGTGCCGGGCGACCCGCGACGCGCTGGCTCGCAGCTGATGCCGCCGCCACCGATGCCACCGCTGCCACCGCTGCAACCGATGCCGCCGCCGCCGCCGCCGCCGCCGCCGCCGAGGCGCTCCTCTGCGAGCATCCGAGACTGTCTGCGGCGGCTCGCCCCGGCGCGCAGGATAGCGAGGCGAGGGTCGTCCGCGTCCTCCGACCGGTCGGGCGAGCTACGCCGCACGAGGCTGCCCCCTGCAGGTGCCCACGACGGCGCCGACTCGTCCGCACCGCGCGGCTTCACCCACGGGGCGGGCGCCGTCGTGAGCGCGCCCAGCTTGGCGAGGACGCGCGCCTCGAGCGCCGTGACGAGCGCGCGCGTGCGTGCCTCGCCCAACGCCTCCGACCCCCCGCCGAGAGGCGCGCTCACGACGGCGCCTGCGTGCGGCGGCGGCGGCGGCGCTTCCGGACGTGCCCACGGCGGCGCTTCCGCGCAGTACCACGGGGGAAGCAGATCGTAAGTGGAGCTCAGCACGGCGCGCGCAGGCGAGGGCGAGGAGGGTGGCGGCGCCGTCGTGGGCGCCACGGCCTCGCCGGCGGCGGCGCGGTCGCCGGCGAGCGCCGTCGTGAGCGCGTCGCTTGCCGACGGGTCCCGGCGCAGCAGGCTGTGCCGGCGGTGGCGTGCGGCGAGGACAAACCCCCGGCGCAGGGCCCGATGGATCGCGACGACACGAAGTGCATGGGAGGCAGCTGGGTGGGGGGCGGCGAGAGTGAGAAGGGCGTCGCGGGAGAGGCGAAGTAGCTGGCAGTGCGTGAGCGCTATGGCGGGCGCTGCGTCGCGAAGGTCCGCTCGAGCAAGCAGCACGTCGAGGCCGAATGCGCCGCCCGCGCGCAGCACGCGTCCCTTGAGCGCCGCGCGCCCCTTTTCGACAATCGAGAGCGCGTCGGCGGCGAGGTACTCACGGGGGCAGTGGATGACGGGCAGCAAAGCGAGCACAACGGATCCGATGAAGACTTTCTCCAGAGGCAACGCCGCCACGCCGCGTCGCGCCGCGCCGAGCACCGACGGCACGAGGAAGGTGGGCGCGAGGAAGGGCACCGCGCCCAAGAGCCCGGGCGCCATAGCGAACGCTGCCTCCAGCCGAAGGTGGGGGGGCGTGCGCTCGAGGAGCTCGACACGGCGCTCGGCGCCCTCGAGGGCGGGTACGTTCCGAAAGTAGGCACGCAGGCGCCGCTGGAGGCTCGAGGGTAGCTGACCCTCGCGGCAGAGCGTGCCCACGTCTTCGAAGGTCTCTCGGTAGCGCAGCGCACCCGGCGCGGCCGCGGCGAGGAGCACCGCGCAGCCGTACATGAGGGCGTGCAGCCAGCACGCGGTGGCACCCAGACGCAGAGCCACGGCCACGTACTGCTCCTGCCACGTCACCGGCGCCGGCCCGCCGCCACCCAAGCCGAAGACCAACGCGGCCGCCGCGCGCAGAGCCGCCGCGTAGAGCCTCGAGGGGCGAGGGAGAGTCGGGGGGTCGCCGTCGTGCGCTGGGGGGTCAAGGAGGCCTGCAGACCCTATCCAGGACGAGCTGGCCAAGAGAGGCGGCGCGATCCACGGCGGCCCAGCCCCGGCCCCGGCACGGGCCCTGGCACTGGTCATCGCCGTCGCGACCGCCTCGGCGGCGAGCTCGGCGGCTTCAGAGGCGTTGTAACTCCACAGGGGCGGGCGGGCGGGCGGCGGCAAGGGCGGCGAGGGCGGCGGCGCGACGTGCGCGAGCAGAGGCTCGGCAGTGCGCAGCCCAACAAAGGCCCACGTGCACGCGAGCCAGTGCGCCAGCAACAGCGCGCCGAGCCCGAGCAGCAGCGCCGTCGTGAGCACCGGCTGGCGCGCCTGCGCCCGCGCCGAGGGGAGCCACCCGTACACGTGCCCCGGGCGCAGCAGCTTCGCGAGGCGGGTGAGCCGGTAGAGAGCCTCGTACGTGCCCACGTGGAACGCGTCGAGGCTGCGGAGCTCTCCGCGGAGCACCAGATTGCGCATCGCCCAGATCGAGAGCTCGATAGGCGCCGCCGCGAGCAGATCGAGCGCGAGATACGAGCACACGTAACGGCGCGCGATGCGCCCACGAGCGTACACCAACCGACCACCGGACGCGTCGGGCTCACGGAAGGCGACGTGGAAGCGGAAGAGCACGTCCGCCCACAGGATGAGCTCGACGAGCCGATTCGCCCACCAGAACGGCGAAAAGGGGCGCTGCGTCCCGCCCTCGTACGCGACGCTCTCCCCGCTGTGAAGCAGCACGCCCAGCTCCAGCGGCGTGACGACGAGGACAAAGAGCACCGCGAGCGCGAGGACGCCGTGCTCCCACACGCGCGCCGCCCAGCCGTCAGGTGCGAGCGTCATGCGGGACGCCCTCTGCAGCTGCGCGCGGTGCCGCTGCGTCTCAGCCTTGAACTCGGCGCGGCGCAGCGCGCGCTCGCGCTCGGCGAGCGGATCCTCGAACGTCGAGGCGCCGCCGCGTTGGAGGCGCTGCGGCGAGCGCGGCGGCTGCGCCACATTGGTGCGGATCGAGGTTTCCAATCGCGACTCGTTCCCAAACTTCATCGGCGTCGAGACGCCACCCGGTGGATCGGGCGCAGCCACCTCGGAGGCGGTGTCGGCGATGGACGCGACGGCAGCACGGCCGTGGTTCCTCTCGGGTGACGTGGCAGATATGGAAGCGGCGACCGCAGCACTCTTGATGGCCACGTAGGCCGCCGCGGGCAAGTGCTTCTCCAGCACGGACACAGACTTGACGAGCGTGGCGACGTCGGCGATCCAGTTGTCCTCGAGAATCTTGAGGAGCGCCGCCATGCGTGCCTCGGGGATCTTGGCCTCGACGAGCAGCCACTGCTGCAGCTCTAACGAGGCAGCCGAGAGCTGTGGAGTTGGCGCATGGGAGGAGCGCAATGCACTCAACGAGCACGGCATCGGCTGGTGGACGTCGCGGTGAGACACCAGCCGTCCGCAAGCGTGGCTTCTTTTGACAGTTGAAAAATTCCGCACAGGGCGTTTGAGGACCGACCTTGTCTCCCCGAAAATAGAGGATTGACTTAACTTGACTTGTCTTTGTGGGTCTGCTGTTTCGCTCACACAAGCTGCCATACATGTATTCATATTTAACCGCCCGTTCCACACAAACTGTTCCGATAATCCCCTGCATCATGGGCTGCGGCGCGAGCGCCCCCGTGGAGACGATCAAGGATGCGCGTGTGACCGAGGCCGAGCGGGGCTCGACGCGCGCCGAGGTGGCTCGCGACAATCTCACGATCGCCGAGGCCGAGTCGGTGAAAACCAAGGCGGGCAACGAGACCTTCATTGCCTCGTGCCTCAAGGCGAGAGAGGAGCACGCCGACGACGCGAAGGTCATGACGGAGTGCTGCACGCGGCTGCAGGCGCACAACCGGCGTCTCAAGGAGTACGTGGCCATCTATGACGCCCAGACCGTCAAGGAGGCCGCCGACGGCGGCTTCCTCGGCCTGGGCCGCAACGACCGCAAGTTGATCGCGTGCCTGTGCACGAGGACCAAGAGCCAGCTGGCGCGCACGCGCCGGCAGTACCGGGAGCTGTACGACAAGGACATGCGCGCCGAGGTCAAGGGCGAGACGGGTAGCGGCGGCTATGGCCGCATGATGTTCTTCGGGATGGCGGCGCCCGACGAGTACGTCGCTGCTTGCGCCTCTGATGGCCTCTGAGTGGGCCTCTGCGTGCGCGCTCTGAGTGCGCTCTCTGATGGCCTCTCTCGTCAGGTACGTGGCCGACATGATCGATCTCGCGTGCGACGCGTCGATCCTCACGAGCCTCGGCTGCGACGAAACTTGCCTCATCGAGCTCTTCGTGACGCAGACCCAGTCGGAGCTGCAGGCGGGCAAGCGAAAGTGGGAGGGACGGACGGACAGGTCACTGATCGATTACGTGACCAAGGAGCTCACGTGGCCGAGCGGCACGTACGCAGCTGCCGAGGCCCATATGATGGGCCTCTGATTGCATCCCTCATCAGACGCAATCAGACCCAATCAGACGCAATCAGACGCAATCAGCCATCTGATGGGCCTCTGAGGGCCTCTCTGATGGACTCTGATTGCGTCCCTCATCATCAGTTGGCTGATTGCGTCGGATTGCGTCTGATTGGGTCTGATTACGTCCCTCTCATCAGGTACACGCATCTCAAGCGCCTGATCTATCTACTGTACAAGGGAGATCGCGACGAGAGTGACACGAGCGACGCGGCCCGCGCGGCTGAGCAAGCGCAGCAGCTGCACGACGAGTGCGCCGAGGGCTACTTCGAACGGAGTGGGATTGACCTCTGATGGCCCTTAATGAAATTGGATGGCTCTCTGATGACCTGTGATGGCTCTCTAATGACCTGTGATGGCCTCTAATGACCTGTGAGTGCCTCGTATGACCTGTCCTTGCATCCCTCAATCAGGTGCGCCAAAGGCTTCTTCGAGGAAGCCGACCAGTCGCTGATCATCGAGATCATCGGCGCCAACTCGCGCGCGCAGAATGTGCTCGCCACGACGCTATTGAGAAGAGTGCCTCGGATCGCCTCTGATCGCCTCCGATGACCTCTGATTGCGTCCCTCATCAGATGCTCGTTGCGGCGCTGTATGAGAAGAAGTTCGACCAGTCGCTCAGTGCGGCGCTCAACGACAAGTGCGGCTCACGCCTCTACTTCGCGCTGAGCGCCCTCTTACTTCCCACAGCCGACTTCATCGCGATGCGGCTGCATGACGCGATGGAGGGCTGGTTTACGAACAAAGACGTACGACAGAGCTGCGATGGGACCTCTCATTACCTCTGATGGCCCTCTAATGACCTCTAATAACCTCTGAGGACTTCTGAGGACTACGATGGAGCTGCGATGGGACCTCTGAAGACCTCTCATAACCTCTGAGGACCCTTCATGACCCCTGCTAGCCTCGAATGACCTCTGACGGCCCCCAATGACCCCTGAGGACCCTGAATGACCTCTGATGGCCTTTAATGACCGCGGATGGCCTCCTTCATTAGGTCCTCTCACGCCTGCTCGGCGGGCTCGATGGGCCCAAGATGGTCGGCGTCGCCGAGGCCTTCGAGCGCAAGTACAGCCAGCCGCTCTGGTCGGCGCTTCGCGCGGCGCTCTCGCCCCGTTCCGAGTACGATGCGGGCACGATCAGCACGACGAACAACCTGCTCTCAGCCGCGCTCTTCTGGTTGCGGAGCTTCCACGACCCGAGCTCGGGCGCCGAGATATTCACCGAGGTGGACGTGGCCACGACGCACAAGGGCGACGCGCCGTCGATGGCGAGCATGCTCGATTACCTCTTCCTCGAGCATGAGAGCTTGCTGGTATGCGACCATTAATGACCTCTGATGACCTCTAATGACCATTAATGGCCTCTGATTACCTCTTCCTTGAGCATGAGAGCTTGCTGGTATGCGACCATGACCATTCATGACCTCTGATGACCTCTGATGGCCTCTAATAGCGCCTCTGATTGCCTTCTCCATCAGGTCTTCGTCGCGTACCTGGACGTCGAGACGATCCACGAAGCCATCAAAGGGTGGGGCACGGACGACACCGCCCTCATTCGCGCATTCGCGACGCGCGACAAGCGCGCGCTCGCACGCGTCAACCTCGGCTACCGTGAAGCTTACGGGAAACCGTTACAGGAGCTCATCAACGACGAGATCGGCGGGAGCTCACTCTTCGGCTCCGATTGGTATGCGTACCTCGCCAAGTTCTTGGTGGTGCAGGCCGAGCAGGCGAGCGCCGTTACTTGCCTCTTGATGGCCTCTTCTGATGGCCTCTTCTGATGGCCTCTGATTGCCTCTCTGACCAAGCGCCGCCCTGGCCGAGCAGGCGGACCTGATGATTCTTGACCTCGCCATGGAGGGCTCGTCTGTTGACCATGGGGCTCTCGTCGAGTTCCTCTGCGCGCGCCACCCGCGGCGCGTGCGCGCTGCCAAGGCCAAGTGGGAAGGGTACCATGATGACTCACTCGTCGACAAACTCGCGGATGAGTTGAGTGGCGACATGCAGGTGCGCGTGGGGGACGCATGCACCGTGATGGGATGCATGCACCGTGATTGGATGCATGCACCGTGATGGGCCATTGAGGGTCTGGGAAGGCCTCGGATAGCCTCGGATGGCCTCGGATGGCCTCGGATGGCCTCGGATAGCCTCGGATGGCCTCTAAGTGCCTCTGGGTGTCTCTGAATCCCTCGAATGCAGGCGCTGGCGCTGCGGATGCTCAAGGGCAAGCGCGACGTGGACGACGACAAGATTGACGAACCCCTCGCTCGTCGCCAGGCCCATCAGCTGCACGAAGGCGCGATCGACTACATCGAGACCCTCTGCGACAACTCGGCGCCGCAGAACGCGATGGTGGCTAAGTACTATGAGGAGGCATACAACACGTCACTCAAGCGGGCGCTCACGCAGGAGTACTCGGGCCCCGTCAAGGACGCTCTCCTCGCACTTCTCCAAGGGCCGGCCGAGTGGTACGCTATCCACCCTACCCCCTACCCTTCCCCCTACCCCCTAACCCCCTACCCTCTACCAGCTGATGGGCTGTGATCAGCTGACACAATTGACGAACCTCTGATGGGCTGTGATCAGCTGACACTAATCCCTTAGCTGTGATCAGCCGACACTCCCCCCTTGGCTGTGCGACCAGCAGATGACGACTCATGATGACGACTCACCGAGTGCCACTGACTCCCGCTCAGGTACGCGGCGCAGCTCAAGGCAGCTCTCTCAGGCTCCGAAACCAATGACAGGCGCGTGTGCCGCATCCTGGGCGCACACGACAAGGATGAGGTGAAAGCTATTGCGCTCGCCTTCGAGAAGAAGTACAACGAGACCCTCGCGCGCGTCCTAACAGCGACCCTGAAGGGCAATTACAAGCGGCTGGCGGTCGCGTGGATCGACCTGCCGGACCAACTCGGCCAGCCGCAGAAGAAGATCGAGGTTCCGAGCAAGGCCGAGGACGCGGGCTCCATCGCGGGCGCCATCGCCCTCTCGAGTGGGTTCCACAACGAGCTCGACAACGAGATCTCGGAGGATGACGAGCTCGTCAGCCGAGACCACAAGCCGTCCGAGCCTCTCTACCGTGCCAAAGTTGGCATGTGGACGAGCAAGTACCGCAAGTACGCAAGCTGACTGCGCAGCTGATTGCCTCGCTCGTCAGCATGTGGGCTAGTCAGTACCGCAAGTACTCATCTGATTGCGCAGCTGATTGTGCATCCGTGTACGCATGGGATGCGCTCATCAGGTACCATGAAATGGGCAAGGAGCGAAAGGCCGATCACTACCAACGGTTGCTCCTCGCCAACCCGCCCACGGAGAGCTCGCACGGCCTGCTGCGAGGGTACTTTGACGCGCTCGCCGCGGAGTACAAGAAGGAAGCAGGTGTACAGGATGACTGGACGATGATCTGGTTCAACACCGTCGACGATGCCCAGTTTGAGCAGGTGGGCCACCCCCCCACGCAGCCCTTGATTCCCCTTCATTTCATCTGATGGCCTCAGAGTGCCTCAGCTTGCCTACGAGTGCCTCCGAGCGCCTCTGAGCGCCTCTGAGTGCCTCTGAGTGCCTCCGATTGCGACTGTTTGACTCCGAGTGGCCCCCAAAGCAGGCGGGCACGACGAGGGACTTCTTCAAGTCGTGGCTCGACGTGACCGAGTCGATGGTCGCCGAAAAGCGCGTGAGCCTCAAGGAGATCGAGGGACTGTGGAATCTGAAGCCGGCCGCCCTAAATAGGAAGCCGTCCCTTGTGATGGCGCAGCCCGCGCCGCTCACGCCGTACCAGCAGCCGATTGCGATGGCGCAGCCGATTGCGTTGGCGCAGCCGTTAGCAATGGCGCAGCCGCCAAACCCGTATGGCACCGTCAACCCGTATGGCACCGTCAACCCGTACGCCAATCCGTATGGCATGCCTGTGGCGAGCGCGTACCCCGGCACGACCTCGACGACAACGAGCTTCACCTCCACGGTCATGTATGGTGGCATTCCCGCCTACCAGCCGATGATGATGCAGCCCATGATGATGCAGCCCCAGCCGCAAATCCAAGTGTATTATCAATGAGAGCGATGAGGCCGGGCGAGAGAGTACCAAAAAGGGCGGACGGAACCGGACCGTATTAAAGGGCAAGAGGTACCAAACCAAGGGCGGAGGGGGCAAACCCGGAATCCCGCCGAGTACCGAAGCGACCGAACCCTGAAATCCCACACCGAGTACCGTGTCTGAGTCGTTAGAGCTGTTTCCTGTTACTGAGATATCGATTGAATATTCTTGTATCGCTTGAGACTCTTGTTCGGTTGTATGTTGACGATCTCGACCCAGAATGCAGAAAGCGAAGCGCGAGGGGAGCGGGTCTAGACTATTTGTCATGTTTATGAGGGCCCACCCCTACACCCGTTTGGGAATCTAATGTCACAGGAAACACCTTTTCAAGTCACTATGCAAGCTTTTCAATGGATTCGCAACCGAGCCGTTTGCACACGACGCAATTCTCTTCGAGCAGCCGATGGACGAGCGAGCCGCACGTGATGGAGGTGGCCTTGGTCAGCGCATTCCACAGATGCACCGCGACCGCGCGCGTGTGCAGTCGCTCCCAGACAGGCGCATCGCGTCGCGCGTCCCACGGCCCGAAATAGCTGGCCGTTTCTCCCGGCTCGAGCGGGAACAGAACGTTGCGCTCGAGGACGCAGGTGCCCTCGCCTGGCGGCGCGCCGTGGACCATGCGTGAGAGCAGCACCGGGCCCATGGCGCCCCACTGACCGAGCGCGTGCAACTCCAGCATGCTCAGCCCAGGGGTGTACGGAACGTAGCCGCGCACGAACGCGTCGATGGCACGCTGCAGAAGAGGAGCCCCGGCCTGAAAATGCATCACGGCATTGCAGAGAACGGCAGTGCTCGCGTCGAAGGAAGCACGACCCGCCTTCGCCTGCTGCGCGGCCTGCGTCGCGCCCATGCCCCCGTCGCCCGCCTCAATGCCGACCGCGTTTGGGCAGCCCGGTCCGAGCGCCAAAGGGCTGACGAAGATGACGTCGGTGTCCACATAGGTGCCACCTCGATCCCTCAGGGTGAGTAGGCGCAGCAGGTCGGCTTCGTGGTTTGGGAAGAATGCTGACCGATTCCAGAAACGGCGAAAGTCGTACCATACCTGCGCGATCGAGCCTTGCACGAGCTGCGCGAGATCGTACCTCTCGATCTCCACGTCGCATGCAACGTCTGCGCGCTTCAACTCGTCAAAGAAGGAGGTTGGGAGCGTGTTCGACAGCCCGCGGATGACGCCTCGTGGATGATGTCGGCAGATGGACTCAATACACCGGTAATGGCGTGCGAGGAACGTGGCGGGCGGAGTCGTCCAGATGAAGAAGAAGAACGTGCCTTGCGGCATGCGCGGAGGGTCGGCTTCTTGGGAAGTTTCGACGGCGCTGTGATGGTGCTATCGTCCGCATGCAAACAGGGGGGAGGGGGGAGAACTTGATCCTAGTAAAGGCGCGCCGCCCCGCGATCCCCCGTCATGGCCACTTCGGTGGGCGTAAGAATTCAAAGTTTCCGGGTATCGAAGGTATTCCCAGTAGCAGTAGAGTGCCAGGAGCGTGAGCTCATTCGTCATGACGGGGAATCATTGACGTTTGTGAAAAGTGTAGGTCTGCTGCACGATATCGCTTTCAGGCGGTGTGGACAGCTTCTTCTCCAAGAATCGGCGCACACCGCCAAGCAGCCAGTTGGTCTCGCTGGTGGACATTTCCAAAAAGGACGAGGGGCCTGGCACATGCGGGTCTGATGATGTGCCCACGCCTGAACTTCTGTCACCCAAGTTGGCCTTCCTCTTCGTCCTTGGAGAGGTCCGTCCGAGCCTTGTGCGATTAAGCACGCAAAGAGCATGCGTTGGAGGCGACGGCCTGCCTGCTTCCCAATAGGGAGCACAGGGATACGTGGCCGACGGCCTTCTGGTGCAGCGAATGAATGTAGGCCTGAGTGCCTATCTGGCAAAAGACAGCCCCATGTGCCGCAGCGATCAAAGTTGGCAGATTCATCCACGACGTCACCATCTGTAGCCTGCTCTGGAGCAGGCTGTTGCTGGCCGTCAATTTGCGCGGGCTCGGCGACGTTGCAGCGGCCACTCCAATCATCTTCAATTGCATCACTAAAGCCGCCATCGTCCTGCGAGGCAAAGTTGCGTGCGTCGTTGAAGACGACGTGTGCAGCGTCATCAACGACGAATTCAGCGGCTTGCTCCTCCAGCACTTGAATTCTCTGGCGCAGATGAGCAGCGCCTTGCTCAATTTCTGCAAGGCTGATCCTCAAGCCAAGCCTGGTGGCCTCATCTTCGATGCTGCTTAACAGCGCGTGCATATCGGCTTTGAGGTCCATCACGGCTCGCGGCTCACTCCCGGCTCTTGCTCTCGGCTTGCTCTCGGCTCACGGCTCACGGCTGGCCCCAAGTGGCTGGATGCTGTTGGCGCCGACCCAAAAATCTCTGGGCCTCTCGCAACCGTGCCCGAGGAGACGCCCTCACCCCAACCGGCTCCCTTGCCCCCGTCGCCCTTCTTACCGTGTGTGTGGTCCGGCAAGATTCTATTTTTATAGCGTCGCGATTGTAACGAAACCCCTTGAGCCGTGTGCGCATGAGGCGACGGCGGCGGCGGGGGGACGCGCATGCAGGCTGCGCTAGGCAGCGTGGCCGCCAGCCTGGCGACCTTGAAGGCGTGGGACCCATCGTTCTGTTTCCGGGCACGCCCGTCGGGTGCTCGGCACCGCACGCGCGCGATGCATGCATTTCCCTTTCAGATACCCACTTTTGGGTTGTGTCTTTTTGTGACCCTTTTTAGGTTCGGTGTTTCGAGTGTCCAATGGTGACCTCTACCCTCGTTATCCCATTCCTTGCGACCGTTATCGCTTATGGCTTCCCTTCCGGGAACAGCTTTGAACCTGGGACAATCCACGTCGGACTTCCCGCTTCAGCTATCCCAAATATCACTATGTCACGCGACTGTGTCAAGTCTGCAGTGACCGCGCGCGACCCCACGTGGGTACCTATCGACTCTACGACTGTGGGTCTCGATCAATACTTCTACCTGGGAGCTGGGACGTCCCCATACTTCCCCCTTGGACACTTCAATGACTTCCCAGGGCCCCCCTTTACAAGTGTGGCTGCCACTGGGGAGATCTCGACCAAAGTCACGCGGTCGCCTATCATCCCGACTATCGTTCCGACTGTCAAAACGCCTCGTATCAACGCTTACGGCCCATATGACGGACGTGATACCGAGGCGAGCACCTCACCGATCCATCATTTCACCGAGGAGCTCATCGTCTTCTATGCCTCAGGCTGCAACCGGAAGGATCGGGCCCGCGACCCGACTCGCCCTAGCCCGCGTTGCTGCCAAAGCGAGCCGCCGACTTGGCTCGGCCCAGCTT
>Ga0210242_100386_pt1 | contig 39022 bp, 30 predicted proteins | sample ChrtobMeP5a_16mM_FD_155445 | JGI IMG/M metagenome (GOLD analysis project Ga0210242, IMG submission 155445) | Chrysochromulina tobin associated microbial communities from unialgal haptophyte culture, Seattle, Washington, United States - P5a_16mM | ecosystem: Host-associated > Algae > Haptophytes >... | reverse complement strand
AGTTGCCACTGGCCGCACCTGCCGAGGACACGCCCGACACGGCGCTGGGGGACGAGTTGCCACTGGCCGCACCTGCCGAGGACACGCCCGACACGGCGCTGGGGGACGAGCTGCCACTGGCCGCACCTGCCGAGGGCACGCCCGACACGGCGCTTGGGGACGAGCTGCCACTGGCCGCACCTGCCGAGGACACGCCCGACACGGCGCTGGGGGACGAGTTGCCACTGGCCGCACCTGCCGAGGACACGCCCGACACGGCGCTTGGGGACGAGTTGCCACTGGCCGCACCTGCCGAGGACACGCCCGACACGGCGCTGGGGGACGAGTTGCCACTGGACGCACCTGCCGAGGGCACGCCCGACACGGCTGTGGCTCTGGCACTGGAGAAGGCACTGGAGGCGCGAGCCTTTGCTGCTGACGCCGCTGCCGACCGCAGCGCCTGGCAGGCAGCAGTGGCAGAGGAGGTGCCGGCGGCGGCCATTGCCGATGCTGCTGCCGACCGCAGCGCCTGGAGGGCTTCTGTGGCAGGGGAGGCGCCGGTCACTGCTGCTGACGCTGCTCCTGACGCGGACGCTGCCGCTGCTGCTGACGCTGCATCTCCTAAAGACAAGACGCTGGCTGCTGCCGATGCTGACGCTGTGGCGAAGGAGGCGTCGGAGGCGTCGGCGGCCGCTGCTGAGGACGCTGCCGCGGCTCCGGCATAGCTCCGGCAGTGGACGAGGGTGATCCTTCACATGCATGTTCACATGATCCTTCACTCCTCGAAGCGCCCGGGCAGCTAGTTTAGAATGGGCTTGACGTATCAAGGGTTTCAAAGGGTTTCTGGCGTCCAAGACCCGTGAAAAAGAATATTTTGCCTATCCTCGTTCAATCTCAATCTCCCCTTCTTCGAGCGTCGTGGCGGGCGGCCGACGGGGGTGCGTCGCGCACGAGGAGTGTGGCCTCGAGGCGCTCGAGGACCAGCTTGGCGCAGCCAGCGTCACTTGTCCAGCTTTCATCACCCTGGACAATTCATCCTGTTTGCTCCTAGCCTCTATGGCCACCTTCTCGACGACATTTTTCAACGGCGGCGTTGGTCCTCTGGAGGAGCGGCAGCAGCAGAAGACGACGCACCTCCGTGTGTGGGCAGGAGCCCAAATCATGTTCACGTGGCTGCTGGAGCAGGCCGATGCGCTGGGCCTTGCGCGCCCTGGCGCTAGGATTCTCGAGCTCGGCAGCGGAACTGGTTGGATGATGCTGAACGTCGCGTGCCATCTTCCCGAGCTGAACGTCACGCTCAGTGACCAGGCTGAAGCCGTGACGAATCTGAAATCGAACGTCGAGCGTGCGACGCAAGAGCATCCAGCGCTGGCGGGCAGGGTGCACGTGCTCGATCTTAATTGGGACGACGTGGGCTCTGACCCTTCGTTGCTGGGCTCGTCCTGGGACTTCATCATCGGCAGCGATCTACTCTATTCGATCGAGACCATGCACGCGTTGTCCCGAGCATGGAGCGCTCTATTGGACACGAACGCCGCTCCAGGGACGCAGTCCTTTTATGCACACATGCCGCGGCGCAGCAGACAGGTCGATGCGGAATGGCGTCAAGCCTTTGCTAACCATGGTCTTCTACTGGAGCCCGTGCCGGAGTGGCATGGGAAGGATGGGGCGCACGGCGGCACTCCCGCATCTTCCGCCACATACACACCAGCCGAGGGTGCCTCGGACGATGAGAACGGTGACTGGCTGCCCAACGGAGGACTATTTGCTCAGGAGGATGCGCGAGCTCGAGATGATGTGACGCGAGAGCGTTTCCAGATCTTCACGATCGTTGGGCGGGCGAGATCCCGCCGAGATGCCTTGTCCCAATCATCTTTCCCACCGAAAGAGGCTCCTCGAAGCTAGTGTACTTGTATTCCGTGTGAATCATGGCCGAGTACTTTGGATCCTCTTCCGTCAAGTTTTGCCTGAAACCGCAAGCCTCACGGCCGTTTCACACACGAGTCTCGTGGCGCGTTTCTTGATCAAGATTCCTTCGACGTCTCGAATCAGAAACCCGAGCCTGCTTTTACGTACATCATGGCGACCACAGCGATTCGCGAGCTCCAAATGGCGGCTCTGCCGGCGGCGGTGGGAACCGTGGCCATCCTCTACTCCAACCTGGCGAATATGTTTGCCATGGGCAAATTCCGGTATGCCAACAAGGGCGTCGAGGTTCACCCATACAAGCCGTGGTCGGACACGACCCCGAATGCTGAGGAGCACTTCCGCGCTTACAAGGCCTTCGAAAATGGCATGGAGTGGACCGTGTTAGCCGTGCCCGCTCTGTGGCTTTACGTGCTCTACACCCCTGCCGTGCCGCATGTGGGCAAGTTCTTGCCTTGGACTGGCGCGTTGCTGGCAGCGGCTTTTGCCTACTACAATACAAAGTATCTCGAAGGCTATGCGCAATCCGTGGAGGCGCGTCTGCCACCCTTCAAGGCCCGGACGAATGCCCTCATGGTCCTCTTCACAGGCGCCCTTGCGTCCATGGCTGCCTCCTTTCTCACAACGATTGGAATCGTGAAGATGATCACGCCGAAAGTTTGCGAGCGCATGTGAAGAGCGTCACCATCTATACAAACAGAAGTAAGCTCGTGTCTCGAGATAATTCTGGTGATCCCCGCGGGGCTGTTTGTTTAGCGGCCAGGCGACTGCTGCAATCCACCTTGTTGGATGGTCTTTGAGGGAGTTAGCGCGACGTCCGGAGCGGAGAATAAAACTCCGCTCCAGCTCGAGCTCCGCTCGCGCGCACGGCAGACTCCGAGCTACTTCGGTATTTGTGTATGTTCAATGTTGTCATTCGAACGGAAGGTAGCGCTCGTGTGTCTGTTGTCGCTTTGTCGTTGACCCGTAGGTGGCGTGGCCTCGGCGTCATGCTAATGAGACGAGATTCCAACGGTCACGGGTCAGCGGACAGCGCGGATGGGCGAGATATGGCGATTATCGAATATATCGAAGAGTAAACATATCCAAATAACTAATACGAGCGGACGCCCCACCCGGGGCGGGGACCGCCGACCGCGCCGGCCCGCGCAGTGGCAGTGACTCCAAGTTATGCGTTAGGGCTGGGGTTAACCTACCTACGGGTTTCTCTAGCAATCCGAGACGCGGCCGCGGGGGTCGGAAGTGCGGCGACCAGTATCGGCCGGTCGCAATCGAGCGCTAAGAGTTCGCACGCCGCATCGGCCACGTTCCATTCACATCGCTCGAGTAGCCCGCGGCACCGTTCACGCCCTGCGTTCGGGGCAAGCACGAGCAGTTCGTCGATAGCGGCCTTACGAGTCTCGTCGAGCAGCTGCCCCATGGCGCGCTCGTCGTCCGCCTGCATCGTCTGGACGACGAGGTGCAAGTTCATCTCGTCTGAGCTCGCAAGCTCGACCTCGATACGCTCGAGCTCGCTCGCGAGATAGCGCTTGAAGGCCGCTGCGCGCGCGAGCTCCCTCTCCTCTGCCTGCTTGGATGCCTCTTCGATACGACGCAGCTCCGCCTCAACCTCGCGAAGGGCGGCCTCGGCCTCCTCCGCCTCTCGCCGCGCCTTCTCCTCTGCCTCTCGCCTCGCCTTCTCCTCCGCCTCGCGCCTCGCCTTCTCTGCCTCCTGCTTCGCCTGCTCCTCCGCCTCTCGCCTCGCCTTCTCCTCCGCCTCGCGCCTCGCCTTCGCTGCCTCCTGCTTCGCCTTCTCCTCCGCCTCCCGCAGCGCCTTCTCCTCCGCCTCGCGCTTCGCCTTCTCCTCCGCCGCCAGCCTCGCACGCTCCTGCTCCAGCCGCATGATCTCCTCGGCCTCCCGCCGCGCTTTGGCGATTGCTTCACGCCGCACCGCCTCCTTGCGCATCCTTTCCGTTTCGTCAAATCGCCGCTGTTCCTCTTCCAAGTGCCGCTCCGCACGCTGCACCGACGCAAGGGCTCCCTCCCACTCTGCCTGCCGCTCACCCACCTGCCGCTCGGCGGCCGCCGTGGCCTCCAGAACCTCCACTGAGGGGACGCATGCCGCGCCTAGGGATTCCAAACCCGACAGCAAGCGCGAGCACCAGCCAAAAAGCGAGCCGACCGCCGATGACGAGGCGAGCGCCGACGCCAACGTGACGACATCCGTTCGGCCCACGCCGACGCCTTCGGACGACGTAGCGGCAGCCCATCGTGCGTTCTTCTTCACCAGCGCCACGAGCTCAGCCTGGTCGAGGAGGTTTGCCGCGTTGAACTGTTTGACGCACAACGCAAAGTCGGTCCGTGACAAGACCTTCTTGGCCTCTTCCCAGGTAAGGAGCGCGGTCATTTTCTTGCTCCCGGGCAGATCGACCGTCAAGATTGAGCATGCGCATCGCACGACAAGTTGCACCGTGGGCGAGGGCTGTGGCATCGTGCGCAGAGCGCGCACGCTCTGCAAATCCGCGTCAGCCATGGGTGCAGCAGCGGCGGCAGCCAACGAAATAGCGCCTTGTCGCATCATCTTTTGGGGCACCTCCCGCAAAGAGGCAAGCCGAGCCTCCGCCGCGGCAAGAGCTTGCTCTAGTGAAGCCGCTTGCGCCTTTGCTTCCGCGACGCGTGCCCGGGCGTCGTCAAGGTGACCTTGACCGCCCACCACATGTAGTGCGTACTTATCCACACTCATGGGTCATGAACCGCGATCCGTCGCCCTCTCGGGTCGCTCCGCTCTCGCGCACCCCGTCCGAGCGTTCGCCACTTTCTCCAACGCGCACACAAAGAGTCTTTTCTGTGTCCCGTCCGGTTCTCGCGGTCTCCCAAACATGCACAATTCCTCACCGCGCAACATGGCGTTCCTGGGTGCTAGATCAGGCCGCCCCTGCACGACCTCTCCCCGAGTCTTGTCACGCGCGTCGCTTTTCGCTTCTCCCAGACCGAAGTCGCAACAGAGAAGAGAGACCCCGCAGAGAGACAGAGAGGCCTGGGCCGCGGTCCTTAGGGGCGACAAGAGAGAGGCCGCGGGCGAGCGGCCGTGGGCCGCACGACCCACGACCACGAGCCCGCGCTGTTCCAGCGCTTTCCGCAACTCCCCCGTGCGGTCATCATCTGATTCTCAATTAGTGTGTCATCTCAGATCTGTCGACACATCTCACAGCCTATCGAGGGTATCGTATTAATCCGGTAAGCCGGTATCGGCGGTTCGACGCACGATTGTTGTTTTCGGACGTACGGATTCGCCTGCGCGTGCGGGGCGAGGCTCAGAGCAAAGGGAAATGATTACATGTTGAATGCCTGCGTCGCAAAGTTTTGGCCTGAGAAACCGTTGCTCATCTGGTTGAACGCGCCCGCCCCGCCGCCGTACGACGGCTGAAAGCGCTGCTGCTGCTGCTGCTGCTGCTGCCCGCCGGCTCCGGCGCCTCGCGCATCTAGCTGTCCCTCGCGCGCGTGCAGGAAAGTGCACTGGTCACCGTTTTTGCACATGCCGGCGAGAAAATAGCGACACGGCTTAGTACGGAAGTTGTGGTGGCCGGCCTGGATGGGCGCCTGCCGTCCATTGGGACCCCATCCAGGCGTGGACTGGCCGCCGCCGTATTGCGCGGCACCGCCCATTGCGAAGTCGTTACGCTGCGCACCGCCCTGCATGAAGCCCATCGTACCGGTAGACGCCGACTGGAGCGCGAACTGCAGCGCGAGTTTCTCGGTGAGGCTGCCGCTCCCGCCGCCAGTACTCGGGCCCGTGCCGGCATGCGCGCCAACGCCCATGACGGCGCCGCCGCCCAAGCCCGGGAGCGAGCCGCCGCCCATGACGGCGCCTCCGCCCATGACGGCGCTACCGCCCATGCCGGCGCTACCGCCCATGCCGGCGCCGTTCATGCCCCCGAGGCCCATCAGCCCGTTGGGCATGCCGACGCCGCCCATGCCCATGCCGGCACCGGCGCCCAGGCCGTTAGCCATCGGGCCGGTGGCTACGCCGCCACCGCCGCCACCGCCGCCACCGCCGCCGCCAAAGCTCGCCATCAGGTTTTGTAGCATCGAGACCTCAACACTACCGCCACCGCCGGCACTCCCGCCGCCGGCCGCGCCCATCCCGCCCATCACGGCGGGCGGCGGCTCGGCGGCGGCCGGCGGCGGCGCGGGCTTATCAAAGGGCATCACCGGCGTGTGGGAATCGTCGCGTGTGGGATGTGTGTCCAGGGGAAGCGGCTCTTTGATGGGGTTGGTTTCATCGAACGCGGGCGCCTCGGGCGCGGCAGCGCGCCGCTTGCGCTGCGCGTCACGCTCTGTGGAAAGGTCTCCTTTGGTCGTCGGCCAAAACTTTTCGTCCAGCAGGTCTGGAGTCTTCCAGATGAGGCGCGCGCGAGGCCCCATAGGACCAGAGGGCGCCGGCGCGGGCGCGCCGATCGCCGCGGGCTGCTGCCCATGCGCCATACCGAGCGCCATACCGAGCGACTGCTGCTGCTGCGCACCACTCACATCGATGAGGTTGCCACTGCGCTGTGCCAGGATCGCGTTCTTCTCGGCCTCGAGCTCCGCGTGCATCTGCTCCTTCCAATCGCGCGCGGGGGGTAGCCTCTTGTCCTCGACCGTGTACGTGCGCTCCTCGACAAGGGACTCGTTTGGCGCCCACCTGACTCGTGGGCGCGGCTTGGTGGGCAGCCGCTCGAGACGGCGCTCGTGAGGCACCTCAAACGAGAGCTCGCTCGACAACGGATTGGGCCGTGCCGCCGGCGTGGGCCGAGGCTGCGCCGAACCGCTCGAGACGGCGCTCGAGGAGCTGTCGAGTGAGCTCGAGCGCTCCGGCGCGGGCACGCGCGAAAAGGAGCCATTTGAAAAGGAGCCGCTTGAAAAGGAGCCGCTGCTCGCGGCAGCCGACGAGGCCGTGGGCGGCGACAGCTTGGACGTGGCCGCTGGCGTGACCGGCAGCGGCGCACTGAACGACATGGGCTTCAACGGGCGTTTCGTCTTGAGGTTATCAGGCTTGATCGACGCCTTGCGTACCGCCGCCGCCCCAAAGGCCGCTTCGAAGGAGTTGTCGGCCTCGTCATGCAAGCTGCTGCTGCTGCTGCTGCTGGCCGGCTTCGCGCCCGCGCTCGTTGCCAGCTTCTTAGCGGCGGAGGCGGCGTCGGCGACCAGCGGCCGCTTGACTGCGGCGCTCGATGCGGCGCTCGAACCTGTGGATGTGCATGTGGCCGGGGCGGCCGCCGTGGTGGGCGCGGCGACACGCTTCCAGTCCTTGACGAGCTGCTCGGCCGCGTCCTTGATCGGCAGCTCCGGCGCCTTGCGCAGCTTGTTGACCGTCTTGCCCACGCCGGACTTTTGGAGCGCCTCGATGGACATGGGCATGCGGGCAAGCAAACTCAGCAGCTGCAGCGTGCGCGTCTCATACGAGTCAGCGGCGCTGCGCGCGAGCCACTCGTCGACGCGGGCGAGCGATTCCGAGTGCGAGAAGCGCTCGAGGAGCGGCTTGGGAGGCGTCGCCAGTAGCACCTCGATGATCAGATCCTCTGCCGTTGAACCCAGAGACCCCCCCTCGTCGCTCATCATCTTGATGAGCGAGTCCATCTGCACCTCGCCGCCCACCGAGTTGTCGTCATTGATGAGTTCGGCGATGCGGTCGATGGCCTGCGCGACAGCCAGCGCGGAATGAAGCCCGGTGAGCACCGGGCGAGGGCTCGCGGCGACACGAGAGCCTACAGGGAGGAGCACACGCGGCAGCGAGGGCAGCAACGCAGGTCTCAGCGGCGGCGCGCGGGCGAGGATCGTCGTACCGCATCCATGTCGAGAGAGTGCGGATGGCTGAGTGACTGCGCACAGACGATGCGACGGGGCAGAGCGCGATGCATGAGCACGGCGATTACGACGCAGAAGCAGAGGGAGAGAGAACGTGCAAGGGACGGACGACGGCCGGTGAGCACCCCGGAAGCACCGAATGCCTGACGGGTGCCGTCCATCTGGCCATCATGGTGTGCTATCTGGAATGAGGATGCGAACGCCACGGCCAGGCCACGGCGCGACGATGTGCGCGCAGACGGCACACTGCTTGCCAAAAGCCAGCGGCACGCCATCTCCTTAGCTGGAAAACCTCGACGCCGACTCGCACAGCACCTTTCACGTTGTGATACCCAAGACCCTGCAGATACCGACTCCTTAGACAGTAGATTGATTGACGAGAGATAGAGGGTGGTGTGGAGGGTGGTGTGGTGGGAGCGGGCGCGCGGAGGGAAGCCGGCTCGCTCTCATGTCACCTTCACTCCACGCTTCACGTGTTGCTCGGACCGAACGTCGTATCGGGCGTTCATGTATCCTTCAGGCGAGTCCTTCTTTGCTGCTAACAGCAGCACCGTAATCTTTACGTCACTACGAAAAGGCATTCCCGCCCTGCCGAGTCAATGTTCACGGCCGCACCGTACCTCGCGCTCCCGCCGCCGCCGCCACCGCCCGCTGGCGGCACCCTCGTCGCACTGGACGCGTGCTCGTTCGCGTACGAACCGGACGGGCCGGCAGCGCTCTCCGTCACGCTCGCCATCCAGTCCGGGATGCGCGTCCTTGTGGACGGTGTCACGGGCGCGGGCAAGTCCCTGCTCCTGCGTGCGCTGGCCGGACGGCTGCGCCCGTGCACGGGTACGCGCAGCACGGGGCGCTTCGTGCAGCTGCTCTACTGGGAAGATTCGCTGCGCTCGAGCGATCTCGAGGACGTGGAGACGCCGCTTGAATTCGTTGTGCGCCTTGGTGGCGGTGATGATGCAGCGTGCGCCGAGGTGCTCAGCTCGATCGGCATCGACCACTTTGCGGCGCGCCGGCCTTGCAGCTCGCTCTCGTCGGGCGAGCGCACCCTGCTCACAATCGCGGCGCTCGCCGTCGCTCCCAAGCACCTGCTGCTCCTCGATGAGCCTGCCGCCTTTCTGGGTCGGGCGGCCATCGACATGCTCGCCGAAGCGCTTGCCCCGGAGCGCTGGCCTGGCGCGCTCGTGTTCGCCTCGTCGTCGCCCCACCTCCGCGAGGCGCTGCGGCCGACGCACGTCGCGATCGTGCATGGCGGGCGAGTCGAGCTCCGTGCTCTCCGCCTTCACGGCAGCTGGCCTTCTCACCGAGCCGGCGAAACCGACGAAACGCGCTGTCCTGAGCGTGAGTGTCCTCGATTGCACCACCACTTGCCCGCCGACGGCAGTGGCGGCATGGCGCGCGTCATGACGGGCGCTCCGCCGTTGGGCGCTACTGGGGGCGATGGCGCTACTGGGGGCGCTACTGGGGGCGATGGCGCGGCGCCCGCCGTCGGCGGCACGCGCGAACCGCCCTTGGGCGGCGGCGGCGGCGACGACGACGATATGCTGTGGGACGCGGATGAGCTGCCGACGAAACCGACGAAACCCTCAGCAGATGAGCTGCCGACCGCTCGCGCCGTACCGAGCGCGTCGTCGGAGGGCATGGGCTCCGGCGGGCTCTCTTGGCTGAGCGGCACGGACTCGATGGCCGCGACGATGGCAATGTCGATGGCGATGATGCGTGAGATGGGAATGGCTCAGGACGAGGCCTTCAGCGCCATGCAGGCTGGTGCTGCAGCATTGCGGTCTGTGCTCGCTGCCGACCGTGCCGTCTCCGGGAGGCCTCGGGACGCACAGGAGGACGAGGATGATGACGAATCTGACGAAACTGATGAATCTGGGATGCGGCTCGAGGCGTCGCCGGCGCCAGCGGCACGCGCGGATGGCAGCCACTCTGGCGGCCACTCTGGCGGCCATGATGCTTCTCATGCTGGCGTCGACATGATGGGCGTCGAGGGGCACGAGGAACAGCACGTAAAAACGTGTAAAAGATCCATGTGAAATTCTGGATTCGGTTGTCTGCTGATTATGAAGTGCTCATGTCATTGTCTTGACTTTACTTTACTTGTATTTGACTTGACTTGTCTTGACGACTTTTTGAAACGCGCGGGGCTCTGGGCGGTTCCCGCGCGCTCCGCTTCCTTCTTGACTTGCAGTCGCGGAGAAGAAAGCGCGCACCATGGCGCTCACGAGCGGAGCCATCCTCAAGATGTTCCACAACGACACGACGCAGCAGCCCGTGATCCAGCTCCTCGAAGTCAAGCTCATCAGCGGTGGCCCGGCAGTGCGCCACCGCGTGATCGTCTCGGATGGCGTCAACTACATGCAGGGCATGATGGCCACGCAGCTCAACCACCACATCGAGTCGGGTCAGGTCCAGTCGCTCTCGGTCATCAAGCTGAACGAGTTCATCTGCAACGTCGTGCAGAACCGCAAGATTATCATCGTTCTCAACTGCGACGTCGTCCAATCTTCAGTGCCCATGATCATCGGCCAGCCCCTGCGTCTCGACGACAACGGCCAGCCTGTGGCGGGTGGCTTGCCGCCGGGCTTGGTGCCGCCGCAGCAGCCGCAGCAGCAACCTGCGCCGCCGCAGCAGCAGTGGCAGCAGGCGCCCCCGGCCGGCGCCCCCCCCCAACAGCCGCAGTATGGCGCGCCACCGCAGTATGGCGCGCCGCCGCAGCAGCAGTATGGAGCGCCGCCGCAGCAGCAGTACGGCGCGCCACCGCAGTATGGTGCGCCGCAGTACGGCGCGCCGCCGCAGCAGCAGTACGGCGCGCCGCCGCAGTATGGTGCGCCGATGCAGCAGCAGCAGCCGCAGCCGCAGTACGGCGCGCCTGAGCAGTTCCAGCAACAGCACCAGCAGTATGGTGCGCCGCCGGCACCGCCCAACTTTGGGTCGCCTCCCCCGCAGCAGTGGCAGCAGCAGCAGCAGCAGCAGCAGCAGCAGCAGCAGCAGCAGCAAGCGCCGCCGCCGCAGCAGCAGCAACAGTGGCAGCAGCACAACGCGCCGCCGCCCGCGCAGCAAGCGCCCCAATACGGGCAGGCGCAGGGAGGCATCCAGCGTGACGGTGCGGCCACGATCATGCCCATCATGGCGCTCAACCCGTACCAGAACAAGTGGACGATTCGCGGGCGGCTTATGGAGAAGGACTTCCGTAAGTACTCGAATGCCAAGGGCGAGGGCAAGCTCTTCAACCTGATGGTGGCGGACGCATCGGGTGAGATCCGCGTGACTGGCTTCACCGATGTGTACGAGCAGATCTACGACTCGCTCGTGCCGGGCGCCGTGTACCTCATCTCGGGCGGCTCGCTCAAGCCCAAGAATCCGCAGTACAACACGACGGCGCATACCTTCGAGATGACGCTCAACCGCGGCTGCACATTTGAGGTGACCGAGGAGCCGCAGGGTGCCGAAGAGATCGCGCGGCACAACTTCAAGTTGGTGCGCATCGATCAGCTCGAGCAGCTGCCGGACAATGCGCAGGCGGACGTGTGTGCGATCGTCGTCAGCTGCACCGAGCCGCAGACCTTCGTGGCGAAGACTTCGGGCAAGGAGATGACGAAGCGCGTACTCGAGCTCGCCGACCAGAGCCAGACGAAGATCGAGCTCACATGCTTCGGCGAGCCGAAGCAGCAGCTCGGCGAAGGCATGGCGATCGCGGTGCGCAACGCCAAGGTCGGCTCGTGGAACTCCAAATCGCTCACCATCTGGGGCGACAGCCAGATCACGATGCACCCGGATATCCCGGTCGCGCATGAGCTGATGGGGTGGTGGCGAGCGCACGGCTCGTCGCAGCAGCTGCGCTCGCTCTCGGTCGCGGGCGCGAACGGCGGCGGCGGCAAGCCCGCGCGGCGCATCTACTTCAGCGACATCGAGGAGCAGGCCCTCGGTCTCAACGGCGAGCCTGACATGTTTCAGGCGCGCTGCCGCGTCACGAACATCAAGACCGACCAACGGCAACTGTGGTACATCGCGTGCCCCCACTGCAAGAAGAAGCTCACGAACGTCGACGAGATCGGCGATCTGCAGGGGCACTGCGAAAAGTGTGATAAGACGGTCGGCGGCCAGCGCCGCTGGATCTTTCAGGCCACGTGCAACGACTCGTCCGGCTCGCGCTACGTGTCCTTTTTCGACGAGACCGCGACGATGCTCCTCCAAGGCAAGTCGGCCGACGAGATCGCCCAGCTCAAGGAGTCGAACCCAACGGCCTTCGATCGCCACTTTCTGCGCTGCTGCTTCTCGACGTACATGCTCAAGGGGCGCATCAAGAACGAGGACTACAATGGCGAGCAACGCATCAAGGTTTCGTGCACCGCGCTGCAGCCCATCGACTTTGTGGCCGAGGGGCGCCATCTGCTACATGAGATCCTGCAGCATATGGGCGTAGGCGCCGGCGCCGGCGCCGGCGCCGGCGCAGCGTACGGCGGCGCGGCCTACGGCGGCGCGCCGTACGGCGGCGCGCCGTACGGCGGCGCACCGCCGGTGATGATGGCCGGCGGCGCTCCCGCCCACCACGGCGCTCCAGCCCACCACGGCGCTCCAGCCCACCACGGCGCTCCCGCCGGCATGGTGAGCATGCCCTACGGCGACGCAGCGTACGGCGGCGCCTACTGAGGAGGCTGACGAAACTGACGAAACTAAGGAGGGTGACGAGCGGGGCAGCAAAGCACGGCGGGCAGCGGCGGACTGCGACGAGATTTGGGACGCATGTACGCCACGCCGCCCCGGGTGGCGGCGGCGGCGCAGCTCCAAGTACGGCCCGGGCGAAGCAGCCCGTGCGCCGCGTGGACGCGTGGACCTCGCTGGCAGCGGTGTGCACCTGTGGCGGGCGCGAGCGGGCAGGGACTGGGAGGCAACAAGAGCTCGAGAGACGGGGCCCATGGGTGACCGTGGGCCACGCGGGCGAGCCCAGCCGGCGCGGGACGCCGGGACCGGTGCAGGCGGGGGAACTCAGGGTCAGCTCTGAGGGTCGAATTTCGTAACTGTTAAACGTATATTCACAGCCGATTCACGCGAATTGATCGAGACGTCTGTGACACTCAGCGCCGAAAGACCAGCGCGCGCGCGCGAGCCGCCATGCCCGAGAGCGCGTCGCCATCGATTGCGGAGCTCGAGGCGAAGGTAGCCTCGCAGGCGACTGATACGGACTCGTTGGTCGCCAAGGAGGAGGCCATCCATTTGCTCTCGGAGCACTACGCAGAGACGGCACAGGCGGACAAGCTGGTGGCTCTCGTGGCGGCGCTGCGACCCTTCTTCGCCGTGGTGGCGAAGGCGAAGACGGCTAAGATCGTGCGCACCCTGATCGACCAGCTCGCCAAGATTCCCAACACGCTGCCGCTGCAGATGCAGCTCTGCCGCGACTCGATTGCGTGGTGCAAGGCGGAGAAGCGCTCGTTCCTCCGCCAGCGCGTGGAAGCGCGGCTGGCCGCGCTGCTGCTCGAGTCGAAGATGTACACCGACGCGCTCGCGCTGCTTGACGAGCTGGTTCGCGAGGTGAAGAAGCTCGACGACAAGCCGCTGCTCGTCGAGATCAACCTCGTCGAGAGCGCGACGCACCACGCGCTGCGCAACCTGCCCAAGGCGAAGGCGTCGCTGACGTCGGCGCGCACCGCCGCGAACGCGATCTACTGCCCGCCGCAGCTGCAGGCACAGATCGACGTGAACGCGGGCATCATACACGCCGAGGAGAAGGACTACAAGACGGCCTTTTCCTACTTCTACGAGGCGCTCGAGAACTTCGACTCGATCAACAGCCCGCGGGGCGAGGACTGCGTCAAGTACATGCTGCTGACGAAGATCATGATGAACAACCCGGACGAGGTGACGTCGATCATCAACGGCAAGCCGGGCATGCGCCACCAGGGCGCGGGCCTTGAGGCCATGCGCGCCATCGCGACTGCGCACCAGCAACGCTCCTTGATCGAGTTCGAGACCGCCCTCTCGACGCACGCGGCGCACTTGACGGCGGATCCGATCATCTCCAACCACCTGGCGGCGTTGTACGACATGCTGCTGCAGGAGAACATCTGCCGCATCATCGAACCCTACTCGGTTGTCGAGACTGCGCACATCGCCACCGTGATGAAGTTGCCACTCGAGAAGGTCGAGCAGAAGCTCTCGCAGATGATCCTCGACAAAAAGTTCCGCGGCATCCTCGACGCGGGCGCGGGCTGCCTCGTGGTGTACGAGGACCAGGCGGTAGACACGACGTACGACGAGGCGCTCGAGACCCTAGGCAACATGAGCAAGGTCGTCGATGCGCTCAATGTGAAGGCCAACAGCCTGGTGGGCGGCGCCTCGAAGGCGAAGGACGACAAGGACGACAAGAAGAAGGAAGAGAAGGGCAAGGAGGGCAAGGAGGACAAAAATCTCATCAAGAAAAAGCCTAAAAAGTGAGGCGCCGTGTGGCCTGGTCGGAGTGGGGAAGTGGACGGAGCGTGGTGCCGCTAAGTGATCGCGGCGAGAAGTGAAGCTCGACAGGAGCTGCGGCCCGGCGCCGAGCAGAGGCGCGATCGTGTCGTGGCATCGCGCGCCGGGACCCGGGGCCGTTGTAAAGTCGGAGAGCCGGCCAATTGGTGCCACGACAGCTCCCCGCCTGCCTCCGGAGATCGCTGCCGCGGAGAGCGGAGATAAAAACCGTTTTTTGTATAAATGGGGACCGGACGACGCGCGCCACCGCGGGGGCCGGTCGCCGGACCGCAGCGGAGCTCGCGCTCGGCTGTCAGCAGCTCAGCACCACAGCAGAGAGCAGTGGAGAGCGGAGGACAGCGCCGCGTACAGACGAGTCGGATGTCAACACGACATACACAACACCGCGGACCGAACGACAACGGACAAGGGCCGTGCAGCTCAATTGGTGTTAATTGGCCGCTAATAGAGGTAGCTGCGAGCGGAGGGAGCTTTTAGAGCGCGGGAGGCCGGAGCTATTTCCGTTACACGTTTGCACATCGCAGGCGCAGCTGTATGCCGGAGCCGTCTCCGGAACGATCGACGCCGTTTCAGATCATAACGCTTATCAATCGAATGGGTTACCATAAATCATAACCCGGACGGCGGCGACGCGGCATAGACGGAAGACGCCCCGCGGCCCGCGGCGACAACTAGAGAGCTAGCGGCACGCCGCACGCCGGGGTTAGGGTTTTGTACGAACAGCTCAACACGCTACGGCCGTCAGGGCAGCAGGCAGGCCGAGTCTGTGTAAGAGAGCTCGCTCAGCTTCTGAGACTCGCTCGGGCAACCGCGCCGGCGGGAGGGGAAGTGTCTCTGGCGCGTCGCGCCCGCTCGCGCGTGACCCACCGCCCCCGGCAACATCACGCGGTGGTAGACCATGACGTAGACCGTTTACGAACTTGTACCTTACTTGATGTGTGCCTGTGATATGAACCTCGACCGCGCGAGGGCTAGAGCTCCTGATCAGCCCCGAGACTGTGGAAGAAATAAAAGTAGACCGCCGTCCCCAGTAGTAGTGCGGAAACTATCTTGGTGTTCCTCTTTATGCGGATGTATTCCTCCTCCATCATCTTCTTCACCTTCTCCTCCAGGGCTGGCTTCTTCGTCTCGACGTACTTTATATCACTCAGCAGCTTGATCATCTCGCCGGCCACGGCATGGTGCTTATGCTTCGGATTCTTTGCGTACGCCTGCGCCAACGGCAAGACAGCCTTATGGCCTCTCTTCTCTGGAGCCGGGTCGGCCTTGAAGAGCAGAAGCAGCGCCTGCCACACACACGGCAAAGAATTCAGGTTGCAGTACGGGCCGACGCCGGGAAGCTTCAAGGGCGCGCGGTGCGGGGCTCGGCGCAAGGGCGTCTCCCTGCGCACCAACATGTCCACGTCGCCGTTCTCCACTGCCATGCTCAGTGGCGTCTCGCCAACATAGTTCACGTCCGGGCTTTGATGGCGTCTGAGAGCATTGTAAACTGTGTGGAGCCTTCCGGACCCGACATGAGAGATGAAGTCCATAGCCACGGACATCGCTGCCCGACGGCCGAAAGGCTTCGCCTCGGAGACGAAAGGCTCGCTCAATTTCCAAGTTCACCACTCAAAAATGGAAACCGTCTTCGGTTTTGCTGAAATCAAAATAAAGTGAGGAGACCAATTTAAACTCAAAGTGAAAGGGACATCAAGGGAGGCATTCGTTTCAGAGTCACTCCTAGTCCTGACTACTGGATTCGCACGCGCGCACAGTCACACATGCGAATCATGATGCGAATCCCGTGTACACCTGTGACCTGATTCCGCGCGCTAAGCCGTGTTTTGGTGCACGGCCCACGGCTATAACCTACACTGAGTACACGCGCGGAGCCCCGCGCGGAGTACTACTAGCCTGCTTGGAATCGTCTGTTGATCCAAAAGTGTAAAGTCGCCTCACAAAAGTCAGCGCTGCGTCAGCGCCAGCAGCCGCTCCATCTCCTCTGATGACAGTACATCTGCCTCCCCTTCATGCAGCGTGCCAAGTCCCACGGTACCGAAGCGCACCTGTGCATGCAAGATGGAGGGCTCAGCGCGAGGGTTGGGGGAGGCTGCAGGGCGAACGGGGCCCAGGTCATGTCCAGGTCCCACGGCGTATCAGCTCACGCGAAACAGGTCGTCCACGCTGTGCCCAAGGGCACCGAGCATCTTGCGGATCTGCCGGTTCTTGCCCTCCCGCAGTACGATGCGTAGGGAGCGCGATTCGTCAGATTCGTCAGATTCGTCAGATTCGTCAGATTCGTCAGAGCGCGATGCGCGGCTGTTGTTGTCCGGCTGAGCGGTGCGCGCAAGTATGTCGACGCCACGGTCTAGCGCCTCAGCCCACCCGCCCGCTTGCAGCCTCTCGACCACACATGCCCGCGTGGCGGCTCGCGCACTGGCCCCAGATTTGGGCACGCTGATCTCAACGCCCGCCGCAAGACTCGCGAGCTCGCTGTCGGCAAGGCGGCGCCGCGTGACGACGTGGTACTCCTTATCGACAGAGCTTCCCTCCACGCCACGCCCCGGCCGCAGCAGCCGTGCACACAGCGCTGCGTCAGTTGTGAGAAGTAGAAGCCCACGGCTCGCTTTGTCCAACCGCCCGATTGGAACCACTGGCCGTCCCGCTGCTGTCAATGCGACCTGTCTCGCCAGAGTCGTATTGTGTTGCAAGATGTTCACGCCGTCCGAAGTTGGCAGCGTCGTGGACAGCACGCCAGCAGGCTTCCAGTACCGAAACACCAGGCGCGGCAGGGCACTGGCCTTCCCTTGGGCGTGTCGGCTGCGAAGGAAAGTGCGATGATTAGTCCAGCGTGCGTCATGAACCAGATGCACGCGGGAATGCACAAGGCCGCTCAAGGCCATGAACAAAAGGCAGGATTGCTGCATCCACGTTTCAGGAGTATGCAGAGACGTGCCGTCTCCAGGGCCGGCCGCCCCTACACCAAGGCTTTCGGGACAAAGGAGATGAGCCTCTCCTGGGCTTTCTTGTTAACAGTGAAACAGGACACAGTGAAGACCGGGAACCGAATCTAAGACACGCTCTGGGAAGCGTTAAGCGGGTAAAGGTTAGAGCAACCGGTGATCTGCGAGCCTCTCCTGGTCGGGTTGTTTCCTGTGAACGTGAGTGCCGTTTCTGGAGTGTCGTGAAGAAAGGAACAAAACTCCCTCGCCGCGTTGCCCGTTGCCTCGCCTTGCCAGCGGCGCTGCGCTCGAGCCGTGACCTGCCGTCCAAGCTGCCGTCGTCGCTTGCCGTCGTCGCGCTCTTGTCGTCGCGCTCTTCGGTCGTCGCGTGCCGTGAGCCGCGTGAGGTCGTGACGTGGGAGGAAAATTCTAAAACTGGGCTCGCGTTTCCGCGAAAACGGGGAAGCGGTAACGGTGCTAGATCACTAGGCCCGCTTACTCTTCTTCTTCTTTCCGAACCCAGACGCTGAGCGCATTGCACGTGCACTGGGATCCGCATCGCTCAGGACCCCGGCACCGTCGTCGGCACCAGCGATGGCCGCTGCGGCAGACGGTGAGCCCTCTGGTGGCCGCGCCTCCTTAAGCTCGATGGCCACCTCCTGCAGCAGCTCGGAGCGGCCCTTGAGGTCCGCCCGAAGGCAGAAGACGGCCGCGGTGATAATGCCGAGGTTGACAAGCAGGTTGCCCGAGTCGGCCATGGCGTCCTTTTGGCCGACGAGGCGCAGGACGCTTACGTAGCTGGCAATTGATGCGGCGGCGATCGTCGCCGGGTACAAGAAGAAGATGCGCGCCTGCCGGAAGGGTGCGCGTACCTCGGCCGTCATCTTCACCTTTGTGCTGTATTCGCACATCGCTGGTGGCCGATCGCACCGTTGAGCACGTTGCATGGGCATGCACACGGGCATGGCCGAGCGTGTGATCGTCGCCAGAGCAGGTGCGTGCAACGCGCCGCTGCTGGCGAGGCAGCACGCGCAAAATGTCAGTGCGAAGCTTTTCGCCATCGAAAACTCTTTCCGCGAGATCATTCGGGTCAAGCCTTGATGAAATGCGTCACTCGTGTCTGCTCCTTGGGTTGGTGCGAGGTGGTTTGGAGCAATTAATGACGGTTTGATCATGGAATTGTGAACGTTTCGTCATCGACCCCCGCGGAGGTGACCTTCGTCGGCGAGCTTGTGCAGTCTCGTGCTGTTCCGAGCGCATGGCTTCGACGGGCGGCCCACGTGCCGCGGGCTCCGGTCGAGCCGATGAAGGCAAGTTCAGGCAGCGCGTCGACACGCACTACAAAGTCATGGCTTCTGCAAAGAATCATATTCGCCTGTCGGGCAAGGTGGGCCTCGCGAGTTCAATGGGCTTTGTGGCGATGTCGGGCGCCGCGCTCGCGCAAGAGCACATGGCAGTTGCCGCTATCTCGTTCTTCTACGCTGTCCTTGGCGCTGTAACCCACCGCGCCTGGTCTGGCGCTGCGGGCAGTGGGAACGCGGAGAAGAATGCCGCCTCATATCAGAGTATGCTACGCGTAAATGGTCTCTCTTTGCTCACTGCCTTTTCGGCCATCGTTCTATTCGACAGCCCACCCATGAACATTCTCCTCGGCTTCGGCGGAGTCTGGGTCATCAGCATGGTGGCCTGTGCCATGGCCTACAGGGCAACCTCGTCGCTGCTCGACGCGTTCAAGCAGCAGAAGGATAAGGCTGCAAGCAAGGCGAGTTAAACATGAAGAAGCGCGCGGATGCGTTGCGTGGCGCAGTATATGGAGGATGTCGGCTCCACGTGTGGGTCGCTCTGCGGCTGTGTGAGATCGGTCCTCACTAGCGCCGACCTCCGCTCGTGTAAACACACCACACTTGTACGCGGCGTTGCAATCATTTGTGAGCGGCGACCGGAGCTCCGGGGAGTTCGGCAGAAAAATTAAGAACGGTCCGACGTCCACACGAGACACGTCCTCCACAGCTCCGGCCCACTCCCAGCGCCCAGGTCCAGCGAGACGCGCTCACAGCGTGCGGGTTGTCAGTTGCGTCGTCCCGGCCGCCGGCGGACCCTGCGTTAAACCCTGCGCAGACCAGTCGACCAGAGACGAGAGAGTCCGCACGATCATGATGAAGATTGAAGTGATGAAAAAGTCTAAATACTAAAGTGAAGTCGGATTCGAAGATGCGTCGTATTCGAAATATGTGTGCGCGGGGAATGGCCGGATAAATTGAGATCGATTGCGTGGATTACTCAGATACCAACAGTCGCACACGCACATTGCACACGCACACATGCGCTTTTAAACGTTATAAAACTATAACGTTATAAAACTATAACGATCGCCTCGCGCGCCGTCCCGGAATCGTCCGCGACATGCGACCACGATCATGCGACTCGCTCGTCAAAGCTCGTCATCGAATCCGTCTCCGCGGCGCGTGCGGTGCGACCCGCGCCGGGCGTCGGTCGGCGTTATGTACTATGAAACCAAAAAAGTTAAAAGCGTGCCGCAGAACGCGCCAGTCGCGCCACGGTGGCTCCACCTCCAGGTCGGTGAACTCGGTGTGAGTCCAGCTGTCGCCGGTCCCCGGAGACCCCACCCTCAAGCAGCGCGACCGGCGTCGGCCGTCGCGTGAACCAGGGTAACGTCGTTTCTACTGAGCGTTTCATTGGATCTTGGAGGTTGCAGGCTCTTTGGTTGGAGCATGGGTTGGAGCCCGGCGCCGACCCCACCGCGGGGCCTGGTTAGCTTATTATTGAGCACAGCAGCACCTCCACCGCACGAGTGAGTTCATGCGCACCTCGAGAGAGAAGTGAGAACCTCTCCCGCCCGACCTCAAGCCTCGCACCGAGTGAAACGCAAGTACCAAGTTCTTGCCGGCTTTGTTAGCGGGCTTTGGCTTTTGACCTTCGCTTGCTGCGTACCGGGCGACTCTCCTCGTAACGACGCTGCGCCTCGACCATCGCGCGCCGCGCCTCCAAATAGCGCGCGAAGGCGGCCGCCTCGTCGCCGGTGGCCACACGGCGCACGCCTCGAAGGCGCTCGACAAGCACGTCGACGGCGTCCATCCATGTTGGCGCCATCTCGAGCGCGAGCGTCGTCGAACCATTCAGTGCGGCCGGCTGCCCCATCAACGGCTCCCTGTAGATAAGGGTCGGCGCTGCCGCGACGAGCCCTCGCTGGAGTCGTTGCAGTTCGGGCTCTGGCATCGCCAGCAATGTCTGGAGCGCCTGCCGCGCGCGCTCGGCGTACTGCTTGTGGTCACGCACGCGTGGTCGAGGCGCGCCATCCGTCCAGTCCAACAGGACGCTTGACTCGTTGTAGCTTGGCCAATGGTCCGGCCAGAGGGTCCGCTGTCCAGGATGGAAGAGGACGGGCACACAGCCGACCGAGAGGGCGTCCACGATGCCCGGCCGTGGCAGCGTATCGCCCGGCGGCTGAAGGCAAAAGTCCGCATCAGCGTACCGTTGGATGGCCTTCTCAGCGCCGTTGCCGCTCATCGAAATCCATACCCACTGGCACTGGTGCGCCTCGAGTGCGCGGCATGCGTTGCGGAGCGCCTTGCGCCACGCGACGAAGCCGTGAGCGTCCGCGTCGACGTGGCCCCACGAGGCGGCGGCGTACGCAATCCGCAGCGCACGCTTCCTGCCCGGACCCATCTGGTGCCGCTGCTGCGCCGCGAGCAACGGCGTGCGAGCATGACTCAAATAAGGCACCACGAGCCGGCGACAGAACCCGCGTGTGCCGCGACCAGCGACCTCGGACTGCAGGCCGGGCACATTGCCGGTCACGCGCACGATTGGGTCGGCAAGGCCCTTTTCGCAGCTGCGCTGCGCACCCCACAGGCCCGAGCACAGGGCCGTGCCGGAGCCATCCGCATCTGGCCCGCCGATCACGACGAGTGGCCGTCCGGGGCAATGGCGCTCGCCCAGCTCAGCGAGCCGTGCGGCGATGCCCGGCCGACATGCGGCCCTTGCCTCCGCGGTCGGGTTGCGGCTGCCCATCGGCGACGCAATCACGCAGCATGTTGCAGCCGCGGCGTTGGCAAGCCGCGCCCGGTGGCGCGCAAGCCGGTAGAGGACGACGTGTGGCAGATCGTGCCAGTCGCTCATATGAAAGTGGCTCTCCGCCGGCAGCCCCGTCAGCGGACGGCCCCACGACGGCAGCATGCGTGCGAGCGTCGCTGTGTGATTGTCCTCTTCCTCCAAGAGGTAGAAGAACGACGCCATTTTCGTTCACAGGGGCTTCCTATGGTGTGTGCGAGTGTGAGGGAATTTCTCAATAACTCACTCACTCTCACTCACCATGGTATCACCGAGGACAGTATACTGGCGGCTTGGCTGGCGGAGGCGAAGTGAGAACAACGCTGACTGAATTTAACTCGGGAGAGGCTCGGTGGACGGTGGTCGGTGCCCTTGTGACCCTTGTCGACCGCACCTCCACCTGCATACCACCTGCACGGGGTACAGTGTGAATATGTTGAGATTTTCGCAAAAAGGGACGATCGTATAGTCTCTCCTGAGGTCTCCGCACGGTCTTTGAGCGTCTGAAATTTAATTAATGTCGTAATTCAAACGCTCTTCGACGAAGCACGCCTTTCAATCGATACCGCATAGGTTATAGGTCGAACTTCCACACCGGTCACAGAGGTGGACTGCCGCGCATGGACTATGGCATGCCATGTGCTACTCACCGTATACTCACCGAGTACAAAATGACCGTCTGCCGACCAAGAACGGGGCAACGCAATACCGCGATCGTTCACCGATTTGCGATTAGGCGCGTCCCAATTAGAACTCCACATTTCTGCAGAGATTATGGGTGATGCGTGGCAGTCTGGGCGCGCGATGACCACATGCCCACCGCTGCCGGCCCGAATCGCCTCCTCCTTCTCCTTGCCTTCTGCATCGGCTTCTCCTCGAGCACCGATGGCCATTCTGCATCAATAATCTCCGGCCTCATCTCTACTCCGCGATCTCCCGCGATCTCCCCAGCTGTGTACGAGATCCTATTCGCGAGGAGCACCACACGGACTCACAGCGAGTCGATGATCGCAGCCCGCTTCGCCTCATACTCTGACTGCGTCACCAGCCCGGCCTCGAGCAGCTCGGTGAGCTGGACCATGCGTTCCTTGACGCTCTTGACCTTCACATCTGCCTTCGGCATGGGCTGCTGCGCACGGTCCGCCGAAGCCGTCACGGGGGGTGGCGCTTGGGCTGCCGAAGGAGCAGGAGCACTGCGCGCCGGCGACCCGTCACGAGTCGCCGAACCCTCACGAGTCGCAGGTGGCACTCGGAGAGGCGGTACCACCATGTTGTCTGACGGGCCGCTGGTGCCATAGGGCCGCCTGAAGTCCTCGTTGGACATCGCGCTGAAGTCGCGGGCGAGGCCAGGCGAGCGCTTACGGCGCTCACCGTCAACCGGATAGGACTGCGCCGGATAGGACTGCATGGGCGCCGGGCCGTTACCGGACTGCGCCTTGAAGGCCTCGTACTCCTTTTCGCGACCCGGAATGGCAGACTCAGCGCCAAACTCCACGGGCGGCATGTAGTCGGTGTAAGACTGGTAGAAGTTGCGCTGCTGGCCCTGCCAGTTCGGGGCGTCGATGCCATCAGACACGTCCACTGGCATGCACGTCGAACCTGCCTCGCTGATCACGCACTCATCAGGATTGACGGGAGAGTTGTCCGGTGCATCGAAGTTCGCCAGCGGCTGCGCGCAGCGACTGGCCGCAGCGAGGAGCGCCGGACGCGGCACGTTCACGAGGCGATGCAGGCCCGTCGATTGTAGCATCATGAGGCCAGCGGCTGACATGGCGAGGAGGTAGAGCATGATGGTCGTCGGCGATGGTGAGCACTCAAGGTGGACGGTCTTGATGAATCGGCAAGGTGGCGTTCGTGGCGTTCACGGGTTAGGGACGATTCATCAAGGATCTGTGGAAAATGGCGAATATTCCGAGACAGATTCCATTCTGCGGCCGAGGTCGTCCAATCTGAAATCACCAGTGAAATCACTCGTCGCGCAAGCTCGTGGACGTTTGTTGCCTCGAGGGTTCCAGCCCGCGAGACCTCGACCACAGGAAGACCTCGACTCATCGAGAGACGAGCGAGGCGCGGACTAGCGGACCACGGTGTCACGTGAGACAGATTTCACCACGAAAGAGAATAAGAAACCAAGTAAGAAACTTTGTGAAAAGCACAAGAACCACCCACACTAGCCATGCTCGTGAGCCCACGGGCCGGCGCTCCAGCCAGAAGCCCCAGTCGATCGCGTTCACCAGGATTCACGAACGAATCGCTCGACGTGCCGAAATGCTAAAGGCCGGCTTCTGCGAGGGCCTCGTCGACGTCGAAGGCGCGTTGCGTAAACGGCCAGCTAGCCTCGTCATCGACGTGGGTGCGTATGACGGCGCCGACGCGGTCAAGTTCGCCAGCGCAGGGCACAAGGTGATCTCCATCGAGGCAACACCCGCCAAGAAACATGCTATTCTCAAACGGATCTCGCGCAGCTCGCACGCGGACCGAATCACCTTCTTGCTAGCCGCCGCATCGAGACGGAGTGGTAATGTGACATTCACGACGTTTGGCAAGGGCAGCATGCAAGACCAGATACGGCCGCAAGGATGGACCGCCAATTCTCACGAGGTGCAGGTGCCCGCCGTGACACTCGATAGCGTAGTGGGTCCGACGGCGCATGTGCTGTACGCCAAGATCGACGCGCAGGGCCACGACGGCGCGGTGGTCCTCGGCGCGCGCGGCTTGATAGCGACGCAGCGGCTGCAGTTCATCTCCCTCGAGGTCTCTCCTCGCCTCGCCACGAACACGAGCGAGTACGTGGAGGCGCTTGCACTCTTGCTCGCGCATGGCTATGCGTGCATGGATTGCTCGCATGGGTGGACGCCGCACCCGACCGTGTACAGCGTGCGTCAAGCCGACTGGGCGCCGCGAAAGTCGAGCCGCACGGTCGAGGCGCGGCTGGCTGAGCTCGCGCGCAACGCGCCGTGCGACCGCATCGCCAGCGGCTGCTGGACGAATGTGGCTTGCGGTCTCGCCAAGTCACGTTCGTCTTTCACATGATTTTTGTTGAACTTTCCCTGTCTTTCTCGTCGGCGTTCACAATTCTCCGAGTGGCTGTGTACCCTGATAGTTCATATTTGGGTCTCGCCGCACTTTATCTCTTTATGGCTGTTTCTCAGCTCTCCGTCTGCATGTGTCTCATCCGAGGCCTGGCCTGTATTGTATTGTATTGTCTTCACGGCTGTGCTGCTTACGTGTTGTGTGTATTAACAGTGTATTAACATGAACCCTACCGGTAATAGGAAATGTCGGGCATCCCACCTCCCAACATCGCCATCATCGGCGGCGGGATCGGCGGCGCCTTTGCGGCCGCGTGGCTCCGCAACGCGTCGGTGCGCCACCTCGACGTCTACGAGGCAAGCGAGCGTATCGGCGGCCGCACGCTCGCCACGCAGGATCAGGATGAGACATGGGCGACTGTGGAGCTCGGCGCGTCGATGGGCATCACTGAAAATCGCTATATCCTCGAGGCGGCGCGGTCGCTCGGCCTTGCCACAGAGCTGCGTTCTGAGGTGAGCTGGCGGGGCGGCGGGCGCCTTGCGATCGTGGGCGCGGGTCGAAAGCTCGCCTTCGAGGAGGGGGCTTGGAAGGCGACGACGCTCGTGCGCCTGCTCTCGCGCTACGGCGGGCGAACGCTCTACCGCCTGGGGCAACAAGGATCAGAGTTTATCCGCAACTTCAGCCGCATCTACGCCGCTCAGGATGACGGCCGAGCTTTTGCGACCGTCGATGAGTTGCTCGCAGTCGGCGGCTTGCACGAGTGGCCGCGGCGATCCTGCGCCGAGGCAATGGCGGTGCTCTTCTCCGACGCCGCCGCTCCGGCGGCCACGGAGCTCGTGGCCGGCTTGATGCGCAACAATTATGGGCAAGACTGGGCGCCGAGTGGCGCTCTGTGCTGCTTCACTGCCATCGCGCCTCTCGCAGCGGGCGGCTCTGCAGCTGCCATTGGACTGGTGGGAGGCTGGGAAGAACTGACGCGCGGGCTCCTACAAAGCAGCAGCCGCAGCCGCAGCCGGCGCGGTAGTGCGGGCGAAGACGATCCTGCCGCTGCCACCATCGGTGCGACGAGACCCCAGCTCCATCTCAGCAGGCAAGTCACGTCAGTCGTCACACAAGATGACGGCCGTTTCGTCCTGAGCTTCGCTGACGGCTCGTCGGCTGCGCGCGTGTACGACCATGTGGTGCTCGCGGCGCCGTGCCCGACGCTGCCGGCGACCGCGGAGGCGCACGACGAGAGCCCCAACCTGCTACGCCGCTGCGCCCCGGTGCCCTACCAGCACGTGTACGTAACGCTCGTCTGGGGCCTGCTCGATCCTGCATATTTTGGCAAGTCCGAGCACGCCGCGAGCTTCAACGCCAAGTTCTCGGACGTGCTCGTCGCCGACGCGGCGGGCCGTTCGGTGCCGTTCTTGAGCATCGGCCGCTTCGACGAGCAGCACGCGCCCCCTGCTCACGACAGCGCGCCCCCTGCGTTCCCTTCGGCGGCGGTGAGCGCTCACGACAGCGCGGAGTGCGCGCGCCTGTACGCCGGCGCTCACGACGGCGCGGGCGCGATCCCGCGCTGGAAACTCTTCTCGGCGCAGGAGCTGAGCCCGGCGGACCTCGCGCCGCTCATTCTGTGCCACGAGGAGAGGCTGACGGTACGGCATGCGTGGACCTCGCCCGGCGCGTACCCGATCAGTCGGCCACGCAACCTGAGCTCATTCGTGCTGCATGAGAGTGTAAGCGGTGGCCTGTTCCTCCACCCCTCCGCCATCGAGGCGGCCACTAGTGCCATGGAGGTGGTCGCCGTCGCCGCACGCAACGCAGCGCTCCTGTTGGTGCAGCGGCTCGCGCAGATACGCCGAGCCAATCGCCTGCGGGAAAACGCCGAGCTTCACCAGAAGTTCGTCGAGGCGAACGCCGCGAGGGCGGAGGCGGACGCCGCGCCACCAAAGTCGCAGTTCCCGCGAGGGGAGACGCCGAACGCCAAAGTTGGAAAGGGCGAGTGTGCTGCTGGCGAGCGTGTGCAGCCAGGGGAGTGACGGCAGCGTGTGGCTGAGGGCATGTTGTAGGGGTAACGGGAAACACATGTGAGATGTGTTATCATCGGTATCGCGTGCGCCTTCGTGCGTCTGGCGAAACCGAAGTGCAGCAACAGCGGGTGCAGCAAAAGGAACCCTCGATAAGATATGGCTTATGGGAGAGAGCTTGTGGCCGGACGTGAATTTGAGACTGTGTGGTGAGCGCGCGCGCGCGCGCATGGGTGGGGGACCGCGACGAAACTGACTAACAAACAGACTGTGAATTTGAGCTCGGGTCGGCTGCTTTTCCGTCGTGATCGCCAGCCTGGCGTCCGAGAAGAAGCGGACGCGCCCACAAACTGGGCAGACCAGGAAAGGGCCCACGCGCGCACGTGCAAGTACTTCGATCGCTGTGATGCAGCTGCGCAACTTGTCTCAGTTGCTTGTCGCCCGCGGCCGATTCTCGCGCGCCGCTGGCTCCTGGCGCGGCCTCATCACTTCGGCAGGGGGCGAAGTGGTCAGCATCGCTGGGCAGCATCGGCCCGGGCGGGCCATCTACCTCGACTCGCAGGCGACGACGCCGCTCGATCCGCGTGCGCTGGATGCCATGCTGCCATATCTGACGGGCGTCTACGGCAATCCGCACTCGCGCACGCACGCCTACGGCTGGGAGTCGGGTGACGCCGTCGAGACGGCGCGCGAGCAGGTGGCGTCGCTGATCAGTGCGGACCCCAAGGAGATCATCTTCACGTCGGGCGCGACCGAGTCGAACAATATGGCGATCAAGGGCGTGGCTCACTTTTACAAGGAGAAGAAGAACCATCTGATCACCACGGTGACCGAGCACAAGTGCGTGCTCGACTCGTGTCGCTCGCTTCAACGGGAGGGCTTCGAGGTCACCTACCTGCCGGTGGGCAAGGACGGGCTGGTGGACCTGAAGGCACTCGAGGCGGCCATTCGGCCCGAGACGGTGCTCGTCTCCGTCATGCACGTGAACAATGAGATCGGCGTCGTGCAGCCCATCGCGGAGATTGGCAAGCTGTGCCGGTCGCGCAAGGTCTTCCTCCACATCGATGCGGCCCAATCTGTGGGCAAGATCCCGGTGGACGTTGACGCGCTCCACGTCGACCTGATGTCCATCTCGGCGCACAAGCTGTACGGCCCCAAGGGCATCGGCGCGCTCTACGTGCGCCGTCGACCACGCGTGCGCCTGGAACCCGTCTTCTCCGGAGGAGGGCAGGAGCGTGGCATGCGGAGTGGCACGCTGCCGCCGCCTCTGATCGCAGGTTTCGGCGCGGCGTGCGAGATCTCGGGGCGCGAGATGGCGCGCGACCTCGCGCACGTGCAGCGGCTCTCACGCAAGCTGCACAAGGGCATTGTGGAGGCCATCCCCCATGTGGTCGTCAACGGCTCCATGGACTCTCGCTACCCCGGCAACCTGAACGTGTCGTTCGCGTACGTCGAAGGCGAGTCGCTCATCATGGCGCTCAAGGACGTCGCCGTCTCGTCAGGCTCGGCGTGCACCTCCGCCTCACTCGAACCCAGCTACGTGCTGCGCGCGCTCGGCGTCGAGGAAGACATGGCGCATACCTCGATCCGGTTCGGCATTGGTCGGTTCACCACGGACGCCGAGGTGGACTATGCGATACAGACGTGCGTGAAGCACGTGGAGCGGCTGCGCCAGATGTCGCCGCTGTGGGAGATGGTACAGGAGGGCATTGATCTGCGCACCATCAAGTGGTCGTCCCATTGACGGCGCCCAATTCCAATTTGGGGACATGCGACGGTTACATTGACGGTTACATTGACGGTTACATTGACGGTTACATTGACGGCGCCCAATTTGGGGACATGCGACGCACCCTGCGACGGGCGATGTGGAAGCCTGACGCACATGATGAGCCACATGCTGCCGCGTGGAGGGAAGAGAGGGGGTTTTGAGTCGCATCTTTCGGTCGGCAAGGGCCGAGGCGGGTGCCTGGCACGGAGCGAAACTGCTTGAACTGCTTGTACGAGTGTGACGGATTGGGTAGCGCGTTGTTTGTGACTTCGAGATGGTGCAAGTTTCGTCCGGTTTGGAACAGTACGCATCGGAAATTGAGGTTCGTCATCTCGCGTGCATCGACGAAATCGCGCACACATTGACCGATCTCTCGAATGCTGAGTTCGGACTTCATCGTCATGGGCGTGGCGGAGATTGAGACCGGAAACCATCGATATATTTGTGACGCGCTCCTCACGTCACTCCACAACCCGCGCCGTTCGCTTGTCGAGTCGGTGACCCTCACGTCGAACAACATGCGTCAGACGGACTTCATCCTCGTGGGCCCCACGAGAGACGTGCTGCCCCTTGCTGAGGACCCCGCCTGCCAGGCGGCATGGGTGCACAATCACCGCCGTACCCTTGCTCACGCCGCCGACTGCCACACGCTTCAGCTGCGGGTCGAGTGCCCCACCAACCTCGAGGCCAAAGTCGACCTCCCTGGCGGTGTATACGACTGCAGCTACTCGAGCAATGGAGACTCGACCCCCTCTCCTTGCACACCTTCGCGCGCTGGTGACTTCTTCATCGCCGGCAAGAGGGTCGATACTCCTTGCCCTGGCCGCCGCAAGCTGAATGTTCAGCCGTCGCCATCGATCTTGCAGGAGGTGAAGCTTCAATTGCGTGAGCGCAACGAGCGCACCTCAAACGATTCAGTCATGAGCCCGGTCATCTCATGACGTGGGGAGAAGAAGATCCAAGATCATCACACCCGGGCGGTACCCCTGAACCCGGAGTGCCGCCATGGGTGCGCTGCCGCTTCGGGTACCTGTGCAGGGTACTTGTGGACGCCTCGAGGACGCCCCACTGCGCGCACTGAGCCGCAGCGTACCTTCCCCGGCCGTGCCGTCCTCAGCGATGGTGCACACACCTGATGTACAGCACTTTCAAGGTAGTACTAGAGTATGCAAGGTCGTAAGTAAGGCGCTGCTCGAGTGTACGATATTGAGCGGTGGAGCCGTCCTTTGAGACGATCGTGCGGTGAGCGCGGGGGGACCGCGACGAAACTGACTGACTGACGGAGGGGGATGTGAATTGGCCTGTTTTTTCGGTGTGTCGGCGACTTTCGTGAACGAACCCCTAAAAAGGACAGCTCGATCATCCTTGCAAACGGCTCTGGTCAATGCCTCCAACTTCGAGTTCCTCAGCCACCAACCTTTCCGCACGCGCGATGGACCCCAAGAGGTCCAAGCTTGCGACGCTCAAGAATCTGCCCGCCGCGGCCAACGCCTTTGCTGCTGGAGCGGTCGCCAAGGCGTCCGGCCAGAACGGCCTCTTCGTGCCCGACGGCCAGACGACTGCGCCGGCGAGCTCCGCAGGCAGCAGCCGTGCGTCGACAGCGATGGAGCCGGTGCCGCCGCCGCCGCGTGCACCGCCGCCCGCGGCGCGTGGTGCCGAGCTCGCACGGCTGCTGAGCGCCATCGGCACAGACCTACACGCTCCAGCCGCCGACGTCGCGCTGGCATTCTTGAGGCGCGCCCTCGCCTCGGCGCCCAAGGGCGGCGCGCTCGAGGCGGAGGTGATGGGCAACGTGTGCGTGGCGCTCAATTCGCTTGGTCGGCACTCAGAGGCGCTGCAGATGGCCGAGAACGCGTGCGAGGTGCTCCGCGCGGGTGGCGGCGGCCGCACGGCGCAGACCCAACTCGCGGCGATGCTGCACAACAAATCATGCTGCCACGAGTTCCTCGGCAATCGGACGGCGGCACTGGAGACGGCAGAGGCGGGGCTGAAGCTCGCCACGAAGCTCGGGCTTCCCGACGACGACGCGCTCCTGCAGCGGCTCACCCAGTCCAAGGCCGATCTAGTGAAAGCTCTCACCGACCCGTCCCTTGCCAAGAAGGCGGCCGTCGTGGCCGACGATGGAGGCGGCAAGGGCAAAAGCCGCGTGGCAATGCTCGCGTCGGACACGCTGGCGCTGCGCTGCTCGCTGCCGCTGCTCGAGGGGCTGCTGACTGCCAAGGCCGAGGCCGAGGCCGCGCGCGACGAGGCGCGCACCGCTGCGAACGACGCGCGAGCGAAGGCGGAGGAGGAGGCGGAGAAGGCCAGAAGGCAGGTGGCCGAGGTGGAGGCGGCGATGCGCAAGGCGGCGGAGGAGGCGCAGCTCCGGCTGTCCGTCGAGCAGGCGGGCGCCGTCGCGCTGCAGCAGAAGCTCAACGCCGCGGCCAACGCGGAGAAGGACGCCGAGCTCGCGACGGCGGCGAGGGCTCGGGAGGCGGCGCTAGAGGAACTCAGGCAGCAGCTAAACGAGTCGCGCACCGCGTGCGCGTCCACGGAGGAGCAGCGGCGCGCGGCGGCCGAGGCGGCCGCGGCGGCCAAGGCGGCGCTCGAGACGGCGCGACGCGAGGCGGCCGAGGCGGCGGCGGCCGCCGCAGCGCGTGAGGCCGCAGCGAGCGAGACGGCGGCGGCGGACAAGGCGGCGGCCATCGAGGCGGCCAAAGCTGCGGCGGCCGCCGAGCGGTCGAGCGCGGCCGACGCGGCGGCCAAGGCGGCCGCCGAGCTGCAGGCTCGTCTCGCGAGCGCGCAATCCGCGAGCGCCCAGGCTCAGCAGCTGGCATCCGAGCACGCAGAGAGGGCCGAGAATGCTCTGCAGGCGCTCAGTGAGCGGGACGAGCGCATCGCAGCGCTGCTCGCCGCGCAAGCGAGCGCGGCCGAGAGTGCCGCGCAGGCGGCGGCGGCGGCGGTGCGCGAGGCCGAGGCCCGAGCGGCCGAAGCGCTCGAGACGGCGCTTGAGACGGCGAAACGGCGCTGGTTGGAGGCGGCGGCGGCCGCGGAGAAGACGAAGCTGGACGAAGCGACGAGAGCGACGCGCGAGGCGGCGGAGAGGGCGGAGAAGGCGCTCCAGGCGAAGCTGGCGACGGCCGACGAGGCGCTGCGGAGCGCCAAGGAGCAACACGCGAGCGTGGCGCGCGAAAAGGCGGAGCTCGACGCGCGTGAGCGTGCGGCGGTCAAGCGTGGCGACTCTCTGACGGCCGAAGTGGCGGACCTCCGCAAGCAGCTGCAGGCGCAAGGGGAGGAGATGGAGGCGGCGGCGCGCCGCGCGTCCGAAGCGCTCGAGGCGGCGCTCGCCGCCGCGGCGCGGGAGGCGACGGCCACAGCGCAGGCGGAGGCGACAGCACGAGAGCAGGAGGCGAAGGTCGCAGCGCAGGCCGCAGAGGCGGAGGCGAGTGCGCGGCTCCAAGCGGCGCGTGACGAAGCACAGAAGGCGCTCGAGACGGCGCTTGAGGCGCAGCGCACGGCGCTCGAGGCGATGGCGGCCGAGGCGGCCGTGGCGACACGCTCAACTGCCGAGGCCGAGAAGGCGGCAGCGCTCGGCTGGGAGAAACGCGCTCAAGAGCAGCTAAGGAGCGCAGCCGAGGCGGCTCACGCTCAAGCGCTGGCTACCAAGGAGGCCGAGCGCGCAGCGATGGAGGCGGCGGCCGCGGCCGCAGCGGCCGCGGCGGCGGAGGCGTTGGAAAAGGCGGCGGCGGTGCACAAGGCGGAGCTCGAGAAGCGCGCGAAGGCGGCCAAGTCGGAGCTCGCCGCGCTCGAGAAGAGCGCCGAAGAGGAGCGTCTGAAGTTGGTGGAGGCGGCCGAGACGGAGCTCAAACGGGTGCAGCTCGCGCTCAAGCTTCAGGTGAAGACGGCGAAGCAGCAGGCGGCGGCGGCGCTGCAGGAGAAGGAGGCGGCGGTCGCAGCCGTGGAGTCCACCAACAAGATGATCGTCAAGATGCGCGAGGAGGTCCTCGAGCTCGGCAAGGAGCGCACCGCGCTGCAGAGGAAGACCGCCGAGCAGCTCGCCGCCGCGCGCAAGACGATCGAAGAGACGCGCGCGCTCTGCGAGCAGCAGGCCACTGAAGCCCAGGCCGCGGCGCGCCGCTCTGCGAAGGATCTGGACGCCGCCGAGGCGCGGCTGCATGCCTACGCCGAGGATGCCGAGGCGCAAAAGCGAGCGGCACTGCAGCGTCAGGACGAGGAGCTCACGGCCGCCTTCCAGGCGAGTGCCGTTCATTGCCTCTGATTGCCTCTGATTGCCTCTGGTTGCCTCTGGTTGCGGTGCGATGGTTGCCTCTGATGAGTGCCTCTGATGGCTCGTGCCGTTCCGTGCTCTTCCAGGCGGTCAACTCGAATCACTTGGCCGCTCTCGAGCGGCAGGAGGCGGAGCATGAGTTGGCGCTCAAGGGGCTCGAGCTCGACCTGTGCGTGTACTACGAGGAGAAGCTCGACCAGAAGGACGCCTTGCTCGCGAATGCAGAGGAGCGCGGGGCTGTCGAGGCGCGTTCGGCCGCCGCTACGGAGCTCGAGGCGTTGCATGCGGAGTAGGCAGCCGCAGATCGACGAACCTTTGACGAACCTGACGAACCTCTGAGTGCCCTCGATGAACTTCTGAGGGACCTCTGTTTGAGTGCCCACTGGATCGGCCTGCCCTCTTTGAGTGCGCCTGAGTGCATCCCTCATCAGGTACCTGGGCAAGCTCGCGATCCTCGAGGGCGCCATGGAGGCGCTCAAGGCCGAGCACGCGCAGGCGCTCAAGGCGGCGCTAGAGACGGCGGCCAAGGGGGAACCGCAGCAGGTGCTGATGCTCCGACTCGAGATCGACGAGCTCAAGAAGACGATCACACGGCTCACGCCAGCGAGGGAGGCCTCCGCGAGCACATGAAGAGCACGGGCTAAGTCCGGGCACTCAGCTGAGCGCTCAGCCAAGGCCCGGAGGAGGTCTACAGGAGGAGCGGCAGGTGTGCAGCACCGCACAGATGAGGTCCCGCACGATTGCGGGCGGCGCGCGCGACTCGCTGAGCAGACACGGCAGTCAGGAGCCGCCGTGTTCGCCACATCGCCGTGTTGGCATCGAAATGCTATTGGTAAAACTCGTCGTACCGGTCCGACTGTGCCCGATAGAGTGTTACGTACTCGACGCTACCACGACCGTCGACCGACGATCGACGTGTATACGGTGTGGTAGAGCGGTAAGTCGTGTAGAACGGAACGAGTACGGAGGCATCGGTGTTTCGGTCCCGAGTATACTGAACAAACGAAAGAGAACCAGCAACCACAACGCACATGCCAATAACATGCGAAATGCGATCGGAGGATGCACGTGCCAGCACCAGAGACCACGACCGTCCACCCAACGAAGGCGTCACTCTCTTGAAAACTCTTCTCTCTAAGTTCTAATTTTTAAATCGGGTTCGCAAGCATTTGCGGGCCCGCGGCAGCTCCTCGGTAAGAAGCCAACGTTTTAATCGTCGCAGAGGTTGGCCTCTGCGCTCCGCTATGCCTACACAACTCGAGCCCGTCACGACGACAGTCGATCTCCAGCTCCGCTTTTAGATGTCATCGAAGTCCAATCTTTGGCCGGGGGACTGCTCCTGCAGCCTGCGGAGCTGTGCCTGCTGACGGCGCAGCTTGATGGTCGCGGCGGTGTGCTCCTGCTGCACGTCGCGCAAGCGCGCGGTGCTCTTGCTCACCTCGACCGCCGTTGCTCGGACCTGCGCTTCGGTTTCGGCGAGGCTCGGTTGCGAGGCACTGCGCAACCGCGGTGCGGACAACGCGATGGGTGGTGCCACCAGTTTTTGAAGCGATCGCTGATGCCAAGCCTCGGCCAATCCATCGCGCTTGCCATGCTGGTACGCCACCTGCAAGCCGTGCAATATCGCATCGGCGAAGATTGTATCATCGCCTCTTGCGATGTGACGTGTTTGCCGCCGCTCCAGAGGCTGATAAGGCACCGGAGCGTTTCCGCCCATGGCCCACCAAGATGAGAGGAAGTCGGCACGCGCTGCAGGATCCTGGATGAGCAAGATCGAGTTGAGCAGCGCGGCAGCGCTGTTCTGGACGGGAGGTGGCGGTGGCGGTGGTGGCGGTGGTGGCGGTGGTGGCGGTGGTGAAGGCTTGGGCCAAGGGCCTCGCCCGATGCGGACGAGCCGTTCTTGGCGGTATGCTGGCGGGACGTACATCGCGTCCGTGCTCGTCACCGCTTGCGAGCGTAAGGGAAACCAGACCGGAGAGCGGCCCTCGTGGGCAAATCACCCGGCTTCTACGAACAGCTTTCTTGGGGCGGGCTACCCACACGCCAAGGGGCACTGAGATGCTCGTGCACGATTGCTCCGACGTTTTGCGGTTACATCCCAGTCACAAAATCGCTCTGAAACGCAAAAGAGAGGGTTTGAAAGAGTGCGAAAGGATTTTGAGAGGCTAGTTTGATTGTCCGTCATGTTTGACCCCATTTTGGCATGTATTGCAATGGGATGCGGAGCGAGCGCCAACGTCGACAAAGCTCCGGTTTGCGTGACTCCGGCAAGTGCCACGAGTGTGACACCATTGCAGCCTGGATACGAAGAGGACTTTGAAGCAGACGACTACGACGAGGTCGCTGTACAAGTGTCGAGCGGCCCTGCATACGATGATGATTTTGAAGCAGACGATGACATTGAGGTTGATGGACAAGCGTCGAGCGGTCCGCTCGCGTCGAATCAGGAAGAGTCCTCCACAACACATGGTATTATAGCCACTTTTGGCACGCCCAGCGACGCCACTGCTCAGGTGATCATCGGTGGCGAGTCTGCCTCGAGTAGCGTTGAGGTGCCTGCTCATGACAGAGCCAGCGAAGCCGACGAGGGCTCTGAGGCTCTCTCGGCAGCGCGTGAGACGCAGGTGCCGTGGGAGGTGGTGACGCTCGCCGATCTGGAAATGGGAGACGTGCTGGGCTCTGGCGGCATGGGCACGGTGCGCGCCGCTCACTGGCGTGGAGAGCTCGTTGCTGTGAAGACCCTGCACGGTGCCTCGGCGGCGCAGCTGGCCGAGCTCGAGGCGGAGCTGCTGGTGCATGCGACGCTGCGACACCCCGGCGTCGTACGGCTACTAGGCGCGAGTCTCGTCCCTTCCGCATGCTGCATCATCCTCGAGCACTGCTTGGGCTCCGTGTTCCACCGACTGCATCGGTCCGCTGAGCAAGTCGAGCGGCGCTGGCTACTGACGGTCGCGCTCCAGGTGGCCGAGGCGATGGAATACCTGCACAACCAGAGCCCGCCCATCGTGCACCGAGACATCAAGTCGCACAACGTGCTGCTGCACGCGACCGGTGCAGCGAAAGTGTGTGACTTTGGCCTCGTGGCAGTACGCGCGGCCACGGCGGGCACGCCGAACTACATGGCGCCCGAGTTGCTCCTGGCGAAGCCGTACGGCCGGGCCGTCGACGTGTACGCGTATGCCGTGCTGCTCAATGAGCTCCATTGCCGTGAGGTGCCGTGGGATGGGTACGCGCCTGCAGACATTAAGACGCTCGTGGCGAGTGGTAAGCGGCCTCGCACGGAGATGACAATGGCCCTCGCTGCCGAGCGGCTCCTGCATCGGGCGTGGCATCAGGAGGCGGCGTTCCGTCCCACCTTTTCCGAGATCGCCGCCGAGATGCGTCGGGTCGTCGATGCACTGCCACTCGGCGCGGCGGCGCTCGGCCTTGGCGCACTGCCGCCGGATTCCCTCGACGCGCTGTTCAAATGAGTATTCGGACATTTTCGTTCTCGAAACATTCGGTCAGGGACAAGAGGTGGAGGGTCCACTCGTCGCAGCAGGCTCGAATATGGCTATCTAACGGCTGACGCTGAGACCTGACTCGACGTCCTGAGCGGCGACGTTGAAACGAATACGAAAGATTCTGAAAACGGCTCGGCTTCGGTGTTCGGAGGCTGCTACGATCTACGTCGTGCGCGATCTTAAAGATGCATCTTACGATAGGCGAGATAGATTAGTGGTCTAGCCAGTGGTCCAGGCCGGCGGGGCGCCACGAGTCGAGTCGGAACCGATCACGCGACCTGTTTGCGGTTATTCTGAGAATAAAATTCCTGATCCGATCGATGTCGACTCGACTGATCCTTGGACTGATCGGTGCGGTTCCAGTGCGGACGGGACTCAGATGTCAGATCGGGATTAAATCGGGATCTCGCGGCGACGCGCCACTGAGGTGAGTTCAAAATCAGGTGGTGGGGGTAGTGTGTGAATCCAGAAAGAAAACCTCCCCCTACCCCTTTGGATCAAACGCGCGCTCGACGAACCGCGGGTTCGACCTCTTTCGCGCCTGTCAGGCGATTTGACTTTTGACAGCGCACTCTAAGCGTCTAACTCTAAGGCACACTTAACGCTTAATACATACTTACTTTTCCGAACCCGGTTCGATCTCTTTCGTATCTCTCGTCCGCAAGGGGCAAGGCATCGCCCTTGATTCACATGAGTTGGGTAAGAGTTGGGTTGAGTAGATGGTGCTAATCGGATCTTGAATTTGAGTTACAGTGTACGAGGTGCTGCCTGCTGTGCTGTGTGATCTTGTGTGATCTTGTGTGATCTTGACTTCTTGAGTTTTGAGTTACGAGGTGATGTGTGATCTTGAGGGGACCCGTAGTCTAGAGTGTGTACAGAGTGTCCGCACACGAACTCAACAGCACCACATGCCGCCCCGAAATCTAGAATTGCGCCGTGTTGGCATATGTTTTCTTTCGACTTTGACCATTGTTCGCGCGACGACCCCACGTGCACGTCTGCGCTCCGCGGCCTTTTTGCCCCGTGCTGCACGCGCAGTCGCGCGCGCACGCGCGTCCTGCGTTGCATGGGTTGCGTCCAGCACACCGGGCCTGCGCTGCACTAGTTGCACGGAGGGGGAGGCGGCCGCCAGGGCCCAGGCTGCGAGCATTATTCATGTGACACATCGGAGCGGTGACTCGTCTCTCCGCTCCGAGCAGGACGGCTCGGCTGTCCGTCCGGAGGTATATCTGCGGTCAGCTCCCTGGCCGCTGGCCGCTCTCTCCGCTCCGCTCTCGTCCGCCGGCCGAGCAGATCCCATGGCAGATCCGTTTCCGGCAATCGCAGCGCGCGGGCTTTGATGTCATTTGTGCGACGTGCTTAAGAAATCACACACGATACACATTCGCGTGTCAGCAATCCGTCACTCCTTGTACGGGACCGACGAGTGGTGAAGGAAGATGCGCGGCTTGCCGTCCGCGCAGCGCTTGTAGCCAAACGTGTACTCCACGGTGGCGACGTTGCCCGTCGTGGCGCAGGTGAAGTCGTACGAGCCCATTGCCACAGCCGTCTCACCGTTGAGGGCCACATTGTGGTTGGTGAACACAACCTTCTTCCAGCCCTTTCCGCCGTTGATTGCAAAGCCCGCATCTTCGCCCTTGAACTCGTCCATCTTCATCACTTCGGCGCCGACGAAGTACGACATGGCCACTTCGCCGGTGGCGCGGAACGGGTGCTTCGTTGCCTTCGTCGGCTTGAAGAGGACATCATGGTGGCCGTAGCCGTAGAGCTCGCCGGCAGCCTGAGCAGCGGCCGCCACGTAGTCGCCCTTCTCGAGGTACACGGACGAGATCTTCGCGATCGAGTCGGCCCACTTGGCCTGGCATTCAAGCACCTCCTCCTTGGTGATGGATGCGGCGTTAGCGACGTACGGGACCGACGAGTGGTGGAGGAAGATGCGCGGCTTGCCGTCCTCGCAGCGCTTGTAGCCAAACGTGTACTCCACGGTGGCGACGTTGCCCGTCGTGGCGCAGGTGAAGTCGTACGAGCCCATCACCACAGCCGTCTCACCGTTGAGGGCCACATTGTGGTTGGAGAACACAACCTTCTTCCAGCCCTTTCCGCCGTTGATTGCAAAGCCCGCATCTTCGCCCTTGAACTCGTCCATCTTCATCACTTCGGCGCCGACGAAGTACGACATGGCCACTTCGCCGGTGGCGCGGAACGGGTGCTTCGTTGCCTTCGTCGGCTTGAAGAGGACATCATGGTGGCCGTAGCCGTAGAGCTCGCCGGCAGCCTGAGCAGCGGCCGCCACGTAGTCGCCCTCCTCGAGGTACACGGACGAGATCTTCGCGATCGAGTCGGCCCACTTGGCCTGGCACGCAAGCACCTCGGCGATCGTGATGTCTGCCTTTGGCACGATGTCTGCCTTGGTCACGTAGGTGGGCACGACTACGCCACGCATGCGCTTCTTCTCGAGCCGGGTGAGCTTCGCCTCAGATGGCATGCGCATCGACACAGCCGCGCGCATCGGCGCCGAACCGATCAGCGGGGCATTGAGCGAGAGCGCGCTAGTCGCCAGAACCAGGGACAGCATGATACAGGGTGTTGCAGATTTGAGAATTTTTCTGCGATTCTGAGCAAGCTCGGATTCCGCTGTGCAGAGTTCAGCTTCGATCTCGGCTTTTATGCGATGCGATTCTTCCAACCGAATCGAGGTATCGTTCACCCCGTCCTCACCTTTGGTGCTCGGGAGTCAGCCACCTTCGTGAAAAAGAGCGTGTGCACAGTCAAATCGATAGGTGCCACAGGTCTGCCAAAAGTGTCCGTAGTTACTGCCCATCGTCGTGACCTCGTGTTGAAAATCCCATGTTCAAGAAAGTCGACAGCTTCCTCAATCTCAACCATTTGTCGGATTGCTCAACCATAGCGGCCCCAGAGAGCGGCTCGAAGCCGAAGGTGGTGAATGCTGTCAGCTACGCGATCCCCAAGCGAACAAAGAGTAGCGCATGGAGCGCCGGAGATCGGAGTTCAAAGCGTACCATCAAGGGGTAGGCGACCACTGATCAGGGTCGAGAAGGCCAGGAAGGGCTGACATTTGGATCGAACCCTTAATGCAGATAATTGGGTGCAGGGAAGGGCGCAGGCGTCGACTTGAGCGCACCGTGCTGCTTCGCCGTCGACGAAGTTGACGAGCCCGAATGGGATGAGAAGCGCGCCCAGTTCAACGCGGGCCTGAAAGGGCTCACTGCCCTCCAGCTCGCGGC
>Ga0210242_100382_pt1 | contig 39170 bp, 28 predicted proteins | sample ChrtobMeP5a_16mM_FD_155445 | JGI IMG/M metagenome (GOLD analysis project Ga0210242, IMG submission 155445) | Chrysochromulina tobin associated microbial communities from unialgal haptophyte culture, Seattle, Washington, United States - P5a_16mM | ecosystem: Host-associated > Algae > Haptophytes >... | reverse complement strand
GCGTTCCCGAGGTGATCGCGACGCCATCGATCTTGACGCCGATCTCACTCGCCCAGGTCTGTGTGACCAGCGTCACGGGATAGAAGCCGCCGCCGGGGCAGCTTGGCGGCGGCGGCGGCGGCGGCGAAGGCGGCGGCGGCGAGGGCGACGGCGGCGAGGGCGGCGGCGAAGGCGGCGGCGGCGGCGGCGGCGATGGGCCGACTTGGAACGCGTGCGTCTGCGAGTACCATGCGGTGAAGGCCATGCCGTAGTTGACGCCGTTGATCGTCACATACGCTCCGTGCCAGCCGTCCCCCGCAGAGTCCATGAGGACGAGTACGTGCGATCCAGGGGTGAGGCAGCACGAGTACGTATACGTCTGGAAGTCGCTCAGCGTTCCCGAGGTGATCGCGACGCCATCGATCTTGACGCCGATCTCACTCGCCCAGGTCTGTGTGACCAGCGTCACGGGATAGAAGCCGCCGCCGGGGCAGCTTGGCGGCGGCGGCGGCGGCGGCGAGGGCGGCGGCGAGGGCGACGGCGGCGAGGGCGGCGGCGAGGGCGGCGGCGGTGGTGAGGGTGAGGGCGGTGCCTTTGGATATGGCGCGTAGCTGATCGGGGTAATGACAAGTTGCCCGTTTCCCGAGTGAACTCCTTGTGCATTGAGCTCGATGTAGCCAGAAGCGAAGCTCGACCCTCCGCCAGCACCTCCGCCGCAAGTACGCAGATGATCTTGCGCTGCAGATGTCCATTCACCCGGCAGATGATCAAAGAATGCTGCGCCACCAAAATACCCCCCCCCCCCCCCCCCCCACCTGCACAGTTGTACGCTCCAGTTGTAGGCACACACTGTCCAAAGCCGAATCCGCCTCCACTTCCCAATCTGCCGTCGCAACTCCCTGGGAAGTAAGGGGCAACGCCGCCCAGCAATTGGGTACCTCCTGTGTTGAGGCACCCACCGCCACCGTGCCCACCGGCACCGTTGCCACCAATCGGACCTCCTCCTGCGCCACCTGAAGACCAACTAGACGCTCCTCCACCACCGCCAGCAACGACCAGACGTGTTGTGAGGTCGGTCAATCTGGTCCGGACATCAGTTGCGCCGCCGCCAGGCGCAGCATTTAACAATTGATTGGGACTAGGGGGCCGGCTTGGACCTCCTCCGTTGTATCCTCCCAGATTGGTCGAGATGGAATAATCCGAATTGCGAGACGCCCCTGCTCCGCCAACAAGGATGTACAGCGTTTGACCGGCGCTGACATTGATCAGCGCTGTGATACGGCCACCAAGACCTCCTGCGCCCCATTGGCCGGAGTTGTATCCTGTTCCTCCAAGAGGCGCCATAAGCATCGATGCGAACCGAGGAAACAAATGGCGGAACGATGTAGGTCTGAGCCATACCGGAAAACATGAATGTGGTCGCTGCTGGTATTGGTGGTCTTGAGGGCGAGGACGGCGGCGGCGAGGGCGAGGGCGGCGGCGGCGAGGGCGAGGGCGGCGGCGGCGAGGGCGAGGGCGGCGGCGGGCATGTTGAGACTGTGCCTGGGCCAGAGACGCCGTCAGTGAGGGTCGTTGGCCAAAAGCAGACGGCGGATATAGGCCAATGCGCCACATCACGAGTGCCGACATAGACATTTTGTCCCCCTTGGTACGCGGTATTCCCGTAGATCGAGGAAGACGTTATCCTGGCTGTGCCGGAATTGACATTGACACCGCCGCCATATCCCGCCCTCTCCCCCCACCAATAATATCCATTTCCAGCTGTATTCCCGTAGATCGAGGAAGACGTTATCGTGACCGTGCCATAAATGACATTGACACCGCCTCCATCATGTGAAACTGTGTTCCCACTGATGGTGCACGATGAGATGGCCACTGTTCCTGTTCCACCCTGCTGATACCAGACAATGACACCGCCGCCCCAAACAGCTGTGTTCCCACTGATGGTGCACGATGACAAGGTCACAGTGCCGCTGAAGACATAGATACCGCCGCCATCGTCAGCTGAGTTCCCACTTATGGTGCATGATGAGATGGTCACTGTGCCAGAATAGACATTGACACCACCGCCCCTTTGCGATCCGTCAGGCTGACCAGGCACACCCCCCAATACGTACCCCCTGGTGATGCTGAGCCCGATCAGTTGCACGACGCCCGACAAGCCCGGGTTGATGTACAGCACGCGACGCCGACTCGAGTAGCTCCCTTGTGCATCCAGCACGACCGAGCCTGCCACCGCCGCCTCGATGACGACGCTCCTGGTGACGCTGAGCTGGGCGGTGAGGTAATAGGTGCCGGAAGCAAGGACGATGCGGCCGACGGCGGTGTTGGCGAGTGCACTGGTCAGGTCGGCGACGGTGCTCACCGCGGTCTGCAGCTCACGGCGGTGGCTGGGCACAGTGGACTGCGAGGCGACGCTACCGACGATGAGCAGGAAGGTGCCCAACATCATCGAAGAAGGGGCGACGACGCGCTGGATGTGCGCCGCGACGAGTGCGCAAATGGATTATTGCGAGCATTGCGATCGCGCCTCGCTCGGTTTCTTCCACACGAGGAGCTCGTTCCGCACAAGTTTCCACAGGCGATTAGTGCCGCGAGTTAGTTCGGCGCTCGGGATCGCCGTTTCGGAAGGTAGATCATCGCCCCCAGCCCCCTGGAAACCTCGATGGAAACCTCGGATTGGAGAACAAAAATTTAGTAGTTTCGTTTTCACAGATCACACGACGAAACCGTGCATTCACGTTCACAGTTCCTGATGAACCGCGTGTTACGCGATAATCTGAGTGAGTTTATTGATAATAATCATGTCGTATCCATGGTCGTACGACACCCCTGCCACGACAACTGCGCTCCACGGTCGACTCCACGGTCCAGGTCGAAGCGGTGGAATCCAGGGACGGACCGCAAGCCGAGCAAGAGCACACGCTGCCCGCCCGTGGGTTCGGCTCTCCTTCACTATCTTGGACCCACCTCTCCACGAGTCTTACCAAGACCGCCTCCGCTTGCCTCCGCTTCCGCCGCGCCGCCACGGCGGCCTGCACTCTTGCTCTTCTTGGCCTGTGCCGCCACCATCCGTCCTTGACGCTTCCCTCGTCGTCCTCCCTCCTTGACCTCAGCTCGCCGTCTCTCCTCCCTCCTTGCGTACTGCACTCGCTCCTTGCATATTTCCAGTCGCCGTATCTCTTGACCCACCACCGCAATCGCCAAGACAGTTGCCATTGCCTCCGACGCCACCCCACCTTTCCGTATGGCCTCAGGTCAGCCCTGTTCTTGAACAAGCCCTGTTCTTGAACAAGCTCTGTTCTTGAACCAGCCCTGTTCTTGAACAAGCCCTGTTCTTGAATCAGCCCTACGGCTTCAGGCGGCTCCGAGGCGCGTGGAGCGCCTCGTAGAGGTCGCCTGCTGCGGAGTTGCTCCCTCGGGCGCCATCTTGTTGCCGCGCTTCGGACGGGGAGCTGTCTGGGGAGCGGCCACTTCGGCCGCCTCGGGAGCGATCGCCTTTTCCTCCTTCGAGGACGTGACGCAGCAGGTCTCAAGGGGCTGTGAAGAGGTCTCAAGGGCCGCGGCAGTTGGGGCAGCTTTCGACCCGAGCAGCCGCTCAACGAGCACCGACTTTTTGCCCACAGTGCTCAGGCCTCTCTGCTCGCAGAGCTCCTTGAGCTCCGCGACCAGCATCGCCGTAAGCGACGCCTCCGTCTCCGCCACAACCTCTGTCATGCTCGGCTCCTCTAGCACAGCAGAGGCCGCGGTTGCCTCCGCGGGCGCTGCCTCGATGGGCGCTGCCTCGATGGGCGCTGCCTCGATGGGCGCTGCCTCGGCGGGCGCTGCCTCAGCGGGCGCTGCCTCGACGGGCGCTGCCTCGGCGGGCGCTGCCTCGGCGGGCGCTGCCTCGACGGGCGCTGCCTCGATGGGCGCTGCCTCGATGGGCGCTGCCTCGATGGGCGCTGCCTCGATGGGCGCTGCCTCGATGGGCGCTGCCTTGATGGGCGCTGCCTCGGTCGGAGGGAGCACGACTGCAAAGACGTTCGAGATCGAGCGGAGATTGCTCTTGGGCGTCTTGCCGCCTGCCCTTTTGGCCGGCGGCGTGGCGGCGTCGGCCCGAGTGTCGCTCGGCTTCACAGCGCTCAAGGGCGGCGTTGCGGCCTGGTACGTCTCGCACGCGGCCTTGAACGTCTGCTCAGCGCCTCCCTCAGCGGCGGTCATGGCGGCCACGGGCTTGGGCGTCAGCTGGGGCGTGCATGCCAGGGCTTCGAGGGCCGCCAGAATGGGCCCCGGCGACGCGATGGGCGTGCCGGCGGCATCAGTCCATGGGCTCGGCCAGGACGCTGCCTCGACCGCCTTGGCGTCGGCCTTGGCGGTGGCCTTGGCGGTGGCCTTGGCGTCGGCCTTGGCGGTGGCTTGGGCGGCCTCCGCGGCCGCAGCCGCCGCACACATGGCCTCCAGGGTCAAGGTGCCTTCGGCGCGCTTGGCCATCTCGGCGGTGAGCTTCGCATACTTCTTGCCGTTCCAGTGGCAGATGAGCTCGATGAGGCGCGGCCACATCTCATGCCCGGTGGTCGTGCAGCGCACCTTCCCATTCGGCAGCCACTCGTAATCCCCGACCATCTCGAGGAATGCATGCGCCTCCGCCTCTGCCTCACGCCCCTCGTGCTTGTGAGCTGCGGGCGTCGCGCCGCGCGCCTCCTGCAGCACGCCGTCCGTGCCGAAGACAGACAGCGTGGGCGTCGCCTCGGGCGTGCCGACGAAGCGGATGTGCGTATTCAGTTTCGTGGCCATCACCTCCGTCGGCGGCGCGTCGTCGGCGCCCACCTCAGCGAACAGCCACTCGCTCTCCCACTTGCCATCCCACTCCTCCACTTCCCAGGCCTCGTACGCGGCCATGTCCCACGCCGACCACTCCTGCGCCCCCCAGTCGGCGGCGGTGCCCTCCTCGGGCTCGTCAATCGCGTGCCAGAGCGTCAGCTCAGTCGTGTCGCCGACCGGGGAGCTTGCCACCCAGGCGCCCGCGCGCGCATTGGGCACCACGCGTGCCTCGCCGCCCGAGTCGAATCGCACGTGCACATTGGTGCGGCCGGCGGTGGGCATGGGCGAGCTGGTCATGGACGCCGAGACGCTCATGGCGGCCGTGTGCTCGGCGTCCATGTAGACCGAGGGCGGAGGCGCGAGGGGTGAGGCGCGGGCGACCGGTGAGCTTAGAGCCCCCGCGGGCGACGTGGGCGAAGGGTGGAAGATACCGACGGCGATGAGCTCGCCCGTGGGCGACGTGGTGGTGCGAAGAGGCGTGAAGTCGCCCTGGACGCTCATCGCGCTCGGCGTCCGCCGCGCGATGGGGGTTGGCATCGCATAACGAACGGACCGCTCCGGCACGGCCATCTGCTCGAGCTTTCCGAAGGACACGCGCCTGGACTGGAGGCGATCAGAGCGCGACAAGGGCGTCTTCTTGGCAGACTTCTGGGCCGAGGCAATGCTCTGCGGCGTGGTCTTGATCGGCGTGGGACGCGCGATGACCTGCGAAGCACATTGCCGAATGAGTTGGATCGCGCGCGCGCGCGCGCAAGAGACTCATTTCGAAGGCGTGAATGGCGCCGGGAGGGATGTTGAGTTTGAGTGGCTGTCAGGCTGACGCACCGACGGCTTGACGGGCGAGGCGCTGATGCGCACGTTGGGCGAAGAGGCTGAGAGCGGCATGTGATGAGAGTCGGAAAGCCGATTATTTGAATGCGTCGTGGAAGCGAGCGTCTCGGGCGACGTGGCCGCGAGACTGTGCCGCGAGCGGGAAAAAGTTTGAGAACGTCAAGAAGGACCCTGTACGGGCGGAGATGTACGGGCGAAAACTACATTGTACTTCCCCGGGCACGGTGTCGTGCCTTCCTGCATCCGCTGATGAAGAAAGTCTCTCGCAGCCTCAGGTGGCAGCCTTGCTCTCCGACACAAGCTGACGCACGAGGTCAATGGCGGCCACCGAGCCCACGATGACCGCCTTCGAGAGGTCGACGTCGCCGCTCTCCATCTGGCTGATGAGCCCGTCCATCGTGGCCACGCGCACGAGCCCAATCGGGATGCCCTCGACCGCACCACCGCCGGGGGGCGGAGGCACCGCGCCTTTGGCGACGAGCTCGCGATAGGCGGCGTCGAGGTCCTCCTTGACGAGGAAGAAGGGGAAGAGGGCGCCGCCGCCCTTGTCTTCGAATGCGACGCGCTCCGAGTAGAAGAGCGGCACCTGCCCTTTGGTCTCGTCAAGGGTAGTGGGCAGCAGCACGCCCTCCTTCATATTGTACTGCAGCGCACGGTTGGCGAGCACCACTTGCCGTTTCGAAGGGCGCAGCCGCAGCTCGCCTCCCAGATCGGGCTGCTCCTTGCGCACGAGCGGGAAGTAGACCTCGGGCAGCGTCACCACCTTGAAGCGCGCCTCGGGGCTCGTGCGTTGGAGCACGCGTAGCTCGAGCAAGGCTTCCGAAGGGTCGAGCCACAGATAGCCCACCCGACCGCCATTAGCGGTAAGGAATGGAGAGCTCTCCTCGTTGACAAGGGCGACCACCGGTACCTTGGCCAGCTTCGCCTCGATCTGTTGGCGGCTCAGCTTGACGCCGCCGGCCGAGGGGGCCGCCACGCCACCGTCGGCAGCCATCGCAGCCGGCGGCCACACGCCGGCGCGCGTTGACGTTGCGGCGGCCGCGCCGGCTGCGAGTACAAGGCGCCGCGTGGACGAAACTGGCGGTCCGTCAAGGCGCCGCGTGGACGAAACGGGCGGACCGTCTTCGTCTTCGCCGTCGTTCCGCAGCTGCATCCTGGTCGACGCGCGGGCGCGGTTGGGCAGCGCCACCGTCCGGATGGCCTCGGCGACCCCGTCCGCCGCATTCGAGCTCACCACATGGCGCGCGACCTTCTTAACGGAAGCGACCGCGTTCCCCATGGCCACCGGATAGCCCACCAGCCGAAGCATCTCGAGATCGTTCTCGCCATCGCCCACGGCCATGACCGAGGATGGCCGCACTCCAAGGGAGCGGAGCATGGTGCGTACGGCAGCGCCCTTGGAGGTGCCCGCGGGCAAGATCTCGAGCGTCCAGTCGAGCGCCTGCACCACGCGCGCCGGCTCTCGCGTCCTCCTGAGCGCCTCCTCGAGCCGCACACGCAGCGGCGCCACCGCCTCCGGACTCGAGCAGAGCACGAGCAGCTTGGAGACGGCGGTGCGCGCGTCGGCGCCGCGCGGCACCGCCGCCGCGCGCACCGCCGCGCTCACGCGCCACGGCGCCTGCACGTCGCCCTCCGTCGCCGCCGCCGCCGCCGCGAGCGACGCCCTGTCCCAGGGCGTCTCGCACTGGGCATCGTCGTAAGAGCTATATTTGACGGAACGCCCGTCGAGGCACGGCGTGATGAGCCGATGCGATACGGTGGTCGTCGGGTCGTCGTTGCGGCAGTAGGCGCACACGGTCACGCTCGGATCGCCCTCGCACGCCGCCTCGATGCGCTCGATCGCAGAAGGCGCAAGGATCTCATCCACGATCTTCTTCCCAGCGATGTCGTAGGCCACGAGGCCCTGGAGAAAGACTCCCGGCGTGACGAGATTGTGCGGCTCGAGCACATCCTGGACCCACGGGCCAGCGCGTGCTCGGCCGGTAGCGAGCAGCACTTTCAGGCCAGCGTCGCGTGCCTCCTGGATTGAGGCGGCCACGGTGGGCGTCATTTCGTGCTGTGGATTGAGTGTTGTGCCATCGGCGTCGAGGACCACCGTGGTGATGGGCGCGCGGCGTCGGAGCAACGAGCGGATGAAGGCGCCATTCGAGGGTGTCGCTGCGGCGACGAGCACCAAGAACGACGATCGCATTTTCTGCGAGTGCGCGTCGTTTCGAGCGTCCTTACGTTCGATTCCCCCCCTGTGGGAGAGTTTCACCGGCACGAGTTTCTCCAGTGAAGTGAAAAACCAGATATATTCCACTTCACATCGCCGGCACGGGTGCGGCGTGCGCAAGGTGCCCCGCAATCTTGCCGAGCGAGGCGACCTGCTTTGCGACCTGCTCGCTGATCACCCGGCGCATCTGGGCCTCACGCTCCGCGGCGCTCGCCGCCGCCACCTCGCTCTTCGTCGCCCGCGCCTCGGCGCTCGCCGCTGCGTCGCGCAGCTTTGCCGCCTCCGATGTCGCAGCGTCGAGCGAGGCGCGCGTGTTGCTCGCCTCCTCGCGCGCCGTGGCGAGCGAGACCTCGGCCGCCTCGGCGCGGGCCGTCGTTGCCGCGAGGTCCGCTCGCAGGGCATCGGCGGCCGCCAGCGCCTCGGCGAGCGCGGCGGCGTGCCGCTCCTCTGCCTTCGCTTGATCCGTTGCCATGAGGTCGATCTCCTCGCGCAGTGCCTTCTCGCGTGCCGCAGCCTCCGCCTCGCTCGCCTCCGTGGCCGCTTCGGCCGCCGCGACGGCCGCGGCCGCCGACGCCTCCTCTGAGATCGGCGCCTTCTCCGAGGGCGGCGGCGGCGGCGGCGGCGGCGGGGCACCCGACCGGTTTCCAGACTTGAGCGCGTCGAGCTGAGCCTGCACGTCCCGCAGCGTCGACTCCGCCGTCAGCGCGCGCTGCATTGCGTGTGGCAGCGCGCGCAGCGCCTTCTCGGACGCGCGCGCCTTACGCTGCGCCTCGCGATGGGCGTCACGCTCCTTGGTCAGGATGGCCGCATGGACCTTGGCGGCCTCCTTGAGAGCCTGCTGGGCTTCTGGCCACGACTCCTCCCATTCCATTCCGGCCTGGGGAGGCATGCTGGGCGTAAGCCGTAAACGTGTGGAGGCTTGCTCGGAGGACTGCGACTGCGCTTTCGCAACACGAAGTTCGAGGGTGGAAGCGTGTGAATCTCTAGATCGCAGTGTGAATATTCCTCAACTCGACCCTGAGTCCTCGAAAGGGAATCCTTAGGCATGGCATGTATGCAAGCAGATTTGCGTTTCCCGGTCCGCAGTCGCGCATTACAGTCGCGCCCCGTACAAGTAAGAATGTGGATGATGAGTCATCGACTCATCATCGCCCGTCGCCTCATCGGGAGGTCCTCGCCTCGTACATTGGCCAGCGCTTACCCTGCCGCTAGACATCTCCGCCCTGCGGCGGTCTCATCAGTCGTCATCGCGCTCCACGTACAGCACGCCGGCTTGCTCGGAGCCCAGCTGCAGCTGCTTGAGGAGGCCGAGCGAGATGCTGAAGAAGAAAAGGATGAGGATGCTCGGCGTGAGGCAGGGCTCGATGTACTGCACGAGAACCTCGTCGACTGCCGTGGGTAGCGGCTTGTCAAGCACCTTGCACACCGCCTCCACCGAGACAGCGATGCCCGAGAGGATGAATGTCGAGCCGAAGACGATCGCGCCGCCGCCAAAGAATCGCTCGAGCAGTTCCTGCCCCGCCTTGGGAATGCGCGAGAGCGGATCGGCCGGACCGCGTTTGACCTCCTCCGCCTGCATCGACGAGCGCGTCACGCCCGCCTCGCGCAGCACCTCGTCCAAGCGGCGGTCGAGCGAAGACGAAGACCCGCCGCCGCCGCCGCCACTGCTGCCGCTCCTGGCACTGGCATCGCGGCTGGAGCTGGGCGTCGCTGCCGGCGAGGAAAAGCCCATCGGCGCGGACAAACCCACCGGGCGCTGTGGCTCGGGCTTCTGCGGCTTGGACTTCTTCTTTGCAAGTGCGACCGCGTGCTGCGCCCGAGACCGGATACGCTGCACCCTCAGGAGCGAGGTACTCGGCTCAAAGCAGACGGCGACGACCACGATCGACAACAGTAGCACCAACAAGAGTCGTGGGTTCATCGTCGGCGGAATGAGGCCTGTGCCTTCCCTGACACGAGATGTCTTCGAAAGTGCCAAGTCAAGTCAAGTCAAGTCAAGTGAAGTCAACGTGATCGATTCGAAGAGCATTCTCATCAGAAGTGTTCACATAATTGACTTGCTTTGACGTCGCTTTGACTTTTATCTGAAATGCTTTCATGTCGGATCCCACGTGCCGCGTCGGCTGCACGCTTCGCCCTCGCGAGGCGTTGCAGCACCTCGAGCGCCACCAGCTCGACGGCAAACGCCCTCAACTATTGCGTCCAACGCGTCGCTCAAGCCGATCGTGAGCGCTATCTGTGCAATTTGCACGCGCCGGAGGCAGCCCGCCCTGGCCTATTTGCGTTGCATGCCTTCAACGTGGAGACGGCACAAGTGCGTTCGTCGACCACGCAAGAGGCCGCTGCGGCCGGTCGCTTCAGCTGGTGGCGCCGCGCGCTCGCTGGCGCGCTCGACGGCAAGCCTCCCGAGCACCCGGTCGCGATAGCCTTGGCACATGCCTGTGAACGGTACCGAATGACGCCGCGCTACTTGACGCAGCTGCTGGACGCACGAGAAGCCGATTTGCACGTGAAGCAGCCGGCTGACCGTGATGCGTTGCAGCTGTACTGCGAACAGACCGCCGGCGCGTTGCTGCTTTTAGGGCTCGAATGCGCTGGCGTGCCGCCTGGCGAGAGTGTGGCCGCAGAACATGCGGCATCTCAGGTTGGCGTCGCGTTGGGCATGGCCACGCTCCTGCGCGGCACGGCGGCGCACGCAGCGCAGGGCTGCACATATCTGCCGGCCGAGATCACCAAGCGCCACAACGTGAAGCTGAGCGAGATGCTTCGAGGGCACGCCTCCGCCGCAGTCTGCGACGCGGTTGCCGAGGTGGCCAGTGATGCAGTCACGCACTTGATCGCCGCGCGCAGCTTGCGTGACGACGTGCCCAAGGCAGCGCGACCCATCCTGCTCCCCGCCATCCTCGCGGAGCACATGCTCGATAATCTGAAGCGTAACGGTTATTCACCCTTTGCGGAGGGCGTACGGGCGCCCCCCGGTGGTGCGAGCCTGCAGCTCTCGCTGCTTTGGAGCCGTTGGACGTCGCGTTACTGATGTGGCTGTGCGTGGCACATTGCCAAGAATTGCGGCCCGGAAAAGGGGCGGGGGAGGCGTTCAAGAATTGAATGCAAGAATTCTCAAACCACGAAAACGGAAGTTACGTAACGCGCACCGCGCCACACTTTGACTTTCTGGTAGGGTAGTACGGCGTTGCTTCTCGTCTGCCTGCTCTGACGACGGCTTCACTGAAGTCGACTCTCACTGAAAGTCGAGCAGGCGCAGCGGCTCGGTGCGCCAGCACAGTCGGCCCGCGTGCTCATCGGGTGCGTTGGCGCCGAGCGCGTCGATGGCGCCCATTTCGGCGTCGCTCAGCGTGAAGTGGCCGACGCACGCGCCATTCTCGGCCATGCGCGCCTCAGAGGCCGTCTTGGGGCACACGGCAGCACCTTTTTGGAGCGCCCAGCGCAGCAGCACCTGCGCTGGCGTCGCATGCACGCTGGCATGCGCCCTGCATGCATCGAGTACAGCTGGCGCCTCGAGCAGGTGGCCGCCGAGGCTCGCCCACTTGGCCTTGCTGCCGTCCTGGCCGCCAAGGGACGCGTACGCCTGCAGCACGATGCCCTCGCGCTCACAGTACGCGCGCAGCTCCGCCTGTGGGTACAGCGGGTGCATCTCCACCTGGTTCACAGCGGGTGGCCATATGGTCGCAGTCTGCTTGAGAGTCTCGAGGTGCGCAACGGTGAAGTTGCTCACGGCGATCGACCGCGCCTTGCCCGTGCGGAGCGCCTCTTCCATCGCACGCCACGTCTCGGCGCGCAGCGCGACGATCTCAGTCTCAGCATGGCCATCCATGGCATAGTGCCACCGCCCGTGCTCAGTGAGCTCATCGTTCCTGCGGTTCATCGTGCGCCACGCGGGGCCTGGCCAGTGCATCATCCAGCAGTCGACGTAGTCGAGCTGCAATCGTTGCAGGCTGCGCTGCAGGCAGCCGAGCGCAGGCTCGTAGCCATGGAACTTTCGCCAGTGCTTGGTGGTGATGAAGACCTCACTCCGCGAGACCGTGCCGGCCGCGAAGGCCGAGGCGAGCGCCTTCCCGACCTCCGCTTCCGTCTTCTCGCCTGCATAGATGTAGGCCGTGTCGACGAGCCGGTAGCCGTTGCGGAGCGCCGCAGCAACGGCCTTGCACGCCTGCGATGCACCGAGGCGGTAGGTACCGAAGCCGACGTACGGCATGAGTACACCACCGAGCAGGAGCGCGCAGTCGGTGAGTGAAGATGCCGCTGCGGCGGTCGTCATGCGAAAGGGCGCGGCGGCGGGAGGAGCAGGAACAGCCCCGTCGGCGTCGGCGTCGTCCAAGGTCCGTTTCATTGTGTTCACAGGGGTTCACGGAGCGCGCACGTTCACGTCAAAAGTAATTTGCGTAGTGGCAAGACGCACTGCGACCGGTCTCGTGGAGACACACCGTGGGGGGCCAGTCGGGAGGCGCATTCCTTCCAGACTTCATTCATCCACACACGCTATCCCACGCTATCACGTTTTCGAGTACAACGCAATCTCAAACACGTGAAGGGCAACACATTGGGGCAACACCACAGACTAAAATGTGTAATGACACTGGGTCACTGCCGAAACTTCGTTTCGCGCACTGCGACCAAAAACGTTTCGTCAGACCGACATCGCGGAGTCCGGAGCAAGATGGTCCGGAGACATCCACGGTGTCGCTAGCTCCTAGTCCTACCCACCTACGCTCGTGGAGCACGCCATGCAATAAATCGCCTTCACAGGACACAGCGCGTTATTCATCAGCCCCCGTCCCCGGTCGCTCCTCAGACGCTCAGAGGCCTCACAAAGACGCCTCAGCGAGTGGGAGCTTTTTTGTGCCGCGAGACACGCACACACACAGAGATGCTAACCTAACAACACGGCCATACTCGCACACGCTGCCGAACAGACATAAAACACAATCAACCTTCGTTGAAAAACAACTTGAGCGGCGCGCGCGGGCCAGCGGCGAACACCCCAGATAAAGGCGAAACGCGGGCACATCTGGAGGCCTAGGCGAGGGCCACGACGCGTACATTGGACGCGTATAAAGAGACAGGAAGTCATGCATGACAGCAGGGAGTAAGTATGGAAACGGCGATACACGCGCGGCGCAGGCGCGGGGCGCGCAGAGGTGCGGCGTGGCGCGTTGCACATCGCCATTCACACCTCACTCAGGGGAGGGGGAGGGGGCCGCAGCACTAGAGAGTGGTGCCGAAGACGCCAAGTTCGCGACGGGCGTGACACCAACTTCGCGACGCTGTAGGATGCGTCGTAGGAGGAGTTCCGAGTACGGTGCCGTCTCAATCTCCGGGAAGTCTGACCACTGGCGATCGGGGTGAACGTCAGAGTCTGCGACCTTATTGACGCTATCATGCTCGTCCACCACAATGTGTCTGAAGGTCGCGTATGGGTCGGTATTGCAGCTCGCACTCTCCACGTGCACGTCGCCGTCATTGATCTCCCCGGCCATCACCTGCGTCCCATTGGTACCCATGAGTTCCGGTGACAGGCCGACCAGCTGCAGAGCATCGCGGAGGCACTTGGCAGCACCCTCAGCGTCTTTCCAGCAGTCCTCGATCTGGAGTTGCCTCTCAGTGCGCAGGGTTGCCATGGTGGCAAACGTGCTCGGGGGGCGCGGCAGGCTGCAATCGAACTCGGTGCCGTCCGGAGTGAACCGGCGGAAGATGGAGAACTGCCGGTCCCGCTCGAATCGCGAGAGTTTGAACGTCGCAACCTTGGGGTTCTGCTCGAAAGTCGCGAGGGCGTCTTGCCAGGCGATCATTGCGTTGTTGTTCCGTGCGATCGTGCATTTGGTCTTTTGGGCCACGGAGTTTGTATTTCCGTTCACGAACTGCGGGAACATCTTCAGCGTGATCGTGCAGTTCGAGGGGGCGCAGACCTCGGCGGGCACGCTCGCACAGACGTAATCGCGGATGCGGACGAAGTACTCGGAGATGTCGTAGTCCAGGTCCTTGTAAATCGATTTATTCTCATCGACAAGTTCTGGGCTCGGTCTCATGCCGCGCGGTTTGAACTGGAGGGCTTGTATCTTCAGCGTCAGCTGGGGATTGTACTTCTGCAAGATTGATTTGGTGGTCGCGTCGAAGATTGAGTCAGGCTGCCTTGAGCCTTGTGCACTATCCGAGTCGCAAGCAGCTGCATCCTCGCTGCTCGTAGCCCACAACACGTTGGCGTTAGCAAACGGCTCCCCGAGGTCGAACATGCACGGGTGGGTATTGAGCGCCTCCCCAAAGTCCGTCGTGCCGCTTCCGTGGTCAGAGACTATGACAAGCACCTGCGCCCGGCCAACAGGAGCAGCAAATGGCCACTCGGCCTTGTCCGGTACGTCCGGAATGTCGGGAGCGTCGTGGTTCTTGGACGGAACATCGCTTGCGTCTTTGTGTCCGTTGTGGCCGCCTTCGTCGTGGTGGCATCCTCCTGGAGCGCAATTGAACTCAATTTCCTCCTGCGGCGAAATGCCCAGGAGGAGGAAGCCAAAGAGCGCCAACATGGTTCAAGGCAACCAAATTAGGTCGAGAAAGTTTTTAGCGCCGCATTTGGATCAGCAGCATGCATTCCTTCGATCGAATGTTTCTGTATTATCTCTTAGGGCTCAATTACTTACGCGTGTGCGGCGCGCTGCCCCCGTGCCACTTACTGGGCCGACGGTCCATTCGGAATGAATCGTCAACTTTGGTGTCACCCTAGATGTGACGGGTGTTTGGCTCGCACGTCTCTCTCTTGCCCATACGGCGCATTTATCCAGCGCCTCCGCCAGCTGCAACATCGCCTGGTCCCTTCCTGTGGGCGGCTTCACCGGCGGTTTGCCCCGGCTCGGCGGTTTGTCCCGGCTCGGCGGTTTGCCCCGGCTCGGCGGCTTGCCCCGGCTCGGCTCAGCGGGCGGGGGCGGCAATGCAGCAGCAGGTGCGTCACTCGATGCGTCACGTCGAACCAACTCGGCGCCACTGGGCCGGTGTTGGTGTGGGCCTTGGTCGCTGTGTGCCATCCCGGTCCGACGTGGCGTACCATCGGGGGGGGGATGGGGCTTTCCAGCATAGGGTTTGAGCCTCGGAGTGTAGGGATTGGCGTGGTAGGAATCGCGGGCAGTGCAGGGATAAAGGATTGAAGGTGGGTCTGCTATGGCCAGGCTCCTCGCCCGCGGTTGCTTCGCAGCGCTCTCGATCCTCGGAGTTAACGCCTGTCCGTGTCGTCCCCTCGCGCTCGGATCTTGACCCACGCCACGAGCAGCCTTCTTGGCCTCCTCGTGAGTCCGGGCGCTTAGTGAACCACCTGCCGCAATCTTCTTCTCGTACGCTGCCATCTTTGCCTTGTACTTGGCGAGCTTGCGCTTGAGGCGGGTGTTCTCCGCCTCAAGGTCGCCTTCAAATTGCTCGTCCTCGTCCTCGTCCTCGTCTACCTCCAGCTCCTGAAAACTCGCCTGAATCTCGCGATCGTAGCGCTCCGCTGCGCTGAGATGGGCCGCTGCCATGCGGGGAAACTTTTGCCGCACGGCAAGGCGAAAATCGCGGCAGTGCCCTTGGCGAATCGTCCGCTGCTGCTTCAAAGGCACCAGCAGCGCCCTCTTGGGAGCTGCTGCCACGAAGCGTTGATCTGCGGCTATGAGAGCGCCTGCGTCTGCATCGCCATCGGTAGCGGGCGCGGGTTTTGCAGACTTTGTGCTACCCAATGTAAGCATCGCCTCAAGCTCGTTATACTCGATACTGCCCGACTTGTCCTTGTCGAAGCGATCGAAAAGGGCGTCGACCGCCGCGGTTGCTGCTTTGAGACTGAAACCATTGAGATCGCCTGGCTTCGCTCGTGGGATCAAACCCATAGCAGCCATGGCTCCCCGAAACTCTGTCTTTGTGATAGTCCCGTCGCCGTCGAGATCCATCTCCCTGAAGAAGGTGAGTGCTTTCATCGAAACTGCCTGCAAGGCAGCTGATATCTGCACCATCAGGCTCTCGGCTGTCTGCGTCTCCACGTCTAAAGACTTGCCATCCTTGATGAGCTTGTTTCCCAGAAGCTGGAGTTCGCTCTCCTCTTGTTTGCCGTCCTTGAAAAGTCGAACCATAACAGGAGCTTCTTTTTTAAGGCTCACGAGGCGGTGCCGCGCGACGTTGCTAGGATCGGTGAGGCTCCCGGCGCCCTGTCGGAGGTGTCGATTGAGCTCCTCATAGCTAACATATCCAGAACAGTCGGCATCGATCTCATCAAAGAGCAAGGTTGCAGCTCCCATAGCTTCTGGGCCGAAGCCCATGCCAACTACCACCTTGCCAACATCTTCACGTGCGAGCGATCCACGGCCATCTCTGTTCCACTTTTGGAAGAGGTCGAGCACCCTTTGCGAGGACCGTACCAGAGCGTCGCGTAAGGCAAACGCAATGAACTCATGCAGTTCGATCGTACCGCTGCCATCGACGTCGATTGAAGCGAAGCGGCTGCGCAGCTCCAAATCAGTGTGCGGGCCCTTCTCGCGCGCACGGATGAGCGCAGCAAACTCTTGAAAGTCTAGCACGCCATCTTTGTTTGCTGCTCGCCAGCTGATTGCATTCTGACGCATGCCCTGCTCAAAGTCTTGCTCTTCAAAAGTCTCGAAGCCGTGAAGATCGCCACGGTACACCTTTTGGCGATGCGCCCGAACGTCATCGGCGAGGACGCTGTATTTGACCATGCTCGCTGTGACAGTGGACGCGCGATCCAGGTCGAGTGCCTGCGCGCACGCAGCGGTATAGAAAAGAACGGAAAGGGAAGTTTTTGACGAACGCTGAAACGACAGAAAGGGACTTGGAGAGGCCGCGCTGCACGAATACACCGCCCACAGGTCTACGACACGACATCATGCTCCGCCCTACGCGCGCGTTACATCGCGCTTAGTGTGGGTGGCATCCATTTGAGGCTTCTTGATAGGGCTCTTGATATTTCTTGTTGAAGGATGGAGTGAGAAGAATGAAGCTGCGAACGGATCGTTACAGTCATGTGAAGTGTGTGTAAAGTACAGGATCCGTCCAGATCCTGAGTGTAAAAGAGCAGTGTGGTGTTGAGCTTGCGGGGCATCTGTCCAGTTGTTGGCTTGTTGCATCTCTTGAGGCGTGGGCCCACCATGGGGCCCAGAATTTCCCAGCGACGCCGCTCCGAACGATGTGCGACGATCAGATTGTTCGTGAGAGAGAAAAAAGGTTCACACCAGTCCTAATGTTTGACTTGTCTTCACAGTTCACGACTGGGTGCGTTCTCTCCATGCTCGCCGCCGCGCCTTGCTCCGACATCACCCGCCACGCGGTTGAGCTCCGAGACCGCGGATTCACTGTCATCCGAAACAGCGGACTCGATGCAACCCTCGTGGCCGCTGCACAAACCGCATGCAGCGCAGAGTTCGAGCGCTTGCAGGACATGATCGTTCGCCTGGGCCTAGATCCGGTCGAGGATAGCTACGCATTCGAGGAAATCGATAGGCGCCACCGTAATCGATGGTCTTTCCAGCCACCTCCGTCGGCCTTGGCTCCACTGCTGGACATGAGCGTGCCATTGGCTACGAGAGTCATCAGAACACTGCACACGCTCAAACCCCATCCGGATGATGCGGGTCTTGCACCTGCTTGGGCTGAGCCTCTTCTTCCAGCGCAGCCGATCGTGCGCCACGTTGGCGCCATCACATCTCGGCCGGGCGCTGCAGCCCAAAAGTTCCACGCCGACGCTGGCGATCGGCTCCTGAAGCTTGGCCAGCTTCACAGAAGGCACCGCATGTTCAACATATTCATCCCTCTGGTGGAACTTGCCGAGGGGGGCACGGGAACAATGATGTGGCCGGGCTCGCACCTGGCCCGAACGCGAGCGGCAGCGTACCAGGCGGCCATCGAACGGTCAGGCACCCTCGAGGCTGACGAGGCAGTCATGGCGGAGATGGAAGTGCCCGGCTGTCAAGCCGGCGGCATCATCCTGTTCGACTTCCGCCTGCTGCACCGTGGCCAGCCGAACGACACGAACGACGAGCGCACTCTAGTGCATGCGTTCTTGTCGACGGGTTTCGCGACGGATGGCACGATCACGCACAAGCCTGGGAGCTTGAGCGCTGCTCTGGACGCACTCCCGCATGACCCACTGGCGAGAAGTAAAGCGACCGCAAGGATGGCAGCCACGCAGCGTGAAGCGTGGCTCAGATTCAGGACCCATTCCGCCAATTAGTCCGCGTCTCTTCTCTCTCGATTCGAACACCGAGGTGACTGGTCGGAGGTGTCTCGTGAGAGAGTCAAGAGTCCTGTCTCCTGACTCCTGATCGAGGCGGCAGGCGTCGCCCGAAGACGTGAATGAGGAATGTACACAAATTCGGTACCTTCAAGTACCAACTCCAAGTTCAATAGACTGAAGACTCGCGAGTTCGAAGAGCAAGAGAGTGAGAGCCTATGTGGAATCGCCCCACCCGACCTAGATCCTAGTTGAATCCCGTCCTAGAATCGCTCGGTCTCGTGTGCGCACGCTCACACGGGGTATTCGGGCCACACGTGGTACCCGCGGTACCTCCACATCATATCATCTAAGCTCTACACAGGCAGCAGATTCTTCGGCCGTGTCCTGAGCGCGCCGCCTCTGCTCTTGCTCTGCGCAAACGCGAGGACGCCAAGCACGGAGAGGACGAATCCCGACCCATTGAATGCCGAGACCGGCGTCGCAAACACGGCCGCGGCGACCGCGATGACGAGCACGCGGCGCACAATGTTCAGCACGGCATGGGTCGCGATGCTCACCTTAGCCAGTACGGCGAAGCTCACGCCGTTGTACAAGGCATGCGCCATGCCGTTGAGAAGCAGGAGCAGACCCAAGCGCACCGGGTCGGCCCCGCTCGCGAGCCACGCGCCCGCGTCGAGCACGAGGGCGCACGGAACCAGGATGCATAGCCCACAGCGCGACACGTGGAAGAAGAGGCACGCGTCCGACTTGGTGACCTGCGCGCCCGGATGGTCACGCTTCAGCAGCTTGGTCAGAACTGCCCGTCCGGAGAAGGCAAGGTTGGAGGCGAGCGCGAGGGCCATTCCGGCGGCGCTGAAGACGAGCCCGTTACTGCTCGCCATCGCGACGCCGATCACAATGGGCAGCAGCGCGACCAGCGTTGGCCACCTCTCGTGCTCTCCTAGCATTAGGCTCGCCATCGCCACTGTGGACAGCGGCTCACTAGCCTTGAGCGTTTCCACGAAACTCGGAGCAGCAATGGCGATGGCTGCGTTTGTGAGCAAAAATCCCAAAGTGTAGGCCAGTGCGATCTTGCGCACAAGGCCAACCTCTGCCTTGCCGTGCAGCAGGCCACAGGCTGCGGGCGGCACCGCCATGCCAGAGCCAACCACGGCGACAGCAAATTGGACGGCGCACAGTGTAGCTGGGCAGGGCAGCTCGCGCAGCACGAGCTTGGCCGTCCACACCGCTATGATCGAGGCTAAGTACCACACACAGACTAATGGGCCAATTCGGAGCCGCACCATCACGAGAGCTTCACGGACCCGAAGAGAAGTCGGGTTCGACAGTTGGTTCGTCACGAGTGACGGCCATGGCCCAGTGGGAAGAGGAGGAAGGTGAAGTCGAGGCTGTCGCCGAAACAGGTACGCCGAGCAGGAGTCGAGCTGGTAACTCTTGGACTTCACAGGAAGAGATTTGCTTGCGGACCTTCCGGGACAAACCGTTTTGACATGCCGCCGCCGCAGCTCGCGGCCTCCTCGGTAGAGGAGATCATGTTACGGCGCAAGGCGACTGCGGCGCTGTCAGCTTTTCGGCCCGAGACAATGAGACAGAAGCAGCCGCCGGCGCCGGCGCCCATCTGGGCTTCTGCGCACCTGCAGCGAGCGCTGTCGGCGCCGGGGCTCAGGGCGCCGCGACCACGGCCGCGCTCTAGCCCGTTTGCGCCGCAGTACACCGAGGCCGTCGCCTTTGGCAAGCGTGCGACACTGCCCAACATGGCCACACCCTCACCAGTGGCCAACGCATCGAGCGTTGAGTACTTTGCCATGAGCCGGCCGCCATCTGCATTTCTCGCAATGTCGCAGCCGGCCGGTGCTCGTTCGGCGCGAACGGCGCCGAGCCCCGGCGGCATGACGCCCATCGATCACGCCATCACGCCAATGGGCAGCGCCCACCTCCCAAGCCAAGGTGGAGGCGTACACACGCCGGCCGCTGGCGCCGGGCGGCGCGCCTCGACGGCGGTTCCGGGATCGCGACCTGGTCGCGGCAGCAATGCGAGCCCCGCCTTTCGCGACGGCTCGCGCGGCGTCGACATGGGCGCGGGCGCCGCCGGCGCGGCGACCTGTGCGTGCGCGGGCGCGTTCGAAGTGGGCGACGTGGGTGGATTGATCGCTCCGAACTTCGTCGGCCTCTCTGACGAAGTGGACGAGATCTCCGAGCGGCTGGCGCAGGTGGAGCGCGTGACGTCGATTATGACCTCTGATGACCTCTGATGACCTCTGATGACCTCTGATGACCTCTGATGACCTCTGATGACCTCTGATGACCTCTGATGACCTCTGATGACCTTCCTCATCAGGTGGAGCGCGTGACGTCGATGATGACGCCCGCCTACACGGTCGAGCTCCAGAAGAGACTCAAGCAGTCCTTCCAGCGGATCGACGAGGTCCTCGGCCACACTGATGTGCTGCTGCTGACCGAGCAGCAGAAGCGACAGGTGCAGGCGGCGACGGCCATCCAAGCACGCATACGCACGTTCGTGCTCCGGAAGCGCTACGTGCGCGGGGCGCACGCGCTGCGCACATGGGCTTCCCGCGAGCTCCAGGAAGTGTGTGCACAGCTCGTCGCGTTGCTGCGCAAGTGTGAACAGCAAGATGAGACCGTCATGCAGCATCGAGCCGAGTTCTTGCGCAAGCACACGAGCAAGCTGCTCACCGAGTGGAGACGGCTGGCGGTCGAGGGTCTGGCGGCCCGCGTGGCGCTCGATTCCGAGCTGCGCGCGCGCCGCCACTACCGGCGCGCCTTTCTCAAGCGTGTCCTGTGGGCGTGGAAGCAAGTGGCGCACTTTGCGAGCTTGAGAGAGGTGCGCTGGGTGACCCGCGGCCACCGGCGCGTCGCGCTGCCCAAGGAGATTGTGGACTCGCTCGAAGGGCACCTGCGCGCATGGCGCACCCTCGTGTACGTCTCCGTCGAGGCCCGCAAGCGCTTCGGCGTGTGCGGCCGTCGGGAGATCTCAACGGCTTTCTACGCGCTGCGTGAGCTCGTGCGACGGCGCAAGCGGCTGCGCTCCCTTACCATCGAGCGATGGAAGGACTACTGCCGCTCCTATTGGCAGTTGCCCTTCCGCGCATGGTACTTGTACGTGCTGCCCGTCGAGTGCCCGTCGAGTGCCCGTTGAGTGCCCGTCGAGTGCCCGTCGAGTGCCTTTGTTGACCGCCGCTTGCCCCCGCCATCAGGTACCTGATCGACCAAAAGCTCATCCGGCGTGTGCGCACGATGCTCATCGGCTCGTTCCGACGCAAGCTGCTCCGCCGGCTGCTGGCGCAGATGGTGCAGGCGTGGCACGAGCTGGCGAAGTTCAAAAAGGTGGAGACGCGCACGCGCGCGCAGCTGCTCGAGGCGCTCAAAGCGCAGGATGCCCTGATCGTCGCGGCCGAGGAGACGCTCGACGAGTACGCACGCGTCCTAATCGGTGCCGAGAAGTCCCTTGAGAACGAAGCTCGCACCCAAGCGTACCTGACGCGGATCGCGGACGATGCGCACACGGAGCTGACGGCGATGCGACTCAAGAGCCATGCTGCACAGCAGGAGGTGCTGCGGCTGCGCACGATCATGCGACACTTTGAGATCCGCTACCCTCGTGCGACCGCCATCCTGCGCATCGAGGTGCCCGACGCCGCCGCCATGCCCGCCGCCGCCGCGCACGTGCCGATGGCCCTTGAATCATTCCCACCGCCGCCGCTGATCGTCGACGTGTCCGAGATGAAGGCGACGCAACGCCTCAAGGCTGCCACGTCGGCGCTGGCCTCCCGTCAATTGTATACGCCGCCCACCGAGGGCGGCAGCAACGCAGATGCCGAGTTGCGGCGCATGCACGAGCTGCTTGCCTTTGTGCTCGACGGCACGCTCCCCGAGAAGCCCTCGGCCGACCTAATCGAGGTCGAGCAGGCCTGCACCATCAGCATCCAGCGCGTGCTCGCGCAAGCTGAGGCTAGAGTGCTCTCCGAGGACGGGAGTGCCATCCGGCAGTTGCACACGCTCGCGGAGCTGCTACCGAACACCGAGCCTGGTGCGCCGCCGCCGCCGGAGGTGGTGTCGGCAATCCCGGCTGTCTCGGCGATCGGCGGCGATCGCGAGCGCAAGCTGCTCCTCGGGGGCCTCGAGTTTGACAGCGCCGATGCCGAGAGCGGCGGCCCGGTGCCCCGTACGAAGGTCGAGAGCAGCGCCGAGGCACTCGCGCGTCGTGTGGCCGAGCGGCGCGAGGAACTCGAGCAGCGCATGACGCGCCACCGCGTCAACTTGTATGCCATCCAGAAGGAGCAGATCGTCGAGACCGCTGAGGCCGCCGAAGAGCGCGCGGCCAAGGACCCCGGCGTGGCCTCAGAGTTTGGCGCCGCTCTCGTCGGGTTTTGACGTGGCCGCCACGCCGCCCTGGCCGCCAGAGGATGGTGAAGCCAGGTGGACACGCAGCGCGTCTCAGCGAGAACGCTTGATACCATTGTTCAGCAGGGGCATACAGTGTGTGGAAAAGGTTATTTCCACACTGTGCCTTAAGGTGATCCTGGCTTTTTAAGATTGAACGAGATCGTCCAACATTTTTCAAAAATAAAATCACCTTGCGCCGTTGCGGCGGCCGGCGGTGCGGCATCACCATCACGGGCAGTCAGACTTATAGATAAAAACTCAGAGAGACAGTCCGAGCACAGTCGTGGTGAGTGGAGTCCCAGACACCTATTCGCTATAACCCCTGGTACACCTGTGGCCGGGTTGCGTTGCGGCTCGCGTGATATTTGTTTCTCAGAGGCCGGTGAGTATGCAGTATCCGTCCGCGGTCCGCCCGTCGGTCGCCCAATTGTCGGTCCCTCACGTCCCGTGAGGTTCGCGCGCGTGGCGCGTCACAGGACCGGACTCCACACGCTCAGTTTGATGGTGTGTCGAGTGCGTGCGCGCCGGCTGGCCGGCCCCGCGCGCCCGGGCGCGGTCAAGGCGCGGTCCGGCGGGTAACCCGGTTCCACGGTACACGGTTGACGGTATCGACTTCTTGCTGGCTTTGGTCGTCTGGGGAGTTCAAAAGTACCTTAGAACCAGACCTTCTGCGATGGACTACCTTCCGGAGGAGCCCCTGGGTATGGGGTCCTCCAATCCCACGCGGGGCCGCGCAAGTTCTCCGACGGCGGTGGAGAGCTCGCTGCTCGGTGACGCTAAGCACTCGGTCGCTGTCGTCGCGTGATACGCTGGCGCTCGCCTCGTATTCTCTCTCAACTCCTCCATGCTGCTGCCCGCCTCGCTCGCCGGTTCGTCGTGTCGCCGCAAGGCTCTCCAGCTCAGGAGCATCACCGCAACGCTCGCTGCGGCCACCTCAGCCAGAAGCAGCATCTGCGAGCCTGACCAGCCAGAAGACGCAGCGAGGGCCGCCTCGCAGAGATTCGCTTTCGAGGCGGAGCGCGGTACGGGCGGGTGATGCGCTGGCATCGCGAGGGGATCGCAAGACGGCAGCGTGCCGCGCCAGACCGGCACGCAGCCTGGAGAGCAGCCAGTCCACGTAAAGTGGCACGGCGCTCTCGCATCCTGCACGCTCCCAAGCTGCTGCTCTGGCTCTTCCGAGAGTCTGCTCATGGCATAGCTTACGAGCCAGGCGATTGCGAGCCAGAAGACCAAGGAGTGCACGTCGGTCTCACGATGCTCGACTGGCGGAAGGCGAGTCGATTGCGCGTCGATGTCGTCCGCCATAGAAAATCAAGTTATGAAACCACCATTGAATCGTGGGAAATCGGGTTTCTCTCGCGAAAGCCTGGTCTTCGCACGGAGCGGCGTCTTCGCGAAATTAATTTCCGAAACACGAGCACACGCTCGTGGTCATTCACGCGGACGCGATGTCTGTCAGCTGTCTTCCTCTTGAAGCTCTCTGCTCCGACAACGAGGGCGCGGCCGCATCCTCCGTCGCGACGCCGACTCCCCCGCCGCCCACATACGTGCACAAGCTGTCGGGCCACAACTTCCGGGGTGACGGCACCTTTGGCGAGATCAACGACCGTGCGGCGCGGCCGTACGAGGGCGCACAGAACCTGCCCGACCTGAACGTATTCCTTGAGGCGGCGGATGTGAAGCAGAAGGACGCGCCCGACACGGCGCCATTCGAGCCGCTGCCCGGGATCCCGGGCATGCCCATGACCACCGACCAGGCCTACGACTTCCTCGGCGTCAAGCAGGAGGACCGTGGCAACCTCGACAAGGTCAAGATGCGATTCCGCAAGATGTCGCTCAAGTGGCATCCGGACAAGAACATGCGCCGCCAAAAGGAGGCGGCCGACGTGTTCACCGCCGTGCACGCCGCCTACCACTTCCTCACCACCAACAACTTTGACTACAAGCGCTGGGCCGAGAACTTCAACATCCCGCCGATGCAGTCGCTCGAGGATGTGCTCGTGATGGCGCTCAAGGGCGCGGACCCCTACCAGATCGAGATGCTGCTCAAGAAGCGAGGTAACGATCTCGAGTCCATCGCCGGCCAAGTGGCTACCGGCCTCTGATGACCTCTGATGACCTCTGATGACCTCTGATGACCTCTGATGACCTCATCAGGCGACTACCGGCCGCACGCCGAGTTTGGCATCAACCTCTCCATACCATGGTCAGCGGGGAGCAGAGAGGATCCCAGCTACCACGTGCATGCAGGTGCGTGGTTGGATTGCGACCGAGTGCATGCTGATTGCGACTGATTGCCTCTCTCATCAAGGTTCATCCCTGGCATGGTTGGATTGCGACCGAGTGCATGCTGATTGCGACTGATTGCCTCTCTCATCAAGGTTCATCCCTGGCATGGTTGGATTGCGACCGAGTGCATGCTGATTGCGACTGATTGCCTCTCTCATCAAGGTTCATCCCTGGCATGGTTGGATTGCGACCGAGTGCATGCTGATTGCGACTGATTGCCTTCCAACTACCACGTGCGCGCAGGCTCCGTGTACACAACGACGCAGAGTCTCGAAGATAAGCGCCAGCGGGAGCTGTGGTACAATGGCGGCGGCGGCGGCGGCGGCGGCGGCGGCGGCAGTAGCGCCCCGGTGATCGGGTCGGGCGCGATCGTCGCCTCGAGGGCGGAGTACGGTTGTCAAGGGGGGGAGGCCGCCGGGAGGGTGGTCGCCGGTTGTGCCGCCTCCGGTTGCGCGGGCGCCGCGCCGGCATTTGACGAGATTGGACGAGATTGGACGAGATTGGACGCGCCGGCGTTGGACGAGATTGGACGAGATTGGGCGAGATTGGACGCGCCGGCGTTGGACGAGATTGGACGAGATTGGGCGAGATTGGACGCGGCGGCGTTGGACGCTAGCGATGCCGCCGAGGCGGGAAGGGCTGCGGGCAGCACTCTTGTGGCCTGCGGCGGCGGCGGCGTTGGCGGTGCGTGCGGCAGTGGCAGTGCTTGTGGCGCCGGCGCAATGAAGGAGTTGCACATGGGCATGGGCGGGGATCTCACCCTCGACCAATCTCGTCCAATCTCATCCAATCTCATGGGCGGGGATCTCACCCTCGACCCCCATCTCGCGCCCAGCAGCCCACAGACACCCGAGGCGGCTGCGGCGATCGAGGCGAGCCGTGAGCTTATCAGAGCAGCCATGGAGGTGTGCGAGGCGCTCTGATTGCTCTGATTGCGCTCTGATTGCGAGGCGCTCTGATTGCGCTGATTGCGCTCTGATTGCGCTCTGATTGCGCTCTGATTGCGAGGCGCTCTGATTGCGAGGCGCTCTGATTGCGAGGCGCTCTGATTGCGCTCTGATTGCCTCCGATTGGGTTCCTCATCAGTCCGAGTGCGCTCTGATGACCTCCGATTGGGTTCCTCATCAGTCTGATTGCGCTCTGATCGCCTCCGATTGGGTTCCTCATCAGGCGACCGCAGAGCTCCAGGTGCTCGAGAGCCTACAGCGGCGCGGCGCTGACGTCAATCGGCTGCGTGCCATGGCGCGAGAGGAAGCGACCTCGTTGGAGCTCAAGGAGGAGCTACGCCGGCTGGGGCTCAGCAAGCTCTCCGAGCGAGCTGCCGCTCTCAAGGCTCTTCGCGCCGCCGCGCAGAGCAAATCGATCGTGGGCGGCGACAAGGGCTGTGTCGGCGCCCACCACGGCGCCCAACGGCAGCGCGCCTCAGCTGGAGTTAGATTAGGTGCGGACGATCTGATGAGCGAGTTCATTAGGGACGGTGGCGGCGCCAGCGGCGCCAGCAGTGGCGGCGGCGGCGCCTCCTCGTCGTCGACCTCGCCCGTCACGGCGCTCGCTCAGCGCGGCGCCTCCTCGTCGTCGACCTCGCCCGTCACGGCGCTCGCTCAGCGCGGCGACTACCGCCATCCTACGACCTCGGAGCTCGCCGTCGTCGACGCGCCACGCGTTCGAGCGATGGGCCTCTTCAAGGAGCACAACGAGCGCTTCCTCGAGCGCTTCGGCGCGCGCGCCGCACTGGGCGCCAACGATGACGAGCGACCGTGGGAGGCCATCGCTCTTGGGCGTGAGGTGCAAGAGCAGTGCAAGGCGCCGTACGTGCGGCCTCGGCTGTACCGCCATTTGAGTGCAGGCGAGCCGGGCGCGGACGAGGCGGCCGAGAAGGCCAACGAGCAAGCCCTGGAGCGCTATAAGGCCAAGGACTGGGAGAGCTGCTACGAGGCCGCCGGCGAGGCCATCCGTCTCAACCCGCGCCGCGTCGCCTATTATGGCAACCGTGCGGCGGCGGCTCTCAAGCTCCGCGGGCTCGAGCATCTGCGACAGGCGGCGCGTGACTGCAAGGAAGCGTGCGCCCTCGACCCCAGCTACGTCAAAGGGTACGTGCGCTCGGCCGAGGCGCACTTTCTGATGGGCGAGCCGCACACGGTGCGCATCGCCATCGAGATGTACGAGGCGGCGTTCAGGCTCGAGCCGCAGAATGCGAGCATCGAGGCCGCGCTCGAGCGCATCAAGATGATCTTCGCATCCGACTACGCGTGAAATAGGTGTCCATGTGACGGTTCCGAAAATGTATCTTCTCGAGTGTGAATCGTCGTTCACACCTCAAACTTCACGATATCGCGCTTCACAATATGGACGTGCGGGGGGACGTGCTTCGAACGTACTTCGTGTTACACTAGGAGTCGAGATCCACCTCCACGCCCGCTCTCCGCGATGGACACGGACGTGCCGAGGCCGCTGACTTTGGACGATCTCGACTCCAATTTACTCGCCAAATGCCTCGAGTATCTGACCCTTTTCGACTACCCGAGCTGCAGCAGCGTTTCGCAGGCGTGGCGAGAGGGCTGCAAACATGTATTTTCCATGCAGCTTAGGTGGCGCGGAGCCGTGTGCGTCCGTCAACTCGACATCCCTCCAGCCAAAGATGAGAGGCCACCGACGAGCCAGCAAGCTCGCATTGCCCGTAGTTCTGGGATGGCAAGCTTCGTTTCCCAAGATGATGCACGCGTCGTGGCCCTCGTTGCAGACCCGAAGCATCAGTCAGTCCGGACATTTCGATGCTTCGGTGACGATGGTGAGGTTGTCGTCGAGGACCCGGTGCGGGAGTGGCCCTATACCACAATATGTGGAGGGTTCCCCGGGAGCCTCGTGGGCTACAGCAATGACGGCATGATGGCATACTTCCCTGCCCTCACCAAGGCCGGCATCAGCGATGGCGTTCGGTTGATCTCCTCACAATGCTGGCAGAACATCTTGCAGTGTGGGGACCAACTGTTCTTGTTGAGGAAGTGCTATGACTGGTGGACCGACCGCCGCCTCGCCGCGGACGTGCTGCACATCCCTACAGGGGGGTGGCTTCACTTGGACATTTCGCCATTCCGCGACAAGCTCCGGCTGCAGCTTTTGGACAAGGACGTTTCGCCATTTCCAAATGCTGTCGAAGAAGGCGGAGGTGGAACCAATATCGAGTCCTCAGCAGTGAGTGCCACCGCATCGCATTTCGTCTACCGCGTGTGCACTGCCAGCAAGCACGCGGTGGTTGGATCGTTGCTCTTGCCCGACGCATCGAAGGGGAAGACGACGCGGGCAGAGGCAGAATGGGTGGATGTGGTACAGGACGGGCTGTTGACAAGGAGCTGTGTGCAACGGTTCGCGGCATCACACCCGCTTTCTCAAACGATGAAGGCGCGTAATTGCAATGAGGCCCATGTTGGGGATGAACTGCTTTTGTATGACGAGGCTACGATCCCGATCACACTCTGTCTACTGAATTCGTTCACTGGGGCGTGCCACTCGGTGAGACTGCGCTCACGTGGATATCCATTGGAGCAAGGGCACTTGACCTCTCTGACCGTGTCTCGTCCGGGCGGGGATGCAGCCTCTGCCATTGCATGCGGCAGTATTGCAGCTTACACAGACCCTCGACTCTTAGGGCCTCGATTCGTGCTGCTTTGGGACCTTGACACTGGCATCAACCTTGCGGTGATCGAGCTGGTACGCCCGATTCACCAGCCTCAGGAGTGGCCTTCTTGGAAAAGTAGAATGGACGTGGCCGTCAACGTGCACAGACGCATCCTGGGGAGAGGATGCATCTGGCCAGCACCGTGCGGATACCGGAGCTGCTCAGTTCCGTGCGGGTTCTCGTTTTCTGTCAGCGAGTACCACTGCCAACTGTCTATTTTGCTTTCAATGTGGAGCGCTCCACAGGATGCGCCTGCCAGCTGGAGGCCTCTCGTGGCACAGCCAGCTGGAGGCCTCTTGTTTCTGATCAATATTTTAGAGTGCAACTGACAGAAGATCTCGTCGTCGTCCGTCATCCGGATCCATTTACCTGTAGAGAAGAGAGACGTAGCGAGACCGCGTACTACGATTTCTAATTTACACGACACGCGGGTGCGCGGGTCCACCGTCCTGAGCGGACGCACCTGTTGCACGGCTCTCGGCTCTCGGCAGTTGCGCTGGTTCGTCGTCCGTACTCCGTTACCGCGCTTACGCGGTGGCAAGGTACAGAGACGGACGTGAACGCATGCCCCGAAGGCCCAGAAGCACCACACAGACCCCACGAGTCACAGCAAACTGCGCCCCCACCGCCTCTCACTCACGCCACCCTTGCCGATCCAGATGCCTTTGCGGCTTTGACGTGACGGCGGCTAGACGGCGGCGCGCCGGCCGCTAACCCGCCATTTGTAGCCTCCTGATGGAACTGGCCGAGGACGCTGTGATAGAGGTATGCATATCCCCGCCGCTGGCGCAGCCACTCGTGTGTGTGGGGCGCAGCGTGCCTCCCGAGGAGGTAAGCTTCTAGGAGTGCGGTGCGTTTCGCGTCTTTTCATTCGTGTGTGCAAAGTTGCGCGCCTGAATGGCATTGATGTCATAGTCGCCGTGCATGGTCTTGTAATGGAAGGTGGAGGGTGGGATCTCCTTGCGCCCTTCGGCCGCCGCACCGTAGATGGAGCTGCCCACGTGGTCGTACACCTTCGGCTTGTGACCTTTATAGTTGGGGATGAAACCGTCGCCCGAGACGACGGCGGTGGGCCGATTCGGGGGCGGCACGCCGACACCGGCCATCACGGTGGTGGTCCCGTGGGCCAGTGCGACCGTCACGTAGGCCGGGTGCTCGCCCGTCCGTGCGTGGCTCGTCTGTGCGCCATAGCCTGGCAGATAGGCTGGCGACGTCATGTCTGGCGGTGGGAAACCCTCAGCGGAGCGTCCGGATGGGATGCCACCATAGAAGGAGCCGCCGATCTTGTCGCGCGAGCGGGGCACGTGGCCCTTGTACCCGACCATGATGCCCTGCACATCCTCCTTGTGAGCGGGCTTCTCCACGACCATGCCCATAAACTTGGCGTGCCTCCCCTCCTCGCCCTTGGGCGGCGGCCATGCCAGGCCCATGTCGTGGTCGGCCATGGTCATCCTCTCCGGGTGCGCGAACGTGCCCTTGTGCAGCCCGCACGCCTGCAGGTCCTCCCGGGCCTCGTACTTGTTGGTATGCACCTGAAAATCAATGTCTTTGGGAAGGTACTCCTTGGTGACGAACTTGGTGTCAGCGTCGTCGGCGCCGCGCACTCCCTTGTCGGCGCGCGTGAAGACGTCGGGGACGCTGCACGTGTTGGGCACGTACCAATTGCCATTCTCACCGTGGAGCTGTCCCGTGCGGATCGGCATTAAAGCACCCGGGCCTCCATGAGCTTCTTTGCCCCAGCTGGCTTGCATGATGGCGCGAGGCAAATTGGCCGTCAAGAGGTCGAAAACCAACTAAAAACCAACTTTCGCCTGTTGATCGCGGTTTCGTGTCCGTTTGCATGCTAAATGACGGTCGGTACCACATAGGTACCACAGGGTGCCACAGGGTGCCACAATGTGCCACAAGGTGCCACAAGGTGCCAGGGGGTTTCGGTTTCAATGGGCGCACTGGCGCACATGTGCGGGCGACCGCTGGCAACCCCTGGCATGTACCGGGCGCGTATGAGCTCGCGCCTCCCCGGATACGGAATTGGAAACCAAATCGCATACTTGTATCATACTTCATTCTAAAAACTAAATGTTCGCCGCGCCCAGTACCTCCTGAGAATGTGAGATCACGGGTTCGTTACCCACGCGAACCAATCTCCAATGCGATGGGAACGGCGGTGGGCGGGACAAACGCTGTACATGCACGATTTTAGAGCGCAGGAATTTTTTTCTTTGTCCCCCCTCCGTCCTGTGTCTGTACATGTCTCATGTGTAAATCGCGTGCGAGCCGGTACTGTACCGGTCTGTACCCTACATAGTAGGTTGCGCGCGAGGTCAAATAGGTCGCTAGCTCGTGTGCGCGTGTGCACGCGGCAGAGGCGAGACGGCACAGAGTTCCTGCTCGCCCCTCTCGTAGAGCATCATAATAGGAAAGCCGCACTCATCCAATCCTGCCGCTGACTACCGGTACCGGGCAGCAGGCGCCCGCTCGCGGGGTCCGCCCCGGCGCCGTCGCTCGAGAAAAGGATGTACGCTGTGAGGGCAGAGCTCACCATGACCATCAGAGGCAGGAGGTAGGTGAGCCCCTCGCCCGACACGACAAGCTCGAGCAGCCCGCCGCCGGCACGCCCGCGCGCGCCGTTAGCTCCGTGGGCTCGGTGCAACGCGAGCGCATGTGCGATCGCCTCACCCTCCTCCTCAAGGGCCGCAGTCACACCTCCGAGGCCGTTCACACCTCCGAGGCCGTTACGCATGAAGCGCTCGGCCGCAAGCTCTGACGGCGGCAGCAGCAGCGTGCCCTCGCTGCCGGGCCCTGACTCGTGAGGGGTGATGGCCAGCCCCGTTGCGGCCGGACTCGCGGTCGAGCTCGTCGGGCTTCGCCAGCCGGCGGGCTGCGACGCCATTCGCGGTGAGAGCGATTGAGGCGAGAGGGACAGCCGCGGCAAGGGCGATGGCGCGTCGGGCGGGCGAGGCCAGCGCTCGAGTTGCTGTGCCAGCCAATGCAGTGCGGCCTCGTCAGCGACGCTATCGCCCTCAATCGCGCGACGGAGAAGTCCATCGACCGCCTTGGTCAGCCGTAGCGCGACGGCGGACGACTCGGGCATATTTGGGCTGCGAGGCACGGGCAGCGGCAGCGGCGTCGGCGTACCGTCGGCCCCACCGCCCTTCACAGACGTACCGTGTGAATTCACAGGCGAACCATGTGAATTCACAGGCGTACCGTCGGCCCCACCGCCCTGCTCGTGCTCCGCGCTGGCTGCGGTGAGGAAGAGCGAATACTGAGGCAGCGTCGTGTCGGCGGCGCGCAGTACGGACGAGAGACAGCGAGAGACAGCGAGCAAGAGCTCGCGCTGCTGGGAGCCTGCCATCCGATGCAATCCGTACCCCATCTCAGTGAGCACCCGAACCACCTCGGCCGCCTCCGCCGATCCCTCGCCGCCGCCGAACGTGAGCGGTGCCATCGGCGAAGGCGTGGGATCCGGCGACGAGGACAGCTTCGGCGACGAGGGGGGCGAGGGGGACGAGGGCGCTCCGTGGGCGTCGTGTCGGGCGTCGCCCTCGTCCTCAAACGCGCGCAGCTCCTCATTTGGGACGGTGACGAGCTGGTAGGCATGCGCGATCGCCCGATACGACGCGAGCGGCTCGTCCGGCGCCTCCTCAGGCAGGGGCACACCCCGCGCCTGCAGCACCGCCCGCAACTGGTCCGCACTCAGATGACGTACTGGCGTCACGAGGCCCTTGGCTGTGCAGGGAACGTAGGGCTTGGGTGGCGGCGGGGGCTTCACCATGGCGTCGGAATGGCCTAACCGTTGCGAGGACGGCCCGATGGGCCACGCGGCTACCCGAAAGGGTGGCGGCGGTGGAGGCGGTGCGGACGGCCTCGCAAGGCCATTCTTGGCGCCGCCGTAGCCGGAGGGGCTGCCGGCATGCCACGCGGGCCCATTAGCATGCAACGCGGGGCTGCCGGCATGGCCATTGTCGGTGACCTGGGGCGAGACCTGGGTCGAGGCACTCCCCGCACGCTTCCCGCTGCCCGCCGCGATCGACGCGTGGTAGCGTGCCAGGGCGCGCTCGTGCGGCGAAAGCTGCGGCGTGCGCGACGTTGCGGCTTGCGGTGAGAGCGCCGCCGCCGCCGCCGGCGACTGCTGGCCAGGGCTACTATTGGCGCTAGGCGCATTACCGACAACGCGTGGCAATGGCGAGCCTCGGTGGGGCGACGGCGTGGCGCCAGTGGCTGAGCTAGCCGAGCCGCGTGGCCGCGGCGGCACCGACGACCATCTGTTCGGCGTCGCGAGCTGCTCGAGACGCTCGCGTATGGGCGGCCGCTCTATCTCGGCGGCCAGCGGCGGCATCGGCGGGCGCGGCGGCAGCGGGACCACGCCGAAACGGTTCTGGCCGAAGGAGCTCTCCTCGGCGGACACGGCGACTGGCCCTCTGCTGGTCATTTGACAGCGCGTGGGTGAGATCTTCATGTCGAAGTCCCGCGCGGCCGAGAACGAGCCCCGCTGCCTGAGGATCTCGTCAACGTGCGGCTCTGAGCGATGGCCTTCCTTATCGAGTGGCATCTGCGGAGCTCGGGAGCGTGCACTCGCATGGCCTTGGCTCGTCGCGAGCGAGGAGCTGCAGGAGCAGCGCCTCGCCCCGTCGCCAACATAGCTCGAGCCGGCGTCCGACAGCCTCTCGGGCGAGGTGCGCTGCGCTGCGGGCAAGCGTTCTGCGGGCGACTTGGAGCGCGAGAGGCTGAGCATACGCTCGCGAGAGAAAACGGGAGCGTGGTCCTCAGGCGAGCCGAACAGCGCCTGCGGCAGCTTGTACTTGTCCACGGGCCGGTACTTGTCCGCAGGCCTGCACTTGCCGGAGCTGACCGAGCATGACGGCCTGCTGCCAGAGGACGAGAGCGACTCACAGGATTCTCTTGAGTCGAGAGCTGCGCGTGGCGCAGGCGCAACGTCGCGCTCGACTTCCTCCGAAATGGGATCCAGCGACGGACTGAATGGAGCAGCAGCGGCGACAAGAGCAGCGGCGACAACTGAAGGCTCTGGATGTGTGTCAGCGGGGTCGGCAGCGGGGTCGGCAGGTGCTGCCGCAGGAGCTAGCCACGCGGGTGCTGCCGCAGGAGCGAGCCACGCGGGTAGCCACGATGGTCCGGGAATTGGTAGGCCGTCTACCGTGTCGAGAGAAGACCTGGTTGAAGACGCTTCCATGCAATTATTGCCCCGGTTCTCGCGACCGTGTCGAGAAGACGCATTAGAGAGAGGACCTTTCAATTGATCGGCCACAAGCAAGATTTTCGGATGGCGCACCCTCAAAGATTCCTCGAAGCCCCAGTCAGTTAAAACAGGGGTTTGGGCGCCGAATAGGCACGTCGAGGTGAACGAAAACCTTTCTGTGACGAATTCTCGTTCCGTGTAACGCACTTTCATGCAGAGGGCACTTGGGTCAATGCCCAGCAAGCCGACTCCAGCCAAGCCGACTCCCAGCCCAACCCCGAGCACTGGTAGGAGCTCTGGTAAGAGCTCTGGTAAGAGCACGCCGATACCGGTCCAGCCCAGCCGGCAAGCGCCCGCGAGTGGAAAAGCCGTGCAGCAGGTCCGCCCGACGGTTGTGACAGAGTACGGACCATCCTCACGTGACTTGAGCCCAGGTTCGCCAACGCGCAGCAGCTCCGAATCATCGATCACGCCGCGCTTTTGCCAAGTACATACGAAGACCTGCAGCCTGCTGACGCCGTCCAACCTGCTGACACCGTCCAGCCTGCTCGTGCCGCCGCCAGTGCCGTTGGCTCCTCCTCCAGCACTAGGCACGGTCGAGGGCCGGCCAACCTCAACGCGTGCGGCGGCGGCCGCTTGGCTCCTCCTCGAGAACCCGAAGCTCGCCGGGCACCCGGAGCTCGCCGGGAAGCTGAGCGCGCACCCGCAGCGACCGGCAGCGACCGGCAGCAGGCCCGCGCCGCTCGTGCCCGATGACGGCGACGACGACGAGTTCGACTATGCCGGCGACATTGGCTGGTCGCCCAATGGCGACACCGCCGGCAACGGGCTGAGCGGCGGCGACGCGACGCTCCATTTACTTCAGGCGCAGATGCAGCAGCGCGCCATTACACTCGCATCGGGTGACTCCTACTGGCGCCGCTGGCAGCTGCGCTCGTCACTTGAGACATGGCGACGTCAGTACAATCGGGTGAACCAGAAGGTGCTGCGGCACCTCATCCATTTCTCGCGTGTCAAGGGCAAGACTGCGCATCAGCAGCGCGCCTTCAACCAGGTGAGTTAGCGTTGATTGCCTCTGATGACCTGCCTTGCATGCAAGTGCTCACCACAGCGCTCTCGACCTGCGCGCGTTCAACCAGTGGCGGCGCCTGACCGAGGCGCGCCACCAGCAGATCCGTCGCAAGCTAGAGCAAGTGGCACAGTGGCGCCTCTCCTTGCTCTTGTCGGGCGCTGACGAGCGCATGGCCAAAGTACGGCAGCTCGCGCGACGAATGCTCAAGAAGCTCGAGTACATGGTCTTTATGGCGTGGAGGGAATGGTATGTGGCCGCACGAGGCCGGCCGAAGCGCCTCCGCCGTCGCTGCCGCTGCTGCTACTCTGCTGCTGCTGCTGCTGCTGCCCCTGCTGTCGCTGTCGCTGCTGCCCCTCCTGTCGCTGTCGCTGCTGCCCCTGCTGTCGCTGTCGCTGCTGCCCCTGCTGTCGCTCGCCCTCTGCCCCTTGCGTGCCCACCACGGCGCCCACCCACCCTGAGCCCGTCGGGTTTGCCTCGCTGTGAATGCAGGTATGAAGAGTCGGTCGTCTTCGAGCGGCGCGCGCGCGCCTGCTACGCGCGCGTCTCCGGACGGCGCTGCTGGCGCAAGTGGTCCCCCCTCGTGCAGCAGGGCAGGGCGGCGCGCGATCGCTTCGAAAAGGCTGCCCGCATGAAGCGCCGTATTGGGCTCGCGAAGGTTTACCGCTCATGGAGGGCGGCCACGGAACGCGGCCACGTGGAGGAGAAGGCAGCCAGGGCAGAGCGCGCGATGCTGCAGTTGGCCCTCGCGCGCGCGTTCCACGGCTGGCTTGCCAACATCGATACCGAGGCGGAGCAGAACGCAGCCAAGGCGAACCGCGCGATGCGTACACTCGGCCTCGCGCACGCCCTTCGTCAATGGAGGGCACAGACCGACCCTCACGCCAAGATGGTCATGGCCAAGGCGGTGCGGGCGATGCGGCAGCTCAGCCTCGCCAAGGCAATGCGCGCGTGGGTGGCGGCGACCGACACGAAGGCGGAGCAGAACGCGGCTAAGGCGGTGCGCGCGATGCGCCAGCTCGGCATGGCGAAGGCGATGCGCGCGTGGCGCGAGGCGTACGAGAGCGCGTGCATACACGCCCTCGCCATGCGCGCGCTGTGCGCCCTGCAACAGCAGGGGCTCGCGCGCGCGATGCGCGCCTGGATGGAGTCGACGGAGCATCTGACTCTTGCGGGGAAGGTCATGCGGCGCGCCCTCGCACGCTGGCGTGGAGGCGAGCTGCGCGTCCGCTTCCGCCTATGGGCGGCAATGCGGCTAGCCACGCGCGCCATGGCCATGCTTCTTCACAAGCAGAGGCGCGGGTGGCTGCAGTGTGGCTTCGCAGACCTGTGTGCGGCCAGCGGGCAGCTCTCCCGCCTTCAAAAGGTGATGGCCCGATGCATGCAGGCGTGGACGCGCCAGTCGCTCCACTCGGGATTCGTCAAGTTGCGTCACCTGTGCTCCTCCGAGGCCGTCCTGGCCGAGCGTTTCGGGCGCATCATGATGGGCATCAAGGTGCGTGCGCTCTCGTTTGGCTTCGGTGAGCTGAACGCGCATCGGCTCGAGCGGCGCCTCTCCCAGATGCGCCTCGGCTCAGTGTACGGCTTTGGTCGGCTCGGTGCGTTTCGCCGTGCGTGGTCGGCGATCGAGGTGGCGTCGGGCATGACGCAGCTCGCCGTCCAGCGAGGGCGCTCAGCTCTGATCCTCCTTCGCCGCTTGCAGCTCGACGATGCGTGGTTGCAGTGGTCGCGGTTACGCGCGCGCCGTGGACGCACGCGCAAACTGCGCCAGCAGAGCAACTATCTGTACGCCATGCACAAGATCCCGAGCATGCTCGCCCTCTGGCGCCGGCGAGCACATGAGCGTCGCCTCTTGTGGCTCGGACTGACTTCACACAAGGTCGTCCAGTTCACGGAGGCCTTTGGGCGCATCAAGCAGTGCGCCACGTGCCGGGTCAACGTCGCGCGTGCGCTGCAGCTGGCGCTCGCCTTCTTGCGTGGCTCGACGCATGCCGGTGCGTTGCACCGTTGGCGGTGGCACCGGGCATGCAAGCTCGAGGTGAGCCGCCTAGGGGAAGTCGCCGACCGGTACCGTGAACGTAGTCTGCTGCGCAGGGTGATGTTCGTGCTGCATTGTACGGCCAACGTACGCTTCGGCGTCGCTGTGGCCGCGGAGCAGACGGTGGAGAAGGTGCGTGTGCGCCACCTCGCGTGGGCCTTTGCGCGCGCGCGTGCGCACCAGCGCGCGCGCCGTTGGAGCGCCGAGGCGAGCACCACGACGCTCGCCACGACGCTTCGGTTTGCGTTGCACCGCTGGAGCGGGCTCGCCATCAAGGTCAAGAGGGTGAAGGCGGAGAAGAAGGCGCTGCGCGAGGCGGAGGCGGAGGCGAAGGAGGAGGCGGCGCGCGTCGAGAGGGCGCGGCTGGAGGCGGAGGCGAAGCAGGCGCGGCGCGAAGCGGCCGAGGCGCTGATGCGCGAGGCTCGGGCGGAGGCGGAGCGGAAGCGTCGGCAGGAGGAGGCGGAGAGCCGAGCGCGCGAGGAGGCTCGCGCGGCCGCTGCAAGGGCAGCCGAGGAGGCGCGCGTGGCGGCGGCCTGGGAGGAGGAGGAGCGGCTGAAGCGTGAATGTGAACGGCTGAAGCGGGAGCAGGCACGCGCCGCGGCGGAGAAGGCCTTTGAAGAAGCGCGTGCGGCGGCGGAGAAGGCCTTTGAAGAGCAGCGTGCGGCCGCGGCGCGCGAGGAGGAGGAGCGTCGGGCCGAAGCAAGGGCAGCGGAGCGAGCGAGGGCGGCGGAGGCTGCCAAGGCGGAGGCAGAGCGACTGGCGCGTGACGAAGCACGGAGGCTGGAGGAGAAGGTCCGTCGAGAAGAAGCGGCGCGTGTCGAGAGGGAGCAGCGGGAGATGGCGAGGGCGGCTGCCGAGTCCGCACGGGCGGAGGCGGAGGCGCAGAGGGCCGCGGCGGAGGCAGAGGCGAGGGCGGCTGCCGAGTCCGCACGGGCGGAGGCGGAGGCGCAGAGGGCCGCGGCGGAGGCGGAGGCGAGGGCGGCCGCAAGGGCGGCGATCGAAGCGGCCGAGCGCGCGCAAGCCGAGGCGCAGGCAAGGGCAGAGCTCGCCAAAGCGGAGGCGGCGGCCAAGGCCAGGGCGAAAGCCTTGGAAGCGGAGGCGCAGGCGCGGGCGGCGATCGAAGCGGCCGAACGCGAGCGAGCTGCGGCGGAGGCGGCGCGTCAACAGGCGGCCGCCGTGGCCGCGGCCACTGCGAAGGCGAAGGCGTTGGAGGAGGAGGCGCAGCGCCTGCGCGACGAGTCCGAGCGCGCGTCGATGCTTGAGGAGCTCATCACAGGCTGTGCCTCAGAAATCTCCGAGCGCCAGATGCTCCTCGGGCAGTGGTCTATCAACGCCGTCACAGGGCACGCAGAGTACGTGGGGCCTGGGGAGGCTCCTAATCGAAGCTCTCATTGGGACTTGCCTAGCCCTGGCCCGTGGGACCCGTTCGCCAGATCCAACGGGAGCGCCCACGACAGCGCCCACGGCGGCGCCCACGGCGGCGGCGGCGGCGCCCACGGCGGCGCCCATGGACAGACCCGCAGCCAGGCGGCGGACGCCTCCTACGCCGAGGCTCTGGCCAAGTACCGGAGCAACCACGGCCACGCTCAGGCCCCAGGTTTCGTCAACCATGGCCACGCTCATGCCCAAGGTTTCGTCAACCACGGCCACGCTCAGGCCCAAGGTTTCGTCAACCACTCGCGGTCCGCACCCGCCTTCGTCAACAGCATGCCAGTGCCCATGGCAGCGCGCTCCTCCCCCGCCTCCTCCTTGGCCTTGTCGCAATTCCGACCGCCTTCGACCAACCTCGCGCGCGAGTCGACCATCTCATCGCTGGAGCACGCGCCTCTGCGCAACACGAGCTGCGCCGTTTCGAGCAGCGCCGACTCGCATCTTCAGCGCCGTGTCGAGCAGCAGGCTCCTACCACAGACCTCTTTGCGACCATCGACCGCAACGGCGACGGCCACATCGATCGCGCCGAGTGGAACGCAGCAGTTGCGCATGGGCCGATGTGGCGCCCGGCGCCGGCGCCGTCTGAGAAGGAGCAGGTGGCGGCCGCGGCCGAGGCAGCCTTAGGGGAGGAGCGGAGGGCTATGATCTCAATCATGCGCTCTTCACAGCTCTCACCGTTCACAGCTCCATCATCATCGAGGGCTCCGCCGTACACAGCCCCTTGGGGGGCCGAGGCAGCCGTGGGGGCTCCGCCGCGTGCAGCGTACAACGGAGCATGGGAGCAGCCGCAGCCGCAGCCGCAGCCGCAGCCGCAGCCGCAGCCGCAGCAGCCGCAGCCGCAGCCGCAGCCGCAGCCGCAGCCGCAGCAGCCGCAGCAGCAGCAGCATGCCTCAACAGCCTCACCATCCTCATCAGCGAGTCGCCCGCCCGTCCGCCCGCCGAATCACCGGAGCATCGACGAGGAGATCGCCGAGCTCAAACAGTGGGTCGCGAGTGCACAGCGTGCGAGCGAGTCGGCCGC
>Ga0210242_100377_pt1 | contig 39491 bp, 49 predicted proteins | sample ChrtobMeP5a_16mM_FD_155445 | JGI IMG/M metagenome (GOLD analysis project Ga0210242, IMG submission 155445) | Chrysochromulina tobin associated microbial communities from unialgal haptophyte culture, Seattle, Washington, United States - P5a_16mM | ecosystem: Host-associated > Algae > Haptophytes >... | reverse complement strand
CACTGATGACCCCGAATTACCCCCTAATCACCCCCCTAATTACCCCCTAATTACACGAGAAGGTGATTCGGGCTGCCCTCTGATGACCACTGATGACCCCGAATTACCCACTAATTACCCCACTAATTACCCCCTAATTACGCGAGAAGGTGATTCGGGCTGGGCTGGGCATCATCTTTGAGCACCTCGAGAATGGATTATGGGCGCCAGGCCAGCCTATCTTCCTCTCGCGCGGCAAGGTGATTGCCACTGATGACCACTGATGACCTCTGAAGACTGTTGATGACCTCTGATGGACTCTGATGGACTCTGATAGACCTCTGAGTGCGCCCTCATCAGGGTAACAATGTGGGGAACGCTTTCTGCTTCTGATGACCTCTGATTGCGTCTGATTGCGCCCTCATCAGGGTAACAATGTGGGGAACGCGTTCTGCTTCTCCCCCGACATGCTTGCCTCGATGATCGAGATTCTATCTCCGGACCTCTTCCGGCCGCATCTCGGCTCGATCTCGGCGCACGTGACGTGGCTCGAGGAGCACGTGCTGGAGGAGGCGTTGGCGAGCGGCGCGATGCTCCGCGGCTGGAGATCAAATCATCTGCCGCCCGAGGGTGGCCCCCTCGGGTGGTGCACCGCGCAGGCGTTGCGCTGCGCCTCGAGGTTGCACGAGCTCACGCGCTCGCTTTTGTGCTCCGATGTGCTCGCCGACCTGGGCGGCACACGGGCGCAACCAGCGGACGCGTCGGCGTGGGCGCGGCTCCTTGATTCAGACTTGCTCCCGACGGGAGGTGGGGCTGCCGGCAAAAAGGGCGCCGTGCTGGGCGCCGTTGACTCAGGCTTGCTCCCGACGGAAGGTGGGGCTGCCGGCAGCGAGGGCGCCGTGCTGGGCGCCGTCTCGGGCGCCGTCTCGGGCTCGACGCTCAAGACGACGCTCGAGCAGCGGATGATCGAGCCGTTGGCCGCTCTCTCGGCATGCGACCCCCTCGGTCGAGTGCTGCCGCCGCTCAAGTGCCTCAAGGTGGGGACTGCCCTCTGATGATCACTGATGACCCCTAATTACCCCCTAATTACCCCCTAATTACCCCCTAATTACCCCGCCGCTCAAGTGTCTCAAGGTGGGCACGGCCCTCTGATGAGCACTGATTGCCTCCTAATGACCTCCCATGGGCAGGTGGGGGCGGCCTCCGCGTGTACATTGGAAGAGTATGAGGCGACCGCCTCGTACTCGGCGATCCTCTTTGGGCCTCCGGGCACCGCCAAGACGACCGTAGTCGCTGCGATCGCCAAACGGCTCGGCTGGGGTTTCGTCACCGTCGACACCTCGACCTTTTTGCGCGATGGGCTGACCAACGTGGCGCGCCGTATCTCGGATGTCTTCGATCAGCTGATGCGGCTGGACAAGGTCGTCATCCTGTTTGACGAAATCGAGGAGTTCGTGCTCGACCGTTCCATCTCGTCACTCACGATGGAGTCGCGACTGCTCACGACGGCGATGCTCACCAAGCTCGCCGACCTGCGCGGGCAGCGCAAGGCCGCCTTCTTCATCGCCACCAATCGGCTGAGCGCCCTCGATGCTGCGGTGACGCGTCCGGGCAGGTGGGCGGCTGATTGCGCCTGATTGCGCCTGATTGCGCCTGATGGCCCTTGATTGCCGCGGTGACGCGTCCGGGCAGGTGGGCGGCTGATTGCCCCTGAGGATCACCCCTGGGAGGATCACCTGATTGCCGCGGTGACGCGTCCGGGCAGATTCGATCTCCAGCTCTTCGTGGGCAACCCTAATTACCCCTAATTACCCCTAATCACCCCTAATGAACCCTAATCACTGCGTCCGGGCAGATTCGATCTCCAGCTCTTCGTGGGCACCCCTAATTTGGCATCTCGGATGGCGAGATTCAAGGGCAAGCTCGATGCCGCCTTGCTACCCGTACTACCGACCAGCGCCGTCTCGGGCGTGGCGCAGGCGAGTGTGCCTCTGTGTGCCTCTGAGTGACCTCTGAGTTACCTCGGAGTTACCTCGGAGTTACCTCTGAGTTACCTCGGAGTTACCTCGGAGTTACCTCGGAGTTACCTCGGAGTGCCTCTAATTGCCTCTGATTGCCTCTGATTGCCTCTGAGTTACCTCGGAGTGCCTCTGCCTACCTGCGATTGCCTACCCGTGATTGCCTACCTGATTGCCTACCTGAGTGCACTGAGGTGGCGTCTGCTTGCATGCTAATTGCGCCCCTCATCAGGCGGCACTGCTCGCCTTCTCGAGCGTGCTCGAGCGCCGGTGGACCGACACAGGTACGTTGATTGCCACCGATGACCTGCCTTGCATGCAAGTGCTCACCACAGCGCTCGAGCGCCGGTGGACCGACACAGCGATGTTCTTCACCTTCCTCGAGACGGAGCGGCTCGCCGCCGACGCCGCCGCACTCGTCGCGGCGGCCGTCGCGGCGGCCGCTGAAACAGGCGAGCCGTCTGAGGTGGTTACGGGAGGGGAGGGCCTGGAGAGGTCGTTTGAGCGACTGCTGGATTCTCAGGCGGTGGTGATGACGGTGCGTGGAACTGTCCGGGAAGACTTCCTCACGAGCAGGGGGCTGAGCAGAGTCTGATGAGGTGTAATGACAGCTGTGATGAGGGAAGGCAACTTCCTCTGTCTCTCAGGCCGCGAGCGAGGCGCGTTAACGCGCGGTCTCGAAGGAAGGAAGGATCGTCTCGTCTTGAGCAGAGGAGTCTGATGGCAGCACAGTGTCGACTTCCTCACGAGCGAGTGCTAGGCTGCAGGGCCGGGGCAGGCTGAGGAGCAGAGAGCAGAGTCACTCTGACTCGGGGTGTCTTTGAATAACTCGTAAACTTACATGCGATGATCGCTCTCGTCTTATTTCTGGTCTGTATCTCTGTCCCACCGCTCCGGAGACCTCCACCATCCACGCAGTCTGGTCCCACATCAACGCGGTCATCCCGCCTTCCAGCCATTCGTCCCTGGCTTATCAACGCGGATGATCTTGACGTTGAAGAGCAGCGTCTTGTCGATGAGCTCCTGGTTCTGGAGCACAAAGTCGAGCGCGCGCTGCCCCGAGAACGTGGACGGCTTCGGACCAACCTTTGCATGCGCCGGGTCGGATGTCGGGTAGCCGAGCTCTGGTCGAGTGACGACGATCTGGCGCACGCCGCCTTCGCTCATGCCGAGGACGCCCTGCTCGAGCGCCGGGATCACCGTGCCGCTGCCCACTTCGAAGCGCAGGAACGCTTGCCCCTCCTCGATACCGTCAAGCGAGCGCAGCTGCTTCGTCTCAAACGGCCGGCCGAAGTAGCCGATCGTGTAGCCGGACCAATCGAGGACGACGCGGTCGCCTGCTTCGGGGCTTTTGCCGCTGCCCTTCTTGGCGTCCTTGAAGAGCACGCCCGATGGCGTCCGCTCAAAGTCCGAGTAGTCCATCTCCGTCTTCCCGTAGCCCTTGCCGGTGAGCGAGGGCTGAAATGCGAGCTGGCCGCCCTCCAGGGCGGCGGCCGGTGCGCGCTTGAGCAGCGCGGCGGGAGCGAGCGCGAGGAGCCCTCGCAGCAAGGTGGCTCGGCCGGCCGAGGGAGGCAAGCGCATGGCGATCTCGTCGGCGAGACGTCGGACGGGGGGGTGTGAATCAGCAGAATTTCGTCAGACCCGGTGAATTGGGCGTGAATCTCATTTACCAATGGGTCTACGACTCACAGACACCCATAGACACGGCAGGATCGACAGGATTCGACAGGTACAACCCCGGTGTATGTCACGTCACAAACAGAGAGAGACCGATGCCCATCTCGGCGCCCGCTCCCGTTTCTCCGAGGCACGCATGCTAGGGTGCCGGCGGCGGTGTCGGCGGCGCCGCCCCGGGCGCCGCCCCGGGCGCGGGCTTGGGGCGCAGCCGGTCGCCCATCTCGGCGCTCAGCATACCGACCACGGCCTGCACTTGCTGGTGACCCACCGTGAGCAGAAAGGAGGAGGAGCGGCCATACCTGTGGGGAGAGGTGAGGGCGCCGTGGTGGGCACTTGCATGCACACCAAAGGTAGATCCGTCAGGACAAGGGAGGAGGCGAAGCGTCCATACGATTTCGAGCCGAGCACGTAGAGGCGTCATCGGAGGTCATCAGAGAGCTCATCAGCCGCAATCAGAGGTCTCATCAGCCGCAATCAGAGGTCCCATCAGCCGCAATCAGAGGTCTCATCAGCCGCAATCAGAGGTCTCTTACGATTTCGAGCCGAGCACGTAGAAGCGCGGTTCGGGCGTTGTGAGCATCTCGGGCCCGGGCGCCACCTGATGAGCAAGGCAATCAACAGGTATCATCAGCATCTCAGGCCCAGGCGCCACCTGATGAGCAAGGCAATCAACAGGTATCATCAGAGCCACTCAGAGCTCATCAGCGCGCACTCAGCCGCACGCCGCCCTCAGCTACACGCATTACGCACCTGTGGGGAAGAGGGGATGGCGCCGTGGTGAGCACTTGCATGCTTCCCTCAGCTACACGCATTACGCACCTGCTTGAGGCAGTCGTTCGCGCCCGCCGCGTCGCCGCTAGCCATCGCCTTGAGCTTCGCCGAGAGCAGTGACGAAGCCAGCTTCATCGGCCCCTCGCTGGCGTAGCACAGGTGCACCTGTGGGGAAGAGGGAGTGGCGCCGTGGTGAGCACTGACGAAGCCAGCTTCATCGGCCCCTCGCTGGCGTAGCACAGGTGCACCTGTGGGGAAGAGGGAGTGGCGCCGTGGTGAGCAATGACGAAGCCAGCTTCATCGGCCCCTCGCTGGCGTAGCACAGGTGCACCTGTAGCTCGCTCGCGAGATCGTACGACGGCCGGTAGCCCACCTGTGAGGGGTGCTCGCAGACGCAATCAGACGCAATCAGACGCAATCAGACGCAATCAGACGCCTGTGAGGGGTGCTCGCAGACGCAATCAGACGCAATCAGACGCAATCAGACGCAATCAGACGCAATCAGGTGTACTCGGTCGCAATCAGACCTACTCAGTCGCAGTCATGTGTCATGAGTGTCGTAATCAGAGGCGTACTCAGAGGCGTAATCGGACGTAATCAGAGGCGTAATCAGAGGCGTAATCAGAGGCGTAATCAGACGTAATCACCTGCGAGACGAGCGTATCGACGCGCAGCGAGAAGGGCTCCATCGGTAACGGCTCATCGCCCACGACGGCGCCTTCGCCCACGACAGCGCCCTCGCCCACGACGGCGCCCTCGCCCACGACGGCGCTCTCGCGCATGCCCTCGAGCAGGATGGTGCCATCGGTCTGCCGACTGACACGTGTCACGCTCACGCCGCGGTGCACGCGTACCTGTGGGGAAGGCGAGGCGCCGTGGTGAGCACTTGCATGCCGCCGCTCACGCTCACGCCGCGGTGCACGCGTACCTTTGGGGAGGGCGAGGCGCCGTGGTGAGCACTTGCATGCGGCCGCTCACGCTCACGCCGCGGTGCACGCGTACAGGAGGCGTCGTGCCGGGCGCTCCGCCTGATGAGCAAGGCAATCCACAGGCGTACCGGAGGCGTTGTGCCGGGCGCTCCGCCTGCGCCGTCCTTCGTCGTCGCTATATGATTCGCCATCGTGACTAGCTTTTGGCGCGAAGGCAGCGGGTCGTCTTCGAGCTGCGCGTACCTGATGAGAGAGGCAATCAGAGCCTGATGAGAGAGGCCATCAGAGGCACGCAGAGGTGCCCTCAGGCGGAGGTGCAATCTGGCGGAGGTGCAATCTGGCGGGGAGGTGCAATCTGGCGGGGAGGTGCACGTACGGTGCGCCGACGGCGGTTGGCTTCCGAACGAGCCACTCGATCTCGAGGGTGTACCTGAGGAGGGAGGCAATGAGTGCCCATCGGGGGCCATTAGATTTGTCATCAGAGGTGCACTCAGAGATGCAATCAGAGATGCAATCAGGTTTCGAGCTCGAGCGTGATACGTATGCCCACGAGATGCCGCGAGATCGAGGAGATTGCCGAGGGTCGTCGCCGCGGAGTAGCCACTTCCAACCACAGCGATGGTCCGCCGCCGCGTGCCGTCTGGTGGCAGGAAGGAGGCGACATCGTCCCCGAGCACATCGGGGACCTGATGAAGGTGTTCATCGGGCGCAATCAGAGACGTCATCAGGCAGGAAGGAGGCGACATCGTCCCCGAGCACATCGGGGACCTGATGAAGGTGTTCATCAGGCGCAATCAGAGACGTCATCAGGCGTCATCGGAGGTCATCAGAGAGCTCATCAGCCGCAATCAGAGGTCTCATCAGCCGCAATCAGAGGTCTCATCAGCCGCAATCAGAGGTCTCATCAGCCGCAATCAGAGGTCTCATCAGCCGCAATCAGAGGTCTCATCAGCCGCAATCAGAGGTCTCATCAGGCGCACCGAGTCGAAGAAGACATCCCTTGCACGCTTGGTGACAGGTGGCTGTGCCTCCGCGCGCAGCTGGCGCTCCCCAAGCGCAGGGGCGCCGCCGCGGCCGAGGAAGTTGCCTGATGATGGACGCAATCAGGAGAAATCAGGAGCAATCAGGAGCGCAGGGGCGCCGCCGCGGCCGAGGAAGTTGCCTGATGATGGACGCAATCAGTAGACGTCACATCAGAAGAGACGTCATCAGAGACGCACTCAGCGCGCGAGCTCGCCTCGGCTGCGTACCGTTGCCGTACGTGCCGGAGCAATCAGGAGCAATCAGTAGCAATCAGGAGCAGTCATGATCAATCATGAGCAATCATGAGTACTCAATCGCCTGTCGGCTGCGTACCGTTGCCGTACGTGCCGGAGCAGTCTATGACGGCGTCGAGACGTTCGAGGAAGGTCTCTTCGCCATTCGCCCCGACGAGGAGCGCCGCAAACGGCGTGCGGTCGCGCGCGTGGTCGCCGGCGCCTTTGATCGCATCGCCCTTGAGCAGCGAGCCTCTCGAGATGGAGTCGACCCGCGTCGAGAGCCTCACCTCCGCGTCCTCGGCGAGCCAACGCGCGAGCGGCTCGAGATAGCCATCGGCGAATTCGGCGCCGGTTGGGCACGCCGTGGGCGCGGGCGCGGGGCTGCCGAGCTCTGCGAGCGCACGCAGGCCGTCGGCCGAGTTGTTGAGCGTGTTGGCCGAGAAGAGGCGCACGTGCTTCCAGTGGCGCACGGAGCTCGCGATGTCGGCACCCTTCTCGGCGACCGTCACGCGGAAGCCGGCGTACCGGCAGCTGACCGCCGCCTCGAGGCCGATCGGGCCGGCGCCCACGATGAGCACATGCGGGCGCTCGTCGGACATCGTTCGACCCGGAGTGTGAACGAATCCGGTCAGTGTGAAAGAAAGTTCTTTCTCCGCGACCAAGGTACACACCGATGCGGCATTTTCCACTCTCTCACACGACGACGGGACGAGCACACACGTCACACGAGTCACGTCATCGTTGTACCAATTTGACGAATGTCAGGACAATCAGTTCCGAGACAGCCTTCATTCACGCATCGCGCCGAACACCCCATGCCAACTACATGCCACCAGCGAGGTTCAAGGCGCTTGAAGCGTGTGCATGCATGATCTCACGCTCGTTGATCCCATTCGCATCATGCTACGACGTGCGAGGTGCCCGGGCCGCACATCTCCCAATCTGAGTTGAGCTCACTAAGGAGCTGGTACCCCCCCGCCCCGCCGCCGGCCTCACAGGCTCCAGCTGCTTGCATGGTCTTCCCTCCCTGCAATCTGAGAGGAGCTCAAAGGAGCCTATCCGATGTGGGCTCAGATGAACTTGCGCTCGCTGTCGAAGGCGGCGCGCTTGAAGAGGTGGACGAATCCGGTCGTCTCAAGCATCGGGAGGAAGTAGCCGGCAGCGGTGACCATGTGGATGGAATCGAAGGCGGTCACGACGCCGTCGACGAGCGGGAAGTGGCCGTTGGTCATCACGGGCGAATGCAGACCCTTCTTGCTCACCTTCGCCACCTTGGTCACGGCCGATGGCACGGCCGCCCCGGTGGTCGAAGCGATCCACACTGTGTCGCCCATCTGAACCTCGTCCGCCGTCACCAGCGTGGCGCAGCAGGACGGACCTACCGGTATGTGGTGGCCCTCCGTGAGGGTTACGGTGCGGCCGGCGGCCGTCGAGAGCACGAGGAAGAACGCGGGCTCCGCATCCTTGTTGGCGAGCGAGAGCGCACTGACGAAGTCGGTGGTGAGGACGCCCGCGGCCGTGGACACGACGATCTCGTCGCCCAGCTGCAGCGCACCTGTGGGGAGAGGGGTGCGGGCGCCGTCGTGAGCACTTGCATGCAGGGCGGGCACAGGACACGACGATCTCGTCGCCCAGCTGCAGCGCACCGAGCGATCGCTCGGTGCCACTAGCGAGCATGACGGTGGCAGAGGAGGGGAAGCAGTCTTTGATCGTCGGCGGTGGACTACTCGGTGGCGTCTTCGTCGGTGGGCTGCTCGGTGGCGTATTCGGTGGCACCACCGTCACCGCGCCGAGGAGGGCACACGCGATGCGTCCGCCGTTGTAGTCATGGATGATCACCGAACGGCCAGCAATGTCGACAGACTCGGCGCCCGTATTCACAGTGTGCGTGCCGGAGGTTTGCGTGACATTGACCGCGTCGGCGACTGCTGTGTACGCGATCGTTTCCCACGGGTCCGTCGTCACAACAGCTCCTGGGAAGTAGAAGTGCATGCCGGCGTTGCTCAAGCAGCTCGATTGCGCATGGATGTGGATGCCACACGAGTTCGCCACGCTGCGGTTCGCGCCGCCAGAGCACGCCAGGTCGATGCCAGTCAGCACGTATGTGAACGTCTGCGTCGACGTCTGCGACGTTCCAACCGTCGTCATCGGGTTGACGACGCCTCTCACCACGAGGGAACCTGTGTAGTCGAAGTACTTGACAAAGGGCGTCGCCGCCAGCGTCACGTTCACGCCGTTGGACAGTACAGCGCACGCGATGCGCCCGCCGACGTAGTTGTGGATGATCACCGTGCGGCCCTGTACGTCGTAGGACGTGCCGCCCGTCTTGACGGTGTACGTGCCCTGAGTTGTGCCGCTAGTCGACGTGTACGCGATCGCTGTCCACGGGTCCGTCGTCACAGCGCCTGTGAAGTAGTGCCCGCCGGCGTTGCTCGAGCAGCTCGTTCCCACGTGGATGTGGATGCCGCACGAGTTCACCGCGCTGAGGTTCGCGCCGCCATAGCACGCCGGGTCGACGCCAGTCAGAATGTACTCGAATGTCTGGTTTGTGCCCACTGTCGTCATCGGACCGATCGTGCCAATCACCGCGAGTGTGCCGGTGTAGCCCAAGTAAGGCACGAAGCCCGCAGCTGTCAGCGTCTGTCCCAGCGTCGTTGCCGGCGCCAGCGCCAGGAGGACGATCTTCATCATGGCAAGGCGCACCATGGTATTAGGGCGGGCGGCGGCGGCCCGCCGTGCATATCTCCGAGGATTGTCCTCAAATATAACGCAATTACGCACTTCGAAGCGATTCTCTCGGCATTTTTCATGACAGACGAAATCAGGAAAATCTCATTTAGGAAATCCATCAAAACGTGTGTTCACCGCTAGCCGACACTACTGTTGACTGGTACAATACAGCTGTGACTGTGATCTGTGTGTTGGCAGAAGCGGCCGGTCTGGAGTTTGGTCAGCTAGAGCTAGCCGACACTCGCGGCCGCGTCGGACGCCCACGGGCGGATTCGCTCAGGCTGCCCCTCGCGATTGAGCGCGTGCCATCCGGCGGGCAAGTTGTAGTCGTACGTGTAGTTCGGCGCGTGCCGGGCGCGCTCGTCGGCGAGGCAGCGCTCGCGATGCACCGCCACCTGATGAGGGAGGCAATCAGAGGTCATCAGAGGTCATCAGAGGTCATCCGAGGCAGCGCTCGCGAGGCATCGCACCTGCCCGACCCAATAGTCCGCAAAGAGCTTCTCGTACCGGTAGAAGGGCTTGCGGATCGTGTAGTTGACGAGGAAACTTCGAAGGAGGCGCGGCGTCACGTCCGTCCAGTCGCGCACCTGTGGGGAGAGGGGGTGCGGGCGCCGTCGTGAGCACTTGCATGCAGGGCGGGCGCGGGGTAGGCGTTACGCCCGTCCAGCCGCGCACAATGAGGACCGGCAGCTGCTCGTAGAGCGGGTTGAGAGCCGACGAGCGGCAGATCGGGATCGTGCCCACCTGATGAGGACAGCAATCAGTGGCCGTCATCAGGGGCCATCAAGCATCACCAGGCAGATCGGGATCGTGCCCACCACGAGAGCTTCCCACGTGAGGCAATCAAGAGGCAATCAAGCGGCAATCAAGCGGCAATCAAGCGGCAATCCAGAGGCAATCAAGTGCCCACCATGAGAGCTTCCCAAGTCCGGTGCGCGTCCAAGCCGTTGCCACGTGGCGAGAGCACGAAGCGGTGCTGCCCCAAAGTCCGCAGATACTCAGGCACGCGAATCTTGGCGGGATTCTCGGGCGTGATCCGCACCTGTGGGGAAAGGAGAGGTGGGGCGCCATGCTGAGCGCTTGCATGCACGGCTGGCCCATAGATTCTCGGGCGTGATCCGCACCTCGCCATCCCCCCACTTGGGCCCGAAGGTGTCGCGCACCTGTGGAAGCAGGGGGACGCGCGCCGTGGTGAGCACGTGCATGCACGCCCCTTTTTGTGGCCAGAGCGTATCGCGCACCCGCTTGCGCTCTGGGTGCGTGATGGTCATTTGCATCATGAGCCATCGGGTCTTGGGCTGGCTCTGGGCGGCGAGGATGGTCGATAGGTACTCGGCGACGTTGGCGTGGAAGGAGACCGACTGCGGCTGCCCGCGCACCTACCAAAACAGGCAAGGGAAAGGGCTCAGCCTGGTCATCAGTTGCAATTAGAGGCAATTAGAGGCAATTAGAGGCAATTAGAGGCTCAGCCTGGTCATCATCATTGGTTCGGGTGACGAAAGGGAGTGGCACTCAGTTGCAATCATTTGCAATCAGTTGCAATCAGTTGCAATCAGCGGTCATCAGCGGCAATCACGCACCCCGATCTCGAGCGAGTCCATCACGCCGAGCGGCACCGAGCTCACTTTGGGAGAGTCGAGCACCTGCCAAATTTGGAAGGATCGTCAGTCGCATCCCAGTGGTACTCAAAGCAGAGGCCATCAGAGGCCACCAGAGGCCATCAGAGGCCACCAGCGGCACTCACAGAGGCAATCAGCATGCACTCACAGAGGCCATCAGCATGCACTCACAGAGGCCATCAGCATGCACTCACCTCGTTGTCGACCGCCCACCAGTGGCGAAGGGTACTCGAGCTAATGAGGGACGCAATCAGCCATCAGAGGCCATCAGCATGCACTCACCTCGTTGTCGACCGCCCACCAGTGGCGAAGGGTCCTCGAGCTAATGAGGGACGCAATCAGCCATCAGAGGCCATCAGCATGCACTCACCTCGTTGTCGACCGCCCACCAGTGGCGGAGGGTCCTCGAGCTAATGAGGGACGCAATCAGCCATCAGAGGCCATCAGCATGCACTCACCTCGTTGTCGACCGCCCACCAGTGGCGAAGGGTCCTCGAGCTAAGCAGCGAGTCTACGGCATGATAATGCGTGATGCCCTCGTCCGCCGTGTCGGTGATCAGCAGGTACGGGGCCGTGATGTGCTGGTGCACTTGCCTGCCGAAGTTAGGGTTTAGGGTGTGATCAGCAGGTACGGGGCCGTGATGTGCGGGTGCACTTGCCTGCCGAAGTTAGGGTTTAGGGTGTGATCAGCAGGTACGGGGCCGTGATGTGCGGGTGCGCTTGCCTGACGAAGTTAGGGTTTAGGGTGTGATCAGCAGGTACGGGGCCGTGATGTGCGGGTGCGCTTGCCTGACGAAGTTAGGGGTTGGGGTGTGATGTGCGGGTGCGCTTGCCTGACGAAGTCCTTGGTCGGCCTCAGGGTCGAATAGATCAGCTGGCACGGCTGGACCATAGGCGCCTGCCGCGGACCTGTGGGGAAAGGAGGGAGGGGAGGGGCACAGGCGCCTTAATGAGCACTTGCATGCACGGCTGGACCTGCCAAATGAGGCAGCACCCCGACCGCAATCAAGTCGCAATCAAGTCGCAATCAAGTCGCACGAGGCAGCACTCCGATCGCAATCAAATCGCAATCGAGTCGCAATCAGCATGCAGTCAGGGCGAGAGCTCACCGATCGCATAGCCGGTCGAGGAGTCGAAGAGATGATCGGCGAGGTTGCGCATCGTATCCTGCGTGTGCAGAGGGTACATGTCGCATCTCTGAGCGCATGCTAATGGCCTCCCTCATCAGGTGGGTGCCCCGGCGTGTATACCTGCGTGTACAGTGGGTACATGTCGCCGCGACCGTGACGGGTCGATTCGCCCCAGTCCCGGTTGCGGAAGGCGAGATGTGGGAAGCGCTCAAACGCGGGCGGGCCGCGCGCCATGCGCTCCCGCGCGATCTCCAGGTTCGCGCGCAGCAGCGCGTTCAAACGGTCGTCGTCGCTCGAACGGGCATCTGGCGGTGGGATGAGATGCATGCTCCCTGTGACGAAACCCCTCGGCGGTGGGATGAGATGCGTGCTCCCTGTGACGAAACCCCGCGCCGCGGCGGCGGACGGCGTGCGGCGCACGTGCAGGCCGCGCTTGGTGCCGCGCCGCTCGCCCGCCGGCGCGCAGCTGCTGCCGTCCTTGGGTCGCGGACGGTGCACCCAAGAGATCGAGGTCGAGGCCGTCTCGCCTTCGCTCTCGGCCGTGCGCAGCTCGAAGTGGAGCTTTTGGCCAGCTCGGGGCGTCTCGCATCGGATCCCATTGTCTCGGGTGACGCCGCCGCACCAGGCGCGCGCGGAGCCGAGGCACGCCGCCTTGGCCGAGGCTAGGTCGCCGTATCGATCCGGGCACCGCTCGGATTCGCTCGCGATGTCCGGCCTGCGAAGCACCAGGTCCGTGGACTTATACTCGTCCCAGCAGACGTCGCCTCCGCCGCTCGCAGCTCTCGATTCACTGAAGAACCGACTCGGCATGGCGACGATCGGCACGCCTTGCGGTGCTGGGTGCGCGCGCGCGCGCCGGGGGCGAGAGTCCAGCGTCGCTGTGGATGCAGGGATCGATGCAGGCTGTGGAGAGCGTTTCGTCTCGAGTGTCGCGGACAAAACGACTTGTCGAAAATCGCCAGAAATCAGACCCGTAACCTCCATATTTGAAATATTTACCGGCCAGTCACACTTTTCGTGCGGGCGACCGCCACGTCATCTCTTATTACCTGGAGACCGATCCCTAAAGAACCGAAAGTCGACGCGGTCGAGGTGCTCGCCTCGCCTCGCCTCCCTTGTTCGGCTCCTGGCTCGTCCAGCTGCTTGACACGTGCCCATCTCCTTCGCAGCTGGCAGCGCACGGAGCTCGCATGCTGCGCGTCTCGCTTCTCTTTGTGTTCGCCGCGCTCGGAGCGGCCGAGGTAGAGGAAGTCACAAATCAGGCGCAGTTCCAAAAGATCCTCGCGAACAACGCGGCGGTGGCGGTGGACTTTTACTCGACCACCTGCGGCCCGTGCATCATGATCGCACCCAAGTACAAGGAGGTGCGCTGCAAGACGCGCCGCGAGCCGTGGAGAGAAGCCGCCGAGTGGAGTGGGTATTCACATTCACGCTCATCCCCGTGCTGCGTGCCGTGCCGACCTCGGTGGACAGCTCTCGAAGGAGTATGACGGCAAGGTCAAGTTTATCAAGGTGAACGTGCAGACGGCGTACGTGGGTATTCAGATTCGTTCGATGCCCACCTTCCACTTTTACGTGCAGGGCAAGAAGGAGCATGAGTTCTCGGGAGCCGATGAGAATGGCATGCGCTGATTGCGTGATTGCGTGATTGCGCTGATTGCGCTGATTGCATGATTGCGTGATTGCGCCGATTGCGCTGATTGCGTGATTGCGTGATTGCGTGATTGCCTGATTGCGCTGATTGCGTGATTGCGTCCATGGTTGCGAGCTCGTTTTCTCCGGAGCGGATGAGGACGGCCTCTTGAGCCTCTGAGCCTCTGAGCCTCTGAGATAGCCTATGATTGCCTCCCTCATCAGGCATGCGCCAGGCCGTCGCGATGATTGCGCGCAAGGCGGAGGCGATGGACATTGAGGTGAGCCTCGGCGCCCTTGAGGCCTTCTACCAAAAGTACGACCCGTCGAAGCTCGACGGCATTGACGAGATCTACGAAAAGTACCCGGCGTACAAGCTCGTCCAGATCCTGAAGAAGAAGTATGGCGCGGCGCCCGAGTTCACGAAGAAGACTCCGGCCAAGCCCAAGAAGGTGCGTTGATTGCGACTGATTGCGACTGATTGCGCCTGTCTTCGCGAAGAAGACTCCGGCCAAGCCCAAGGAGGTGCGCTCGTTGATTGCGACTGATTGCGACTGATTGCGACTGATTGCGACTAATTGCGACTGATTGCATCTGATTGCGCCTGATTGGAGGTGCGCTCGTTGCTTTGAACGGAGTTTGGAGGGGCTTGGATGGGATTGTGGAGGGGCTTGGATGGAGTTTGATGACCTCTGATTGCATCTGATTGCATCTGATTGCATATGATTGCATCTGATTGCATCTGATTGCATCTGGTTGCATCTGGTTGCCTTGTTGGGTGGTCCTTCAGGTGGAGGACGAGGGTGGCGCGTCTAGTAAGGCAAAGGAGATTGACATCAAGAAGATGGATCTCGAGGATCTCAAGGCCGAGATTTACCGGCGTGAGTCGGCTACGGAGGAGAAGGAGATGGAACTGATGGTCAAGAAGAACGAGCGGCGGCGTGAGAAGATCATCGAGCGGTGCGCGGCGTGCGCAGATGGAATCTGAGATGGAATCTTAGGTTGAATCTGAAGTCCTCTCTGAGGGCCTCTCTGAGTGCCTCCCTGATGACCTCCCTGATGACGTCTCTGATGACCTCCCTGATGACCTCCCTGATGACGTCCCTGATGAGCTCCCTCATCAGGTGCGCTGCCGAGGGAGGTGCCGTTCCAGTCAAGCTTGCGGTCGTGGGAGCGGGGCCTGCGGGCATGACAGCGGCCATCTACGCGGCGCGTGCGGGCCTCAAGCCGGTGGTCGTGGCGCCTTCGATGGGCGGCCAGTTGATGTCCAAGGGTGTGAATGTGGAGAACTACCCGGGCATTTTTGAGGCGTCGGGTGGCGACATTGTGCGACTGATGAAGAAGCAGGTGTGATGGCGTTCTGATGGCGTTCTGATGGCGTTCTGATGGCGTTCTGAAGGCGTTCTGATGGCGTTCGGGGCGTCGTCTGATTGCCGTATGATTGCATTCGGAGTTTCACTGTATGTCAAATGCTGGTCGCCGAGTGCACCTGATTGCCGCCGAGGCACTTCTGATGGCGTTCGGGGCGTCGTCTGATTGCCGTATGATTGCATTCGGAGTTTCACTGTATGTCAAATGCTGGTCGCCGAGTGCACCTGATTGCCGCCGATGGCCTTAAGTGCCTCTGAGTGCCTCTGAGTGCCTCTGAATGCCTCTGAGTGCCTCTGAGTGCCTCTGCTTCCCTCTCTCTCTGTGCCAGGCGATGCGTTTCGCGGCGACGTTTGAGGAGGAGGCGGCGCTGTCAGTGGACTTGTCGTCGCGCCCGTTCAAGATCACCACGAACAACTCCGTCATCCTGGCGCAGTCGATCGTGATTGCGACGGGCGCGGACTCGCGCTGGCTAGGTGCGAGCTCGAGATTGTATCTCGCTGAGTGCCTCTGAGCTCGAGATTGTAGCTCGCTGAGTGCCTCGGAGTGCCTCTGAGTTGCACTGAGTGCCACTCATTGCGTCACTGAATGCGTCAACGATGCTCTCCCTGATTGCACATCTCATCAGGCGCACCGCCCCTTGGGAAATTGCCTCTGATGGCCTCCCTGATTGCATCTCTGATTGCTTCCCTCATCAGGTGTGCCTCCCTGATTGCATCTCTGATTGCATCTCTGATGGCTTCCCTCATCAGGTGTGCCCGGGGAGGACGACCTCAAGGGCGGGGGCGTCTCCTCCTGCGCCACCTGCGACGGCTTCTTGTACAGCGGCAAGCCGGTCGTCGTCGTGGGCGGCGGCGACACAGCGATGGAGGATGCCCTAGTGCTTGCGCGCACCTCCACCTCCGTCGTCCTCATTCACAGGCGCGAACCCCACCTGCCGCGTGCTTCCCACAGCTCCGCGGCATGCATGCAAGTGCCCACCACGGCGGCGCGACGTGGCACCGACTCTTCACCCTCCTCTTCACACCTCCTCTTCACACCTCCTCTTCACACCTCCTCTGCGCACCCTCCTCTTCACACCCTCCTCTTCACAGGCGCGACTCCTTCCGTGCGTCCAAGGTGCTCGCGAACGCCGTGCTGAGCAACCCCAAGATCACCGTCATGTGGAACTCAACGGTGGCCGAGTTCAAGGCGGTCGAGGGCTCGAACGTACTCGGAAGCGTCGCCGTGCGCTCGACGACTGACGAAACCAACGTGACCGAGATCCCGGCGGAGGCGGCCTTCGTCGCGATCGGCCACATCCCGAACACGCAGCTCTTCAACGGCCAACTCGAGATGACTGAGAATGGGTGCGTGATTGCCTCTGATGACCTCTGATGACCTCTGATGATCTTCAACGGCCAACTCGAGATGACTGAGAATGGGTGCGTGATTGCCTCTGATGACCTCTGATGACCTCTGATGATCTTCAACGGCCAACTCGAGATGACTGAGAATGGGTGCGTGATTGCCTCTGATGACCTCTGATGACCTCTGATGCTCTTCAACGGCCAACTCGAGATGACTGAGAATGGGTGCGTGATTGCCTCGGATGGCCTCGGATGACCTCTGATGACCTCTGATGACCATCATCATCCAGGTGCGTGATTGCCTCGGATGGCCTCGGATGGCCTCTGAGGACCACTGAGGACCCCTGATGGCCTCTGATGGCCTCTGATGACCTCTGATGCCTCTGATGACCTCTGATGACCTCTGATGACATCTGACTGGGTATGATTGCCTCCCTCATCAGGTACCTCATCACGAAGCCGGCCTCGACCAAGTGCTCGGTCGATGGCGTCTTTGCAGCGGGTGACGTGGCCGATTGGGTCTACCGGCAGGCCGTTACGTCAGCAGGTTCCGGCTCATCTGCCGCGCTCGATGCCGAGAGATGGCTGAGCGAGCACATGGTGCGCTTGATTGAAGGGCTTGATTGCCTGGCTTGATTGCCTGCTTCGTCACCGGCTTCGTCACCTGACGAACCTGATGGCCTGCTTCGTCAGGTGGGCGGGGACGCGGATGAGCCCGAGGAAGATGGCAAGGAGGCGTGCCATCCCGAGGACTACGAGTCGTGGACGATGAAGCAAATCCGCAAGGAGCTGCAGGAGCGAGGTGTGCATGCTGGCTGATTACCCTAATGAATGCATGCTGACCCTCACCTGAGCCCGAACCCTCATCGCACTCATCACCCTAATGAAGCACTTCCGCAAGGAGTTGCAGGGGCGAGTTGCTGTGTGCATGCGGCCGACACATAATCGAGGAGTGCCGGCGCTGCATGCACGTGCTCACTACGGCGCGACGCCCCCTCCTTTTCGCAGGTGTGAATGCGGCCGAGGAGTGCCGAGGCTGCATGGAGAAATCGCAATTCATCGAGGTCCTGTGCCGCCACATCCAGGCGTAGGTTGCCTGGTATGGATGGGCACCACATCCGAGCCTAGGTGGCTTTCAGATTTTGGGGGCGACGCTTGTGCTTGCATTCTGTACGGTGGTTTGGCATCAGGGTGGTTTGGCTGGCGGACGCTGGCTTGCATTCTCTACGGTGGTTTGGGTCTGGACGGTTGGTTTGGCATCAGGGTGGTTTGGCAGAGGACGACAGAGGGCGCGTGTGGGGGTGCTGGGCGTCGTACTGGGCGTTATGATAAGCGCAAGCACGCGGGTTGGAATCTGCGTTGTGAGATATGTTTTCGGTGAGTTGAGACGGTTGCGCTAGATGAGATGCAACGTCGCGACGGCGCCGGGGCGCGTGTGGGTTTCGTGAGAGTAGGTTTCGTCACGTCGCGAGCGGATGAATTGTCGTGCATGTTGGCGCCATGACGATGATGAAATCCTAATCCAACGGCCGTACGCGCCTCGTACTTCATTGCCTTACTTATACCGGTACGCCACTCAGTTTGAAATCAGGGTACAAGTATGAAGATCGGATTGATTGTGTGCAAATCTACATATTCGTAATCCCTTCCTAGTACCCACTTGGGTATATAATTGCGGGAACATGAATGATGTAACGCTATAGCTTCATTGCTTCTCGACATTGCTTCTGACCACGGGTCTGGAGTTGGGAACGAAAAGGGAACGAACTACTCACCTCACTGCCAACCACTGACGTTAGTAGTGAACTACTAGCGTGCGTAAGCCGTCACGATCGGCCTTCTTGATGATTCAAGTTGATATAAGCAGATTTACAGTCAATTTACAGTATTCACACTATGTTTTCACGGGGGCTCCTGGCTACCGACCAGGTCTGATACACTTCGCGCCGCGCTCTCTCGCTTTAAGCTTATCTCATGCTGAGCGAGCCCGCCACGAGGACGCAAACGCCTCAAGATGTTCTTGCACATGCTCCAGAGGCTCCCACATGTTGTCATCCGCGCGCGCTCCACCCTTTTCCCACTTGACTAGGAATTCCGTCGTCTTTCGTTTGCGGCACTCGTCCACGATGCAGTCGACATCATTTGGGGCGCAGTTCTCTTCTTATTCTCTCGATGCTCCGCTTAATGCTCCACCCCGATTTGCGCACTGCTTGCGCACATCAGATGCAGTGGGCATAATACACTTGAGGCCAAGTTGCCTCGCTGAGCCTATGTCGCTTCTCCCTGAGCCTGTTTTGCGGACCTCTCCCCCGTCTATCTGAGTAACGAGAGGCGTAGGCGTCGTTGCATAGGCTTTGATCTTGGGATGAGCCCGCAAATAGCCCTGGACTGAGAGGTCGGCTGGCTGCATCTTCGACAGCCCACCCTGCTGAGAATCCCCTTCTTCTCGCAGTGGCCCACTCATCAATGGTATGAGCCATGTGAGTGCGCGACGGTGAACCATGTAACCTGCCAAGTTCTGCATATTCCCCCGGCCACGGCAGATCGGCTTGAAACCGCCGCACGCTTTCAGAGGCTCTTCAACGCAAGGGGGATGGTTTTTAGACCAACCAATGCTGAGAAACTCCCAGTCTGGTGGTAAGGAAGCCAGCGCGGCAAACAGGCGCTCGTGGAAGTGGTCTGCGAGGATGATATCATCCTCAAGAACGAGGAATACATCATGGTCAGCAGCTTGCGCGGCAATCAGCACCTGAGCATGGGAGCTGTAGCAAGCAGCAATTCCTTCCCACTTGTGAAACACGAGCAGATTGCAGCTTGCAGTCGAGTTTGCAGAGGGAAAGAGATAGTCTGCAAAACGACATTCGGCATCAGTAGGGCCCTTTCCCCATTTGAGTCGACGATAGAACTCATTCATTTCTGTCCAATCGGGCGGCCATAGATTTTCATCGGTGCGCCAGTCTCTCACCTCCACAAGCACCTTTGTGGCAATCCGCTTTTTATGGCTGCGGTGAAAGCTGCTGGGACGAGCCGGGTATACCCACCTCGACGGAAGGCTCGCATTGAATGCAGATTTGTCGATTGCTGGGTGGAAGATCACTTCTGTGTAAGTGGCATGGCTCGCATTGAGTGTGTGGTGCATGTGCCGCTTTCGGTCCTCGCGGCGCTGCAGATTTATGACGTACGTCTTGTCGAAGAGACTGTTCCAGTCGTACAGAAGAGATTCATTGTTTTGGCCGAAGGAACAGCTGCGTGCGGCGCCCGCCATCCTTAGAGCAGCCTTTGCCTGCAGTGAACGGAGCGGGGTGGCGGCTGCAGCTTCTTCTGCTGCTGCTAACCAACACTGTTCTGCCTCTCGATATGAAGCAGGCACAAAAGACGGCACCAAGGTTTGGGGGTTCTTCGCACATCCGCCTTTCGGCACGCGTGGTGCTGATGGGACGGCTGCCCACGGCCATTCCACTGCGAGCAGTAGCATTTGCAGTATCATATATTTCGGTCACGTGAGGGGCGAACTCCCTGAAACGAGACAATTGATCGCGGGCGCTTTCACGAACATCCATATTATTAGACGAAATCGGCAACGAGTCATTGCACAAGTTGGGACACTGTTGGGACTCGCTTTTTCCTTTTGTCATGTGTGATGGTAACAGTCTGTTCCTGGCGCTATCCCCCGCACATCTGACGTTGATTGTTGTTCTTGTACAATGCATGCACATGTCGTGGACGAGTCTCAAGAAACCGACAGAAAAATGCGTTCATTATATTTCGTGTTGCTTCTCCAGCCTGCGAATGGAGGGCCGCCGCGCTTCCCGACAATGGCCTCGATCAACGCGTCCGCGCCAATTGCTCTCTCATTCAACCCGTCGAACGCTACGGCGCTTGGTTTCCCTTTTGTTCCAATAGGGACGGCAAAGCGTGTGCCTTCTGAGCTACCATGGTGCATCGTCGAGTCGGAAGACCGGCCGCGCGCCGACGACAGAAAAGGCACCTCGAGCTACTGGCAAGCAGCTGCTGATCGCAATGAACGGTACGCACGTTGCCACGGCTACGGCTTTGCGTACGTTGAGCATACAGGTGGACACCATGGGAAGGGATGCTCCCATTCCGTACGCGGCTACCTGTCGCCTTACTGGTGCAAAATACCCGCGGTAGCGCATGTGATTCAAAATGGCATCAACGGACGTAGATGCAACAGAGTCGTCTTCCTTGATTCCGACGTCCAAATTGTCAATTACTCGATGAGCCTCGATGAGTATCTTGAGCACGGCCGATTGCTCGGCGACGAGGCTCTAATTGATGATGATTGGTCGCTCCTCTTCACGTCGAACGCCCCTCACGTCAATGCCGGTCTATGCACGGGCATCTTTTTCGCTCGCAGCAAGTCAGACAGCTGCGGGATCCTGCGGAACTGGTGGGATGCGAATTGGCCTGATAAGAGCCGCTGGTCCTGGGAGCAGGGCGCTATGGCTGATGGCGTCCATCTTCACAATCGTGCATATGGAGCTCGTGTGCGCGTGCTCCCCACTTCTCATACGTGGCGTGCCGAAGACATACCAAAGCTAAAGAAATCTACGCCCCCATTCCGTCGTGATCCACTCTTTTATCACCGTTGCTCGCAAACGACAGGGGTCAGGAGCAAGGATACCGGCAACTGTGCACCACCTACCGCACCTGATGCTGGTGCATTGCAAGGCTACTGTTCTCGGGACCTCTCCAGCGCAAGAGCGGAAATTGCCCTCGTCAAGCTTCCGAGCGCAGCCATGGTCTTTGATGAGGAGAAGGCACTCGAGAGATGTCCTGCGGCGACTCCACGGCCGGGCGTCATGTTTGCATCATTCATGAATGCAAGTACGTGCTGCAACGGCAGTCCTCTTCTGGCCATCTCTTACTCACTTGGATGGCACTGTGGTGGCGCCCGGCCTTCAAAGGCGACCCTGCTGGTCCAGTGCGACCGTGCCGACGAACGAAGAGTGGACATGCTGGACTCCCAGCGCACCTCGGGCGCCTTCGCAGTGGATGTCAGCGGCGATCAGCAAAGCAACATCCTCCCCAGCCCCCAGCCCCCCCAGCCCACGCACACATCACAGAATATTCGACTTGGTCTTGATGAACCACGAGTACGATTTGGCAGCGATACGCGCCAAGGAAATCGGAGACTGCGTTGACAAAATCATCTTTGCGCAGCCAACGTTTAACTTTGCAACCGGCGAACCCGTCAGAAGTCGTCCACCTTTTCCAGCACGCCTGCTTAGTATGCATCCAAACGTCATCTTTTATCCGATTGAGCCCACAGGATTGGAATCATCCTGCATGGGTCGTGCCAAGACTGCATGGTGCCGCGAGAGCTTCGCTCGTAATGCACTCCTTCAGGCGTTTGACGAGCTTGGTGGCCATGATGACGATGTCATCTTCATTTCAGACGCGGATGAGATAGGCTCGAGAGATAGGCTCGAACGCTGTTCGCCTGAGTCAGCGGCCTTACTGTGTGGCAAGCGGCTATCGCAGCAGCTGTGGCAAGCCGCGCCTTGCATGGCAACGGTTTGCAAACGCTTCTTGGCACATGTCAAGCTTGAGTGGGGGCATTGAAGGTCACATCTTCAAGCTGCGAAGCAACAGTGAGACCATTGCATCCAACAACCTACTTGATGAAGAACATGTCAGGTGGCGAATGGCAAGGTGCCATGACCATCTAGGGCGAGACAAAAACCCAGGTCCCAATGCTCAATCTTTTTTCAGCATAACCAGGTGGGGCACGGCGCAGCTGCCCTCGTACCCTGATGTACCACAAGTTGTGGACAAACTGATGAAAAATGGCAGATTTCTGCATTATCTGAGCAATGGCACCTCTTTGACTGCACCAAGGGCTGCTGATCTCGCCGCACTCCTGAATCTGCCGACAAACCATGAGAAGTAAGCGCAATGCGATGTCGGGTCAGCACCAAGTTCGTGAGGCTTCAACTCCATGTTCGTGTCGCCGGTGGTTTCTAGCGAGTAAGCGCTAATTAGTTGTCTTCCAGGGCAAGCGGAGTTGCACGGCGGTAGACGCACACCAGCTCGACAAGCAAGGTGCGCCGCGCCACCGGCGGGCGGGCAATACTCGCATACCATTGCATGCATGCATGAATGAACAGCCTCGAAGGTTCGACGAAACGTCCTCGAAGACGAAACGTTCTCGAAACGACGGGCTCGTCGCGTCGCCGTGTCCCGCGTGGTTGTTGTTGTGTGTCGAGCGCGAGCGCTCGCCACGTTTGTCATGCCCCACCCTCTCGGACCCGTACTGTCTAGAACAGGGGACTCAGAGCTCGGCCCTTAGTCCAAGGCGCCTGGGATCGGGAAATTAGTGGAAAGTTGCATCAAAAGTTGCGAACACGAGCTACTATTAACAATTAACATGTACTTGAAGCGCCAAAAGAACGGAGGACGAGAGTAGCATTCGTGGGGGGGGAAGCCATTACGCCGCAGACACGGTGCTCTGGGCGCGGAAAGTGAAGAACACAAGCGTTCTTGTTCACGCAACTAAGACCACTGCATGCATAAACCGGAGAAACGTGAAAAACTTAGAAAAAAATTAGAGAAAGCTGTTGTACGCGGCTTCTGGCCGGGCTCAACGTGCGCGCCACAGCGGTCGTCTCTGCTCAGCGCAATGGCTGTATCAAGCAGGTATCATGGACCTCTGTCCGCGTGGCTTCTCATCTCGCTGTCCCTGGCCGAGATATCCCCGGCCGAACTAGACCGGGGCAAAATACAAACCACAAACTGCGTGCGCTTTTTCACGTTTGTTGTCGAGCTCGATGGACGCGATCCCACGTGGAGGACAATGCCCCGCACCAGCGGGCCTGCCTTGATGGCTTCTGGCTCGTTCAGCGCTCCAGGTCAGAAGCGACTCGTGCAGAAGGACGTGATGCAAGCTCTTGTGATCAACACCAAGAGCCTCGCCCTGAGTCAAACATGCTTTGAGTTGCATGTATTTTCCGACAGCAAGACCTATGCTGCGCTCGGCACGGACATGAGGCGAGTACACCCTTCCCTTTTCCCTCGAACGCTTCCGGAGCTGAAGCGTAATCCATTGGGTGACCCATATACCTCATGGATCGCTCTATGCTGGGCAAGGCTTGACGTGGCGCAGCACTTCCTAAACCGTGGCGAAAAAGCAATCTGGATCGATCTGGATACCCTGATTATGCATGATCTCTCGATTCCCTTTCATGAATTCGGCACCTTTGCTGTCTGCGGCGGATATGCCACGAATAGAAATGAAGTGAGCGGCAGGTACTATCAATCGTTGATCAGTCAAGGTCCTCTAGAAGAGCAATGCTATGGAGACTTGTGGATGGTGGACAATGGCACCGCTGCACGAATGTATGAGTTTGTCCACAAGATGGCACGGAAGGGTGCTCTTCCAAAGTACGATGTACAGACCATGTGGTCGACCGTTTTACGCTGGTCCCGCCAGTTTGTCGGAAACAGGACTGCGTACTTTAACAACCTGCGCGATTCACTCCCCATTTGTTGGAGGTTCGACTGGATGCACAATTCCATGGCGCCGTACATTAACCGCACGTTTTCTTACAGGAATGGTGTCGCCACGCACTACAAGCTCCTTCAGGTTGATGCTGTGACGGGCAAGCTAATGTGCGGAGAGAAAGGACACCCACCAAAGGCTATCGGCGCCCTCTCTTTTACGTGGCATTCATTTGTCGAGACCATGCAAGATCCGGACGACGCATTCCGCGACCCTAGCGTGCGTCAGTGGTTTCGCACGCACTTGGCGCTATGAATTCAGAGAAAGTGAGAAAACCCATTGGTGTCTCACTAGTCTCGGGTCTGTTGTGGGAAGTCGATGTGGGAAGCTGTACTATCCCCTATGTGGGTCGGTCTTGTACAACCTGTGATCCTGTGTGTGTGTGTGTGCACTCATGCAAATGGCCGGCGGAGATATCCCAAGATATTCCTGTGTGGGTTAGGGAATAGTCTGTGGTGTTGGAGAGTGTTTTGAGATTGGTACGTGCTTCGTCATCCACTCTGACCGCCGCCAAGCGCCATGCGCCCCAAGTGAGCAACGTTGGTAGGACCGTTGACGCGGCTACGGGCCACGGTCGCAGGGAGGGCTTCGATTAGAGCGAGGCTGCAAGGAAGGCTGCAGGCCAGCAACGCGCGCTTGGGACAGCGCGAGCAAGGGCCGTGGGCACTGCAGAAACTCGGGGGAGAGTTTCTGTGGGTGACCAGGGGAGAATGACGCGCAGACTATGTACAGAGGCGAGCGAAACGTCATTTGAGACAGAAGGGGGGACCCATGCGTGCGTCCGGAACTGAACTGAACTGAGCTGAACGTCCGAGAGATCCGGCATGCGTTCAGGCATGCGTGCCAGAAAAGTCCCCGGAAGGTTCGCTCGTTGGGAATGAGTTACCCCGGGGAGAAGGCGGGTCGCGAGTTGCGACGTCTGTCGTTGGCTCAGTGAGAGCCACGGGTCTTGGGCAAAGATAGTTGTCTGAGTGCCAAGCTATGAGGCGTGAATGGTGCAGACGGCCGACTGTAATCTTATATCTATCTTACCACACTTCCAAGGAAAAATACTCGCGTCATATGCGTCAGAATGCACAAGAATGCATACGAATGCATACATATGCATACGAATGCGAAAAATACATCTGAATGCACACGAATGCATACACGTGTGAATGCAAACGAATGCGTGTGTGAATGCATGCCCTTCACGGCTCTGTTGCTTACGTGTTGTGTGTATTAACATGAATGAATGCATTTGAATGCGCGTGAATGCGTGAGAATGCGAGTGCGTCAGAATGCAACGTGTCGACAGAATGCAGCTTATGTGGGGAGGCATACAAATGCATTTGAATGCAACTCGTGTAGAATGCAACGCACTGCAAATGCACAATAATACATATGAATGCACCGGATTCTGAATGCAGTAAGATGCAGCTATTACAACTGTATCAGAATGCATTAAAATGCGTCACGCCATGTATGCGTCACGTGGCGAATGCATCAACATGAAGCGGACCTTTTGGATGCATCAAAATTCATCAAAATGCAACTTGTCCAGAATGCAGCAGGTATGAAAATGCATCAGAATGCAACCGTCTCGCATCGGAAGAATGCAGCAGCTCAAAGTGGTTGTAAAATGCGTTCGAATGCAACCGATTGCAGTACGTCTGAATGCATAGAAAAAACAATGAATTGCATATGAATGCAGACGCATGCATACGAATGCACATGAATGCGTATGGGAAAAAACTACTCCACTTTTGGGGAAAAACTACCATGGTACACCACACCCGCTACACCTTGACGCGCTCTCGTTACGGAGGAGATGAGCTCGGACTCCTTAGTTGGACCGGCCTGTGCCCGCGCAGCCACCGACCGGGCCACAGACGGATGCTGCGCGCGCTGATGAAGAGTCTGTTGATACCCCAACATTCTTTCCCTATGCCATGGACCGGCGCGCCCCTTTCGCCCCGCGCCTTGACGCGCTTGCGCTATGGAGGAGATGAGCTCAGACTCCATGTCGAGCCCGTCCGTGCACGCATAGCGCCCCAGGACGGATGCAGCGCGCGCGCGCAGTACCGCTCGATGGCGTGAGTGCCCGCGTGCTGAGCAGGTGCGAAGACGATGGCGACGACGAAGCGCGCAGCGCGGCGCAACCAGCACCGAACTGTGCCTCGGCCAGCGCCCAGCGGTTTGCGAGCCCGTTGACATCTGCTGCCTTCCCGCTTCGTGCCAACGCCGACAACTCTCAGCCAAGCAAGGCCCCTTCCTCTTGGTAAAAAACACAAGTCTCAGGCCCGTTGGTCCATGCATACGGATGCTGGCAGCGGTTTGCGAGATTGCGACGCGGCGCGGCTGCGGCTCTGCAGGCATGCAGCTCAGAGACCTTGGCGGCAATGCGCTCCAGCAACGGGACTGACTTACAGCAACGAGGCATGATGAGACCGCGGTCGAATGCACTTGTCTTGACTTGACTTGCTTGAATGCATCCAAATTTGGGGCGGGTCACGAATGCGAGCAAGATGTTTAGTCCTGCTCCTTAAGCCTGCGAATGGAGCCAGAACCGGCTACCTGGATTCGCAGGCCTCGTGACGCAACAGGGCGCCGCGCCAGGCCGCCGCACCAGGTCGATGTGAAATTCCTAGCTTTGTGTTCCGCCAGAGCTCAACAGCCATACGTTCAAGAGAATGCAACCATTTTTGGGTTATTTTTGCTTTTGCCCTTTTCGAGCCACGCCGCTCTGGAGCCCTCACTGACGTCGGGAGAGTGGGAGCGGCGAGACAATGCGCTCATTTTATTGGCTGCTGCTACTCCAGCCTGCGAATGGAGCCAGTACCGATCTTCGAGCGGATATCCCCACCGAAATGTTCCACTCGATGGGGACGTCGGCTGAGAAGCGGGCCAAAGCTACGGAGTTGCTCACTGGCTATCTGGACTCGCAGGCCTCCTGCGAGCACGGCGAGGAGGGTCTGCTCATCAATGTGCACCCCACGACGACCGCTAGGCTGTTTCGCGAGTCCCTCGTGAAACGCGCTCCCAGCCATCCAAGCAGTCGCTTCCGCCACGCAAACAAGGAGCAAGAGTGGACACACGTGAAGACGGTCCACTCGATCCACTCGACGATGCTCAAGGCCGCGCTCACCCACGAGCACACGATGGTTGTCGAGGCCAACTGCGTGTCGGTCGACATGTCCACCCCACTCTTCGACGGTCGGTACACCAGGGCACGGTCGAACTGCGAATACACCATTGAAAGCACGCAAAGCTTAGGAGAATTCGGCATGACGCGCGTCTTCCTGGCGATCGTCACCATGCGCTTACCGGGCGGCTTGAATGCGGGCGCGTGCGATGGCGTGACGGACAAGCTCAAGCCCGTCAACGCGACGATCTTCATGAGCACCGAGCGCGTGGGCGTCATCGAGCTACCGGTCCTCGATGAGGACGGCTCGATGAGCGTCTCCATCGGACGGTACGTGATCGACCCGCATGGCCTGCAAGATACTATCGAGTGGGATGAGGACAAACGACTCATTTGGTCCAAGTTAGGCCAGGCGTACGAGAAGACAAGCAGCATTGAGGACGCGGAGGTCGGGATTCTGAAACGGAACGCGGATGCGTGGTTGCACTGGAATTGGGGACTCGATCGCATCGACACATGGCAGATCGACCTTAACAACGAGTACCGCTTCGGCTACGCGACAGGTGAAGGCACCACGCTGTTCAACCTGGACACAGGTGTCGCCGTCTATCACGACGACTTCGGCCGTGCGCTCGGCCGTGCGCGCGGCGGCTACTCGGCTGGCTGTGCGGATGGGACGGAGCTCACCTGCCTGGACAAATGGATTTACCCGGGCACCGTAGACGACGGTGTGATGGCGCGCAACAGGACGACGTTCAAGGGCTGCTCCGAGCACGGCACGCACACCTCGTCGACCGCTGTGGGCACGAAGTACGGTGTCTCTAGCGGCGCCAAGCTCGTCGCGGTGCAGGTGCTCAGTTGCGACGGCGTCGGGTCGGATGCGACGATCCTCGCCGGCCTCGACTGGTCCATCAACCACGCTCTTACGCAGAGGCCGTGGCGCCCTTCCGTTGCGTCCCTCTCTCTGGGAGGCCCACGTGGTCAATCGATCGCGTACAACGACGCGGTGAAGAGCATCTCAGCGATAAGCATGCTCATCGTCGTGGCGGCGGGCAACGACGCTGGTGACTCGTGCGCCGAGTCACCGGCCGACATCGCGGAGGCCATGACGGTGGGTGCGAGCACCCTGATTCAGCCCGATGTAGAGGACGGCAAGTTGCTGCAGCTCGCATCAGGCGAGGCACCGCCTCTCTATGACGTCCAAGCAGAGTACAGCGACATGGGCTCATGCGTCGACCTCTTTGCCCCAAGCTCGCAGATTCTCACCGCCGTCCCTACGTACGGCTCGACGCACATTGCGGGCATCCTCTCGGGCACGTCGATGGCGACGCCCTTCGTTGCGGGCATCGCACTGCAAATCCTCGGGTTCGTCCCAAGTTTTCATGCTGACAACGTGACGCGCGCTCTCCACACGCTGCTGATTACCTTCCTCATCTCGGGCATCTGGTACGAGCGTGCCGCCGCCGTCGCCGCCGCGTTCAAGACGATTACCGAGCAGTACGAATTCTTTGCGAATCTTGACTTTGTGGTAGGCGTGTCGACGCTGCTCGTGCAATTACTGTGTTTCTCGCACAAGTACTCACTGTGCTGGCTTGGCTTCCACTGCACGCTCGTGGCCGAGCCGATCGCAATGGCCGTTGGGCTGTGCATCGCTAACGTGCATCCAGGGCTGCTCTCGATCGCCCTCCTATATGGGTTCCGCAAGATCATGCACTACTCCAAGCCGGCCAAGGAGGGGCTGTACGCGTCGCTGCCCAAGGAAGTCGTCTTCATCACCAAGCCGCTGCTCCAAACGCTCGTCTATCGCGCCGGCTCGCTTGTGGGTGTGGCCTACTTCACCGCCGCCATCCAGTGGGGACTTAGCCCCAAGGTTCGTCAGTACATGCTTCTTGGGGTCGCCGTTGGTTGGGCGGCCAATTGCTTTTGGCTGGGCATCCTCGCCGAGCGCCACCAGCAGGCGCAGGACGAGCAGTTGCGGGACAGTCACGGCTGCGCTTCCCGGCTTGCCCCCTCCCGCCGCTCGATGAAAGTGTATCCGGCGCTCTGCATACTTGGAGGTCTCGTTGTCGTCAGCGGCAATTCTGGTGATGGTTTTGTCTCTGCTGCGCGTTCAAACGGTTCTCCAAGCCAATCATGTATCCGCATTGGTTTCCTTGGCCGGGCAGATATCGTCAAGCCGGCACTATTTACGCCCGCTGCGCGCCGCCCGGGCATGGTGGCCATTGTTGGGCTTGCGGCGCGGTCTGTGCAGGATGCAATCGCCTTCAAGCAGCAGCACTTGGAATACCTTTCAAATGCAACTGTGTACTCCAGTTACAGCGCGCTCCTTACGAGCCCGGACGTTGATGGTGTGTACATTGCATTGCCGACCAGCTTACACTTTGAGTGGGCGGCGCTTGCTCTCGCGGCCGGTAAGCACGTTCTTCTTGAGAAGCCACTTACTTCGAATGCTGTACAGGCTGAAGCACTGGTAGCACTTGCACGGCAGCGCAATCTTGTGCTCATGCACGGCTTGCACAACCTGCACCATCCAATGATAGCGCGCGTGCGTGCGCTCGTACGCGGGCTAGGCAAACTACGCCACGCAGAAGCAAAACTGATCATGCCGAAGAAGTGGATTCAGAGGAAGGGGTCGCGCTATGACTCAGCTCTCTCGGGAGGCAGCGCCATGGACCTTGCTGGCTACGTGCTGAGCACGCTCCTAGAAATTCTGTATGACGATAGTCACGAGAAAAGCTGCGACGTTCGCAGCACTGTCGCAACTCGTTGGCCAAAGGATCCCCTGATCGACGAGGGTATGGAAGGGGACATTCTCATTGGCGGCTTATCGGTGCGCTTCGCCTGGTCTCTGATTGGTGAGAAGACTCCTGAAACAAAAGAGCTGCGTGTGGTGGGCTCCAACGGCACTTTGGTTGTATTCGGCTTCCAGGCACCTCAGTTCGGCAATTCGATCACTCTGCACGCGCATGACGGAACAGTGGTGCATCGCCAGTCCTTTGACAAGGCTATTACTACTTATGGCAACCAGGTGTCACATTTTACAGCCGCGGTGACACGCATTCGCAGTGGAGCAGTTTCCGACGCGGCATCCTTTGTGAACACGGGCGCTGCCTCGGTGCGTCTGATGCGGTGCATCGACGCTGTCTACACGAGTGCGGGTATGCAACCAAGAGCCGGGCTGATTGAGCGGCCGCCACCAAGGGCATGCGCTAGCATAGCACGCGGAGCACCCGTGCACACTACTGCTGCATGTGATCAAGCCGAAGCTAGCCTACTTGGATCTGCCGGCAACGAGGGTGCAAAGAGTGGGATCAATTTCACCACTGCACTCACGGTGCGTACGCCTGTGTCCACCGACGGTGGTGCGCAGCTGCGCGCCATTTTGTACACAAGTGGTGCGGCATTAGTCAAACATGCTTTGTCAGCCGCGCAGCTCCAGCGCATCTTTGCGGCGATCGAAAAGCAAGGTCGGTGGCGCCTGCCGCCACTTGATAAAAGGAACGGGGTTGAAAATCAGCCTCGCCGCCTGAAAGCAGTGCTGAGCTCGTCGACAGGCTCATCGTCGCTCTCACCCCCGGAGCTTCTGTCAAGCGTGTTTGAGCCTATCTACGCACTGGCAGAGGCGGCCCTGTCTGGTGCGGTTGATAGTGGAGCAATACTCAAGCTGGCACGCCGACGCTTGCACAGGGATGAAGACACTACTTCCGACTCAATACTGGAGGAGGTCCACCTTAACTCGGCGCTCTCTGATAGCAAGCACCAAAATCCGCACTATGACCAAGCCTATAATGATCCTCATCTGCTTCTGACGATAGATATCCCGTTAGTTGAAGTCACTGATGAACTTGGTCCGCTTGAAGTGTGGCCAGGTACCCAAGGCATCCCCCTCGAGCAGCTCTTCAGTAGATCAACAATCAAGGCGCTGCGTTCTGCGGGTGGCGGCTCTCTGCAGTACAGAGCATGCTGGTGCGAGGTGAATCACGTGTTGGGTCGGAACTTTCCAAGCGTCCGGCTCCTCTCTGGCATTGGGGACGCAGTAGTGCGCTTTCCTTCCACGTGGCACCGTGGCACACCGAATCGTCACCCTTCCCAGGTACGTGATATGGTGACCTTTGTATGGCGCCTCGCAAGACCAGCTGCTGTACCCGTTTGGTTGAAGTTACGGAAAGAGACTCCGCCAAGCTTGCCGCATGGACGCAACTTGAAGCTTGCCGCATGGCCGCATGGACCAAGCTTGCCGCATGGACGCAACTTGAAGCTTGCCGCATGGCCGCATGGACCAAGCTTGCCGCATGGAAGCGTAACAAGCCGCCCAAGCCCTCAGCTTGTGGCCGGCTGGCGCGTAACTGAAGCGGAATGGTCGGCAGCACAGGAGAAAGTAGCCCACATTTTAAGAGACGTGCCGCTGAAGCATCGCGAGCGTTGCGAACGGGTGCTGCGGAATCTGCCGGATGCTGGTTTTGCGCAAGCATGGCAGGATCACTTCCTCTATCGTAATTTCTTCGCAGGGATGGTGGCCGAGTCACAAAAGGGCTTATATATCGACATCGGCACAAATGATGCAATCAAAATATCGAACACTGCTTTCTTTGACGTATGTCTTGGCTGGACAGGCGTGTGCTTTGAGCCGCAGGCAATTTACCACGAGCGTATCCGCTCGGAGCGCAGTTGTCACTTGGTGCCTTCCTGCGTGATGGGCAGACCAACGAAAATGATTGCGACCGGCTCTGGTGGTCTTTTGACTCTGAGACCAAGCACTGTGGTGAAGGGTGGAGGCAGCGAGATTCAATGCGTCGGCTTGCGTGAATCTCTTGTCAAGTTGAAGCTAGAAATGCGCCGAGTCGACCTGATCAGCATTGACATTGAGGGCAACGAACCTAGCGTACTCAAGTGCTTACCATGGGGGAAACTCGATGTCCGAGCTGTTCTCATCGAGACCAACAAGTATCGTGACCTACGGCCGGTGGACATGTTTTTCTCTGCTCACGGCTACGTCAACGCAAAGACGTTCCTGTACAAAGCATATAAAGATCTTTCTGGCTCTTGGTTAGACAACTTGTACGTGAAGATGCCAGGCGGAGCTCCCCTTGTTCAGCCTCCTGGTAAGCCTAGGTGCGACCGAGCAGATTTAGCGTTCAACCCTGATTGCGATCAGTGGCGTGAATGGGCACGGCCAGATATATCAGATGGGTGGGGTGCATGCGACTCGTGATTATTGCAGATGGGTGGGATGCATGCTACTTGTGATTCTTGCAGATGGGTGGGGTGCATGCGACTCGTGATTATTGCAGATGGGTGGGGTGCATGCGACTCGTGCTCATGCTCGTGCTTGTGTGTCTGAGACATAGGGTGGGGTAGGGTAAACGACTATCCCCACCACCTGATTTTGAACTCAATGATAACCCAAGGGGTAGGGGGAGGTATTCTTTCTGGATTCTACCATGGGATTCACACACTCGATCCCCACCTCACCTGATTTTGCAAAATTTTGAACTCAGCCGTCAGCGCGCTTCGCACTTCCCCTCCGGAAAAGGCTAATAGCCTAAGGCTTACCGAAAAGGGGGGTTCGAGGGTTGGCGGGGGGGTAAGGTGTAGTCAGATGAACCCCGAGCCGTATTGGCCGTTATACGCTTGTGGGCCGGTGGCGCGTAGGGGGGGATCAACGGACCACCCTGTCCCTGACCCTCTGCCAAGGCCCAAGGGGGGAGTTCGCTAGGCCCGCCCGAAGGTGGCCCGCCTCGTTAGGTTATAGGTACGGTCCGGTGAGACAAAAGAAAACTTTTCTACAGTGGACAGTCGAGGCAGGCAGGAGCGGTGCAGGCCCCCGTGGGGGCATCCCTTCCGGGGCAAGGCAACCTCCCCGACCGAGCTTGCCTCCCACACAGCAACTTCTCCGGAGCCATGCGCATTTCGACATACACCGCACACCCGCGCGGACCTCGACGCGCCGCTCAGACCACACACCATGCCACACACCCTGCCACGCGCGGCGACTCCGATGGTGGACAATCTAGAATCTTCAATCACACCGTTCTTGGTGGTCCTCATGCAGACCTCTTTCGAGGAGGCGCGTCGTTTACGTTTGGACACGCAAGTGGACAAATGCACCTGTTATAGTGTAACGGCCGAAGCGCAGCCGTCCGACCTTCGCCCGGTCAGCCCGTCAGGTGTGAATTCGGCCCAGCTGTGAATCGCCTGGTCAGCCCGTCAGGGCCGATTTGTGCCAGAAGGCCATGGGATCAATGGTGTGGAAAGGGGGAGAGCCTCGCTGGTGAGAAGACCACATGGGGGAAGTGATATTCATGTTGCGGCGGTACGTCAGGATGGCTGCGCGCGACTGCAAGAACTTCCAATCATCGAAGACGATGTAACCACCGACTGTGAGAGGCGTGAGAGGCGGGTATACATGTAGAGGGCGCGTCACCCATTTCAGGAGGTAGGGTTGTTAGTTAGGGTGAGCACAGGGTGGGCATTAGGGTGAGCATGCACCCACCTGAGAGGCGAGGGTAGAGGGCGTCAAGCGTCTCATAGATCGACACGAACATATCCGAGTCCGCGCGGATGAGTGCGAACGAGCTGCCCGGTGGTATCGTGTGGAGCGTCTCGTTGAAGAAGCCAGGCAGGAACCTGACCTGACGAAGCACGTCACCCTCTGCGCCCTTCTCCTCGAAGCCTCCGTGCACTTTCCCGCCCTCTGGCGTACCTGCGGAAGGAGAGGGGCGCGCGCCGTGGTGGGCACTTGCATGCACGGCCCTTTTGTGTTGCTCTTCCCACAGCTCTCTGTCGTACCCATGGCTGGGAACGGCTGGTGAGTTGGGCTGCTGAGGCACGTCGACATGCGCTTCTTCACAGCGTCGAGGGGGCTGGCAAACTTGCCAGGTGTCCAATCGCGTGCCCCCGCGTACTCAAACTTGGCGGCTCGGGCGATGCTCTCCATGTTGGTGCCTGCCCTGTTACCGCCGTCGCGCTCTGCGAACTGTCGGATGTATGCTTTCGAGGGCGGCAGGCCTCCGAAACTATCAGCGAGCCACATCTGACGAACCCGCTCGCGTGGTGCGTGGGCCGTGGCGCCCCGAAGCGTGTAGAATGCATGCAGCAGGGCCTCCATGTGCACCGAAATACCGCCCTTGTAGACCCCAGCTTCGATGAAGTCGCCTGCGATGCCGTTGTGCAGCACGTCCCAAGCAAGAGGCTCCAGCATCGTGGCACGGCGCCAGCAGTCCCACTGGCATGCGGCTTCAGGGTCGCCTCTGTTGCTGGTCGGGAACGCTTTCGCACGGCCTATGACGCACGCCTTCGACGCATTGAGGAAGGCAAGCTGCTCTTCCGTCCACTGCTGCTGCTGGGCAAGGCGAGAAAGCTCTGAAACCTCCTCTGCGGACTGGCTCGCCAGCGGGTCATACATTGGAAGATGCGCCTTGATGCGTTGGTCAGGCGTGACTGACTTGCACACCAGGATAACTGCATGCATGTGCAGCACGTGCAGCCGCATCGTGCTGGGTTGATCTGCCCAGCCTAGCGGTCCGGCGCTACAAACCGCTTCTTCCAAGACCACACACAGAAATTCCTATCGACTGATTCCTATCCGTTATTTTCGCTTTTCACGTGCGATGCATGCGAGGGCGTGATTTCCGCCAACAGACAGGATCCTCCTGCGAAAGATGGCGAAACATGGCGACGCTGCAAATACGAAACCGGTCACCACCGCGCACACCGCGCGACATCCGATTGAGACGAGACGGAGAGGCGGGAAGGCGGGGCGTAGCCGGTACGCATGCCGGTTCGGCAATGACGTGAGACCATTTGATTAAATTTGAGCATGTGACGCATGCGTGGTCGACACATCGGCCTTCGGCTTGGCCGTATCGCGTATGGGCATTGCCCAATTATCCCCTCGCCCTGGCCTCGCCATTCCCGATTCAGCATTCACGCATCACGGGGTCGACGTCTCGAGTGTCGAGATTTCGTTAATATCAAATATGGTTTTTTCACACAAGTCTTTGCAGATTGCACACTCATGCGTTGCATCATGCATGCCGTACGCCAGGCTGGGCGGGGGGATACATCTCGTCACTCTCCAAATCGCTAATCGCATGGCGGGCTCATTATAAACGCAAGACGCGGCTCTGGACGCTGCCTTGCTGTCAGCTGTCTGAATCAATCAATCATTTGGTTTTGGGCTACTGCCGCATTCTGCCGCCCCGCGTGCGCAGTTCTCGCTCACAACGTGCCGGCTGGTAGCAATGGCTCCGGTGCCTCACGGCGAGCGCTCGTGTCGAGCGGTGACTGACGGCATGAGCATGCGTGTACCTCTCCCGTGCATGAAATCGAGCAACGGCTCGCACCAGTTTAGGATGGTTAGAGCAGCTCGAGCTCGCGATCTCCCCATTAGGATGGTTAGAGCAGCTCGAGCTCGCGATCTCCCCATTAGGATGGTTAGAGCAGCTCGAGCTCGCGATCTCCCCATTAGGATGGTTAGAGCAGCTCGAGCTCGCGATCTCCCCAACCAAATGCGACCTTTTGGGAGTCAAACGTGGCCACCATCTCGTCGCACAGCTTTGCATGCAGCGCGTCAATCTCGGCGTCGCTCGGGCATTTGCACGCCTCGCCTACCTCGATCGGCCGGCCGAGGACCACGGTGATCGCCGCCCGGCGCGGCACGGGAGGCAGCCCGGGGCCAAACCGCCCATACGGGAGAATGAGCGAGATTTTGAGCGTGCGCGAGATCCATTCGCCAGCCGTGCCGAGCAGGTTGCGCAGGGGGCGTCGGGACACGAAGAACCAGCAGGGCACCAGCGGGACGCCGTGCGCCTTGGCCAGCTTCGTCAATCCCTTGCGCTTCCGAATGATGACGGCGGGAGAGGCATGGGATCGCGCCGCGTCCGTGAAGATGCCTGCAATGCCGTCGATGGCCACTCCGGTCGGGTACCTGATGCGGGATGCAATCAGAGGTCATCAGCATGCAATCAGCATGCAATGCCGTCGATGGCCACTCCGGTCGGGTACCTGATGCGGGATGCAATCAGAGGTCATCAGCATGCAATCAGCATGCAATGCCGTCGATGGCCACTCCGGTCGGGTACCTGATGCGGGATGCAATCAGAGGTCATCAGAGGCCACCAGAGGCCATCAAAGGTTATCCGAGGTTATTCAGAGGTTATTCAGAGGTCATCAGGGGCCATCAGAGGTTATCAGGGGCCATCAGAGGTCATCAGCGCACCCATTCGAGAGCAGTGTCGAGAGGACGTCGCGATCGGCAGGCACACACCCAATGCCATAGAAGATCTGGGAGGCGAGATTGGGGCGAGATTGGGGGGATTGGTGAGTCACCACAGACGCGGGACTGACGAAGCGCGATCGGCTAGACTTCTATATTAGGGACGGCGAGTCACCTGGCGCCAGATTGGGAGGCGAGTCACTACCGACGCGACGCCCGCCCGCCCATGGCAGCGCGAGGTCAAGTAGGGCGAGAGCTGCCACAGGAGCCCGCCGATCGGGAAGAGCGAATGCGGTGCGCACACGTGGATGTACCTGAGGGACGGAGGCGGCGCCGTGCTGAGCACTTGCATGCCAGGCAGGTCATCAGTGGCAATCCACACACAGCTGAACGGCGCTGTGCTGAGCACTTGCATGCCAGGCAGGTCATCAGTGGCAATCCACACGTACGGTCGATCGGCGACGAACTTGTTCTCCGGGGCGAAGACGACCCGGAACGAGAAGTAGCGGTACATCGCGCGCAGCACGAAGTTGTGCTTCAGGCCGGCGCGGGGGGCGGGCGCCCAGATCGTGAGCGCCGCGACGAGCGCCAGCGCCAGCGAGGGGAAGTAGACCCACCCGACCACGGCCCAGGAAAGCAGGGCGAGGAACACCGCGACCGGTGCAAAGGCCGGCCCTGAAAAGAAGAGGGCAAGGGCCACAATGCACACGAGCTCCTCCCACCAACCCATCGGTGCCTCGGTGGCCAGCGCGCCTGGCTCGAAGGCTCCGTCGGCGGCTTTGCGCGCGATCCCGGCCACCAGCGCGGCGTGGCTCTCCTCAGAGATGGCGGGATCACCAACTTCGGCCGGAAGTCGCCACATCTCCAGCACGGAGCACTCGGACGGGAGCCGAGCGATGAAGTCATCTGGACGTTTCCAAGTATTGCGAACGCGAAGCCCATCGGCGGAGAAGTTGGACAGGGAATTGTAGGAAGCGTCCCTCGACAGAGGACTCGTTGGTGGGGTCTGCAGATCGCGCAGCTCGTCGGAAGTGGTCGGAGTCGTTTCGACGTTCAGCGTGTTGCGCCCGCCGCTGCCCATTTCGTTGTGAGTGCTCCCCGCTAAAAAGGCAGCGCCGCTGCAGACGACTGGCGTCGGTGTTCGCAAAGATCCAGCATCCGGACGACCAGGAGGGAATCGGCCGGACGCTTCGGAGAATCTCTGCTCGAGTTCGCGAGCAAACTCAGAACAACCGAGAACAACCGATAAACTTGGTCGCGAAGGAGGTAAGTGCGGTCATCAAACTTCTCACAAAGGCAGCCTGGTTTGAGCGCGACATCCCAAGATCAACGTGCCAAGATCAACGATCCGGTCGACAAACTACTTCTTAATAACATACGTTCTGGCCGCGAGGTTCTTTGTGCCGTGTGTGTCCCGTGTGTGTCCCGGCTCCCCCCGGTGTCTTTGAACCGGCACGGAGATTGGTCTCTTTGGAACGTCCCCGAAATTTTGTTTGCTTGAACTCATCACACTTCCAACCAGTCGCTTCCAACGCGTCTCAAAATTCGTGGACCTGAAATGTCGGACGACCTTGCTTTGCCGTCCGCCCGCGCGCTGGCAACGTCGCTGCTCTCGGCGGCCTTCGCGGCCGAGGGCGGCCCGCCGAGCCAGCTCTCCGAGGAGGACTTTCTTGCGGCCGAGGCCTCGGTCATCGAATGCCCGCCGTCCCCGCTCGAGTGCTGCCTTCGCGTGCACCGCCGGTGCGTCTTCGACGCGGTCAACGAGGCGCTCGACGAGCTCTCTCAGCCGCCGCCAACGCCGCGCGGGCTGTCGCTCGCCACACGCTCCGCCAACGGCGCGAAGCCCGCCTCCCGGTCGAGCAGCATCGCCTCGCTCCTGGCGGCCGCACACGAGCAGCGCATCTCGACGCTCGACTGCGAGGCGTGGACGCAGCGCGTGCTCGCGTTGATGCCCGAGCCGTCGGCGCCGCCGGTGGGGCTCGCGGTGGTACCGGACGACATCGGCGCCACCACACGGCGCGTGTGGAAGCAGCTCCTGCCCGAGTGGAGCGACTTTGGCGAGGACGAGATGGCTCTCGCCCGCTCTGAGGTTCGCTCGGATGAGAGTGCTTGATGACCTCTGATGGCCTCTGATGACCTCTGATGACGAGATGGCGCTCGCCCGCTCTGAGATTCGCTCGGATGAGAGTGCTTGATGACCTCTGATGACCTCTGATGACGTATGATTGCCTCCCTCATCAGGTGCGCTCGGCTGAGAGTGCGGCGGAGCTGCGCGAGCTGCGCGCGAAGCGCGCGGCGGAGTTGTTTTGGGAGGGGCGCGAGGCGCTCTTGCTCTCCGACGACGAGCTGCATGGCGTGCTCTGGGATGCGCTGTGTCAGTACGTGTCCCCTCCGTGGCCGGCCGAGGGGCTTGGCGACTCGGATAGCGACCCCCACGGCGAGGTGGGACGCAAGCTGCCGAAGCCGAAGCCGAAGCCGAAGAAGAAGAAGAAGAAGGAGGAGGAGGACGACGAGGGGCAGGGCGAGGAGGAGGGCGAGGAGGAGGAGGAGGAGGAGGAGCCCGAGGAGGAGGAGGTCGTCGGGGCGCGCGATCGGCATGCGCGCATCCATTACGAAGACTACCTGCTGGTATGCTGATGGCCCTGATGGCATCTTCAGTCAAGACCTGCCTGATGACGTGCCTGATGACGTGCCTGATGACGTGCCTGATGACGTGCCTGATGGCGTCTGAGGACATGCCTGGTGACCTCCCTGATCGCCTCTCATCGCGTGCGCTCCTCTCGCCTCTCTGCTGCAGGCGCTGAGTGAGCTCGATCGTCGCAAGGTGGCACCACTGCGATCGGCGCGCCTCTTCCTCTCCCTGCGACTAGACGCGTATGGTCGCGCATCCATCCGGTCGCTCTACGCGCTCGCGTGCTCGCTCACGCAGCTACTGACGACCCGCATTCAGCTCGCGATGCTCGAGGATGGGCACGGCCGCCTGTCGGAGCAGGTATGCCCTTTCGCTCTAGATGGACACTTGATGGACACTTGATGGACTCTTGATGGACTCTTGATGGACTCTTGATGGACTCTTGATGGACTCTTGATGGACTCTTGATGGACTCTTGATGGACTCTTGATGGACTCTTGATGGACTCTTGATGGACTCTTGATGGACTCTTGAT
>Ga0210242_100372_pt1 | contig 39560 bp, 30 predicted proteins | sample ChrtobMeP5a_16mM_FD_155445 | JGI IMG/M metagenome (GOLD analysis project Ga0210242, IMG submission 155445) | Chrysochromulina tobin associated microbial communities from unialgal haptophyte culture, Seattle, Washington, United States - P5a_16mM | ecosystem: Host-associated > Algae > Haptophytes >... | reverse complement strand
GATGTCCGCGCGCAGCACGGCGATCGACGTGACCATCGAGAGCATGAGCGGGTTGCACGTGACGCGGAGCCGCGTCTCGGCGTCGAGCGGCACCCTGTCGCGCAGGTAGGGCACGAGGGCGCCGGCGTGCGTCGGCGTGAGGCGCGTCGCCAGAAAGGCCGCTTGCTGGGCGTCGCTCAAGGGGGCCAGCTTGAGCCTGTGGAAGCCCTGGAACAGCGCCTCGTCCAACCCCGTGGGGCGCGACGTGCACAGCAGCACGAGCTTCCGCGGCGCGAGGACGGTGGCCACGTGGGCCTCGATGAGCGCGCGCTCCCGCCCGGCCTCGTCAAGGCCGTCGAGGAGGAGAAGGGCGCGCCGCGCGTCCATCGCGCCGCGCAGCAAGCTGTAGTGATCCGGCGCGCACGTGAGGCGCAGGTAAGCGTCGACCCAGTCGGGCGCCGCGGCGAACGCGGCCTCGTGCTCCGCCAGCGCCTTCTGCAGGCGCTGCACCTCGACGAGGATAGGCAGCAGGTCGCCGTCGATCGAGTGCATGATCAGCTGAGACATGAGCCATGTCTTGCCCGCCGCCGGGCCTGCAGTGAGCAGCGTGCATGGGCTCGCACTCGCGTGCAGGCCTTGCAGCAACACACACAGCGAGCGTGCGTCGCGCACCGCGAGCGGCTTGCCGTCCGCATCGTGCCCCTCCACGCCGATGGGCACGCACTGCGTGAGCGTGTTGAGCCGGTAGCCGGAGAGGGCGTCGGGGATGAACTCGTGCTGCGCGCGTAGACAGTTAAGGTGCCACGCGCGCATGGCCGCGACCCCGGCGGCAGCGGCGGGCATCGGCGGCAGCGCGACCTTCGAGCCGGTGGCAGCCTCGGCAGCGAGCATGAGCACGGATTGCACCACGCCGACGATGCGCGCGACGTAGTCACGGTAGAGGGTGGGCACCGTGTCCTTGTCGCCCTTGCCGGTGAAGGTGGCGCGCTCGATGCTGGTAACCACCTCGGCGACGCGCGTCTCGAGCTGGCCGGCGGGCGCGACGCCCGGCTCGGTGGGCTGGCCGTTGCGCAGTACGAGCACCTTGGACGGAAGCGCGTCGAGCGCCTCCCGCACGCGCGGCACCGCGCCCAGCCGCGCGAGCAGCTCGTAGCTCACGGCGTTCTCAAAGACGCACCAGCCGCGCTCGTCATATGGGCGCTCATTGTACAGCGTGTCGACGCCGTCGCACAGCACGGGCCACGGCCCCGCGCGCTTGGCGTCGAGCGCCATCTCGTGAGATGCGAAGCGCACGACGGGCGGGTTGCGCGTAAGCTCGAACGCGACGATGGTCCCGAAGCTGCCGAGCGTCGCGCGGACGGCAGCCTCGCCTGTCGTGGGCTTCAGCCCGAAGAGGCACAATGCACCATCGAACGCCTTCGGCCGGGGCGGAATCTCGCGCGACTGCAGCACGGTGGTGCCAACGGCGGAGGCGTACACGTCGGCCATAACCTTGATCGCGCGACCAAAGGCGGCCCTCTCGTCGGGCGTGCGCTCCCGGTCGGGCAGGTTCTGGAAGAGCGAGGCGTAGTCCCAGAAGACGCCCTCGATGTGCGGGTGCTCCTCGAGAGCGGCGAGCACCATGTCCAGGCGCGCGCCGTCCGGGTCGCACTCGCCGGGCGACAGCCAGCCGTGGGTGAGCGCGCCAACGCCGCGGGTGCCACGCCGGAGCAGCGCGACGGCCTCCTCCGCCGAGAGGAAGGGCGACTTTTCCGCCGGTGCGAGGAGCAGCGCCTCGAGCTCCTGCCGCCGCTTCAGCCGCCGCCCGTTTGGCTGCCGCAGCAGCCGCCGCAGCCGCCGCAGCCACGAGACACGCAGCAGCTTGATGTCGCCGGCGCGGAGCACGTCAGCGAGCCGGTCGTCGAGTCCCGAGAGGACGCGAATCATCTCCTCGGAAGGAGCGCCAATGGTCACGGTGGGCCGCGCAGCGTCGCCGTAGTCAACGTCGATGTCGTCGAGGTTGGTGTCGTCCACGTCGTCCAAAGCATTGGGCTGCGTCGAGCCAACGGACGGTTCCTCCTTACTTGCGGCGCAGCCGCCGCCTCGAACACGCATCATCCCCGTAAGTCGCTCCCTTCCCAGCTTCGCCACCGCCGTTGCTGCCTGAGCCGCTTGCGCCGCCACTGCATTGGCGTCGTCGATATCGTCGAGGTTGGTGTCGTCGTGGGTGTCGTCGAAGTTGGGAAGCTTGTCGAAATCGTTGACTTCGAAAGTGCCCGTCTTCATCCGCTCCCTCGAGATGGTAACCGCCGCTCCCGTACCAAATGCAGCTGAGCCCAGCCAGCTTCCTTTGCTCTGGGGATGCGGCGGGGGGCTCGGACGGTCGGCAGCCTTGGAGATGAGCTTGGTGCACAAGATGATGAAGATAAGCACGGCGGAGAATACCACGAAAAGCCAGAGGCGAGGATTAATGAGGAACCAATTCAGAACTACGAGGATGGAGAGCGCGCCGTCCTTGTCGCGGTTGAACGCATTGAAGGCCACGAGTTCCTCGATGAATCGAATGGCCGGGTCGATGAAATACCACACGGTGGCACGCGGCTTCGCCCAGTGGCTTTGCTTCATGCCATCGAGAGAGCAGTTGTGAGAGGTAAGCCCCATCGCAGCCTCACGCGTCCACTGAGTGCCATGGGCTATGAAATCGGCGGTGAAAGCGCCGCTGCTTACCGTGGCTGCTGCCGCAGCAAGCGACGAGTTGTCGCGCTGCGGGGATGAAAAACGGGCCTGAGTGGCATTATCGCCAGCCAAGCTGACCATTGGGGTCGAAACCCTGCCAACGAGCCGATCGAGTCGAGTGGAGACCGTCAAGAGCGCGAGGAGAAAGCTGTACGCCATTCTCCCTATTCACACCTCTACGTTTTCCCCCTTCACAAAATGAGAAAAGGAGGGCCGGGAGCGACGAGCGTGCCGAGTCAGAGGAAACATCTCGTCTTATGTTAAGCTGACAGCACGAATCACGAAATCAACATCTCGCGCCGTCTCGCACCTCTTCTCAAATCAAGTGTCCGTCTCACACGCGCAAGTCTCCGCCGCAGCGTCCCGCGCCGTCCACAGCGACCGTCCACAGCTGTATCTAGACGAGCAACCTTCCTGTCAAGAACTCCGTCTGGTCCGCACTCCGGCCTCGCGCCGTGTGGCGTCGATCTCGCTCTATCTCCTCATCCCCATCGAAAGTCGTCATCTCGTCGCGATCTCATCTCGTCGCGATCCGCTCGCGTTCTTCTCTTCATCCGCCCCAAATATGGCAAGCTCAGAGTCCGCCCCAAATATGGCAAGCTCAGAGTCCGCGCACCTTGCCCTTCATCGCGCGCGCGAGGATCTCGATGCCGTGGTTGTCGCGGATCGCCTCGAGCAGATGAGCATTCTTGGCGAGTCGGCCGAGGGCGATCGCGGCGTTCTTCTGCGGGCCGTCCTTGCCATTGTGCGCGATGGCAAGGAGTGGCGGCACGATCGGGAGCACCGCGAGCACCGCGAGACACTTGTCATTCTTGGCGCACTCGGCGAGGCACAGGGCGGCGTTGCCCTGCATCCCGGTATCCGAGCGCTGCAGCAGCTTGACCAGGGCTGGCAGCCCGCCGTGGTCGCACAATGCGAGGGCGCCGCGCTCGTGCGCCGCACACGCAGTCAGGATACGCAGCGCCGAGCCCACCTGGCATGCAGGAGGCCTTCAGAGGTCAATAGAGGTCCATCAGAGGTCATCAGAGGTCATCAGGAGTCCATCAGAGGTCCATCCCAGGCTGCCCGAATCCCTCCGAGATCGCCATCTCCGAGATCGCCATCTCCGAGATCGCCATCTCCGAGATCGCCATCTCCGAGATCGCCATCTCCGAGATCGCCATCTCCGAGATCGCCATCTCCGAGTCACTCCGGGCGCGTGGGTCGGTGCGTACCATCTCTTCCGCTGCCGCCGCCGCACTCTCCGCCTGCTCCTCCTCCTCCTCCGCCGCGTCCGCCGCCCCAGGCGCAATCTCGACGATCCGAGGTGCGTTCGAGATCGCCTCGTGCGACACGCCCTCCTCGACGAGCGCCTTGACGAGTGCGACGAGCACCGGGGAGCCAAGCAGCCGCTCGACGACCGTTGGAAGGCGCGCCGCGCACCTGTGTGGGGAAGCGACGGCGCCGTGGTGAGCACATGCATGCTCGGACGGGGCTCAGCCGTTGGAAGGCGCGCCGCGCACTTGGCGAGGATTCCCGCCGCGCGCCGCGCGAGCACCGGCGGCGAGCCGCCCGCGACGGCGCCCGGCGCCGTCGTGAGCGCCGTCTCGAGCCGCGGGATGAGCGCATCGGCCATCTCCTCGGTGGCGATGAAGCCAATGGCGTCCGCACTCAGCGAGCAGTTGTGCAGGGCCGCGAGCGCGTTCGGGAGCAAGATTTGCTCCGAGTGCGCCGCGTCGTGCTGGGCACCCCCCTTGGGGAGTGAGCTCACGCATTTGAGGAGCCCGTGGAGGGCGGGGCCGTCGATGATCAGAGTGCGAAACTTGGAGTGGGCCGACAGGTTGCCCAGCGCCGTCGCCGCCTGGGAGCGCATGCAATGAGAGTGGTCATCAGTGGACCTCGAGGGTCATTAGGGAGGGTCATCAGTGGGCCGACAGGCTGCCCAGTGCCGTCGCATGCAAGGAGAGTGGTCATCAGGCTGCCCAGTGCCGTCGCCGCCTCCTCTGGTGAAGGTGACACACAGCGGCACTCAGCGGCCATCAGAGGCACTCGGCGACTATCAGTGGCACTCAGCGGCCATCGGCGTCATGATAAGCGTCGTCAGCGTCATCATGAGCGGCCATCAGCGTCATGACGAGCGTCATCAGCGTCATGATGAGCGGCCATCAGCGTCACTCCAGATGCATCTCCGCGCACCTGCTCAGCCAGCGAGACCGATTTCGAAGTGACGTGTGTGCCCAGCGCCGCACACAACGGCTTCGCGAACGGGAGCAACTCAAGTTTCGTCCGCGCGCTACCGGTACACAGGGCGGCAATGAGCCCGACGGCGGCGACGACGGCCTCGGCCGCGGCCGCCTTGTCAGCTCCCGAGGCCGAGATGGCGGTGGGTGGCGCGCCGGCGCCGTTTGGTTTGGCAGCAGCCGCGGCGGCAGCGGCAGCGGCGCCGGGGGGCGTCATGATGGCGAGAAGTCTCTCATAGGTGCCTTCACCTGATGAGGGAGGCAATCAGGGGAGGTGATCAGGGGAGGTGATCAGGGGAGGTGATCAGGGGAGGTGATCAGGGGAGGTGATCAGGGGAGGTGATCAGGGGAGGTGATCAGGGGAGGTGATCAAGAGGTTCACCTGCAGCAAGCCGTCGCGTCTCCGTCGCCACGGTCTCGTGTGAACAGTTGAATGCGAGCAGCTTCAGCTGAGGTGCGAGCGCTAAGAGAGACGCCGGTGGAGGTGCCGCCGCCGCCGCCGCTCCCGCGCCTGCCGCCGCGCCCGCCGCCGCGCCCGCCGCCGCGGGCACGCTCACCACAGCGCTCACAAGCCTGCGGAGCTCGCGAAGGATTTGGGTGGTGCCTCCACAGACATGTACCTAATTAGGGAGAGGAGGGCGCCGTGGTGAGCACTTGCATGCCGAGAGGATTTGGGTGGTGCCTCCACAGACATGTACCTCGAGCTGATTGCGCCGCTCGAGGGAGCAGACGACCAGGAGCTGTGCGAGCTGGCCACCCCAGTGATAGAGCTCCGCGCTCGCCTCGGCGCGCCCGAGACGGCGCAGGTCCTGATGAGGGACGCAATCGATGCTCATCAGTCGCAGTGGTGATCCGTGGCCATCATCAGTCGTCATCAGTCGCCATCATCAGTCGCCGTCATCAGTCGACGTCATCAGTCGTCATCGGGGAAGCACTCACCTCCCGTCATCAGCCGTCATCAGTCGTCATCAGGGGAGATCTCACCTCCCGACCCGTCGCGCTCGCCTTCGCCTTCGCCCCCACCGTCCCCTTCCCCGCCACATTCTCCTTCCCCTCCTCCACGGCCGCCGCCGCAGCCTCGTTGAGCTTGAGCGCGCGTTGGCACGTGCGCGCGAGCAGATCGAGAATGCGCTTGATCCCGCCCGCGTGACGGATGCACACACGGGCCGCAGAGGACTCGCGTGCGAGCGTACCTGATGAGGGACGCAATCAAGGGTGCCATCAGAGCCAATCCGAGCGCAATCATGGCGCAATCATGGCGCAATCATGGCGCAATCATGGCGCAATCATGGCGCAATCGGAGCGCAATCAGAGCGCCATCAGAGGCCATCAGGCGTACTCAGGGAAGCGAGCGCCTTGGCGGCCGCGGCTTCGCTCTTCGTGCGAGCGACCGCCACGTTGGCAGCGCGCACTCGAGGATCTGTAACCGTCGCTGGGCCCCCTGCCTCGCCGCCGAGCAGCCGCGCTGTCGTGGGCGCCTCGCTGCCGGCCGCGGGGCCCGCGGGCTCAGCGGTGGCGGCGGCGGCGGCGGCGGCGGCGCCAGTTGCGGATTCCGCAACCGCGAGCTCCTGGTCAGCATAGTTGATGAGCACTTCGAGGGAGGACGCACCTGATGAGGGAGGCAATCAAAGCATATGAGAGGCCATGAGAGGCCATTAGGTTGATGAGCACGTCGAGGGAGGCAATCAAGGCGATGAGAGGCCATCAGGTTGATGAGGGAGGACGTTATCGAGCCTTCACATTCGGGTATTCACATTCACAGGGTGGACGTACTCGAGTCCGCGTTCGTATGGATCTGATCGAGCAGCTCGCGCACGCGACTGCGCAGCGCTTGGTGCTCGTCCGCTGCGAGCTTCGCATCCTCGCCCTTGCTCGCGCTACCCTTGCCCTCGATGGCGGCCTCCGCCTTGGCCGCTGCCAAATCCAGCTTCAGGATCGACTGCTGCCGCTTGATCTCCGCCTTCTCCGCCTCGGGCGCCATCGCGAGCGCGGTCGCCAAGTCCTCGGCCGCCTCAACGTACCTGCCGCGCTCTCCAGTTGGGCCATTAAATCGCTCTCCAGTTGGGCCATTCAAATCGCTCTCCATGGCACTCAACTCGATCGCACTCAACTGGATGGCACTCGATGGCACTGGATGGCACTGGATGGCACTGGATGGCACTGGATGGCACTGGATGGCAGTCGATGGCAGTCGATGGCAGTCGATGGCACTCGATGGCACTCGATGGCACTCGATGGCAGTCGATGGCACTCGATGGCAGTCCATCGCACTCCATGGCACTCCGTGGCACTGCATCGCACTCCATCGCAGTTGATGGGCGGCGCGACGCACCTGCCGAGCTCCGCCTGCGCGGCAGCGCGGCGCACGTATGCCTTGAGGACGGGCGGCGGCGGCGGGCGCTGCTTGATGTCGTTATCGAGGAACGTTGCGATCTCGATCACGCGAGAGCTGATGAGGGAGGCAATCCGCTCAGCACTCAGTACGGCACATCATCTTCGCAATCAATGCCCATACACGCAATCAATGCCCATCATCGCAATCAACGCCCTTCTAACGCGCACCAGTCGTCGAGCGCCGAGAGCAAGGTTGCGTACCACGCACTCACTCGCAATCTCACTCGCAATCTCACTCGCAATCTCACTCGCAATCTCAACGCACCAGTCGTCGAGCGCCGAAAGGAAGTTGCGCAGCTTCAGGTGCGCCGCGGCGCGGTTGGCGAGCGACGTCTTGTCGCCCTTGAAGTGCTCAACAGCGCGCGAGTAGCCGGAGAGGGCCTCCGAGTACTGCCCCGCCTTGAACGCCAGGTTCGCCGCCTCGCGCTCCTTGGCACACGCGGCGATCGCACCTTTGCGCTGCTCGGTGCGCTGCTCGATGTCCTTGGCCATCGCGTCAAAGGCGCCCTGATCCTGCACGGCGGCCGGGTTGTCGGGATCGCCGAAGAGCTCCTCGTCCGGATCTTCCTCGAACAGGTCCCATCCCTTGTAGTAGTCCGAGAACGCGCGCGACCGGTTCGACTCACGGAACTCGAGCCACTTCTCACGGCGCGCCTTGCGCAGGTAGTAGCTCTCCTTGAGCTCCTGGAGCTTCTCGCGGTTGGCCTCCTTGGCCTCGTCGAGGCGCTTACGCTCGTCCACCTTCTTCTGGATCTTGGCCTGCTCCTCTGCCCGCTTCGCCGCCCGCTTCGCCTCCTTGGCCGCCGTCTCCTTGCGGATCTTCTCCTCCTTCTCGGCCGCCACCTTGTCGAGCTGGTCGATGTCGATGCTGCCGTCGGTCAGACCCTTGATCGTCTTGTTGATGTCCTCCACCTTGGACAGGAAATCGCTGAAGTCCTCTTCGTCGTAGTCGTTGCTACCGGGCATCGCGGCTCTTCTTTTGTGCACGGAGGGCCGTTGTCAATGTAGCGAAGAGCTTCACACGGGCCTTGGTTGGGGAAACTTCGCCGCTGTAACCGTCGCGACACAAACGCCTACTCTGGACGGTCTCTCAGCGTTCGGTTGCACCGCCGACGGGCGCAGTGTGGCGCCGCGTCGCTGTGAACTGCGAGTTGTGTTTATTCATAATGAACAGTGTTCGTCGCCCCCTGTGTGGCGGTCTCCTTCAAGGGGCAAGCGGGACCGACCATGGCGACGCCTCTCGGCAAGCGCCCGCTCGAGCTCGATGGCTCGACGGGCTCCTCGAGCGACCAGCCCGTGCGCAAGGCGGCGCGCACCATCGACGTCGAAGACCGAATGGCTGTGCTGCACGACATCCGTGACTCGCTGCGGTCGCTTGCGAGCAGCGGGCCGCTCACCAAGGCGCACGCGGACGTACTGGGCGCCATCGGCGTTCAGGTTTCCCTGCTGCGTGACGCCTTCACACGGGAGCAGGAGCGCATCCGCAACCGGCCCGTCTCCGAGGCGATGCTCGTCCGGACGGCGGACGTGCATGCCGACGGATCGTCGGTCTGGCACGAGGTGATTTTGCCGCCCGAAATGTTTGACCGCATCATCGGCTACCTGACGCCCAAGGAGATGGGGCGAGTCGTCTGCTTCAGCCGAGCATGGAAAGCGGCCGTCGACGCCAACGCGCACGCGCGCATCCGCGAGCTCGGCCTCGAATTAGAGCACCGGCAGAGGCTCACGATGCGCTTGCTGAGTACCCTTGAGGAGCAGATGAAGCGTGCGCCTTCTCTGCTGGCGGCTCCGCGTGGCGCCGGGCTGCAGACCTTATATGACAGCTTCGTGGATTTTGAGCCATGCGTCCTCCGTCGTCACCTCGACCAAATCGTGCCTCTGATCCCCGACCACCCTCGTGCTTGGCAAGTGCTCAAGTATTCGCGCCCGAGTGCCGAGTGGCTCGCACAGCACGTCGACTTGCTCGTCTCCGAGGTGGTGGCGCCCAAAAATGAGGATGATGATGATGATGTATGGCAAGAGCTAGCGGCTGACGCGGCCATTGGACTCTTCATTGAGCTCCCGCAGGCCATGATCGAGGCGAACGTCGCCCGGGTTCTCTCAGTACTCGACAGGCAGACGCCCCAAGATGCGCTCGAGATCAGCACTTATCTCATCGTGCACGCCCTCAAGGACCTCTCGCCCGCGGTGCTCGCGCGCCTTCCTGGGCTGCGCGAGCGGCTCCAGCCGTTACTCGCGAGGACAGAACACGGCATCGGAGAAATGGCTTCCGAGATCCTTTATCTCGCCAAGGCCATGATGTAATTCATTTTTTCACACACACTTCCATAAAAGAAGGCCAGGATGTAAAGACAGTGTGGATCCAAGGAATGCGCCCAACATGGCGCCATGTTAGGCATGATGGGCTTCATGCTCGTGGTTCCCCATTGGCCTGCGTTGCCTGCGCACCTCGGTATCGCGCGAATTTTGCGTGGCGCAGAGCCGCAGCTGTGCATGCCGGCACACCTCTACGAGCCGTACACTCGCGCGGACGATCAGTACCTGTGGGCGCACCGAAACGAGCCAGTCGAGGTTTTGGCGGAGGCGCTCGGCCGCGGGCCCAGATCGTGCGTGGCTCGACTGAAACGGCTGCGAGACCCGAGCACTGAGGGTCACCGCCGCCTCTTTGGAGTCTGCGAGGAGGCGCTCAGCGACGCCAAGGAGACCGCGCTCCGGCCCGCGCGCGACGTGATCCAAAGGATCCTTCACGATCCGGCACTGTCCGTGAGCGACTTTGTAGTGGGGTACCGGGACCGGTTCGAGACGGCGACGCTCGAGTGCCCCTTTGACGCGCCCAACGAGTCCATCCGCGGAAGGGAGCGCTCGATGGTCGCGGCGTTGCCAGAGCACCGTATTGAGTACTTTGTGTATCGGGGCCAGCTGATTTGGCACAAGGGCCAACGGTTGGATGACGTCTTCGGCAGCCGCGGCGGCGCGCGTCTCAAGGACGTGATCGCCCAGCACGGCGCGTGGGAGCAAGTGCGCAAGCGCCGGCTGCGCTCCGCACGCATGCATGCTCTGGCTGCCCTAGGAGGCTCCACTGCCAAATTAGGAAGCTTCGTTGAGAGTCTCGGGCAGGTGCGGCGCTGTGATGGGCACCGCTGGGCACTGATTGCGTCCGATGGCCTCTGCTTGACCTCCTCTGATTGACCTCCTCTGATTGCTCCAAATTTGGTAACAGGTGCTCCGTGGCGCGCTCAGTGTGGCACTGTGCGTGGAGGGGGCACTCGGCCCCCAGATGTTCGGAGCGGACGGTGGGACGTTAGGGAAATCCGGGCCTCGGATGCTCGGTGCGGACAGCGCGGACGGTGTTGGGGCGGGCGCTGTGGCTGGCGCTGCCAACACCGCCGGCGAGACGAACCCGACTGGCTCTGCGGACTTTGGTGTGGAAGAGGAGGGCGAGGCGGCGGTGATTGAGCTGGTGGCGACGCTGCCCGATCAGCACGCGACACTACGCGAAGAGCTGCTGCTTGCGTTCCGTGCGCACCTTAGTCGGCGGCGGGCTGCTGGATCGCCTTCGAGTACTCCTCATTTGGCAGGTGGGCCTCGTCCGACTGATGCAACGGGCCTCGAACTGCGCGCGGCGGATGCGGGGGCGTTGCCGGCGGCGCGGCAACGCAGGAGCGAGAGAGATGTTCGAGTAGGTGTTGTCCGTCCATGATGTTCTAGCTCTAGAGGACTTGCATGCATTTGGTTCATGTTCGTGTCGGTTCGAAATCCACAACGCAAGTGCAACACGCAAGGAGTATAAACTTTCCGGATACGAATGAACGCCGGGCCTGCACGTCGAGCCCGCCGCCCCTATGCAGCCACCACGACCACCGGTGCAACGGCCTTCGAGGCTGCCGCCAACACGACGTCGAGGAGCGATGACGATGATGACGATGCGCACGAGCGTGCGCACACCCGCTCGCTCTCTCGTGCTCTCCATGCGGCGGCTACACGTGACGAGGAGCGGATTGCCGAGTTGCTCGCCACACACGCTTGCCAGCACGTCTACATCGACGTCGGGAGCAATATCGGCGTGCAGCTACGCAAGCTCTTCGAGCCCGCCAAGTACCCAAAGGCCGCATCGACGCACGGCGTGTACGAGCGGTACTTTGGTCCGGTTGGCGATGCGCGCTGCGCCGTGTGCGCGATCGGCATCGAGCCAAATCCTCACCATCGGCCGAAGTTGACGAATCTGCAGCGGCGCTACCGCGCGGCCGGTGTGGGTGCGCTTGTGCTCTATGCCGCCGCGAGCGACGTCGACAGCGTGGCGCAGCTCGCGCTTGGTCATGCCGATCGGAAGGACCGGTGGGAGGACTTGGGTGCGTCGGCGAGCGAGGCATGGGCTGGGCTACGGCGCGTGGGGAATGCCAAGTCACTCACGGTGCCCGTGCGTGCGCTCGATCTCGGCCTCCACCTTGCATGCAAGTGCTCATCACAGCGCTGCTCCCTCTCTCCACAGGTGCCCGTGCGTGCGCTCGATCTCGGCCGGGTGATCCACACGATCCATCGGCTGCTCCGAGATCGTGAGCTCGCGCGAGATTTCGAGCTCGGCCGCGAGCAGCTGCCGCCATTCGTGCAAGTTCGCGCTGGCCTGCCGGCGCTCGCCACGGCGCCACGTGCGCGCCGCACCGGCCGCATGGTGATGAAGCTCGATGTGGAGGGCCTCGAATTCGCGATCCTTCCCAGCCTTGTCCGCTCGCAGGCGCTGTGCGTGCTCGACGCGGTGCGGATCGAGTGGCACACGCGCTTTTGGGACCGCAGGTGGCGAATAGACCTATGATTGACCTCTGATTGACCTCTGATTGACCTCTGATTGGCCTCTGATTGGCCTCTGATTGGCCTCTGATTGACCTCTGATTGACCTCTGATTGACCTCTGATTGAACTCTAATTGACCTCTGATTGACCTCTGATTGATCTCGGATTGACCTCTGATTTACCTCTGATTGACCTCTGATTGACCTCTGATCGCTTTGGGGACCGCAGGGTGGCCATGACCGCGGCGGCGGCTCGGAACTTGAGCTTGACTGACGAGGTGGGCGCCCACGCGATGGAGAGGCTCACAGAGACGATCCGGGGCAGCGTGCGCGCGATGCTACCGGCGAGCGACTGCCGCACGGTGCTGCTCGAGGCGGACGACGAGTCGTACATGCATGACCGCCAGCCGTGGCCCGTGGCGCCCATCTGCAACCGCACCGGTGGGCGAACCGAATGGGTTGGGGGATAGAGGGGCATCACATATCTGCAACCGGCCAACCGCACCGGTGGGCGAACCGTATGGGTGGGAGGGATAGCGGATAGGGGAGCATCACATCTAAAAGCACCTTTGGGCGAACCGTACGTGTGGGCCCACACGCGCTGCCGCGTAGACCGTAGTGGTAGTCGAAAGGTTTCAGAGTCTCTTCAGACCGAATGTGAAAGCGCCGTTCACCGCCCGCGCGGCCTCCGGACCCGGGCCCTCGCCTAACTCCACACATGCGAGCGCTCACCGGATCGGGCGCCCACCTAACCGTCCAATAACCATATAACCAACCCGGATCGGGCTTCCGGCATCCGGCGCTTATCCGGCGCCGTCGGCTTGGGGTTGGGCCCGAATTTTATGTTGTCGATCTCAGTTGAAGAACTCAGTTGTGAGTTGAGAGACGAGAGAGCGGTGAGAGCTGTGGCCGGCGAGAGAGAGAAGAGCGCGATCCTTCGACGTTCTCGAGAAGAGAGTGTTTCCGATGACGTTAAATCGTTAAGTTATTCGACGGACCGACGGACACGGAGTCTCTGATACAGAGACACACATACACACTCTATCACCCCACTCATCACCATAATGCACGATTCATTAAGATTGATGATTCTACTGTCATCAATCTTCATTCCATCTTCAGTTGTATCTCCCGCCCACGACCGTTCCGTCATCATTGGCCCATCATGTTGAACTCAGTTGTATCTTCCGCCCACACGACCGTTCCGTCGTCGTGGGCCCATCATGTTAGACATCACGGGCGGCTTGCATCTCAGTTGTTGTATCTCAGTTGTATTCACTGTTATGCTCCCGGCCGCTTACTCAGCCGCGAAAGAACGTGCATCAGCCCTGCGCCCGTGCTACGCCCGTGCCCTCGAATTCTTCACTTCGCATTGTCACCGAATGCGAGGCCCTCTAGCCAGACACGGGCTGGAGACGGGTCGTCACCCATCGGAGGCTGCACTGACTGCCAGGGCTCACCGACGACCTCTTTTGGCATGATGAGTGCATTGGCGGCGGGGTCGAGCGACGACTCAGAGAGTATCTGGAAACTGGCCATGGACACGCCACACGACTGTGGGCATGCCGTACTGACTAAGCCACCGCTGGAGAACGAATATGAGCAGTAGCCGCTCGCCGCAAGGGCGCCGCAGTTAGAGAACCTGTTGGTTGGGCAGCTATGGCAGGTGTACCGGCAGTTATGGCTCACCCAGCTATTAGAGCCACAGTAGCCGACAGAGTTCCAGAACCAGCAGTGGCCGTTGGGCTGGTCGTTGGAGAGCGAGCTGCACAGCGAAGGTGGAGGTGGCGGCGGCGGAGAATGGCGGGGCGGCGGAGGCGGGGGAGACGGCGGAGGCGGGGGCTTGGGCGGCGGTGGAGAGATTTCATCAGGGCTAGGGTACGCCCAGATCTGCTCCTGGATGCCACCATCGCAGCCGCAGCAGTACTGATTGCTTATGTATTGTTTGCAAGTCTCATTGTGGGTCCCATGCGTGCGGTAGAAGTCGCAGTCGGCCCAACTGCGACCGTCGTTCCACTCGGTGCCGTCATCGTTGGCCTTGTCGACGCATTGCCCGACCCCCGTAAGAACGCTTGCAGTGCATGAGTACTGAGCGCGCGCACAGGGGAAACAAGACGCTTGAGCACGCGAGCACAAGGATGCATGCGCGCGTCAGGGGGATTGAGCTCTCGCCTGCTCAGCTAGCTGGTCAGCATCGAGCTGCGTCATCCCTACACGATTGCCGAGGTGGTACTTGTGATATTCGGCCGGATTGCTCGTGTACAGGCTGAATGCGGCGTCCTTGGGGTTGATTGTGTCACTCCCATCAATGGAGAATGCAGAGGCGCTGTAGTGCATGAGGGATAGCATGTCGTAGGGACGGGCAACGTCGTCCTCCGCCTGCACATGAAAGTTGTTTTCCTTTCCCGCAATGATCTTCGCGAAATTGACCGTCACGTAAGTGTCTCGGTCTGGGCGTGACTGTTCGTGCGTCTGCCCAAGTGCGTGGAGGAGCTCATGCATGGAAGTGCCGAGAGAGTCGCAGCCGGGCGATTGAAGATTCAGTGCCTGGGATGTCCAGTGAGTCAGCTCGCCCACGTAGGACCAGCAGCCTGTATCAAGAGACTGGATATAAATGGCAGGGCTGACGAGGCACTCCCCCGCGGATTTGTAGCCAACATCTATGAGCATTCCATGAGGCAGCAGCGTAAGCTCAGACTGAGTCCACAGGCAAATGAAGGAGGCCATCCTTCTCATGGGAGGCAATCCCTTTAGGCGTCCTTCACACTTCAGCAAATTATCGGAGGCCATCCTTCTCGAGAGGGCGCATGGACAAGGTGCTACGCGCGAGAGTGCAAGTGGCTGCGTGTGCATACCTTGCCACTCGATGCATGGCAACACCTTCTCGAACATCTCGACAGAGCGAGCGATAACCTGGCGCACAGCAAGCTTGGCTTCGGCCGCAAAGCAATAGTTGACCTTCTTGTTTGTCCACGGCTTTCCGGCACCGGCGGTGTAGAGGCTCGTCGCACCGAGCACCCGAGGCCCTCCGCTGAATTCTGGTTCGGTGAGCTCCATGTCACCCTCGGTCGACGTCTTCTCGGTTTCGGACTCATGACCTGCGGCGCCGCCTTCCTCGAGGTCCTTTCCAGTAGTGCCACCCTCTCCAGCTGCCTCATCGGCGTCCGAGGCGGTGAACTCCAGCCCAGCTGCTGCGGCCGCAGCGGGCCCGAGAAGGGTACCGACCTCGGTCGCGAGGAGCAGCTTGTGCTCACCTGGCATTCTTCCGTTCGCCACGTGTGCATCGATTGCCTCTTGCGCCACTTTGAGGGTGAGGGACTTGTGTGCAAAGTGATTCTTCAGAGTGTACGCCATGCTGAGCATGCGCTCATCATGCGTCCGTTTCGGGTAGTCCTCGTGCGTCCTGAGTTCCAGATTATCTTTGCCTGAGTCCTTGCTGCGGAGCTCCTCCAGCGCGGGCTCCAACGCAGGCTCCAACGGCGGTGGGGCGGCGCTGGAGAGTGCAAAAAGGAGCGCAAGCAGCAACATCACCTTGCGCATGTTCAGAACGTACTTTCTGCGAGCGCGGTGGTCGCGTTTAGGGATCGCAGGAAGCGGTTCGCGTGCGGTTCGACATTGACTAGGCAACTTCCAAGTTTGGTTCGCTCTCCTTGATAACAAAAATGGATCGGGAACGGAAATCACCATCTGCATGCATGCCCATGCATGCCCGCCTCCTCACATCCTATCCGTGAATCGTGTGAGGCGCTTTTGTATTTAGAACCATAAAAGTATCACCAAATTCCCCCGCACTAAATCCTCGAACCAAGCCCCGAATCGTTAACAGCCCTTCCAACTGCTCTCCAACTGCGAGTCCTTCCACTCTACAGCTGTACACGTCGTCGACTGGCAGAGCACGTCGAGAGTGTGCATTACAGCTGCTTATCATGCTGTGTATTCATTGTTAAATGTAACAGTCCACGATCAGTGTACGTCTACGGACTACGCGTATACGGAATACGGCTGTTTAATATGTTCAGCAATAGTTAGTCCACGGCCCTACTCACGACCCCGAGCCCAAAGAGCGATCGCGCCGCGCACGCGCGCAGCAGGTCGTCACGTGCCGCCAGCTCGGAGAGAGCGAACCTGATGAGGGAGGCAATCGGCAGGCAATCAGAACCGATGCAGGTCGTCACGTGGGCGGCAATCAGCAGGCAATCAGCAGGCGATGCAGAACCTGTGTCCGACTGGGAGGGCGGCAAAGGCGTTCAGAGGATCGAACAAGCCCGCCGGCGCATGCATGTACGTGAGCGTGCCCGGCCCACCCGGCATTGGCACCGACTGTGCGATTCTTCGAAGGTCCGTCGGCGGCCACTCGGGTTCGGGTTCGATGAGCTCGAGAGGGACGAGCTTGATGAGGGTGGTGGCGGCGCTGAGGGAGACGGCACGAGGGTCGCCTGATGCAATCAGGGTCACTCCAGCGACCAGCAGTGAGATTGCAGTGAGATTGCAGTGAGATTGCAGTGAGATTGTAGTGAGATTGCTAATGCAATCAGGGGCACTCCAGTGACCAGCAGTGAGAGTCGGTGATGGCACGAGGTCATCAGTGGTCATCAGTGGTCATCAGCGCGGTCATCAGTGGTCATCAGTGGTCATCAGCGCGGTCATCAGTGGTCATCAGTGGTCATCAGCAGTGAGAGTCGGTGATGGCACGAGGGGCGCGCTCAGAGTGGTCATCAGTGGCCATCAGTGGCCATCCGTTGTCATCAGTGCTCCTCCGTTGTCATCCGTTGCCATCAGACGTCAATCAGCAGGCAATCACGTACCTCCGCCGCTCCTCGCGACCAGCTGCGCAAAAGCCGCCTCGCTCTGGGAGAAGGCGTGCCTCTGCTTGTGCCGCTGCTGCCGCATACGGCGATGCAGCTCCGCCTTCGCCACCCCCTGCTGTGAAGACACTTGAGCGTGAATGCGCGCCCAAAGCATTTCAAATCGCTGACGCCAGACGCCCAAAGCGGCGCCGTGGTGAGCGCCAAATTTGGTCATGGAGCCGTCGTGGTGAGCACCCATTGTCGTGGTCGATGGTATTGTCGTGGCGGCATGGGCGTTGGTATTGGCGTCGGCGGCGGTCGATATTCCGATCGCCGCCAACGACGGCGCGGGCGACACGGACGGCGCGGGCGACACGGGCGGCGCGGGTGGCATCACAGCCAGCGCTGGCGGCGCGGGCGGCGCGGGCAGCACAGACGGCATCGGCATCGGGCCGAAGGGCAGCGCCTGACGAAACTGGCGCTCGCCAAAGCATGCGGCCCGCACCTGATGAGGGGTGCAATCAGAGGTCATCAGCGAGGCCATCAGAGAGGCCATCAGAGCGCTTGCCAATGCATGCGGCCCCGCTCCGCTCAACACAACGTGGCATGATCCGCACCGCATTGAGTGCTGTGGTACTCAGCGATAGGTCGGCTGTCGGAATGGCAATGGTCAGATGCAGCGAAGCGCCCGACACAGCGCCCGGCACGGCGCTCGAAACGTTGCCGCTCGCTCCGCCACCGATCGCATCGCCACTGATTGCCTCTGATTGCCCTGTGCTGATTGCTACTGATTGCCCTGTGCTGATTGCCTCTGATTGCCCTGTGCTGATTGCCTCTGATTGCCCTGTGCTGATTGCTACTGATTGCCCTGTGCTGATTGCCTCTGATTGCCCTGTGCTGATTGCCTCTGATTGCCCTGTGCTGATTGCCTCTGATTGCCCTGTGCTGATTGCCGTTGAGTGCCCAGTGTGAGCGACGTGGACGACCCCGCGTGGAATGTAGAGCACATCCCCCGGCCGCAGCAGCACGTCCAGCTCTGGAGGCCCGAGGCTCTCCAGCGTCAGCCGCGAGGTCCCGTCCGGTAGCCGACGGCCATCCTTGCCCGCTTGCTCGTCGGCAAAGGGGCGGCGCTGCGAGAGCGGATGGACGGTCGGCCACACTAGCCAGTGCTTCGTACCGTGCAGCTGGACGATGAAGACGTCGTGGTCGTCGCTGTGGGGCGGCACCGTCTGGCTGCCGGGCGGCGTCAGGTAAACGTTCCCGTACGCGTAGCGGAAGTCCCGAGCCAAGCGCGCGCAGAGCTCGTGCACCCTCGGCCACAGCTTGTCGACGCGGTTGATGATGAGAGAGGCACCGCTGGCATAGGCAAGGTGGGGCGTGGCATACTCGGTCACGTGCTTCAGGTCTTGGAAGATGAGCAGCTCGGCCGAAGTTCCCGGCAGCGACGCGCGCACGAGCAACTCGTCCATCTCGTCCAGCGTGAGCGGCGCGTCATCCAGAGGGCGGGCCCTGGCCGTGCGCTGGAGCAGCACCGACTGCCGGTCAAAGTGCTCCGACAGGAAGCGCTCGGGCGTCAGTGCAGCGCCGAGCAGCTCAGCGAGCGCCTCGAACCTCGATGCGAGCGGCCGTCCCGCGACGTCGGGGACCGCGCCATTGCTTTCTCTCGATTCCATGCTGCAGGTGGCGGCGAGCGTCACGCCCGTCGGGGCGCTGAGCTGCACGCGCGCCGAGCAGCGCGATGCGGCCTGTACTTCCCAAGCCGCGGGCGAGAACACGAGCGTCGGGAGAACAAAGTTGACGAGGCGTGAACGAGACGCAACCGGACTTCCAGGAAGCACGGCAGACATTGAAGACCACCCGCACCACATTGAGTTGTTACAAGAATTTAGAGTTACGTCAATCAAATGACGTGTGGCGCTCGCGAGTTTTGCCGTCATCGCATTTCTCGCCGACGCGAGGCATGGAATACATGACCGTCAACATCGACTACAAGCATTCGAATTTCAACAATCAGTGCAAGGGCGCCCCGAATCCCTACACTCGGTGGAACAATGAGATGTTTGGCGCGGCACGGCTCAATCCTTCGCAAACAGCCGTGCGGCGAGCGGTCATAGGGGAACCGCCGCCGCTTGCGGCCGCATCGATGAAGGTTCCCGGCGGCATCGCACTCAGGGGCTCGTGGCCGACCGCGAGCGCATCGTTCGTACCGTCCGTGGGCTGGACGAACGATGAAAACGCCGCGCCAGCGTTCACTCCGCACAAGAAGCAGAACTTCCAGTGGCAACACAAGCACTTCGTTCGCCCCCAATCGCAATGGTGAGACACGTGCCTGTCCTCGGCGGACCAAGCTTTGGAGTCGTAGAAGTGCAACTGTAAAGCGTGCGGCTCAAAGGTGAACGTGGAGTAGTGCGTGCCACGTATCGTAGAATAGAGTAGAGAGTCGAGTAGAGTGAGTGAGAGAGAGCGGAGCCGGGGCGTCGGGAGTCGCGAGGACGCGACGCGCCCGCCGAGCCGCCGTTTGGCGTGTGGCGCGCAATAGTCAACGCAAAATACTGTACCGCGACGCCCAATGACCGTCTTAGGCGACGAGAATCGAATGCCTACCGCCGTACGTCACGGCTCACGCGTATATTCGACAGACCTATCTCCAATTTTTGTGGTACGCGATACAGTAAGACTGCGCTGAGCCCGCGGGACCGCTGTGAGCTGTACATGTAACCTGTATCTCAGCTCAAACACGCTACGCGGCTACAATAGTTCGGCGAACTTTGCGGTTTCAGAGTTTGCTTTCACGGCGCACACTTTCGTGCCGAGAGACATGCAAACGTCCGCAACGCCCATGGCGGCCCTCTTCACCGATGACGAGGCTGCGGCGGCAATCCAGTCGCGGATACGAGGCAGGCACGCGCGCGCCCAGACGAGCCACAGGGCGGCGCAGCGGGCATCCGCGCGCATCGACGACGAGCCATCGATCCCCTTCACGGCAGATCTCGCCAAGCAGCTTGCCGAGGCTGGCGGCGTCGGCGCGAGCGCGAATGGGATGCACGTCGTGTGCCCTCGGCTGGTCGCAACGGGCCATAAGCTGGCAGGCTCGCTTAGGACGGCGCTCCGTGGGTTGCCGCACCTCACGGCGGTCGACCTCTCCGACAACCGCCTCACCTCGCTCGCCGGCCTTGAGGCACTGCCGTTGCTAAACTCGCTCGTGTGCCGCAACAACCGTCTGATGGGCGTGCTCGACTACCGCGCACCGGCGCTCGGCTCGCGCCTGAGCTCCGCCGACCTACGCGACAATGCCATCGCGGGCGCCGTCAGCCTGCCGCCCGACGCCGACGGCCACGCCGTCGGCATCGAGGTACATACACAACTCGAGACGCTGCTCCTCGACGGTAACCGGCTGCGCTCCCTGCGCGGTGTGGGCGCCGCGCGCCGGCTTCGCACGTTCTCGGCCGCGCGCAACAGCATCCAGGACACGAGCGGCCTCGGCCCTCTCACACATCTCCGAGCGCTCGACCTGAGTGCTAACCAGCTCCACGCGTGCAACGAGCTCACGGAGCTGTGTACGCTCCGGACGCTCGCGCTGCATGGGAACCGGCTCGCGGCCCTACCGGACCTGACGGGCCTGATCGAGCTGCACTCGCTCACGCTCGCCTCCAATCAGCTCCTCTCACTCCCGGCCCTCGCAGAGGCCCTCACGGCCAACACGCTCAAGGCCTCGATGGATACCGATGGCGACGGGTTCATCGACGCGACCGAGCTCTTGGCATGGAAGGCAAAGGCGCCGGCGGCGCGCGCGCTGCGCTCGCTCACGGTCGCTAACAACCCCTTCCTCGACCGCCTTCTCGACGCGCGCCTCAGGATCATTCATGCCATCCCGACCCTTGCGATCCTTGACGAAATTGACGTAACGCCCGAGGAGACGGTTGCCTGCAAGGGCCTCCACGGCGACGACGCGGCGCAGCTGCTTGCGATCCGACAAAGACTCTTTCCTGACGTGAACCATATGAACAGTCATAACTTCGAGAACCACCCGAAGCTCATGTTCAGCTACGCCCGCCAGCACTCTGAGCTTTGGCCCAGGTCGCATGACCTCATCCCGCCGCTCCAGGGCTTCAGCCACGCCGCCGAGCTCTCCGCCGAAAGGATACGCAAGGACACGTACGGGGAGGAGCTGCAACGGTCGCCTAAGCCTCCGCGCCGCACGGCGGAGCGCTTCGCGGAGCGCTGAGGCACACCGAGTGTGTATCATCGACGCGCGCGCGGCTGCCCATCCAGTCCGGGCGGGAGATCTATGGGAGATCATTGTGCCGCAGCGAGCCCTGGCTCACGCGTGCCCTGCCGTGCGAGTGAGACGTGCACCGCGTGGCCCTAACCCGTGACCGGCGTCGCCGTCGGGTCGACGCGGGCGGTGCGGTGTGCGAGTGCACCCCCATTTCAGAGACTCGTCCATGGAGTCGACAGTGCGTCTATTTGGTCTCTTTAATCGTTGGTAAGGTGAAGGTTATAGGTTTTATTTTTGTGAATCAAAACTTGACGTAATATGCGAACCCGGACGTGCGTTCCCAATGACTCCGCGTCCGGGGCACACCTCGAACTCAGAACAAGACGGAACTTCAAGACTTAAGCTGTTAAAAGTAACGAACGGCGCGGGCCTCCCACGAGTACCGCAACCCGGGCGCCAATCGCCATGCGCACACCACGCGCGATGGCCGCGTCGTGCGCGCCGACGCTATACCTATAGCGAATCCGCGCGAACGACTCGCGCACGTCCGCATCGCCGGCGCCAAATCGAACTCAATAGTAACTCGATAGCAACATCATCTCTGTGACTCTGACTCCCTAGGCGCTAGGTCGGTCGCTTGGTCGGTCTCCCCGAGCGCTGATGTCTCGGGATGTCTCGGGCGCCGTCCGCCCGTCGGTACTGTACACGGTGCCGCTCGAGGGTGCCCCTTAGGCGCCTTGGCCGAGCCTCTTAATCGAGTCGGCCATCGCCCTCTCCACCGCCTTCAGGCGCAGGTGCGCATTTGGCGCCATCAGCGCCGCGCCACGTACGTCGTACGCGGCGGCCGCCTTTCCGACGGAAGGTCCAGCTGGCTGTAGCAGCCCGGCGACCCAGAGGGCGCGCGCCGAGGGCTGCTCGGCGTCGGGCATCGTGCCAAGGTTCGCGAGCACGCGCTCGAGCTCCTCGGGCGAAATCTGGCGAGATCCGATCCGGCGCACGAGGCCGAGCCACACGTCCACAGTCTCCTTGAGCGCCTTCGCGCGCTCGATGACCGAAGGCTCGGCCGGCTCGCGATCTAGGACGTCTATCCAGCGCGCGCGCGCGGGCCGCCCGAACCACGGGTTCCCAAAGTGCGGCATCACCTCCACGACCTCGACCAGCCGTCGGGCCGAGATGACCACGTCCGCTGTGCCCTCTGGATGCACTGGCGAGACTGGGACCGGCGTGACGGACTCGAGCTCAATTGACACACCGTGGCTGTGCGGTCGCTCGCCCTGCCGGCCAAGCACGACGATCGGTGAGCTCGCGCTGCCAGACTGGAGCAGCTCGACGAGCTCAGGCGGCGCAGTCATAATGAGCTTCTGTCCCGGTACCATACTCTCGAGGACGACCAGCCGGCAGGAGGAGATGCCCCGTTTCACGTCGGCGATGCGCCGCTGCAGCAGATTGAAGTCCATGCCGGGATCCGTCATGAATGCCACGTATCGCGGTCGAGCCGTCAGTGCCACGAGGGCGGCGAAGCGCAAGCTCGCCAGCATTTCCCGTCCGATTCGCGAGGGAAGATTCGTCATCTCAATCCCACGAAGCCGCTATAAACTTGGGGCGTGAGGCTTCTGACTGCTAAGGACCGGACGAGTGAGGGAGAGCTCTGAATAGAGCCGTATTTCCACAACACTAGAATAATACGACCTCTCTAGTATGCGCACATAGAATCATACGAATGGTTCCATGTATGATTCTTCCACATCGCACATGTGCGTGAACTGCTAAGGTAAAGGTATATTGTGGGGGCGCGCCGCCGTCCAGCCGCCCCATGTTCTAGCATGCTATTGTGCGACTCACTCGCGCGCGTAGGCCCATAGGGGCGCTCCTCCGAAGCCACACCGCTCATTTGCGCTGCGACAGAGCCTGGATCACCAGGGCGTCGTCCCTCACGTTCGCCGAGTCGCCCACGAGGGCAATGGCCTCCACGTAGTCGCCGAGGATTTGCGAATGGTACTGGGGGAATTCCCGGATGAGTTTCTCCTGTATTCTGTAGCTGAAGACTTCGGCCGCTGTCTTCAGCCCAATATTCTTCTTCTGCTCCGCCGCCCATTGAAGGCAGAGGAGGACGAAGGAGATGGTGCCGAGTGGCGGCTCCATCCAGTTCCACGACCACGCGCCGACCTCGAGCCACGTGTCCGTGTCACCGTGCTCCGGAGGCTCCGCGGTGACGAAGTATTCGTTGAATGCGGACGAGGCCTGGAGGCTGAACACGAGCGGGATCGAGCCCCAGCCAACGGCTTGCGCACCGAAGATCATCACTTTGCCCGACGCGTGCACCCTGCCCAGGCCCGCCTCCGCCAAGGTGCTGATTTTGAGGAGCGTTGCGGTGGTATCCGCGTGCGAAACTCCATCCACGTACATGATCTCGCGCCGCATCATCTCACGCTTCGCATCGACGTTGCCGCTCTTCGCCATCTTGAACAGGTCGGTGTTTTCGAGCTCCGAGACGTGAGTCACCCTGTTCTTCAACATATCGGCTTCGACCACAATAGCCATCGTCCGGACGGCCATTGGGCATCGATTCAGCAGTGAGGCATCAAGCCGGCGCGGCGCGGCGCGGTAGAGAACACGGGCCGCTGACGACATCATTCCGAATTTAGTCTCTTTTCACACTATCTTCCCCGTTTTCCCCACAGTGGAGTCGGCCCGGCGGGGCCGACTCTCGCTCGGCGTGGAAGCCCCCATTCACAATGAGAAAGGAGGGGCTGGACATTTTTATAGGCTCTTTCCGTACCGCCGAAGGCCCTCTTCATAGTTCATCAATTGTAGTTCATACAGATACACTTCAGTGAGTGAGTGAGTGAGTGAGTGAGTGAGTGAGACACAGTCACTCACTCACTCACTCACTCACTCACTCACTCACTCACTCACTCACTCTAGTATCTTCCACTGTCTGTACCCATATGTGCCGATTTCCCTACTTTGGCGAACGAATTCCATGTCATCCCTTGATGTCATCAGACACAACAGTCGGCGTCGCCCGTTTGCCGTTCAGGTGCCACTCGCCTTCATCTGCTTCTCTTGCTCCGCGCCCACGACAACCGCCATCATGAAGCAAAACATGGCGCAAACCCCACAGCAGATGAACACCGGGATGAGACATAAGGACGCGATAATGTACAGCTTCGATTGGTTGTACAAGACAGCGTCGCAGTGCGTCTCGTCGGTGCTGAACACCCAGATGCAGCCGATGATGAACCATACGAATAGGATGGTGTTGAGCGGCGCACCAAGGCAGGTGAGGTAGCCCTGCATCGGTAACCGCACGCGGTCGGGAACGCAGCAGATCAAGGGGAGGGTCGCCAACGGCAATAATGTGTTGACCGCTGAGATAGTGCCCCCCCACCAGAGCCACAACGGTAAGGGAGATCCGCAATGCGCGTGGTCTCCGTCGTTGGTGTAGTATATGGTCAGGTTCACGATCGCGGGGAGCAGACCGAGGACGAGGCCCACGAAGAGAAGAGTCAAGATGACCTGTGTGGAAGGGCCCTGCCGCACCTCCTCCTGACCGTTGAGAGGCGTATGCTCGTTCGCAGGCTTGAGGCTCTCGGTTGAAATCTCCTCCACCAGCTCCCCCGTCGCCGCGGAGTCAGCCAGCATCGGGTCGATAATTCCCCACCCTTTTCTGGGAGATGCAACCCTTTTAAGGAACCGCGTGCGTCGTGTGTGAGAATGAGAATGAACGGGCTGATGTGAGCGAGCTCAACTCTTCTCTGCTGCCGTGCAAAGACCTTGTAAAACAGACCTCACCCGGAGGCGCCTCAGCAGAACTTTCAAAGATATGAGGGCGGCGCGGCGCAGCCACCCGCCGCGAACACAGCCGCGCGATGCATCCACCCCTGGGGAGACCCCGCCCGCCGTCGCGCGGAGTCACCACATTTGCACACCAGGGGGTCCCTTCATCAGACATCACTGTCGGCGGTAGCTTGTTTTGAAACATGAAAGAGGAACGGAAGGGATAAAAGTGTCACCGTCTAGCGTCGCTTATCACCGTCATGTCGTCGATGTTGATGCGTTCTGAACGTTGTACGTTGAGTGAACGTGTTGCGCAAGTGTGCGCGGGGGTTCCTGTCGTCGGTGGCACACAGGCACACTGACACGACACAGCGTACACAAGGGCATCTGCTCTTCATTTAGTCGACTAGGCAGCCACCGATGGCACGAGCTATCGCTTCTGCAGCAGCTTGAGGATCTCCGCGTGCTCTCGCTCGAGCTCCTCAGTGTCGTTGACCATCGCGATGCAACTCACGTACTGACGGAGCGCGGGGCCGTCGAAGCGTGCAAAGGCCGCCTGACGAGCGATCCGACGCATCAGTCGTAATCAGACGTAATCCGACGTAATCAGACGCAATCAGTCGAAGCGTGCAAAGGCCGCCTGACGAGCGATCCGACGCAATCAGTCGTAATCCGACGTAATCCGACGCAATCCGACGCAATCCGACGCGATCAAGACGCAATCCGCGCACCTGGCGCGCGATCATCGCAATCTGCTTCTCCTGCATCTGCTCCACCATTGAGAGCCCTCCGATACTCATCCGCTGATCGCGCGCGAACTGGATGCACAGGAGGAAGAAGGAGATGGTGCCGAGCGGCGGCTCCATCCAGCTCCACGACCACGCGCCGACCTCGAGCCACGTGTCCGCCTCACCCACATCGGGAGGCTCGGCGGTCACAAAGTAGTCGTTGAAGATCGATGCCGTTGTGTAGTGGAATACGAGCGGGAGCGACGTCCAGCCCGCCACGAGCGCCGTGTAGATCGACAGCTGGTACGGCGCCTTCATGAGCATCTGGTTCTCCACGCACGCCTTCGCGATGCCAAGCAGCTGTCCAGGCTCGCAACGCGCGCAGTTAGTGCACGTCCTGCGCGCGCGATAGAAAAGGAGGCAAGGAGGCTGACGGCTGATGGGACTCACGATGGGTGTCGTCTCGGAGTATGCGATCCGATCGATCCTCATGATTTCGCGACGCAGCCGCTCACGCGAGGCATCGAGGTGCTCTCCTCGCTCGGAGAGGATGACGAGTTGGTCACCCGTCAAGTCGCTCACGTGGCGCGGCATTAGCTTTGCATCCTCGATCGACGGCAACGGCTTCACCCGGCGGCTGACTGGAGTGGCTGCCGTGCTCATGGTGGTCGCGCACCGTAGCGCATGTAGCGGTAGCGATCTCATGCAGCGGAGGCGTGCGAACATTTTGTGCGATTCGGCGTGCGTGCGTGCGCGCGTGCACGCGTGGCTTGCGTGCGTGCGTCGGGTGGACGGTGCCCTGTTCGACTGCCGATCGCCAGCGATCGCGGGGGGATACTAATCAACGTTCATCAAAATGGCCTAATCAGGAACATCTAATTAGTTTGCAGCGCGCGGCGCGCCAACCACGGCGGCGGACCCCGCCAGCTCTCAGCACTGAACTGTAGCCGAAGCGCGGCCTGGCGCTCCTCTTCGCCCATCGCCTCCCAGGCGGGCGTCTGCGCCCAGCCGTGCTCGTCGTCATTGTTCCAGCCGCTCTCGCCCGTGAAGCCGAGCTGCCGCGCATAGCCGCGCTCCACGTCGCTTAGGAAGCGCCACTCGCGGTTGAAGACCTTGCGGCGCAGATTCTCCTTGCGCTCGCGCTGCAGCCGCGCCGAGGGCAACGACGGCACCTTGGGCGGCGTCGTGAGCGCCTTCGTCGCGCCGGGACGACGCCATGCTGCCGGGTCCGTGGGCGCCGTCGTGAGCGCATTGGTCGTCGGCGGATGCGCTCGCGGCAGGGCGACCGAGGGCGGTGGGGCGGCGGCGGCCGATGCGGGCGGCGGGACGGGCGGCGCGGCGGAGGGCGCGGCGGAGGGCGCTGTGGTGGGCGCGGTTCTTGGCGCTGTGGCGGGCGCGGCGGAGGGCGCGGCTGCTAAGGAAACGCCCTTCGGCGGTCTGGGGTGTATCTCGGAGGTATCTCGCGCCGGGTTGCCCGGTTTGGGAGGGTTGCCCAATTTGGGAGGTTGCTTCAAATGGACGATCCTGGAGCTCATCGCGCCTCCGTTGCTGCTGCCATCAGGACTGCCAGCCTCGCCGGCAGCCGCGTTGCACCCCTCGCACGCCGCGCCGTGAGCAGCCCCCCCAGCAGCAGCAGCAGCGGACCCGCTCTCGCCCGCGTCGCTCGTGCCGACCCCAAGGCCTCGTAACCACTGGGCACACGGCTCCGCCCAAAACGGTTTGAGACCAAACCCATGGTCTCCGAAGTCACGGCGTAGGTAGTGCACTCGCGTGCCTGCCGCGCGCGCCGCGGCCACGTAGGGGTCTGTGTCGGACTCGGGCGGGCATACCTGCATGCAATGAGGGAGGCCATCAGCATGCAATGAGGGAGGCCATCAGCATGCAATGAGGGAGGCCATCAGCATGCAATGAGGGAGGCACTCAGTGGGGTGGCACTCAGCGTGCAATGAGGGAGGCACTCAGCGGGGTGGCACTCAGCATGCAATGAGGGAGGCACTCAGTGGGGTGGCACTCAGCATGCAATGAGGGAGGGCACTCCGCATGCAATGAGGGTCTGTACCTCATCTGCTGTCGAGGCGACGACGAAGAGAGGCGGCGGCGCGACGAACGCGTCTCCAGCGACGAGTCTCTCCTTGCCCACCACGAGTGACCGCACCTGCATGCAATGAGGGAGGCCATCAGCATGCAATGACGGAGGGCCATCAGCATGCAATGAGGGAGGCCATCAGCATGCAATGAGGGAGGCCATAAGCATGCGATGAGGGAGGCCATCAGCATGCAATGAGGGAGGGCCATCAGCATGCAATGAGGGAGGCCATCAGCATGCAATGAGGGAGGCACTCAGTGGGGTGGCACTCAGCATGCAATGAGGGAGGCCATCAGCATGCAATGAGGGAGGCACTCAGCATGCGATGAGGGAGGCCATCAGCATGCGATGAGGGAGGCCATCAGCATGCGATGAGGAGGCAATCAGCATGCAATGAGGGAGGCAATCAGCATGCAATGAGGGACCGCACCTGCTCTGAGTGTACGTCCGCACGCCAAAAGCCGCATGTGTCCTCGGTGAGCCAGCCGTCGGGGCAAGTGCATGGATAGATCAGCCCCAAGCCATCGGGTGTGCCCTCGCTGTCGGGTGCGGCGATGGACACGGCGCTTGCGTCGCCGCCATGGCCGCCGCTGCTGCCTCTCTGTAGACTCACACCGCTGGCTGCTGCGGCGGCGCCCGAGGCGCACACGTAGCCTCCCGCCGAGAAGCCGAACGCCACCACCGGCCCGCCGTTCGCGTGCCTGCGCGCCGCGCGCACGGCGCCGACGAAATCCGCATGCATCTGCGCCAGATCGTGCGAGGGCAGCAGCCGGTAGCGGAGGACAAAGGCGGGAACGCCGAGGGCCTCGGCGACCCAGCGCGCAATCGGCGCGCCCTCGCGCGGGTGCAGGAACTCCAGGTTGCCGCCGGGGCACACGATCGCCGCGCCCTTGCCCGCGGGCGTGCCGGCGGGTGGCAGGTACGGCAGCAGCGCGGGCGCGCCGTCGACAAAGAGGGGATCCTCTGCAAGCGGCGGGAAAGGACGCGCCTTGCCGCGCTCGTCGCTAAGCACGATCCAATCGGGCATCTCGGGCCACTTCTTGCGCTTCGCGAGAAAGCGCGGCTGCTCTGGCGTGGCCATCGGCATGCCGTCAAGATCGATCATGGGCGACTCGATGGCATTCTTGCCTGGAAGGCTCTTCTTGCGCGGTTTGGGCACCGCGCCCTTGGATGAGGCCCGCGGCGCACGAACCGGCGCAAACGCCGGCGGCGCCACGTGCAAGAGGTCGATAAGCCCGGCTAGCGCATCGAGCGAGTCTTCTCTCATAAACGGCCTCTTCGCAAGAGTTTCGTCAAGACAAGTCAGTTCAAGTTCGAGTCAACTCACGGCTGGTCTAGTCAGTCATGTCCATCCACGGCTCCTATCTTGCAGCCGCTGTGAACGGAGAAGGCCGCCAACGCGAGCGACTATCGGCGCTCTGTCGCAGAGGCGCCTGACGCAAATGAGCTCTGCCGCGGCGCCGAGCACGGCGGCGAAGGACAGTGGGCCGCCTGACGAGTACATCTCGATCGCGCAAATCCGATACACCGCCGCGCACGGCAAGCCGGCGGAGGCCGCGAAGGCCAAGGAGCAGCTGCTGGCGCTGATCAAGAAGCGCGAGATGGGCCCGCTGTACTCGGCTGTGTGCGAGCAGCTGGGCACGCTGCCGGACGCCGCACTCGCCGCCTCATTCGCCGCCGCGAACGCAGCCGAGCTCGCGCGCCTCGACGAGGCCATCGTGCGCTGCGACAAGGACGAGGGCGAGTCCGAGGTCCGCGAGGCCTACCTGGCCAAGTCAGAGTACCTGGTGCGCATCGGCGAGAACGAGAAGGCGCACGCGGCCATCGAGGCGACGTACACCAAGACGGTCGCCATCGGGCTGCGGCTCGACCTGCTGCTCTGCAAGCTGCGCGTCGCGTTCTTCTTTGACAACCTGAAGCTCGTCAAGGCGACTGTCGACCGGGCCAAGGCGTTGCTCGAGACGGGCGGCGACTGGGAGCGGCGCAACCGGCTCAAGGTGTACGAGGCCGTCTTCCTCTTGTCCATCCGCGACCTCAAGAAGAGCTCCGCGCTCCTGCTCGACTCGATCGCCACGTTCACGGCGACGGAGCTGCTGCCGTACAACACCTTCGTCTTGTACGCGGTCGCGACGTCGCTGGTGGCGCTGCCGCGATCGGAGCTGAGGCCCAAGATCATTGACTCGCCCGAGGTGCTGCAGGTCATCGGCGAGATCCCGCACATCGCCGGCCTCGTCAACGGCCTCTACGGCTGCTCGTACCGCATGCTCTTCGCGTCGCTCGTCGAGGTCATCGATATGCTCCTGGCGGACCGGTAGCGCTGCACTCCTCGCTCTCCCCCGCTCTCCCCCGCTCTCCCCGCTCCCGCGCTTTCGGGAGCCCCGCGCCGACAACCAAATCCGCGCTTGCGAGCAGACTCACTTGTAGCGTGGCCGATACCGGCGCCAGAGCACACGCGCGCCCTCGGAGGCGGCATCGGCTCGGGCTGGCTTCGCCAACTGCGCGAGGCCTCCGCCGCCTCTGACGCTACAAAAGTCGCCCGTAGCGTGCCCTTGCTCCTCTGCGTCGTGCCACTGACTGCGTCGCTCCTCCGACAGGTACTTTGCGGCGCACGCGCGCTACTACTGGCGCGAGGTACGCGTGCTCGCCCAGAAGTGTCCCTACTGCCTCCCTACTTGCCTCCCTAATTGCCTCCCGAATTGCCTCTCCCTATTGCATGCAGGTACGCGTGCTTGCGTACACGCAGTTCCTCGAGAGCTACCGCGCAGTCTCGCTGCAGTCCATGGCCGCCTCTTTCGGCGTCTCTTCTGCCTTTCTTGACGCTGAGCTCGCCGCGTTCATCTCGGGCGGACGCCTCTCGTGCTCCATCGATAAGGTCGCCGGCATCGTCTCGTCCACGCGGCCAGACACGAAGAACGCGCAGTACCAGGCCACCATCAAGCAGGGCGATCTCCTCCTCAATCGTGTGCAGCGACTCAGTCGCGTCGTCAACATGTGAGATTCGTCAACATGTGAGACGCCAATCGCTCAGGCACATGGCGGCCAGTGCGAGGGCGATGGCGGCGCGCGCTCTCGTGCCCTACTGACCGAGGACACGGGCGGGGCCACACGGCTCGCGCGGTCGCGCGCGCGGCGGCGGAGGACAAAAATATACCACGCGCTTGACGGCCTGAACGGCTCGAGGCCGAGCATTCCAGGCCGAGCATTCCAGGCCTGGGGCCGGGCGCGCAGAATGTACAACTACCGAGAACTCCCAAACGAGATCATAAAAGGAGTTGTAGTAGGAGTCAGAGGTGATTTTTTCGGTTGCGTTTACCCACATGTATCGACAGCTGCGACCTGCGTGTCTCGCAGTCGCACGACGGACGGGGGGGCGGGGGGGCGTCCGCATCCGATGCCCCGCGCGGCCCGCCACGCGCCACCGCGCGCGCCCTCCCGTCCGGCCCGTGCAGAACCGGCGCACGCCGGCGCCCCGGCCGCCCCATACGCGCACCCTCATACGGCAACGAGACCCGATCCGTAGCGCGTAGCATGCGGTCGCGGCACGCGGGTCGGGCTCACACCAGACCTCGCGTCCACGCGCAGGACTCGCCCCTCTCCGCCCCGAGCGTCGACATGCCTGACTCTCGAACACAGGTCACGAGCGCAACATACAGCGAAAGGGGCGCACACCACGCGCGGGGCATGCTACATGGTACTCGACGTCCTCACACGCACACAACGGATTGGCAGAAAGTTAACGGCCCTCCACGCGGGGCTCGATAGAACAGCAGGGGTTATAGTTCCATAATAGGCAAGTCCGGAGGGCCACCTTCGTCGAGAAGGCCACCCGCCCACCACCCGCCATCTTGCAGTGCGGTGTGAACGCCAGCTGTGAACGCCATCTTGCGGTGCACGCGCCGCCCGAGCGCCACCAGGCGGTGTCCCTCATAGGGCGAGGCGTCGCGTCGTTGTGAGCGCTCGGCCGTCATGAGACCTCGCTCGCGCACTCGCTGCCGACAGGGGCAGGAGCTGGGGCGGCATCGTTCACGCGTTCACCGCGGACAGGGGCTGCAGCTTGGGCGGTCCGCCGGGCTGGCCGCCGTAGAGCAGCTTGTCGACGTGGGCAGAGGCTTCTGAGGTGGTCGGGATTCCCGCGGCCGCATTCCGCGCCTCGGCAGCTGTGAACTCCGAATGGTATGAAAGCGGTTTCGCGTCCGAGAGCACGTTCATGTTGAGCGCTGGGATGGGCGCGCCCCCAAAGGCAGGCGCCGTGGCGGGCGCCTTGGCGGCGGCGGCGGCGGCGGCGGGCGGCGGCTTGGCGGGCGGCGGTTTGTGAGTCGTACTTGAGGCGGCGGCGGCGGTGGAGAGGGCTGTCGAGCCCGGCGGCGCGCCGAGAAGCAGCTGCTTCTGCTCCGCGGGGGTGAGCGTCCGAGGCTGACCATTTTCACGCTCAAAGTACGGGTTCGCCTCGTCGTCCTCCTCGTCGCCGTAGTCGTCCTCCTCGCCCTCGTCCTCGTCCTCACCCTCGAGATCCCATCCCATCTGACGGAGCCTCTCGCGCGCCGCTGCTACCGCCGCCTGCAGGTGCTCCGGCACCTCCTTGCCCGCGGCCATCATCGCGGCCGCTTGCTCGATGGCGAGCATCCTCTCCTCGTCCTCGTCCTCGTCCTCGTCGCCATGCTCCGCCGCCTCGTGCGCCGCAGCCGCCGCCGCCTCCTCCCTCTCCGCCTTCGCATCCGCATCCCTCTGCGCGACGACAAGGCTCATGTCCAGCCTGCCCACGATCGCCGGGCGCGTCACGATCGCCTGCGGCACCTTGGCGGGCAGATTGTTCTCACCGCCGAGCATGGGCGTCACGTCGCCAGGACGGGCCGACGAGGGCAGTTCCCGCTCGAGCTCCGCCGTGAGCGCCGCGTGCTCGGCCTGCGCCTGTGCCTCGGCCGCCTCCTCCATCTCCTTGGCGTGCGCCTGGTACGCCTTCACCTCGTCGCGCAGCCGCTTCTCGCGCTCGGCCAGTTTCGTCAACTCCGAGCACAGCAGAGCGTTCTCCTCCTCGAGCATCGTGCCTCGCCGCTTGAGCCCCGCATTCTCGCGCACGGCGCGGGAAAGCTCCGAGCGCGTGCGCTCGAGCTCGGGCAGCATGTCGGCCGGCTGCACGCCCGCGACGAGCGCGGCCTCGTACTCCTTGCGCACGCGCTCGAGGAGCCGCCCGAAAGGAACGTCGCGCTCGATGATGCGGCCGAAGAGCGCGCGGCATAGCTCAAGACGGCGCGACGCGACATGCGCACTACCCGTCTCCTCCTCCGCCTCGCCCTCCTGCAGCGCCTGCAGCTGCTCCGTCCAGCTCACCTCAAGCTGCAGAGCCTCCGATCGGAAGCTTTCGGCGCTCGCGCGACTGCTGCCGCCGCCGACCCGAGCGCCCACCGCAGCGCTCGCATCGCCCACGACGGCGCCCGACGCAGCGCCGCTAGGCAATCGTTTGGCGCCCATCGCGGCGCCGTGGTGAGCGCCCATGGCGGCGCTGCTCGCGCCAAACGAACCGATCGAGCCCATCGAGGCCGCCATCGCGCTGGTCGCGCTGCCGAGGCCGCAACCGGAGGGCGCGAGCATCCCGGTCGACGAGCAGCGCGACAAGCTGCGCCCGAGCCCGCCGTCGGCCCCAAAAGTGGTTACGCCGCCGGCGCCAAAACTGCCGCCGACGGGTGGGGCTCCGGGCGTGACCATCTGCGTCCTGGTAGGCAGCAGGCCGGACGAGGTGCGGAGCAGGCCCTTGTTCTGGCCGGCCCGGGCCGCTTGCATCAGGAGCGGATCGGTCGCCGATGAGTTCAGCGGGCGCACCGCTGCCATCCCCGCCGCCCACGAGGGCTTGGCCGCAATGACCGTGGCGCCGGCCTTGGATCCGACGCCGCCCGCGCCGCCGCCGTAGATGCTGGCCATGGTGGGGGCACTCGCCACGTTCGTGTCCGCCGAAGCCAGCGTCGAGCTCAAGCCCATCGATGGCGGCGTGCGTGCTGCGAGCTTAACGGCCGCCTGCTGCTGCGCACTGCCAGGCCGCCGCGGGGCGCGCACCACGGCCGCCTGCGCGGCGCCCGCGCCGCCGAGCGGGTTCGGCGCGCGCTTGGCTGGCGCGGCCCCGGCGAGGTCTTTGGGCCCGCCCCCCTGGGAACCTCGGCTCGGCAGCCGCTGCTGCGAGGCCGAGCCCTTGAGCGGACGCAGCGCTTGAGAGTTCGCCGTCGCGTCGTTGCCCGCCGCGCCGCCGCTGGCATCGCGCGGATCGGGCAATTGGAGCAGCCAGTCCATTGCGAACGAGTGGACGCTTCGGCAACAACGGCCGGGAGCCGGGATGCGGCGTGGGCACGGCGAGTCTGTGCAGAGGGCAGTTTGCGATTGCGCTGGCGAACCTGCCGCGACAAAGTATTCGATCGTGAATATCCCCCTAATTGGATCGAAAGGCTGAATCGATGTGCGCAAAGATGAAAACATGTCAAACTCGACGCAAGCTCGGCCTTCGAGATTTTCCCCTCGATCGTCGCGAACTTCATGGCGCCGGCGCAAAGGGCTCTCTCCCTCCTGTGCCTGCTCGCGTCCCAGACGTGTGCGCTGAATCTACCCGCGGCAGCCACCGCCGCGGGTACCTCGCCGCGAGCCCTGCCGCGCCTAGTGCGGCCCAATGCGCGCGCTCCGCCTCCGTCCGCGATGTGCGACACAACCTCGGAGAAGGCCGCCGAGCGCGAGGAGACGCTCGAATACTTCAAGACGCTCGGAGGCTTCTCGTTCGGGAGTCTCGGGCTGTTCGTCGCGCTCACCGCTGGCGCGGGCATGGAGGACGTGCAGGCAGGCAACCTGGTGCTCGTCGCGCTGTGCGTGTACGGCGCTTATCTGCTCTTTTTCGACGGCGGCGTGACGCAGAAGGCGCTCGAGAACCAGGCGATCCGTCAGCTGGCGGAGGAGGAGGGCGAGATCATGGAGGAGGCGCCACGCGCGAACGTGGGCATCTACACGGCGCAGGCCGCCACCGCCGACCCCGCTGCCACCGTCAACACCCTGGCGTCCGACGGCTTCGTGCGTGTCGATCAGGTTATCTCTCCAGCGACGGCGAGCGCGCTGCTCGCGTTCGTGAACGCGGAGCTGGAGCGCAAGCAGCAGGCGCTTGCGGCGGCCGACCTCACCGCTGAGGGCTCCTTTGGCGACGTCCTCATGCGCGAGAATCGTTATGACCTGCTGCTGGACATGGACCCCCCGGTGCGCGGACCCTCGGGCCTCTGATGGCCTCTGATGACGTCTGATGGCCTCTGAGTGCCGCTCTGATGGCCTCTGAGGGCCTGGCTGTATCTTGGCTTCTGAGTGCCACCCTCCGCAGGTGCGTGCGGCGCTCGAGGAGGCCCTCTCACCACTTCGCGCCGTATTGGGCGGATCGGTCGGCGAGGACGCGGAGCTCTTCGAGCTTGCCGCGCTCGTCTCGGATCCGCGCGCCCCTCGGCAACCGGTGCATCCGGATACGCCCTTCAAGGCAGGCGACGGCGCGGCCATCGTCACAACCTTTGTCGCCCTGCAGGACGTGGACGAGACCATGGGGCCGACAGGCTTCATCCCTCAAACACACACGTCGGAGGCTCATGCGCGCTTCAACACCAAAGACGATGGCGGCCGAGAGCGAGTCGCTCTGCTGCGTGAACGGCCTAATCATGTGGGGATTCTCTCCATCGGCGGCGCCAACCTGATCGACTCGCGCCTCTTCCACTGTATGCTGATTGCCTCCCTTATTGCATGCTGATTGCCTCCTTGATTGTGCGATCGACTCGCGCCTCTTCCACTGTATGCGCCGATGGCCTGCCGCGATGGCCTGCCTCTAAGCGCATCGAGTGTTGCCTCGTTAATTTCCCCTTGATTGCATCCCTCTCATCACTTGATTGCATCCCTCTCATCACTTGATTGCATCCCTCCACAGGCGGCGGAGCCAACAACAGCGGACGGCGCCGCGTGCTATTCTACTTCTCCTTCCGCCGTCGTGGCAAGGTCACTCCATCGGGTTCGCTCTTGTACAAGCTGCGCCGCGCCGGCTACGCTCTCGACAACACCGATCAGTGGCTCGTCGGCGCCAGCGCGACGCAGGGTCAGAGCGCCGCCGTGGTCACGTGACCACAGAGCACAGACCCCCCCACTTGCGAACTCCGGCGACCGTACGAAAGCGTACTCCATTTAGTGGGCTAGCCGGTGGCGAGAGTGTGTGCGTGCGCCGCGAGAATTTCGCAATTGTGGCGGTTTCATGTGCTCACTACGGCGTACAAACTTGCCATCTCGACGACGTCGGACGAATTGGGTCGGCGTCGCCCGCCCCGGGAGAGGACAGTGAGAGTGGGACGATTCTCTACGTACCAGTCTACCCGCTTCAGCACGGCATCGGAGCGATGCCGATCGTGAGCTTCCGCAGCAAGCCTGCGGAGTCCCCACCGGAAGAGTACCCGTCGGCGCCTCGGGTGAAGGCGCAGACGAGCAATGAGGACATTGCAGCCGCCAAGATTGCCGCGGTCGCGCGCGGCAAGAAGGCACGCTTCGAGGAGGCGGAGAAGCACTATGCTGCGCAAAAGATTCAGGCGATCCAGCGCAAGCACAGTGGGTGGTCTGAGCCGACGCGCGCCGACTCAGGGAAGCAAAGGTATAGGAATGGCACCAGGTCGCCAGCGATGAGACGGCAGCTCAGCAGGAAGGTGTCCTTTGGCTCGATCAAGTTTGACCCCCTTTTGCGTGAGCGCTCGTGGACCGACGACCTGCAGGACGCCATTGCCCGCTGCGCTGCGACGCTGCCTTGTTGGGCGCCGCCCTCAGCCCTTCCGATGGCGGGCTCGGAGGACGCGAGCAGTTACGTCTCGGGCAGCTCGAGATCGCCGGCGAGTAGCTTCAGGCCAGGCAGCTCGGCGCCGTCGACCGCGCCCCCGAAGAGCAGCATGAAATCGCCCGCCAGCAGCTTCAGATCGAGCCTGCGATCGCCGGCCGTTTCAGACCGTAACCGCTCAAGTCCGCATGGCGCGTCGGTCGTTGTCGCGCCGACCGACGCCGACGGCGCCGCTCCCGCCACTTTGCCTGCCGCCGCCGCCGCCGCCGGGCCCGCGGCCGCGGCCACCATCGCACCCGCCGCCGGCGCACCCTCCGCCGAACCCGACGAGGACGACGACGAGGAGCACGACGTACCGGTGGTCGCCTCTCGACTGACCGACACACCGGTGGAGCCAGCGTACTCGGGCGGCACCTCGAACAAACAGCTGCTCTCCGACGCGCTGTTCACGAAGGTCAAGACTCTCTTTGATAAGATGGACATAGACTGCAACGGCGTGATCACAAAGGAGGAGGCCCGCCAATTCTGGGGCACCAACTTCGCCAAGGTGAACGCGCAGGCGATGTTCAACGAGGTCGACGTGGACGGGAACACGACGATCACCTTCGCCGAATGGGTGGGCTTTTGGGAGAATGTGATCTCGTCGAATTACGAGGAGGACGACCTGCTCGACGAGATCGAGGAGATCATCCATGGGGGCAGCTGGGTCGATTTCGATGACAACCGGACCACGTGAAGACGCTCGAGTGGAGCTCGAGTGGAGCTCGAGTGGAGCTCGAGTGGAGCTCGAGTGGAGCTCGAGTGGAGCTCGAGTGGAGCTCGAGTGGAGCTCGAGTGGAGCTCGAGTGGAGCTCGAGTGGAGCTCGAGTGGAGCTCGACCACTTGGGCCACTCGCTCGACCTGCAGCAGCTTTGGGTGCTCCCAAATTTGGGAGGTCCCACACCCGCATACTTAGCACACTATGCATGCGCATGTATCTCCAGCTTGTGGGCTGTCGGCCGTCATGTGGTTGCCGTGATGTTAGTTCTCCATGTGCTCCCATCATCATGCGTGCCGTGTTAATGTGCCGTGTGTGGCCTCGCCCCGCTCCCGCGTGCTGGTCCCAGGGCGCCCCGCGGGTCGGTCAAACCGATCCCTACCCTAATCCGGTTGTACTCTCTATGTACGTTCCGCTGCCGCGGCGACCGTCACGCGCGCGGGGGGATTTGAAAACGGCTTCACCGACCAACGGAGCGTCACCTCAAAAATGACTCTTTACATAGTACCGAGCACTTCTCTCTCGCGCGCTCGGATATCTGAAGAATGGACATCGACATCGGCACCTTCGCATCTCATGACGGCGGCGCTCACGCTCACGCTGGCCTGGTACATCGCCTATTTTCACCTAAACAAGCTCGGTGTGGTGGTCGGCGCGGGCGCTGCTGTCGCAAAGGCAGACAAGGATGTGGTGGCCGCGGTGACAATAACGAGCAACATGGCCGTGCCAAGCATTGCCGAGCACGCCTTCCTCGATGCCGCCAAAAACTACGAGTTTGAGCACGTCAAGTCACTCGTCAAGTCGAATCGCCGGCTTATCAATGTTCAGCCCGGAGGTCGTTGGAGTGCACTCCATCAAGCTGCGGCCGCCGGCGATGGATCCATGATCAATTGGCTGATCGCCAAAGGGGCGAGACTGGATCTTGTGACCCGCGACGGGAAAAAGCCGATCGACGTCGCGAAGCCATCCGTCGTGGACATCTTGAAGCAGCACGCGTTCCTCAATGCCGCCAAAAACTACGAGTTTGAGCACGTCAAGTCACTCGTCAAGTCGAATCGCCGGCTGATCAATGTTCAGCCCGGAGGTCGTTGGAGTGCACTCCATCACGCTGCGGCCGCCGGCGATGGATCCATGATCAATTGGCTGATCGCCAGAGGGGCGAACCTGCATAGTCAGACTCGCGACGGGAAAAAGCCGATCGACGTCGCGATGCCATCCGTCGTGGGCATCTTGCAGGCTGAAATGGTGGCCAAACAGGCGCAGGGACAAGCAGGTCAGGCAAAGGCTCTAGCAGTTGTCTTTCCCCTGTCGAGGAGTGGGCGTCGCGTGTTCATGGCGAAGAGACCTAATGGTCAATACATGACGTTCGGTGGAAAACGTGATCTTGGGGGTGAGCTTTGGTACGACGGCCAGGGGGCTGCCGAACATGCTGACTACCTGATGAGGCAAACTGCCTCTCGTGAGTTCCGCGATGAAGGGGGCGACGTTCCGGGTGGCGTTCTGGATCTCACTGGCTGGACGGAAAGAATGGTCGAGGATCATCACGGCTCGACGACCTACTTCATCGGGCGAGCCCCGAAGGGCACGACCTGGAAGGATACTCAGAAGAATAAGGAGACCACCGGAGGGGTGTGGCTGTCACTCGATGATTTGAAAGCTCTACATGCTGCAGGGCAGCTGAGGTTTGGCCATCATGTGTTGAACATCGCCAAGCAGGTAATGACCTGCGGCCCGCCCATCATTCCGCCGCCCATCATTCCGGCTGGTGCTGCCGGCTTCGGCGCTGGTGCTGCCGGCTTCGGCGCTGGTGCTGCCGGCTTCGGCGCTGGTGCTGCCGGCTTCGGCGCTGTTGCCGCCGGCTTCGGCGCTGGTGCCGCCGGCTTCGGCGCTGGTGCCGCCGGCCCGCCCATGCCGCCGCCGCCCATCATTCCGCCGCCCATGGCTCCACCGGCCTTCATTCCGATGTCCCTACCATACTACCTACTATAGACTGCAACGGCGTGATCACAAAGGAGGAGGCTCGTCAATTTTGGGGCACCAACTTCGCCAAGGTGAACGCGCAGGCGATGTTCAACGAGGTCGATGTGGACGGGAACAAGCTTTCCCGACGGCCGTGACGTGTTGCATGCCAGGTTGAAACCAAGCGCGTCGCTTTCCGACAAATGAATGAATGCGGGTCGTTAGTAAAGCCTACACACGTTACTGATGCGTGTACCTCCGGCCCAAGCATGTACGAGGTCGGTACAATACTCGTTTGACCGGTCCCAAACGCCCACAGCGGACCCTCACGGCGGGCGC